>Ga0315312_1002250_pt1 | contig 13577 bp, 14 predicted proteins | sample TDP7_MG_FD_203629 | JGI IMG/M metagenome (GOLD analysis project Ga0315312, IMG submission 203629) | Freshwater sediment microbial communities from Lake Towuti, South Sulawesi, Indonesia - TDP7 | ecosystem: Environmental > Aquatic > Freshwater > Lake > Sediment | place: Indonesia: South Sulawesi... | reverse complement strand
CTTCATCCCGCCTCTGGTATGCCAGTTCGTCCACTATTTCTTTTTTTACTTCATTAAGACTGGCAATAACGCCAGGCTTTCTGTCGTAGACCTTGGCTATATGAAAGCCAAAGCGAGTGCGAAAAATATCACTTACCTGGCCGATGCTTAAATTGAAAACCACATCTTCGAACTCTTCTACCATTTGTCCTGGGCTAACATAGCCCAAGTCGCCTCCGCTGTCGGCACAGTCGGTATATTTATCAACCACAACTTCAAAAGCTGCGCCATTTCTCAATTCATCCTGGGCCTGTTTTATTGCGTTATATGCAGTTGCTTCATCTGTCTGCCAGTCCACATATCTTACTATATGAGCTATCCTGACCCGGTCAGCAGATTTGAACTGCTCCTTATTTTCCTGGTAGTACTTTTCAATATCAGCTTGCGATGGTTTAGGTAAATCTTGGCAGAGCTGGTCAAATTTTCGCTGCGTCTTTATCATAAGCTCGATTGACTGCTTTAGTTTTTCATCATCTTCGACGTCAAAATTTTTATAAAGCTCCTGCTGGTCTTTATATTGTTCTTTTAATTTAGCCAGGACTGACTCAACCTCAGCTTTGGGAATATCGGGACCGTTGGTCTTTAATTCCTGAGAAAGCAAGACCCTTTCAATCACATTTTCTTTGGACCAATCGAGCAGTTGAGCTTCTCGCTCTTTAGGGTCCATATCCACAAATGCCTTTTCGTAGTCTGGTCTTAAGCGTTCCATTTCTTGCTGGATTACCGCATCTTCAATCTTTTCGCCATTAACAATTAAAGCCATAGTTCGTCCCTCGTATTGTGTATATCGTATTGCGTCCAAGAAATTTTCTATTATTATATTCTTTGTTCAATATTCTTTATTCAAAACTCTATCTAACCACCCTTTGCATACCAGTCTGGGTCCTGCACTAGTTTCTCTTTTGCCTGCTGGATACATATTGCAAAAGCTGGATGAGTGCTATCCCAAGCCCGCGAGGTAAAGGGGCTTTTGCGCATTTTGTCCACTTCGGCAGCAACCTCCTTAAAGTAGCTGCCGTAGATGTGCAGTGAATCGCTTATATCAACGTACCTTCCTACCTTCACCAGTTCGCCCCTTTTTTGAGAGATCCGCTCAGCAATGAGCCTTTGAAGGTCGGTAATAGCATAGACATTCATAAACCACGCCTTATAGAGGTCCCGGCTTCGCCAGTGCGTGTTCATATTTAGGAAAAGTTGTCCCGCATCATTTGCGACAAGTCTGCACCAGATTCGCTGAAGACACGGCGGATGTTCCGTGCCCGGGTCGGCGGTCGGCATCCAGGTTATCGCTTGTGCTCGTCGGCTGTGCCCAGCTTGCGACAGGCAATCGATAATATACTGAATCTGATCAACCTTCTCGATACTGGATACTGGATACTGGATACTGGATGAGTATGAAAACAGACGTTCGTGGTATGTGTATGTCCATTTGCCGGCAGCGGGGTCTATCCAGTGGTCGTGAATGCCGTTAACAACTTCCTGCCGATAGACCTCAAGCTCTTCCGGCCCGCCGGGAAAGTTCTTATGAATCCTCGGCTCACGGAACGGCTCAGTGACGGTGATTATAACCGTAGCGTCTTTGCTGGGCGGATCGGTCGGCTTATCGTATTGAGTTCTTACATCAAGCCCTTCGTCCCAGACCGCCAGTACCGCCTTTTCCCACGCCTCCGGCAAGCAATCAGCGATTATCGAAATAACGGGAATATTTCCAGTTACAATATCAGGCATTAACAATCCTACATTAAAATTCACATCGAACAATAAACTACTTATCTTTCTTTCCCGCAGTTTTCTTTGTAATTCTTACAGGCGGCACAATTGACGAATTGAATTTGACTAGCTTTTCCCAGTCTATTTTGCCATCGATACAAAACTCATTCGCAAACTCTAACGTAAATTTGTTAATTATCTGGGAATATGATTCCAGAAATTTCTCGTTTCTTTCTCTCGCCTTATGACCAAGAGGCTTGATGATTTCGGTGTAAAGAAATTCATTACCAGAAACAAATTCCCAAAATTTTTGTCCACAGTATTTTAGGTACTCTCCTTTGTCCGGCTTATTATCTCGCCCGTAGCCGCATCCGCATATAGCCACAATGTTTTTGTCTGGAGCATTGGTATGTAAAATCCTTTTTGCTTTATTGAAATCTCTTTTCATTGCAGCGATTTGACGGCTATTTCCCCAGTTTGGGCCTGACTTAATAGTTACAATGTACCTGATACCATCCTTTTCAAATTCCAGGTCAATCCCTTCAGCCGATGACTTTGTACCACCATACACATTTTCACAAATGAATATTGCTAATTGTTCAAGAAAATCACCAAAAATGGTTTCTTCTTGGGAGGATAGATATGCATCGAGTAAAACCTTTACTATGTCTTGAGAAGTTAGGATATTTTTGGCTTTAAAAAGATATGGATTCTTTCTTCTTAGAATTTTGCGCAGCTTGAGGTTTTGCAAACTATCGAGCCTTTTAGCATGAAATGTACCGATGTTATCTTCGATAAATTTTACAACATCATTTAGATTCAACGGTTTCATAAACCTTTTTATTTTCAAAAAGCCCTTTGTTTGCTGCTTCTTTTTCTATTTGTTTCTTTACCGCTTTATAATAATCCTCTACGATCTCGATTCCGATTGCGTGTCTCATCAGCCTTTGGGCGGAAAATAATGTTGTTCCCGCACCCATGAAGGGATCTAAAACCGTGTCGCCTTCTTTTGTAAAGAGCCTTATGAACCACTCAGGTAAAGCCTCTGGGAAAACAGCGCTATGCTTCCTGTTGCTGCATTCAGTTGCCAGGTGCAAAACGTTTGTTGGATAAACCATATTTCTGTTGAGCCAGTGAGAGACGTTTTTCCCAAAACCGCTCTTATTTTTTGCATTATCTCGTACCTTGTCCGTCTCACTTAAATTCCTGAGCCTTGTTTCAGCCCAATCGCCGATGGGAATCATCACCTCTTCCTGGTACATCTTAAATTTTTTACTTTTGTTAAACTGAAGTAACCTTTCCCAAGCATCTCGAAAGCGATTAGGCCATTTACCAGGGTAGCAATTCTTTTTATGCCAGATGAATTCTTCCGTCCAAAGCCAGCCTTGTTTTCTCATCTCTATTATCAATTGAAGCACGTATGTATGGCGTTCGCCCTCTACTACTCTTTCTTTGATATTGAAGATAAATGTACCGCTCGGTTTCAATATACGAAGCAGTTCCTGCGAAATGGGCAGAAACCATTCTACATATTTATCGGGGTGGATTCCGCCATAAGTTTTCTGGCGGCTGTCACAGTAAGGAGGAGAGGTAAATATTAAATCAACCGAATTTCCCTTTAAATTCTTCAGTTCCTCTCTGCAATCGCCCAAAATTAACCGTGCCGTTACCTCCATGTTTTAACCACTCTCCTATATGAAAAATCTAACCTTGTTTTCCTATTCGTGCAAAGAATTATATCGTTCCTGAAACTTAAATACGAGCCTCTTGCAGATTAAATTTGACGAGACTCACTTTTTTCCTTACGACCCATTCGTCTGGGATTTGACAGACCTTTTCTGTACCAATTGGCTCATATACAGGCTTTCCCAGAGGTCGCTTCCGCAGTGTTCCCGCATAATAATCTCGTATTCTTTTCTTTGCTACTTCCACATATTCGAGTTCTTTTTCGCAACCTATTGCCCGTCTATTGTGGATAAGAGCACCGATAAGGGCTGAGCCAACACCAGCAAATGGGTCGAGCACCCAATCTTGTTCATTCGTTAAGGCAAGAACACAACGCTCGACTAACTCAATTGGAAATTGGCATGGGTGGATGGTCTTTTCAGGATGATTCGATTTTACGTTAGGAATATTCCAAAGCTCATTTTCCCAACCATCGGTGACAATTTCCCAAATGTCGGATGGATTCTTTCCTTTGGGATTACAGGAAGGAAGTCCCTTCTTAGGCCCTTTGAAATGTCTCTTGCCGGGATATTTCGATGGGATTCGCACTTCATCAAGATTAAACTTATATTTATTTGTCTTAGTGAACCATAAGATAGTTTCATAACGCCCCGAGAAACGTTTTGAGGCATGCAAGCCATGATTGAAATGCCAGATAATGCGATTCCTAAGATTCAAACCCAGCTTTTTGAAAAGAGGATAGAAGTATATATCCAGCGGAAATACCTCACCATTTTCAACGTAATTTCCAACCTGCCAGCATAAACTGCCCTTTGGTGACAATACCCTTACTAATTCAGATAAAATGGTTTCAAAATCTTTCAGATAATTATCAAATTTTGTGCTGCGTTCGTAAGTCTTGCCTATGTTGTATGGCGGCGAGGTAATTATGAGCTGAACGAACCCTGGGGGTATTTCAGAAAGAAGCTCTAAACAGTCACCAGTGTAAAGAACAATTCTAGCATTTTCAGCAAATTGTTCATAGATACGTGGCGTACTTCCATGTTTGTTAAACAGGTTGTCCATTAGGCAATCTCCTGTCTTCAACGATAGAAGCTGCTCAGGTTGGTTTCTTCTTTTGTGATATTGTACATTTGGTGGTATTTCTCCGGCAGGTCGGCAAGCGCCCTTTTAGCTAAAAAGGCGTATTTGCTCTGCGGCCAACGCTGGATGATTTCGCGACAGGTATCGACCATCTGCTTAGGGCTCATAATCGGCAGCCTGGCCATCTTTCGCTGGGTCACAACCCACTCCCATTTCTGCTGCGCCTCGATTTCATCCTCCGGGCTAAGCACCTTAAATTGCGGCTGGCGTTGCTGGACTGTCGATTGACCTAAAGAGTCGGTCTTCGGTTGTTCTATGGGTTGCGGTTCAGCACGCAGCCTTTTGTCATCCCGCTCCCACTGCTCATAAATGGTTTTCGGCTTAGGCTCAGACTCAGGTGCAGTTTGGGTCTGCGAACCCGAAAAAACACTTATTAGAATAATTACACCGACAACTACAATCGCCAAACCCGCTATCTTCAGCCAGAATGTATTCATACCTACTGCCGAACCCTACCGACATTAGTATTGATTAATGCTTAATGATTATTTATAATTGATTTTAGTGTTCGGATTTCTTTTTTCAATAAAAATAGTTAATTTCAAATGTTCACAGGGCTTATAGAGGCGATTTGCACGGTAAAATCGGTTCGCCAGAGCGGCGGTAGCGCGACACTAACCGTGGATTTAGGGGAACTTGCCTCAGACTGCAAGATCGGCGATAGCATAGCAATAAACGGGTGTTGCCTTACAATTACATATTTAGCCCCGCAATTTATTGCGGGGTTTGAGATAAGCGCCGAAACGTTGGCAAAAACAACTTTGGGCAAACTTAAACCAGCATCGCCGGTCAATGTCGAGCGGGCTATGAAGGCCACCGACCGGTTCGGCGGACATTTTGTGCTGGGCCATATCGACGGCACCGCAACGATCAAGACGATAAAAAGGGCCGGCCAATTTGCCGATATGGACTTTGCAGCCAGCCCGCAATTGCTCGACCAGATGGTAGTCAAAGGCTCAGTCGCTGTTGACGGAATAAGCCTGACTATTGCGAGTATGGATGAGCACGGCTTCAGCGTTGCACTAATACCTGAGACGCTGAAAAAGACCACGCTGGGCACAGCAAAGGTTGGCGATATGGTGAATATCGAAACCGATATTATCGTAAAGACAATAAAAAAGCAGATGGAGTCCGCTTTGGGCGGATTACCGCAAAAACAAACACTAACCATGGAAAGATTGAAACAATTGGGCTTTTGATTCACTTGTTATAAGCCAAGAAGTTTTTGCTATATGAATAAAAGCAATGACCACAATTCGATAACTAATCAGCCGGTCATCGGCGTAACGATGGGTGATGCAGCGGGCATTGGGCCGGAGGTAGTAGTAAAGGCTCTGGCTGATCCGGGCATCCGCAGGGCAGCAAAGTATATCGTCTTCGGCATGAATGAGCAGCTTTGTTACGCCGCTGATAAAGCGGAGATTGAGCCTTTCTGGGGCCGGCATCAACATGAAAAAATCAGTCGGGATTACCCCTGTAAAGTGGTCGTAGCCGATTACGATGAATATTCCGTGCCGCCCTGGATTAAAGGCCCCAGCAGAGCTGCAGGCGAGGCGTCCATAAGGTTTTGCCTGGATGCGATTGATGCTGCCCGAGCCGGCATAATAGATGCAGTAGTAACTGCACCAATTAGTAAAACCAGTTGGAAGTTAGCCGACGCAGAATGGCCGGGCCATACCGAGATGTTCGCAAAGCGGTGCAAATCCCCGCGAAAAGCAATGATGTTTGTCAGCGGGCCGCTGAAAGTAGCCCTGGCAACAATCCACGAGGCGCTGTTTGAAGTTCGCCACAAATTCAAAATTGGCTGCGTTTTCGAGCCGATAGATTTACTAAATGACGCACTGAAAGAATACTTTGAACTGGAAAATCCGAAGATAGGCGTTGCTGCATTAAATCCCCATGCGGGAGAGGATGGCCAATTCGGAGACGAAGAACAACGCATAATATCGCCCGCTATCTTGCTGGCACAGGAACAGGGGATAAATTGCCTGGGCCCATTCCCAGCCGATACATTATTTTTACGGGCCAGCCGAGGTGAGTTTGACGGTGTTGTCGCAATGTACCACGACCAGGGAATGATACCGGTAAAACTGCTCGATTTCGAGAACGCTGTTAATATTACTATCGGCATACCGATAATAAGAACCTCACCTGCTCACGGAACAGCCTTCGATATCGCAGGCAAAAATCGTGCCAATCCTGCTGGCATGAAATCAGCCATAACCACTGCCATACACATGGCAACAACGAAAAAGAATTTAGAATTGAGAGTCAGTCGAACATAATGCTCGATGCTGGAGACCCGATACTCGATTTACGAGCGACGAGGCACAAGTCACAAGTCACGAGGTAATGCAGACCAAACGACAAATCCAGCAGTTGCTTGCATCGGCAGGCGTCCGCCCGAGCAAACGGCTCGGTCAACACTTCCTGATTGACCTGAACTTGATGCGACTGCTAATAAGTTCTGCCAATATTGACCGCCACGACATTGTGTTGGAGGTCGGCTGCGGGACAGGTTCTTTGACCGAGGCTCTATCTCAGCGCGCTGACAAAGTTATTGCCGTCGAGCTTGATAGAACCCTTGCCGAGATTGCAAAAAGACAACTGGCAAAACTCGACAACGTCACAATTCTCAACATCGATATTCTGGATAATAAAAATACCATCAGCCAAACTGTCACCGGCGCTCTTGAGCTGGCATATGAAAAATACTCTGGCAGAATTCTGTTAGTTGCAAATCTGCCTTATAACGTGGCCTCGCCTGTTATGCTAAATTTGGTTACAGGACCAACGATAGTGGATGGTATGCATGTCACGGTCCAAAAAGAGGTTGCTGACCGAATGACCGCGGCACCAGGCAGCAGAGATTACGGCAGTTTGAGTATACACCTTTGCGCAACCGGCGAGGTCAAAATGATAAGGATTCTCAAGCCGACCGTATTTTGGCCTCAGCCGAAAGTTGACTCAGCAATGGTCAGCTTTGTTCGCAAAAAAGAAAAGTTAAGCCGGATTCAGAGTATGCAACTGTTCAGCGATATTGTAAATCTTTTTATGAGTCACCGCCGCAAGATGCTCAAAGCCTGCACAAGATTCGCCCGCGGTGAACTTGCGAAGATTAACAATTGGCCCGAAATCTTTGAGCAATGTTCCATTGACTGGATGCAACGGCCCGAACAGCTTTGGCCGCAGGATTACATCGCCATCGCAAGCCGGTGCTATCAGCTCCTCCAACTCTGAAAACGCATTTGCCAAAGCGTATAGGCTGTCAAGCCGAAAAACAAGCCATTTTTCTTAAATTTTTGTTAGTATTTTACATTTTTCGGACTTTGACATTGCAGAAAAATCAGATTTGATGTATAATATTTGGGTTTCTAAAATAGCGCAAAAACTGCCGAATTACCCGAACAGAAAGCCATTTTTGCGCATCTGATTAGCAAGAAAAAATATTAACAGAAATTTAAGGAATATAATTATGTGTAAAAAAAGAGGTTTTACGCTGATAGAACTCTTAGTGGTGATAGCTATAATCGCGCTATTGTTGTCGATATTGATGCCGGCATTACGAAAGGTAAGGGAACAAGCCAATATGGTAGGGTGCCTGGCCAACCTCAAGCAGTGGAACCTGATCTTTTCTATGTACCTGAATGACAACAATGGCAAGTTCTTCCCTGGGTTTGGTAGCAATAGCTACTGGTGGATAGCACAGCTGGAGGAGCGCTATCAAAGTTATGTCAAAAACAAGCTATGGTTCTGTCCGAAAGCGACAAAGCCTATCTTTGATAAATTTCACAATCCGGAGCAAAGGTTCAATATTTTCTCAGCTTGGGGTATCTATACCAGGGACTTTAGCGGCCACAGTAACCTGTGCGACGATGGTATCGCCGGAAGCTATGGACTGAATTCGTACCTTCTCGACAACAAGTCACCTCCCAGCCACACGTTTGAAAACGGCATACTGGTCGCTAATTTCTGGAAAACTCCGCAGGTGCGGGGCGCCGACAACATCCCGCTGATGTCCGAGGCGCTTCGTTTCGACCTATGGCCGCAGGAAACCGAGCGCCCTGCTGAGTACGAGTTTGCCGCATGGAGTGCCAACCACATGGGCCGCACTTGTATTAACCGACACGTGGGCTTCGAAAGTGTCTCGTTTTGTGATTTCTCTGCGCGAAAGGTCGGCCTCAAAGAATTGTGGACATTTAAGTGGCATAAAACCTTCAACACAGCGGGCCCATATACCCTGGCTGGCGGTGTTATGTCGAGCGACTGGCCGGAATGGATAAGACCTTTTAAAAACTATTAAAATATTATGTCCATAAGAAAAGGATTCACGTTAATAGAGCTTTTGGTAGTTATCGCTATCATCGCGGTATTGATGGCGATATTAATGCCGACCCTAAATCGGGCCAGGGAGCAAGGCAGACGTGCGGCCTGCCTGAGCAATCTAAAGCAACTGACGCTGGCGTGGATTGTGTATGCAGATGATAACGATGATAAGCTGGTCTGCGGCGATACCGGTGAATACACCAGCATGTACAACCCCGGTCTTCCGTTTGACAAATCGCACTATAACGAGACTCCGTGGGTACTTAAAGATTGGCGCACCGATGATATGAATGTTAAAAGAACAGCTATCATAGATGGTGCGCTATTCCCATACTGCAAGAATATAAAACTTTACAAGTGTCCGACCGGCGTGCGCGGAGAGCTGCGTACATACGCCGTGGTCGATGCTATGAATTGTAGAGGCTGGACCGAACGTTCGGATATGCCGGGTTCGGTGATGCTTAAAAGAAGGACAGACATCCACAGGCCAATCGAAAGGTTCGTTTTTCTTGATGACGGTGGGGTAGGTGATGCCCATCAGGGTGGTTGGACTTGTTATGTTAAGGAAGAGAAATGGTGGGACCCGCCTCCTATCCGGCATGGTGTGGGAACGAACTTTTCTTTCGCAGATGGGCACAGCGAATACTGGAAGTGGAAAGACCCACGTACACTCGAACTGGGCTTGCGGGCGATGGAAGTAAAAAGAGCTATTAGAGACCCTCAGCCGGGCAATGAGGATATTCGCAGGGCCCAGGTGGCGGCGTGGGGCTTAGCGGCACTAAAGTAAAGAACAAAATTCAAGAAGAAGAACAATCAATCATGCACAGATGGAAAGGATTTACACTAATAGAGCTTTTGGTGGTGATTGCTATCATTGCCTTGCTGATGGCAATATTGATGCCCGCCCTAAATCGCGTAAAGAAACAGGCAAAAGCGGTCGCTTGCCAGGCGAATTTGAAACAGTGGGGTCTCGTCTTGGACTTATATGCGGAGGACAATAACGGGTATTTCATGTCAGGTTCGGGTGGTAAGTATTTTGAGTGGATGGAACCTGCCCTGCCCTACTACAAAGAGGATGTCGTGCGGTTTTGCCCAATGGCCACAAAGAACGAGAATGCCGGCACGGGGCACTGGGGTAGTACCTTTACAACCTGGGAGCGGGACGATTTCGTAGGAAGCTACGGGATAAATGAGTTCCTTTTCAATCCAAATCCGGGTATGAGTGACCAGTGGGGCCATCCCACGTCCATGAACTGGAGAACGAAGAACGTCCGCGGAGGCCAGTATATACCGGCCTTTGCGGATTGTCTCTGGGTGGGGGCTGCCCCACACTATACTGATGAGCCTCCAGTGTTTGAGGGAGAGTGGCACCATTCCTTCAATCATAACATGAAGCGTCTGTGCCTCAACCGTCATGGCGGAGCAATCAATATCATCTTTTTGAATTGGTCTGTTCAAAGAGTTAGACTGAAGTCTCTCTGGAGACATAAGTGGAATCAAGAGTACGACACAAGCTATCCCTTGCCTGTATGGCCAGAGTGGATGAGGTCGTTACCAGAGCCTGATTGATAGCCGTCGGAGTAAAGTGGACCTGAGAGTCTGAAGCTGTCAGGTTTTTTCGAGGTGCTTCAGGCGTGCAATTTGTGAAAAATTTGTTCTCTTGAGATAGAAAAAGGAAAAACGTCGTGATGCGCAAGCGAAACTATAAAGTTGCACTCTATCAGGCAGGATTTACGCTAATAGAGCTTTTGGTGGTGATTGCTATCGTTGCATTGTTGATGGCGATATTGATGCCGGCGTTACAGCGTGTAAAGAAACAGGCAAAAGGCGTTATTTGTCAGGCCCACCTCAAAGAATGGGCCACTATCTTTGCAATGTATACCAATGACAACAACGGCTATTTCCCCGAACGCAGGAGCGGCAGTAATGCTTACGGACGCTGGATGGACTCAATGCGGGATTACTATATTACCACTGAAGATGTACGTTGCTGCCCAGTAGCCTCAAAAATTGCCAACCCAGACATGACACCTGGGATCGATTGGTGGGGCAGCACATTTTTGGCCTGGGGAAAAGTCCCCCCATGGGATGCCGGAGGACAGCGTACTATAGGCTACTATGGCAGTTATGGGATAAATGGCTATGTATATGTGCCGGTGGGCAGCGACGTTTATGGAAAATCACCCAAAAGATTCTGGAGAACTCCTAACGTCAAAGGCGGCAATGAGATACCGATGTTCCTGGATTGCTATTTCTGGTGCGGATGGCCGGATGATGACGACACCCCTCCGGAATACGATGGCTGGCAATATCGTGGTGACGACAATGCAATGAACCGCTTTTTCCTCAACCGCCACGACGGATTTGTAAACGCAGCTTTCGTGGACTTCTCTGTCAGAAAAGTGGGACTCAAAGAGCTGTTCACGCTCAATTGGCATCGCGGTTTTTATAGAGCCAATCGCTGGACTACAGCCGGAGGCGTCACGCCAGCCGACTGGAGAAACCATGGGAACGGCTGGTTGGCAAAATTTAAGGACTATTGAAAAAAAAGATAAACGAGGAAAATTATGAAAAAACAGCAAAGGGCGTTTACGTTAATAGAACTTTTGGTGGTAATAGCCATCATTGCGTTGTTGATGGCAATATTGATGCCCGCCCTAAATCGCGTAAAGAAACAGGCAAGGGCGGTCGCTTGCCAGTCAAACCTCAAACAGTGGGGCACCATTTGGGCCATGTACACCGATGACAACAACGGCTTCTTTCCCAGACGCACAAGCGGTACAGGGCGTTGGATAAATGTCCTGTACGACTACTACTATCGGGATGACAAGATACGCGTTTGCCCGATGGCGACAAAGATTGCAAATCCAGAGCCAGTTACAGGTACGTCGCTGTTGGGAGGTGATAAGTTTACCTCCTGGGGCAGGGTAGCTGTGACCAGCTCGCGGCCGGGCGGTGAGTACGGAATATTCAATACGTACGGCAGCTACGGTATTAATGGCTGGGTCTATGTGCCGGGCCAGGACCCGCTGTATGGAAAGCCAGCTAAGTTCTTCTGGAGAACTCCTAACGTCAAGGGCAGCTCAAATATACCGCTGTTTCTGGATTGCTGGTTCTGGTGCGGCTGGCCAGACGATGACGATACGCCCCCGCATTATGATGGCCAGAAATGGGATGGCGATGAGAATGCCCTGCACCGCTTCTGCATTGACCGACACCAGCAGGCCATAAATGGCGTCTTTCTTGATTACACGGTCAGAAAAGTCTGGCTCAAACAACTGTGGCGAATCAAGTGGAGCAAAGGCTTTAATATAAGCGCTCCTGGACCCGTCTGGGAAACCGAAGCTCCCTGGATGAAAGACTTCAAAGAATAATAAAAGTGAACGATTGCTTAAAAGTTTAACCGTCGCAGTGCCGGCGACGGCTAAATAAAGTTAAAGATATCAAAAGATGTGTGACCATGTATAAGCGAATGAGAACAGGTTTTACCCCGTTAGAAATTAAGATTCCTAAGCGGGAAAAGTGGGAAAATGGAAGGTTTCTAACGGGGTTTACGTTAATAGAGCTTTTGGTAGTGATTGCTATCATTGCGTTATTGATGGCAATATTGATGCCCGCCCTAAATCGCGTAAAGAAACAGGCAAGGGCGGTCACTTGTCAGTCAAACCTCAAACAATGGGGCACTATATTCGCGATGTATACCGACGATAATAACGGCTTTTTCCCCATACGCACAAACGTTTCAGGGCGCTGGATAAATGTCCTGTACGACTACTACTATCGGGATGCCAAGATACGTGTCTGCCCGATGGCGACAAAGATTAAGAACCCGGTTTTCCCTAACTCGTTCACCAGTGATCTTGATGTAGGTGGCGACACATTTACATGCTGGGGCAAGATCGGTGTGACCAGCTCGCGGCCAGCCGGTGAGTACGGGCCAGCCAGCACGTACGGCAGCTATGGAATCAATGGCTGGGTCTATGTGTGTGGCCAGTCAGTCCTCTATGGAAAGCCGGCTGAGTTTTTCTGGAGAACTCCTAACGTCAAGGGCGGCTCTAATATACCGATGTTTCTGGATTGCTGGTTCTGGTGCGGCTGGCCAGACGATACCGATACTCCCCCTCGTTATGACGGCCATAGACTGTCAGGCGATGAGGATTCAATGCAACGCTTTTGCATAAATCGACACCAGCAGGCCATAAATGGCGTCTTCCTTGATTTCACGGTCAGAAAAATCTGGCTCAAACAACTGTGGCGACTCAAATGGAGCAAAAGGTTCAATATAAATGCTCAACCGCCCCGCTGGGAAACCGAAGCTCCCTGGATGAAAGACTTCAAAGAATAATAAAAGTGAACGATTGCTTGAACGCTTAGCTATCGCCGTGCCGGCGGCAGCCAAACAAAGTAAAAGATAGCAAGAGAGTTACGGTTATATATAAGCGAATGAGAATAGGATTTACGTTAATAGAGCTTTTGGTAGTGATTGCTATAATTGCATTACTGATATCAATATTGATGCCGGCACTGCAACGTGTCAAGAAACAGGCAAAAGCCGTTGTTTGCCTATCGAACCTCAAGCAATGGGGCACTATCTTCGCCATGTATACCGACGATAATAAAGGCTTCTTTCCCAGACGCACGCAGTCGGGCGGTCGTTGGATAAATGTCCTGTT
>Ga0315312_1002249_pt1 | contig 13580 bp, 12 predicted proteins | sample TDP7_MG_FD_203629 | JGI IMG/M metagenome (GOLD analysis project Ga0315312, IMG submission 203629) | Freshwater sediment microbial communities from Lake Towuti, South Sulawesi, Indonesia - TDP7 | ecosystem: Environmental > Aquatic > Freshwater > Lake > Sediment | place: Indonesia: South Sulawesi... | reverse complement strand
ATCGTTCAATGTGCCCGACCATAAGTTGTACTTTGTTCTTTTCCGCAGATTCCACAATCTCCTCTCCTTCCTTAATTGTGCTGGCAAGAGGCTTTTCAACTAGCACGTGGCATCCATTCGCGACAACATTTAAAGCTATTTCATAATGTGATTCCGTTGGCGCTGCAACCACTGCAAAGTCAGGTTTTTCCTTCAATAGCGTTTTATAATCAGTAAACCAATCAACTCCATATTTACTTGCAACATCCTTTGCTCTATCTTCAATAATATCTGCTACTCCAATGAGTTCTATTTTTGTTTCCTCTTGTAGTTCATGAAGTACACGAATATGGCGAGAACCCATGGCCCCTAAGCCTACTACACAACCTTTCAGCATATTTGCAATCTCCCTCAAGGAATGATTATTTTCGAAATGTCCTTTTCCTTGTTAGCGACTAATAAACTATGTGTTAATAGAGCAAACAAAAACGCTTCGCAATTGCCTTGCTACACTATCACACCTACAGCGGAATGATAAAAGCAATAAGAATAAAGGCATCCCACATTAATTTGATGAAACAAGAAATGTCTAGCAATATGACAAGGGAGGGGATTCTAGTCGCGAAAATCTTGTGTGTTCAATGGGCAAGATTTGGAGATCCTTGGAACAGATTACCTGAGTATGTTATTCGAGAACTTGAGAGACTGGGCTACCAAATCTTAAAAGTAGAAATTCATGAGATAATAAAGAAAGCTAAGATCACAGATTATCTAAAGTTATTGACAAAAATTATTAAAAGCGACTTGACACTTTTCACAGATTCCGTTGCCTCATGTTTTTTTCCTCCTTTCATTTTTAGAAAGGTGCTTTACCTTTGCACGGACCCCAATTTGAGTCCTTACAGATTTCGAACAATAAGAAGAATGAAAAAACCTTTTTATTTTGTAGGCGATGCAATATTATTGCCACGAATTTCAAAGGAAATCGTTGTGCCAGCAGCAATTGTGGAGAGATACTTTCGGCAACTTAAAGTAAAGAAACCGATAACTATAATCAGTCAAGGATTCGAAGAGAGTTTTCTTCTTGACCCACCTAAAAAAGAACTTGAGAGACTCCGAACGAAACTTGGCTGCAGTGATTCCTTCGTATTTGGATATTTAGGTGACGCTTCACCTGCAGAGTTCTTTAGCACGTTCCTACCAGCATTAGCAATAATCCTCAAAATGCACCCTAGTCGAAAAATCAAAATTATGTTTGTAGGCCCGAAAGATGAAGCTAAAGAGAGATTGAGTAAACTGGCTAAATCAGCAGGATTGACACAAGATAATCTAATATTCACCGGTCGAATACCTCATGAGCAGGTAAGTAGGTACATTGCTTTGTTTGACGTTTACTTCAACCCAAATTTTGTAGTAAGTGGTCTTGCTATAAAGGAGTTAATGGCTCAGAAGAAAACTGGGGTATCATTATCTGGTCAGAGGGAACCCTACATAGTTGATGGTTTCAACATAGTTTTAGCAAAAAATAACGTAAAAGATGTTTCGGAAAACTTGGAAAGGTTATTCTTAGACAAACAATACAGAGACTACATTGCTTCCAACGCACGCAATTCTATTTCATCCTATACGTGGAAGAGTGTTGGGGAGAAATACAAAGAGCTAATTGATAGGATTATCTCATCTTAATTACTATTCATTTTCGAGTTGTACGTACAGCTGTAACAGTCTTTCGCCGTCAACATTCCAATTATATTTGTTAAGTACAGCTTTTTGTCCTTTCTCACCCATTTCTCTCATTAACCCGGGGTTCTTCATAAGTTTTAGAACGCTATTGGCTAATTGTTCGTGATTCCCGGCTTGGAACGTTATTCCACACTTTGTTTCTTCAACTATGCGTTTCATAGGCTTCACATCACTTACAACAACAGGTTTTTTTAGATACATACTCTGAAAGATTTTGTGTGGGATTGTTGTATTTGTTTGTGGTGTATTAAGATGTGGAATAACTGTTAGGTCACTTATTTGCATGTAGTCCATAGCTTCGTTGAATGTCACCCAACCAGTAAACGTTACATATTCTTCTATGCTCAACTGCTTACACATATTTTCAAACATCTTTCTCTGCTCAGTCGAGCGATCTCCAACGATTATGAGGTGAACCTTAGAAACTTTCTTGACTACGATAGATAATGCTTTGATTAGGGTTTCGATTCCTCGGTGGTAACCAAATCCGCCAACATACGAAATTATAAATTTGTTTTCCAATGATTTGCTTCGTTTTTTTTCTTCGGCTTTCTCTAATCTTTCCAGATTTACAGTATTTGAAACCACAACTATCTTGTTCCTCGGTATCCCAAGATCAACGAGTCTTTCTGCATTCTCTTCAATGACTACGACAACCTTTGCAACGAGATTACTTGCCAGAATCTCTAACAAACGAATATAGAGAACCCATAATTTACCAAGTCTTGAGCGTGCGCCTACCTCTTCGCTAAATCTACCAGTTGCAAGCGCGTAGGCGTATGTGTCCGCATAGTTTTCATGCATGTCAAAAATGACCTTTTTACGAAGAACCTTCCCTAGGATCGCTACAGGCAGAGCATATGGAAGGTCGTGGACATGCAATATCTTTATCTTATACTCTGAGACAATGAGAACTATTTTTAGAAGCGACGCCAATCGGTCAGTTAGGTATGATAGTACCCTTATCTTTGAGAATGGTCGATCCATCCTCAAAATGAAAATTCCTTCGCGAACTTCAAAATATTTTTCACTCACTTTACGATTGGCTAGTAGGAAGATGTTGTAATTCTTCTTCAATGCTAAAACTTCTTTTTCAACTCGAATATCTGGCGGAAAAGTGTGATCGAGAAGAATCATTAGGATGTTTGCCTTAGCTTTAGCCATTGATGACCTCACCAAACTGAAAGAACATATATTGTCTTGTTCTAACCTATTCTTTTATCTTTCTCAGTGATTTTCAAATTGTTCTTGCATCCTGAGAAAAAAGATTAGGTCAGACTGAACCAATTCCGAAGTAGATGAAGCCTTCTCTCTCTGCCTTTTCACGCTCTATTATTCGCTTTCCATCGATAATTATTGGATTTTTCTTCATCAAAGACTTGATTGCGTTCAGTTCAAGCTTCTCAAATACCTTGTGATCTGTGGCAACCAGGATGCAATCTGCACTTCTAACAGCTTCTGTAACACTTGACGCTTTTTCTGCTCCAAAACTCTCTTCTGCATATGGGTCGTAAGCCACTACTTTTCCGCCAGATTCCGTTAGTCTATGAATTATTTCTTCAGATGGACTGTTTGCTGTATCACTTACTTGACCTTTATAGGCAGTTCCTAGAACAGCGATTTTGGAGCCTTCAATGTCCCTTCCGATTGCAGTAAAAGCTTTGACAACAAGGTTTATTGTATGTCTTGGCATATAGTTATTGAGATCTCTGGAAGGCTTTATCACCTTTGATTTGAAGTTTCTCCCCTTAACTGAGTATAGAAGTAGGTATGGGTCTTTTGGCAAGCATGGTCCGCCTACACCGCTCCCTGGATTATGAATGTTGACTCTTGGATGCGTGTTAGCTAATTTTATTACACGAGTCACGTCGGCGCCCAAATTCTCGCAAATCAGAGCAAGTTCATTTGCGAAAGCTATGTTTACGTCTCTGAAAGTGTTCTCCGCCAGCTTCGCAATCTCAGCGGTTGTGCAATCTGTTGCTAAGATTCTGCCCTTTGTTGCAGTCTTAAATAACTCAATTGCGACTTCCGTGCTGTTCTTGTCGTGACCTCCGATGAGTCTTATGTTTTCAATGAATTCTTGTATAGCCCTCCCAGGTGTCAATCTTTCCGGGGTATGAGCTAGCCAAAAGTCGTTTCCACATCTAAGGTTAGTCTGCTTTTCAAGCATTTCGGTGAAAGTTTTTGTTGCTCTTGGGGGCACAGTGCTTTGAAGCACTACAAGCTTTCCTTTTGCAAGTCCCTTTGCCACCGCTTTAAATGCGGTTTTAAGATATGACATATTCGGTTTGTGGTTTTGAGCTATAGGTGTTTGAACACTGATAATTACGATGTCCGCCTCTTTTATCGCTTGTACAACATTTGTTGTTGGTTCAAGTCTACCTTGTTGAACAACCTTTTCTACCAATTCGCCAAGCTTAGGTTCTTTTATATGGCTCTTTCCAGAAGAAATAATCGCTACAACCTCTTTTCTTACATCCACTCCTGTCACATGGAAGCCTGCATCTGCGAATACAGACGCTGTTGGCAGCCCTACATGTCCAAGGCCTATGACAGCTATTTTGGCTTTTTTGGTCTTGATCTTCTCAGTTAAGTTTGTTTCCATCTGAGTTCTTTCTCCACAATTCTAACTATTCTTTCACCAGCATTTCCATCTCCAAAGGGAGACTTATTTGAAAACGTCATCTTTCTGTTTAATGTTTCGCTGGTAGCTGCCAGTATCTTGTCTTTTTCTGTACCGACTACGGTTGCAAAGCCTGCCTCTACTGCTTCAGGTCTTTCGGTCGATAGCCTTAGAACTAAAACTGGCTTTGCAATTTGCTGTGCTGTAACCTCCTCCTGAAGCCCACCGGAGTCAGTTAATACCATTTCACAATTTCTCATCAATAAGAGAAGATCAAAATAGCCTAAAGGTGGCAACATCTGGACATTACGAGAGGACGATAACTTGGCCCACAAGTTGTTCTGACGCAATCTTTTCTTAGTTCGAGGATGAACTGAAAAAACTACGGGTATGGGTGACTTCATAAAAGCTTCTGCAAAATTCATTAAAACTGTTGGGCTGTCTACGTTTTCCATTCTGTGAACTGTAGCCAAGGCAAATTTGTCAAATATCACATGCTCCATAATCCTTGATCCCTTCTCCGCCAATGGAAAGTGCTGCTTCACAGCGTCTATTACAGTATTGCCCGTAACGTAGATTTTGCCCCAGACATTTTCCTTTACGAGATTCTCTTTTGCTTTTTCAGTTGGAGCAAATAGATATGTAGACACGTGGTCTGTCATGCGTCTATTATGTTCTTCAGGCATGCGAAAGTCGTAACTTCTCAACCCTGCTTCCACATGACCCACAGGAACGTTCTGTTTAAGGGCAACTAGAGTCGCGGCTAGTATTGTGTTTGTGTCGCCCTCTATGAGCATTATCTTAGGTTTTTCTTTTTCAACCACTTTTTGAAGGTTTATCATCATTCTTCCAGTTTGAACTGCAGGTAGCCTAGTTCTAACTTTAAGGCTATAGTTCGGTGTGGGCAATTCCAGCTCTTCAATAAACTGCAAGGATAAATTGTAATCGTAATGTTGACCGCTGTGCACAAAAGTGAAAGGTTGCCTATGCTTTTCCAATGCTCTGATTATAGGAGCCATCTTGACTACTTCGGGTCTCGTTCCGACAACAATCATTATTTCCGCCATTTTTGAAACACTTCGAATCTTTCTCTGCAAGCGACTAGTTTTGGGTGAACTCTCTCTCCTTGGACTATTTTTGTGTTATGGGTTGAGTCTTTTCGTGCAGTCTTGCTAGTGCAAGAAGCATCCATGCCTGCCCCCAACGGATATATGGCATTTTATCCGTTCCCAACCTGTAGATCCTATAACCGAAGAAGCCTTCTTTATTCTGCATGTTTCGTATAGTCCAAAGGGCAACTTTTTTGGCTATGTTCAAATATCGCTTGTTTTTTTCCGAAAGTTTGGTTAACGTTATGATGGCTTGTGCACAGCTGTGGATGTCAATTGGGTAAACGTTACTAGGCGTCATTTTAGGTATGCTTTCTTCAAGAAGCAAGTTTTTGACATAGAATTCCAAGCTTCTTTGGATGTTCTCTTCGGCGTTAATAGAAGAAACATGCGTGTTGCATTCGTTTAGGCATTCTATCATGAATCCTGTGTGAAAGTTGTCAATCGTGTTGTTTCTTATTCCTTTCGCCTTTGAGTATCTTGTGCTCCAGTAGCGCCATGACCCATCGTCCTTTTGATCGCTTAGAGCGAAATTGACAACTTTGACAACAGTTGCCTTAAACAAACTATTGTTTGTATAAGATGCAGTTCTTGCGAGAAGTGAGGCACACCAAAGGTTGGCGTTGTGAACCTCGAAATCGTCTAAGGGCGTATAACTGAAACAGAGTTCGTTGCCATACTCTTTCTTGTTAAGGTCGTTAAGAATGAAGTGACAGACTTCTTGAGCTACTTCTAGATATCGCCTATCTTTCAGCTGATCGTAGGCGTCTAGAAAGGCGTGTCCTGCGACGGATGAGACAACGCCGCATGGTGTTCCCTTGGGAAAAAATATGAGTGATTGCCAGTCGAAGGGATATCCCCAGCAGCGTCCGGAATAGCCTTTGGAGAAGTTTTTTTCAAGCCAGGTCAGACAGAAAAGCGCCTTATCCAGATATCCTTTTTTTCTGTAACATTTGTGTAAGTTGAGGTATGCTCTGGCGAATAGTGCCATTGCCTTGGCGTTTGTTGTCTTTTTCACGCTGAGGAATCGTCTTGAAGACTTTGGAAACATTCTTGTGAAGGCTACGATGGGTAAGCGTATTTTCTGGAAAGTGGGATTTTTTATTCTGAGAAAACGGAGGATGGCTGGTGTTCCTAAAATGTCGAAGGGGTCATATCCACTCCACCCGTTATTGGAAATCCATTCGTCAAGTTTTCTTATCGACTCTATTATAGGATTCATGCTTTTTTCCCGCTTTAGCTCTCTTCACGTTTTCTCTTAATTCTTTCATCTTTCTCTAATTTATAGGTATGAGAATTGTAATCAGTGGATTTTCGTAGCAGACACACAGAGAATCAAAAGGATCGATGAAAAACGGAGATTTATTAAATGTGCATGTAGCTATCTTTTGCAGTAAAATGGGAGGATAAATGAAGGTGAGGATAGGGATACTGGGATCCTGTCCGCCTCCATACGGAGGTGTTAGTGTTTCAATTAAACAATGCTCTGAAATATGGGTCTTAGAGGGATATGAAGTTCACATGATCGAACCTCGACGAGCAAAGGCACACGAACTCGGACAACTTGGACACATAACATATTGGATTTACAAATTATTCAACTTAGAAACATTACACGATTCATGCGTTATTTTCGCAGAATATGATAAAAAAAATCGATGGGGGGTTTAGTTCATAGGACTCGTAGGCTTTGTCAAAGGGAACCAAAAACTGCTGGACACAATGGTTGATTCGCTGAAACATAAAGAAAGGTACCATGTAGACAAATACTTCGCCGCTCCGTTCGGAATCGCACGAGTGCATTTAGGTATATTCAACCCGGAACCCCAACCAACATTTAGGAAAGACAGATTCATAGTCTTTGATGGGAAAATCTACGGTTATGACAGTGATAAGGAGAAGCTAAAGCGAAAAGGGTACGAGTTTGTTTATGGAAACGATTCGGAATTTTGCTTAAACTCATACGCGGAATACGGAGCAGAATTCGTTGAAGGGTTGAACGGAGACTTCGTTTTCGTTATTTGCGATTTAAAAGAGAACAAAATGTTGATTGCTAACGATAGGTATGGACTTAGACCTCTCTACTATGCGTTGAACAACGAGCAACTACTACTCGCATCCGAAGTAAAGGCCATCATAGCAGGTGGAGGCTTCGGCGAAGTTGACGAGTGTGCAGTCGCTGAGTTCTTCGCCTTCCGCTGGATTCTGGGAGACAAAACCTTCCTAAAAGGAGTAAAAATGTTGCCACCAGCATCAATTGCAATTTACGATGGGCACACTATTAGGCTGAGGCAATACTGGGATTTCATGTATCGACCAAACTACACCAAGTCAGAAGATCAGTTCGTAGATGACCTAGTCGAAGTTTGGAGGAAAGCTGTTGAGATGCGGACGCAGACCAATCTCAGATACGGAGTTTGCCTAAGTGGCGGGTTGGATTCAAGATTAATCGTTGCCGCAGTTCCTCAGCAGAGAAGGGAGGATCTTGTGGCATTAAGTATTGGGGATAGATATTGCGATGAAGTGCGAATTGCGAAGCGAGTCGCCAAGAAAGCAAGAGTGAAGTTCGGTTACATGCCCATCACACCTGAAATGGTTGTTGACACTTCTGAAGAGTGGACTTTTCACACAGAAGGTTTAGCGAGCATTTGGAGTAGTCTTACTGTCCATTTCGCCCAAGCTTTCAATAACGAGGCTGTAAGCGTTGTTTTTGACGGATTAGCCCTTGACTTGACTTTAGGTGGGAGTTACCTAGGGAAAGAGATTCTGACTTCGCAGACCAAAGAGGAATGCTGCGATGCAATATTGAAGGAACTGCGGTTTTTTTCGGAAGAGGAATTAAGTAGGCTCTTCGTAAAGGACTTCTACGACAAGGTTAAGGATTATCCGGCACGCTCTATCAAGGAGCAGTTCGATAGAATCAATGAGGATACTATGGGCGACTATTCTGACCATTTTTGGCTTCGCAATTATATAAGGATGCTTGCTTGCGAATGGTACGTCGTGTTTCGCACTTCGATGGAAACCTCTTTTCCAACTTTTGACAATATCTTAATAGACCTTATTTTGAGGATACCAATCGATTTCCGGAGGCTCTCTCGGATAAGGCGAAAGTTCATTAAGAAACTTTGCCCAGAGTTGGCAAGGATTCCGTACAGTCGCACATGGGTCAGCCCAGCCAAGCCCTTGGCGTTTTGGAAACTTGGAAAAAAGATACTATTCGCAGAAGATTCACTGAGGCAAGCATTCACTTTAGTCTCGAAGGGACGCATACAATTAGCAGACACACAGAAATATCTTCACTTTGACAAATGGTTTCTGACAAGCACCTACTGGAAAAAATATGTCGCTAAGGTACTGCTTAGCAAGGATGCACTGTACAAAAAATACATCAATCAGGATTACGTGAAGGAACTGGTTCATGCTACAGAAAGCCAAACCCATCGACGACGAATGAATTATTCACTAAAAGTAATTTACTTAATGTCTTTCGAACTATTCCTTAGATTTTTGAAGAGAGAAAAACAAGAGTGATTTCACTTTTTTGCGTCTATGATTATCGATACATTAGGGTTGGTTAAACTATTTAAGTGGAGTGCATTCTACATGTATGCATTAAGCAATGTTTTTAAATATGGGCAAATCAAGGGCATAAGGGCTTATGTACTGAACTTTCTGAGAGTCAGTACACATACGCGCTTAGTGAATGGGTTTTTTCATCCATGATGGCAACAAAAACCTTACCTAAAACAGTATCCTAAGGCACAAAACACAAAACCCAAAAATATTTGGGCTCACTTACATATGTAGTAGCGCGCGATATATAGTAAAAAATGTGGAGATAAATGACCAGTATCCTTGATCTAAAATGGCTCTACTATTGCCCCCAAACACCTGAGACAGCATACGATGGTCTGAAGGGAGTTTTTCCGTGCGCTCGCGATCGCGTGCGCGATAAGTGGATACTTCTAAAATCACTAGGGTCAGGTATTATTAGAGGAAAGTCTCCACATACATTGCTTAAGACTTTGTCAAATCTGTTTGACTTTTCAATGCAATGGCAAACTTTGCAACTGAACCGTTTACGTTGGATTCCTATTTTGCAAGCGGATTATGTTTCACATGAACTAGAGGCTTCTTCATTAGATGAATGGGATGCGTTTATTTTACCTCCATTAAACAGAACGCAGGTTGCTCCTGAGATGAGGAAAAAAGTAGGTGATCGTTTAATCCTTGGGGAAATCGAAGCATTTGATTATCAACCAATCAAGGAAAAATGGAAAGAGGTTAAGAATGAGATTCAACCCTCAGTCGATGCAGTTGACCTAATTCCTTTTGAGAATAGACTCTTTATCAATTCAGAATTTTTTAATACTCTTTTCGGGACGGATAAATTTGTGTTTTTAAACATTACAAACTTTGATGTTAATTATGTTAAGAAATTTTACAAAGAAAGGAAAGAGAAAACTAGTCATATAATTGCTCCTCAACAGTTTTTTAATAGTTCAGACAGTTTACATGCGGTTAAAGTAATGAGGATTATTCATAAAGAAGGGTATAAGTGGAGGGGCACAATCACTGGGGCGCAAAGTAATTTTCCCTTTTCACGAAGACAAGTTTACCCGCTTCAATTGGCTGAATACTTGCCTTGGCAAGAATATCTAGATCTAATAGCCAGTTCCTATTTAGGCATCTTTCACAGTAAAGGATTAGCATCTTGTGCAGTGCTTGGTGCGTGTACTGGAACCCCATTTCTAGGGACTCAATTTGCTGAAGGGATAGTAAATTGCTTCCCGGAACTGGTCGTAGAATGGGGAAACTATAAAGAAATGGCAACATTGGCAACTAGACTAATAAAGGAACCAGAATGGTATGACGAAGTTGTGAGGAAGGCTGAAGAAAGAGTTGATAAGATTTATTCTTTCAAAGAAATAAGGAAACAGTTGAATGTCATCTTGAAGGAAAGGGACCTGTTATAAAGTTCAAATCTAGAATTTTGATGGTAAAAAGACTTCTACACCGATTCATGGTTGAACTTCGCATATTAAGACCTGACACGACGAATATTGAATCGTTAATAAATCTTTACAGGGGCTGTTCTGCCGAAGATATTTTGGAAAAAATCTATTTTGAAGCAAAAGATAAACGAACAATAGTAGAATTAGGACTTGGAGATGCTAATACAACTAGCGCTCTATTACTAGCTTGTAAAAATGGAATAGGACACTGTTGGACTGTAGATTGGTGTAAAGATTTAGATTCTAACCTGAATCCAGTACCAGGTCGTTGTAAAAGAGCAATTAAAAGAATTAAGGAATTAGGCCTAGAAAATTACTGGTCATTTTATAAGGGAGATTTTTTCGAGTTTCCTGAGAAATGGAGTTTCACTCGAAAAATGGACTTTCTCTTTATAGACGAGGATGGGTTGTGTGATATGGAAAAGCTTTTAGAAAAATATGACCCATTAATTTCTTCAAATGGAGTTATTTATGTTCATAATGTAGGAATAAGAGAGAAAACTAGAAAAGAAGTTCTTTCTTTTTGTACAAAACATTTATGGACTTATAGATTCGAAAATACAAAATGTGGTTTGGCTATTATTAAAAGAGAAACTTAAGATTTATCTAAGGAGGACTTGTTGATTGACTGATATTCAAAAACAAGAAAATATAAGAAAAAGGTTTTTGAGTAGATTTAAATTGGAAGGAGAAGATTCTAGAGGAGCAGTATGGTCATTCAAAGTTGAAGGAGAAGAATTTATTTTGTCCTACACTAAGATAGGAAAAGCACGAGCTGGAGAAGAACATGAAACATCACAAGACAATCTTATTCTATTAGGAACCACCTGTTTTTTATTAAACAAACCCGAAGATACTGTTGTCGGAAAGAAAGGAGAAATTATTAGAATCCCTCCAAACACTAAACACTTGATGATAGCTCTCTCTGATTGTTTGATAATAGAGCATCTAGAACCACCTAAATCAAAAAGGTTCTTTGAACCATATAGAAAGGTAGTGGAGGCTTCCAAGATTGCCTAAAGAATGGTTTATGGTAACAGGTGGAAGTGGTTTTATAGGGTCTGCATTGTGTGATTATTTACTTAAAAAGTATACAGATAAAGGAGTGATAAATGTAAGCAAACATACATATGCTTTTTCACCAAAATCCATCGAATTCTTGGAAAAAAATCCAAGATGTAAAGTCGTTTTCATAGACATTACTGAAACAGCAGAACTGTATAGAATACTTTCCGAAAAAAAAGTAACGAAAATTTTTCATTTAGCTGCTGAAACACATGTAGACAGGAGTTTTATGTATCCCCAAGATTTCTTAACATCTAATTTACTTGGAACAATTAGTATTCTAGAGGCAATAAGACATATGAAGGAAAAGCCCTTACTTTACTACATGAGTACCGATGAAGTATTTGGAGAAAAATTAGAGGGATTCAGTAAGGAAACAGAACCTCTTATTCCAAGAAATCCCTATGTAGCCTCTAAAGTAGCAGCAGAAGCCTATTGTCACACTTGGCATCATTGTTATAAAGTGCCTGTAATAATAGGAAGATCAATGAATAATTTTGGACCTAGGCAACATCCTGAGAAACTTATAGCAAAAATTATAACTAGATGCCTATCAAACAAACCCTTTAACCTATATCATGGGACATCCGTGAGAGGATGGATCTACTCTTATGATACAGCGGATGCTATAGATACAATTCTTGAGAAAGGGGAGGCAGGACAAATTTATCACATTCCATGCACTATTTACAGAAATGTACAAGAAGTCTGTAAGGATATTACGAAACTGATGGATAAAGAAGAATTATTTGCTGGATATAAAGGACATAGACTTAAAGATGATGCAAGATATGCTCTTGATACCACAAAGATGGAAACTAATCTTAAATGGAAACCAAAAATGGGATGGAAAGAAGGTTTAATGAAGACTATTGAATGGTATAAAACACATGAAGACTTTTGGAGAGGAGTTTATTCGCCATGATTTCTTTATTCAGTCCTTTCATTCCTCTTGAAACTGGAGAAGAGGTGAAGAAGATAATTGATAGTGGATGGATCAATAGAGGAGAGAAAGCTCAGATGTTTGAAAATAAGATTGGTGAAATGTTTTCCTTCCCCTATTGCCATGCTGTAAACTCGTGTACTTCTGCTTTGAAATTAGCATTAGATGTAGCGGGAGTAAGTAGGGGAGATGAGGTAATAAGCACTCCTTGGAGCATGGTAGCTACTAATACTTCTATCTTAGAAAGGGGAGCTATCCCAGTATTTTCGGACATAGAGTATGACACTCTAAATATTGATCCAAATGATATCGAAGACCGCATTACAAACAAGACCAAAGCTTTAACGTGTGTACACTATGCAGGATATCCCTGCGACATGGATGAAATAATTCAAATAGGAAAGGAGCATGATCTCCCTGTTATTCAAGACGCTGCCCAAGCACTAGGAGCCAAGTATAAAGGGAAATATATTGGTTCTTTTGGAGACTTCATTTGTTTTTCATTCCAGACAATAAAAGTTATCACCATGGGAGATGGAGGCTTAATAGTCACTAACGCGAAAGAAAGATATAAGGAGATCAAACGTAAGTCTTGGTTTGGAATAGACAAGGAAGAAGGAATCTCCTCTCCTCTAGGAAAGTATCCTAATGATATCACCGAACTAGGATTCAAACACAACATAACCGACATAGATGCTACTATGGGATTAGTAGGACTGAGACATATCAAAGAGGCTCTAAAGAAGAGAGAAAATATAGCTGAACAGTACTTTGAAGAACTGGCCTCTTGCAGAAAAATTAGACTACTGAACTACGAAAAGAACAAGTCCTCATCTTACTGGATGTTCCCTATTCATGTGAATAAAAGACTTTCTTTTGCTAAATTCATGAAAGACAATGATATTGAGGTTAGCGTTCATAACTGGAGAAATGATAAATACTCCATATTTGGAGGAATACGAGATGACCTCCCCAATACTAGTAAAGTTAATGAAGACATAATTCATATTCCTCTCCATCCTAATCTAACAGATGAGGATATAGACTATATAATAAAAAAAGTAAAGAAATGGGATAGTAATACATAGCAGCATACGCAT
>Ga0315312_1002248_pt1 | contig 13581 bp, 15 predicted proteins | sample TDP7_MG_FD_203629 | JGI IMG/M metagenome (GOLD analysis project Ga0315312, IMG submission 203629) | Freshwater sediment microbial communities from Lake Towuti, South Sulawesi, Indonesia - TDP7 | ecosystem: Environmental > Aquatic > Freshwater > Lake > Sediment | place: Indonesia: South Sulawesi... | reverse complement strand
AGTAAGAATAGATTATAAATTCGACCTTACTTGACGATTGAGCCGTGGTTGAGCGTTAGGAGTAGAAGCTAGTTCTTCGCTGTTCGAGCGATCTCGTCGATCAACTCGATAAGTTTGTCGACTTCCTGCACGGTGTTGTACAGATATACTGAAGCTCTGACTGTTCCTTCTCCTAGACCTAGCACATCTTTCACTAAAGGCATACAACAGTGGTATCCCGATCTAACCATAATATTGCCTGAAATGTCTAATGCCAGTGCTACGTCGTGGGGGTTAACTTGAGCGATGTTGAATGAGACTATGCCCGTTCTGTGATCGGGGTTAGTTGGCCCGTAGATTTCAACTCGGTCTATGGCTTGAAGTCCTTTGCAGATCCTGCTTACGAGTTCTCTCTCATGCGCTGCGATCTTCTCTAGGCCTTCCCGACGCAGGTATTCTGACGCCTCGCCAAGCCCGATTGCTTCAGCTATAGGCGGTGTTCCCGATTCAAAGCGTCCCGGGCTCTCCGCGAGGTCGTAGTGCTCTTGAGTTACGTCCTTGATGCCCCCTCCACCTATCGAGTGGGGCTGTATCTCTCCTTCCAGTTCTTCTCGTATGTAGAGGACACCTACCCCTGTTGGTCCCAGCATCTTGTGTGCGGAGAATGCCAAGAAGTCGCATCCGATTCTGTTCACATCGACAGTCGTATGAGGAACCGATTGGGCGCCGTCTACGAGTAGGAGGCTTCCGTGGCTATGAGCTATTCGAGCAACTTCCTCTATAGGCGCAATGGAGCCGAGAACGTTAGAGACATGCGTTAAAGCTACTAGTCTTGTTCGGTCGTCGATGGCTGATTCGAATTCTGAGAGATTGAGTGCCCCTTCTCTACTGGGTCTTATAACCTCCAGGTCTATGCCTCTTTGTTGATTCAACCTCTGCCATGGTATCAGGTTAGAGTGATGCTCCATAAGGGTCGTTACTATCTTGTCCCCCTTTCTCCACCCCATTCCGTTCGCGACCAAGTTTATGCTTTCAGTCGTGTTCTTTGTGAAGACCACTTCGCTCTCTCGCCTCGCGTTTACCAGTTTCGCTATCTTCAATCTTGCTTTGCTATATTCTTCGCTGGCCTTCTGGGAGAGCCTATGTATTCCTCTCTCTACGTTTGCTCGATACTCGTGGTAATATTCCACTGTCTTCCGGACTACAGGTTCAGGCGTCAGGCTCGTCGCTGCATTGTCCAGATAGATCACTCCAGTCTCCAAGATTGGGAAGTCTCTTCGAATCTCTTCTACATTGAGCATGGTGTTGGTTCGCCTATCTGCTCCGTATGGCTAGTGACTGTGAGGTTTGGCTTCCAACTCTTTCTTCCATCTCTCTGTCTCTATCGGTCTACCCCATAGCGGAGATATCGCTCTAAGTTTCTTCACCGTTTCAGGCAGGACTTGAAGTACGTACTCTATGTCTTCTTTCGTATTCTCTCTTCCTAATGTCAAACGTAGGGACCCATGCGCTTGCACCTCATCGAGCCCTATAGCCATCAAGACGTGTGAAGGGAGCAACTTCTTTGAGCTGCAGGCTGAGCCTGTTGATGCTGCTATCCCTTTCTCGTCTAGGTTAAGGATCAAGGCTTCACCCTCAATCCCTGTGAACCTAAAGTGCGCGTTGTTCGGCAGTCTTTTCGTTTGGTGACCATTCAAATACGATTCTTCCACGTCGCTCAACGTTGCCTTTATGAGTTGATCACGGAGGTTGGTCAAATGTAAAGTATCTTCGCTCATTCTTCTCTCAGCCAGTTCTGCTGCTTTACCTAGGCCCACGATTCCCGGAATATTCTCGGTGCTCGATCTGAGTCCTCTTTCGTGGCCTCCGCCATGTATTATCGGCTCCAAGCGTGTGCCTTTTCTTATGTATAGAGCCCCTATCCCTTTCGGCCCGTAGATCTTGTGGGCTGAGATTGAAACGAGGCCTATGCCTATTTCTTTCACGTCCATCGGGATCTTCCCCGCGGATTGTACTGCGTCTGAGTGTAAGATTATGTTCTTCGTCCCTGCGATTTCCGCTATCTCTTCTATTGGTTCTATCGTCCCTATCTCATTGTTCGCGTGCATTATCGTGATTAGTATTGTTCTCTCCGTGACCGCTTTCTGTAAGGACTCCAGTTCTATTAGGCCGTTCTTGTCGACTGGTATGTATGAGACTTTGAACCCTTGTTTCTCAAGGCTTCTGCATGTTTCTAGGACTGCTGGATGCTCTATGGTGCTTGTTATTATTTGGTCTCCTCTGCTCCTGTTCGCGTAGGCTACGCCTTTTATAGCTATGTTGTCAGACTCCGTTCCTCCGGCTGTGAAGATTATCTCTTCAGGATCCGCGTTGATGAGTCGTGCAACTCGGCTTCGTGCTTCCTCCATCGCATTGTGGGCTTCTCTTCCGAAGCTGTGGAGGCTAGATGCGTTCCCGTAGATCTCTGTGAAGTAAGGCACCATCGCCTCCACGACTTCTGGGTCGACTGGGGTTGTGGCTGCGTGATCCATGTAGACTCTCCTCCGAGACGTCATGGCCGCTTCTTCCCTCTCTGTTATCTGGTTGGTTTACTAGTTATAACGTAGTTATATCTTCTTTCCTTTTGAGTTACTATGTTCGCCAATTTTCACGGGAAGCCCAGTCATTGATGGTTTCTCGGAGCCGTGAAACATATAACTGTCTTACTAGATAGTGGAGCTCCATTTGGTGTGCATGAATGAAGAGGGTATATGCTTCGATCGCTTTGATGTTTGGTCTCACGATGCTTTCAATCAGTATCTATCTCGGCGAATTTGCATTGATCTTGAAGTTGCTCTCCTCCTTCACATACACTCTTCCTTGAGGTGTTCCTTTGGGTAGAATGAAGATCTGGCCATTCAGGTTCGCTGTTCAATTCTTGTTCTTTCTACTGTTCAATGCTTTAATCTTCAAGCTTCTCTATCCTTACCTTGAGCTAGACCGCGTCGGCTATAGTTGGCCTGTGCTCTCCAGTTTGAACTCTCCTTTCAGTTTCATGGTGGGTTCTCTAGATCTCGTTCAATTTATGCTTTCGAGGTCCGAGTTTCCATGGTTCGCTTTAGCTTCTATCTTTATTGTTGGCGCTTTGTTCGGGAGGCTCTTCTGCGGCTGGGTGTGTCCTTTCGGGTTTCTTCAGTATCTTGTTTCCACTTTGAAGAGTAGCCACGTTAAAGTCTCACCTAAGACTCACGACCAGTTCAAGTCTTTGAAGCTCTTCATTCTAGCTTTGACTCTGTTGATCAGTGGGTCTTTGTTCCTAGCGCTTGAGTTCGGGATCGGCAAGGATTACAGCGAGGCTCTTGGCGTTTTTGCGGCAGGACCTTTCTTGGCTGTATCGCCAGACAGAGCGCTCTTCGGAACTATCCCAATGTTCTTGATGGATGGAGGCAGTCTGCTTTTGAAAGCATCTGAGGTTCTCTCGAGTTACGACGCTTTCGTCAACTGGATCTGGAGTGTACCCGGCAACCTTGTTCTAAGTTTCATTCTCTTGGCTATCTCTTTCTATGGGGGTTATATGATCCCTTTATTCTGGTGCCGTTATCTCTGTCCTTTGGGCGGTTTTCTAGGCGTCTTCGGTAGGTTCAGCTTCCTCGGAATGAAACGTGACCCCGTGAAATGCGTTAAGACGTGCCCTGACTGCGTTAGGAGCTGCCCTATGCAGGTTAGGATTCTTGATCTTCCTTGGGAGAAGTTTAACGATCAAGAGTGTATCTTCTGTTTGGACTGCGTTGAGGCTTGCCCTAACGGCGCGCTGCGTTTGAAATTTCCCTAGGTTGTTCGGGAGCTTTCTGAAGGAAGACTGCAAAATGTGGGTTGCGAAGTAGGTAGAAAGCAAATTCGATGTATCAATGGTGTGACTTCTTGGAGCCAGATTCTGCTGCGGTGAAGACTGCTAGAGGCTCAGTAGAGTTAATAGGCCAAGGTATGGCAAACATATTTCTACGGCTTTTCTTCTTTATAGTTCTAGCTCGAATGATCTCGAAGGCTGAGATGGGCGTCTACGCTGCTTTGAATATGTCATACTCTTTGTTCCAGATAATCGGCTCATTAGGATTGAACTTCGCCGCCGCAAGGTTTGTGCCGAAGTTTCTTGCGGAGGGAAATGGACGTGATGCTTCTGCCGTTGCCAGGAGGTTGATTGAGATCTCAGTTGCGTCTGGAATCGCTTTGACCTTCATATTCTATGTGTCAGCACCGTATCTTTCTTTTGGCTTGACGAAGTCGCTTGACTACTTGGAGGTTTTCCAAGTTTGCTCCTTTGTCGTTTTGACAGTTGTGCCTATGATAGTTCTAGACGTTTTGCTTCGAGGTGTTCAAGAGTTCGGTAGACTAGCGATAGTGAGGGTTCTAGGTCAGATATTGAAGATGGCTATTTCGTTGCCGCTACTATTGTTGGGCTATGGGCTGTACGATCTTGCCGCTGGTTTAACCACATTGGGAGTTTGGGCTTCACTTCTTTTTCTCTCTGCGTGGAAGGCGACCCTCGCATCGATCGTAATGTTTTTACCAGTTGTTGGGATTCAAATTTGGAGAGTCTCGATTCTACTGACACCTGTCTATCTTACGGTGGGAACTGAGTCTATGTTTTGGTCATCAAGGTTTTGCGGTTAGTCGACTCGACTGACGTATTGATCGCTGAGAGGATTCTTCTCAAGAGTTTATATTTCATTATGAAGCCTGTTAGGAAGCGCTTCATATAGTAGTTTTATTACCGTTGTGGGCACGTTAATGTCTATGCCATGACCGAGAATCTCGTGCGCATTAAATCGAGGAATTGAGTTGGCGGATGTAAGACCAGCAGTTCATGTTGCGCGTGGTGCTTCCTTCCTCTTTGTCCAGAATCTGGTCACGTCGATAGTTGGGGCTGTCGGTTTCGGCATTATCGCTCGCTTGATCACGAAGACCGAGATGGGCGTCTATGTTAGCTTGAGCCTAGTCTTTGCTCTTGCGCAGATAGGCGCTAGCTTCGCTCTTCCAAGCGCCGCGGTCAAGTTTGTCGCCGAATTGAAAGGAAAGAACGACAAGAAGGTTGCGGCTGGCGTTGCTTTTCAAATCCTCCGTTTCACCTTTCTCGCGTCAATCATTGTCGGATCTCTCGTCTTCTTGTTTTCAAGCCAGATCTGTTACCTGTTGACTAGAACGACTGAGCATGTCGAGGTCTTCAAGATGTTGGCTTTAGACTTGGTCTTTGCAGGGGTTCTTCCTGGCTTGAACAGCATTATGATAGGGTTGCAGAAGATGAAAGAGCTGGCTGAATTGAATATTGCGGCATACATCATCAGAAAGCTTCTTTCCATCGCTTTCCTACTTGTTAACCTTGGTTTATGGGGCGTTACGCTCGGCTGGTTGATCGGTGACCTATGTGGCTTCGCGTTGTTCTCTGGTTATGTACTAAAGAGCTTCGGGATGCCCAGTTTCGGTTTTAGCTTGAAGCGTATACTAGGTTTCTCTTGGCCCATCTACCTTTCCTCTTGGGTGAGTTTCGGCTACAACTGGTTTGATCGAGCTCTCCTCCTCGCTTACGTTCCTCTTGCCGATGTCGGCGTCTACAATGTTGCAGTCACAGCTTTCGCCGTGATGGCCTCTATTCCCGGAGCGATCTCGACTGCTCTGTTTCCTCAATACTCTGAGTTGCAGGGTAGGGATGGAATGCGCAGTCTAGAGAAAGCGGTAAGGACCGCTTCACGGTACGTGTGTTACACAGTTGTTCCTTTGGCTGTAGGTTTGGCCTCCACAGCTCGTCCAGCGATCTCCTTCTTCGCCGGAAGAGCCTATGAGACAGGCGCAGTTCCATTGGCTATACTCAGTTTGTTCGGCGCAGCTACCTGTCTTGGTGCTGCTTTGAGCGACATATTCTCGATTACTGAGAGAACGAAGGTTTCTGCCTTATTGACTTCGACGACCCTCTCGATTGGTGTGTTTCTCGGTCTGCTTCTAGTGCCTTCAACCGGGGTTATTGGAGCTGCTCTTCTCAGAGGCGTTGCAATGGTCTGGGGATTGGTATCGATGTTACTCGTTTTGAACCGAATGAAACTTTTTACGATCAGTTTCGACTTGGAAGCTTTATGGAAGAGCGCGGTTGCCAGTTCAGTCATGGCTGTCGCTGTTCTCGGATGTCAGCTTATCGTATATACCAAGTACCTTCTGCCTTTGTATGTTCTTGCTGGAGGCTTTGTTTACTTGGTTATGTTGAGGTTCTTGAGGGCTGTGAGGGTGAGTGACATTGATTTGATCAAGGTTCTTGTGGGCAAGAGGTTTGAGCGCTTGGTAGACTGGCTAGGAGCTCTCCTCGTTTCATGAGCATTATCGCGCAAGTTATGCTTTCATTCGGTGATAAGGACGTGAAAGAAGAGTTGAGAGAAGCGGAAAACTAAGAATGATGAACTATTGCCTATCCAGATCACGAAGCCCATATCGACTGGGGATACGCGCGTCGGTAGAAGTGTAATCATAGCATCTATCGAAAGGTCTCTGTCCACAAGCTTTTCGTCATAGACGCATTCACTTCCGACGAAGCTTCAGACATAGTTCGGACCTACCGGAATGTCATGATTGTACAAAACGAGGACAATAGAGCTGTTGTCAAGCGAATTGGTATAAAGAAGGCTGAGACGGAACGACACCTACAAGTGGATTCCGATGTGATCTTGCGCGAAAACTGGTTCAATGAGGCTGGAAAGTTCGTAGAAGAAGATGTCGGCGCCGCCTGTCACAGTTGCCCGTTGGCTTATATGAAGTAACTCCACAATTGAGTCGAACCTTAACGGCCGGGTCAAGAGGCTTTACGGTTCCTACTCCGTAGTCGTCGATAATTCTTGTGATTTGCATGGTCTTTTTCGACATCGTCACATAACATTGGTTTGATCCTTTATGTAGCTTCCTGTCACCGAGAGCTGGTCAAATCTACAATATAGATCGTGCAGGTCATGTCGGAGGTTTGTTTTAGGGTTGTAGTGGAGTTGGGTTTTGGCTTTGCTAATGTCGGCTACGCTGCGTTTGACGTCCGCTTGCCTTGCAGAAGCGTATAAGGGCGTAAGTGAGGCTTGGCCGCTGATCTCGATGAGTTCTCGGGCTAGGGTGTTTATCGAAGTCTCTTTTCCAGTGGCTACGTTGTAGACTCCGTGCGCTGAATCTGAGTCTAGGGCGAGTATCGTGGCTTCGACAACATCCGTTATGCTTACGAAGTCCCTGGTCTGAAGGCCATTCCCGTATATGATGGGCGGCTTCCCCTGCCTAAGCCTCTTCATGAATTCTGTGATCACGCCACCATATTGACGAGAGGATTGACGTAGGCCGAAGATGTTGAAGTATCTAAGGCATACTGTCTTTAGATTGTAGGAGCGATCGTATTCAAGGCAATATCTCTCGCCGAGGAGCTTACTGACGCCGTATGGCGATACTGGCGCAGGCTCTGATTCCTCTGAGATTGGGAGCCTTGCCGCTTCGCCGTATATTGCTGCGGAAGATGTGTATATGAAGCGTTTAATGTCGTGTCTTCTGGCTACTTCGAGCAGGGTTAGAGTTCCGTTGGCATTCACATCATTCGCGAGTTTAGGGTTCTCTAGGCAGGCGTCATAGTCGGTGATTGCCGCCAGATGGATGATCGCTTCAACATTTGGGATCAGCTCGTCAACGAGTTGGCGGTTTCTTACGTCGCCCCTAAGGAAATTGATCGCAGTCTTACTCATGTGGGTTCTGAGGTTATCTATTTTTCCGCTTGACAGGTCGTCTAGAACCCAGACCCTTCGACGTTCACTCACCAAACGATCCACGATATGGCTTCCAACGAATCCCACGCCCCCAGTGACTAAGATTCGAGAAATCTTTTTTGTCACAAAGTACACCTAGATGCAGTCGCTAATTAGCGATCCTAATTCCTGTTAGGTCCCTCTGAGTCTTAAAGGCTTGATGAGCTTAAAGAATGCGAAGTAGAGTCCCTTTAAAATCTTAAAGATCATTCTAACGGTTTCAACCTCTCCCCAGAAGCCTGCAAAATTTCGAAGCGTCCTCATATATGTCTCTGATTTAGTCCGCCTTCCACACGTTGAGGAATACGTCTGATACAGAAGTTCGCCCTCGAAGAGCCCGTGGGTCTCGGGCCGCTCTCCTCGAAGGCCTAGTGAAATAGCCCTGACAAGCCAGGAACTGCCCTCACATGATGCTCTCAATCAGTTCAACCCACCTCTTAGTAAGGACCTCTCTGTCGAATTTCCTAGCGTGTATCCTAGCCTTTTCGCTTATCGCTTTGAAGAGCCTTTCGTCCGTCAGTAGTTTCTTCATATGGACTGCCAACTCCTCCGGAGACTTCGTTAAGAACCCTGTCTCACCATCGAGAACGGTTTCTCTCTGACCTCCTCCATCCGCGACTATCGGTGGGCATCCTGCCGCCATCGCTTCTATAGGAACAATACCGAAGTGCTCTTCGGGGTTGTAGGATGCCATGCATCTCGATGCCAAAAGCGTCTCAACCACAATGTGTTCGTGAGCGTCTCTCTTGATAGTTAGGTCTTCGAGTTCTTGTGACTTTTTGAGAAGTTTTGGATAGTATCTCTCAGCCCAAGGTGATCCTCTAACCCCTCCGACAATGTCAAGTGTTGCTTCTGGCACCTCCTTCTTGACTCTTTTGAAAGCATCCAAAACTCGATCTATCCCTTTATTCTCGTCTAATCTACCGACATAGCATACTTTGTATGGCTTTCTGCCCATCTTCATCCCGAACTTTTTGACATCCACACAGGGATATATGACGCTATACTTTTCTTTGTTAGGTTGGCCGCTCTTCCAGACTAAGTAGGTTATCTGCCTTGTGTATTCCGAGTTGCATACGATTGCATCCATCTCACTTAGGGCTTTATAGTGCCGCCACCAGTAGACTGAGCGATAAAGCAGATGTGCGAGTGAATGTTTATAGACCTTCAATTCTGTTGGAAAGTGGACGTACATAACCCTCTTCGCTTTCTGCCCGAGCATTACAGAAGGCTCGGTGTCGGCACCGATTATTACATCAGGCCTAAAGTTCTTCACGAGCCTTCTTAGAGTGAGGCGTTGGTTCAGCGCGATCTTATAGAGCTTCCCCAGGTTCCACCCAAGTCTCGGCGTGAACCAATGCTGTATCTTAAAGAACCCTTCGTGAGAGTAGCCCCTAATGGGCGTTTCCCAAGCGCAGATCGCGACCTCCGCCCCTCTTTCCATCAGGCTTAATGATAGGTCGCAGGCGAACTTGCTGCCTCCACCGAAGAATCTGGGGGAGAAAATCACTATTGCAATTCTCATCCATTCTCACCGGTGACACAAAGCTCGATCACTATGTCCTCTAATTTTTTCTGAAAGTATCTTTGAAGAAACAAACGGAAGTGTCTGAACCGGACCGTTATGCTGGCGATGAACTTCAACGAAGGGGTGATTCTCAGGATCTTTCCTTTGACAAAGACCCATCTGTGAGTCTTGTCGTGATATGCCGACCACGTAAGATAGTTGGGAGCAACAATTCTTATTTTGCCTCGACATACTCTTAGGCCCTCCCTCAGAAACGTTCTTGGATCTTCTAAATGTTCCAGGATATGGATTGCAAGTAACTTATCAAATGACCGATCTCTAAAAGGCAGAAGACAGGCGTCTGCTCTGACAAAGTTATCGATCTTACGTACAGGGATTTCTAAATCGATATTCACATCTCCTATCGTGACGTTTAGGTATTTCACATTTCCCCCGCACCCGACGGACAGGATCAAAGAAGAAAACACCTATACTTTTTCTCGAAAGTACCCATAAAGGACGAAGGGTCTTAGGCGGATTATTGAATGCCCTAGAACCCTCCACAAAGGCGCCCTGTGCTGTCTGCGCGTCCTTCCTGACAAAATCTGGCTCCTGATAGCCTTCCTAAAGGAGAACTCCCTTAGGTGGAGGGATACAACCTCTTCTATAAGTTTCGATTCATGGCCTGATCTGCTCAGATCTAGGTCTAAGCGGGTGTCTGGGGCTGCCACATCCCTAAATCCTCCAACTTCTTCTAGGTACTTTCTCTTGATGAGGCGGACCCCCCCTCGCGGTTCCCTTCCCAGTGGAGCTAACTCATAAGTCTTCTCCCAGTAATGGTAGAGAAGATTTAGGACAGATGTTTTCTTGTCGGTCCGAATCATTGGGCTTACGCTTGCAACTGTACCCTCGAGATGCCTCATTAAAGCAGTAAGGAGTTGCGGCGGGCTCTCTATATCCGCGTCATGTATGCAGACCACGCTTCCCTTTGAAGCTTCATATCCCAGCTGCAGATTCTCTGCATAACTATTCATCCACTTCGGCTGTTCCTTCCTGATAAGCTTCGCTTTCGGGAAGTGTTGCTTCACTATCTCCTCTGAGTTATCAATACATCTGTCTAGAATGGCGACGAATTCGTTTATGTCCGCCTTCACGAGTGGCGGAAGAGAACGCGGCAGATATCTCTCTTCGTTATGAATTGCCATTATGACTGAAACCGACATCCCAGCATCCCTGAACCATGCCATAACGATGGGAGTATTTAGCCTTCTCGACTCTCTCCTCCGCGTCTTTAAGGAATTAAGCGGACGACTACATCAGGCTTAACCATCATAAAATTAGTATCTCAACAATACGTCTCATAGCAACAACACTGCTTCGCAGAGAAGAGAGAAACATACGCCTCTTTCGCTCCGAAACTAAGCTCTTGTAGATGGCGTCACCGTGAAAGTACACATTGATTCAGTCATGGAAAGTGCCGGATTCCTCATGGATATGTCCCACTATGACAGTTGACCTACAAGCAGATAAATACCTGTAATCACAAGAGGCAAAAAGAAAATTGGAAAGTACCACACAGTTATTCCGGATGTCAAGAAAACGAAGAAGATCAGAACGTCTAGCCAGTCGTTCCTTGTCTTGGGGATTAGCCCAAGGCTGAAACCTGTTTTATGGAGTATGTACGCGAAGCCGAGAATGCTGGCCGTGATCAGTAGAACGCTAAAGAAAGTCGCCGGAAGCAGTGCGCCTCCTATGGGTTTTCCTGTTTCCTCGAAAGGCAGGGGTATTCCTTTATAGAGCAAGGGAAGCAGCGTAATCTCTAGAACTAGGTCTAGGAATAAGATTCCAACAGCACTTAAGATGACAATCGGATAACCCTTCTTTATATGCTATCCCGTCCAGACTTTCCTGAACACTATCGGAGCTACCTGCATTTAAAAATCTACCGTATTAACAAAACGAGTTTCGCTATTCTGTCTTGCTAAGTCTTGAAAGCCTCCTTTAGGAGTTTGGAGCAAGCTTCATACACTTCTCTCGCTTTCTTAATGGCTTCTGGTGCGTAGTCTTTGAAGTATTCAACTCCGATTCCTTCTTCGAATCCATAGCCTGCTAAGCCTCTTATCTCGGCGAGCTCAGCCATGGCCTTTGCTATTTCTGGGACTTTCCGTTTAAACCATTCTGGTATATCTATTCGTTTAGTTAACGCTTCGAAGACTATGCTCACATCATGTTCTTTTGGGTAATCTATTCCTAATGCGATGAGTAGTGCTTTCGCTGATTGCTCAACAGCCATCTGGGATGAGTAGACTGCGTCATCCCAACGTGCGTCTTGAAGTGCTCTAGAGGCTCCCTGCAGCCATCTTCCCGCTCTCTCTATCCCTGCGTTTGCCAGTCCTATATTGCTCATAGCCTGAACACCTCTCCCAACTTGACGTCTTTCAGTATCCAGTAGTATCCTTTCCTAGGTGTCACTACTCTTCTAGCGCCCTGCTTTTCCAGCTTGACTCTAAGGTTGTTCAAGAGGCCTTGAAGAAAATCTTGTTTGTCGTATAGGATTATAGCATCTACTGAAGCATCGAGGTAAATCCTATGGAATTCAGATGCCTCAGAGATGTCTAGTGGATAGTGCTGAATATTCGGAGTGAATCCTTTCTCGATAGCGCTCTTGAATTCAGGGGTCCCGCTCAAAGCCCTCCTGAGATCCTGTAACTCCGTGATCCTCTTCCAGATTGGTGTGTTCTCCCAGCCTTCCAGAACTACGATTAGATCTATGTCGCTATCTCTCTCCCAGTTCCCTCTTGCGATTGAACCGAATAGTGCTACACTGACCAGCTTATCTCGATATCGGTCGTGAAGGATTTCGCAGTATCTCTCGATTAGACTGGCGTAGACTCTATGTGGAATTCTTTCAACATTTCTTGTGAAGAACTTGCTCCTCCCTGAGATCTCACTCAATCTTTCCAAGATGTCAACAGCTTCTCTTCCAGATCGTGATAATCTGTATCCTTCCGTTGTCGATTCGATCAAACCCTTTTCAGCTAGATTCCTAAGTTTCGCTGTTAGAGTCTTTGGGTTTCTGACAACAGCTTCGAGATCTCTAAATCTGGCGGCTCCTCTCGTCTTAATATTGGACAGGAGAAGGACAGAGTACTCATCGACAAGGCTCATATCGAGTCTGAGCATGCTATAGCAAACTATAGCATAAACTTTCCTGAAGGGTATTGAAATAGGCGTCGCAGACAGTTCAAATATTCGACTTCCTTGACTCGCCTAAGATGTTACTACTCAGCACACAGGACGGGCATCCGCTCCCGACAGAATCGGTCGACATTCTTTATTTATCAGCCTATGTTTGTTCTGATCGAGGCCTTGTTCTGGCTTTCTTCTTTCCCATCCCAACCACTTTCCGAACTCAGCCGTCTTCTTTAAGAGTTACCCTATGGATCGACCGCGTACACCTGTAGACGTTTAACGGATCGAACTGGCATCTCCTCTTTAAGTCGCAGCTGGAGCCTTTTTATTTTAGGTTAACAAGCTATTTACCTATGTGGCTGCAGGGGTGGCTTGGGCAACTCTACTCAGACCTATACGCCCAGCACCACTCCGAGTTCTTCACGTTTGATGACGTTAGGAAATTGGTTAAGTCCGAGGGCTCGGCTAAAGTTGCCGTGAGTAGTTTGCGTAGGGCTGGCTTGTTATATGTGCACGGTCGATTGGGTAGGCGTAGGCTCTATAGGATTTGCGACCCTGATGTTATGATCTTGATCTCCGCAAGGAAGTTGTTGAATATCGAGAAGATTAGGCAAGGCGTCTATGCAAGACTTCTAGGTTCCTTGACGTGCGAACTTTTCAGAAGAATCTCCGGTTTGAGAAGCATAGTTCTGTATGGTTCGGCGGCCAGGGGCGATGCTCATTCAGATAGCGACATCGACCTCCTCGTTGTCTTCGAGTCCAAAGCCTCTTTCGGTGAGAGAATAGAGTTGCTGACTGAGGTTGAGTTCGATGAGAGAGTTGAGGAAGAGTTAAGCTGGCTTTACAAGCATGGGATAGATACGCATACATCGTTTCTGCCGATGAACCCTGAGGAAGTTAAGGCTTCTCCTCCGATACTCTTGGACATTGTTGAAGATGGGATCGAGCTCCTTGATGACGGCTTCTTCCGGAGTGCGGCTGACCGGTTGAAGGCTAACTTGGAAAGGCTTGGAGCGAAAAGGGTCTTCATATCTCCTCAAGATTGGTACTGGGACCTAAAGCCAACTATCCGGTTCGGTGAAGTGGTAGCCATATGAAGACCACGCATATGGCTTC
>Ga0315312_1002247_pt1 | contig 13590 bp, 12 predicted proteins | sample TDP7_MG_FD_203629 | JGI IMG/M metagenome (GOLD analysis project Ga0315312, IMG submission 203629) | Freshwater sediment microbial communities from Lake Towuti, South Sulawesi, Indonesia - TDP7 | ecosystem: Environmental > Aquatic > Freshwater > Lake > Sediment | place: Indonesia: South Sulawesi... | reverse complement strand
CGACAACTTGAAAGATGGGAATATATTTACAATCATATCAGGCCTCACCAGGCGCTTGATTATTTAACACCTTATGAGTACTATCAACAATGGTTGCAAGTAAACAAAAAAAGGAAGGTAATGTGTCACTAAGGTAGTGGACGAGGACACGGGCTTGACAAGAATTTTTGATTTTGCTATATTTATTTTTAGAGATATTAAATTATCAAACTATGAAGGATGTTGTCTTAGGGCAATCTTAGCGAGTAAAGAAAGAGTAAAATAGAAGGATGAGAGGAAAGAAATTCAGACAATAAAGGTCAAAGTCAACTTTAGATAGGAATTATTGACACTACTCGGCAATTTCGAGTTTTTTTGTTCTCGTCCAGATAGATTAGTGACACCTAAACGGTAATGAGTAGTGGTAAAATAAAAGAAGAGGAGATGCTTTCCATAATAATAAAGGAAAAAGGGGGTGAAAATCTTCATATCTCTTTTCCGCTAAAAATTGCTTAAAGAGAAAAGAGTATTAATATTGGAAGCAAAGGAGGAAACTAATGAAAAAGATGAGAGTAACGTTCATGGTTGGGATGTTGATTCTATGTCTTACACTTCCGGCAGCGGCTAAAGTGACTTTACGGCTTTGGTGTATGTCATTTGCACCACATTTAAATGGTTATACCCAAGTAGCAAAAGCTTTTACGGAAAAGAACCCTAATATTGTCATTAAAGTAGAAGGCCTAGCTGATCTAGTAACTCAATCGAAAGCGGCTATTGCTGCTGGTGTCGCTGCCGATTTTCTCCATCCGCGGGGTGAGGACTTCTATGAATTTATCCTGGGAGGAGCGCTGGAACCTTTACCCCCAGATGTAGTCTCGGTAGAAGAAGTTAAGGCTAAATGGTGGCCTGAATATTGTCTCCAAGCCCCTTTTGATAGTATATATGCGGTTGGAATTCCTGATCCAATAGGGGATGCCGGAATTGTAGTTAATGTTGATATGTTTAAAGAAGCAGGGTTAGCTATTCCATCAGCATTTGAGAGTATTAACGAACTACTCACGTATGCCAAAAAGTTAGCAAGAAAAGATGTTGCCGGTAACCTTATCCGCGCAGGGCTTAGCTGCCGAGAGTACAACAATCAGGTTTACTTCTGGGACTTTATAGCTGAACAAGGGGGACAATTCTACGATAATAAAACTGCTAAATTCAACTATAACATTCCTGAAGTGAAAAATGCATTACAGTTTTTCTACGACCTCCACTGGAAATACGAAGTTGACAGTATAAAGTTGCCGGACAGTTTTTTGGCTCTTTCGCAAAAGGTAGCGGCAATGGCTTTTATGTGGCCAGAATACGTTCCATTTTCTAAATTAATATATCCCGAGCTTAACTTTACCTTGGTAATAAAGCCACCTTTTGTAGAAGGTCGAAAGCCATTTCTTTCACATGTGGATAGCTGGAATTTAGCAGTATTCTCTAAGAGTAAATATAAAAAAGAGGCCTTTGAATTCATGAAGTTCCTCAAGACTCCGGAAGCCCAGACAATATTTTTGCAAGAAAATCCGGGTATTTCTCCTTTAAAAGAAATGGTGAAATCTCCCTTCTATGAATCGGAAAAAGGACGATTTCTAAAACCTCTGTTAGAGTTTCTACCGTACATGAAATTCTGGGGACCCTTTGGCAACGATAGTATTATTAAAGAAAGCCTCTGGAAAATAATGGATGCAGTAGAACATCAGACTATGACAGTAGATGAAGGATTAACAGAAATGACGAAGGAGTGTAATATTGCAATAGACCGATTCAGGGAGAAATATCCTAAGGTTCCTAAACCTGTTATTCAGTATTAAAGGTAGGCCAGATAGGTGGCTCCGAGTTCTTACAAAAGTCAGGAACTCGGAGCTGATTTTGAGACTTAATTAATTATATCCTGCCAAAAATCTTGTTTGTGAAGAGAAGGCTTTTTACAGAAATCAACGATGAAGATAAAATCTTTTCCTCTGTTCGTTTTAGTTCCTATCTTTTGCTGGTATTTATTGTTTGTTTTCTGGCCAGTAATAAATTCTGCGAGAACAAGCTTTTACGAATGGAATATTCTAAATCCCAGCGGAAGCCCTTTTGTTGGTTTACGAAATTATAAAGAACTTTTCCAAGATATCACCTTTTCAACTTCCTTTCGGAATACTTTTCTTTATGTAATTTTAAGAACCGGTATTTCAGTTCCTCTCAGTTTAGCGGTAGCCCTTCTTCTTCAAAACATAAAAAAAATGAGAAATGTTTACATGGGCATTATCTTTTTACCGGCAATCTGTGCAGTAGCCGCTATGAGTGTACTGTTTGCCTGGATTTTTCAACCTACGTTTGGGTTATTAAACGCAATATTGAAAATGTTGCACCTACCTCCTCAAGGTTTTCTAAGCGATCCTAAACAGGCACTAATATGTATTGTGGCTACCGATATTTGGCAGGGATTGGGTTACGGGACAATTATTTTTTTAGCAGGACTAATGGAAGTGCCAGATATGTTCATAGAAGCGGCGAAAATTGATGGTGCTACTTCTTGGCAGACTTTCTGGAAGGTGACCTTACCTTTATTAAATAACGTTACCCTCTTTCTCTTGGTAATTACTTTAATCAGTTCTTTTCAGGTTTTCGATCGAATTGCAGTAATGACTAGCGGAGGACCTGGTAAAAGCACATATGTAATGGCTTACTTTATCTATCGGTACGGAATATTTCATATGCGGGTTGGGTATGCCTCTGCGGCAGCAATTATCATGTTTCTTATAATTATTAGCTTCACTTTACTTCAGTTAAGAATATTCAAAACCCGATGGGAATACTAAATCTATGCGTTTAAAACTAATGTTATATAGTCTAATATTGCACACAATAGTAGTCCTCCTTGCGATTATTATGTTAGTCCCTTTTCTTTGGCTGATTCTTTCTTCCTTTAAAACGGCTACCGAAACCTTGCAAATTCCCCCGACCTTTTTCCCTAAGAATCCTACTTTGGCTACTTACCAAGAACTTTTACAGAAACTTAATTTTGCTCGATATTTTTTAAACAGTGCTATTGTAACATCCATTACTACATTAATTACGCTATTTACCAGTTCCCTAGCTGGATTTATCTTTTCCAAGTTTGATTTCAGAGGTAAGGAAGTATTCTTTATCGCTATTATCAGTACCATGATGATCCCCTTCGCAGTAATAGTAATCCCCCTTTATCTGTTAATGTCTCAAATACATTGGATTGATACTTATGCAGGATTAATAATTCCCATGTCAGTAAGTGCATTTGGAATCTTCCTTATGCGTCAGTTTATTGAAGGGATTCCCGGAACTTTATTAGAGGCAGCCAAAATTGATGGGGCAGGAGACTGGTGGAGTTATATTCACCTGATTATTCCCCTATCCAAATCTGCTCTTTCCGCACTGGGAATTTTCGCTTTTCTTTGGGCATGGAATAATCTTTTCTGGCCCCTCATTGTCACCATGAGTCCCGAAATGAGAACTTTAACTCTGGGAGTTGCTTGTCTCCAATGGGAATTGGGGATTCGATATGATACCATAGTTACTGGAGCAGCAATAGCTACTATTCCGGTATTGGTTTTTTATTCTTTTGCCCACCGCAATTTCGTCAAGGGATTAACTTTAACAGGATTGAAATATTGAGCCTCTCTTCAGTAGACGCACAGTTTAAGATATGACGTCGTTATAACAGGAGTAACTATGTCGGTAATTCCAGTTCTGATTGTTTATGCTTTCGCAAACAGGACTTTTATCCGAGGACTGGCCTTGACCGGTTTTAAAGTTCTAACGCCTACCAAAGAAAGACTTTAGTTAGACAATTCGAAAATAGAAGCTTAAGGAAGTATTTTTATGAATTCTCGTGAAAGAATTTTAGCAGCTTTGAATCTAAAGATACCCGATAGGGTTCCTTATTTTGAAAGTGCTATAGAATCAGAAATACTTTTAGAAGTGTGCGGGAGAGGCGATCTTAATGAAAAAGAAATTTCTAAACTGTTTCATCGCGATCATATTACATGGTGGATTTTCCCAGCTCCTTTTGTAGAAAGAAAGAAGGTAAGTAATAGAGATTTTTTTGTTAATGGGTTGATTAAAAATGATGAAGATTTAAAATTATTAGACCAAATGCAATATTATGTCAGCACCAATGAAGGTATAAAATTAATGGAAATTTCTGATCCAAATAATAAGAAAATATATGAATGGGCTGCAAAATTTATCGAAGATAAAGAAGAGTTCGCAGCTACGGCCATGACATGTCTGGGGATTGACCCAACAATAAATAGTATGGGACTAGAAGGATTTTCTTATTTACTATATGATAATCCAAATTTGATAGAGAAAGTTTTAGATAAATATGTGGAATTTAATGCAGTGGTAGTGGAAAATCTTTGTAAAATTGGTTTTGATTTTATATGGGCAGGAGATGATATTGCTTTCAATTCCGGCCCCTTTTTCTCTCCTAAAATATTCAGAGAATTAGTTATTCCCAAACTTAAAGTAGTAACTGACAAGATAAACATTCCGTGGATTTTCCATAGCGATGGCAATCTAATGCCCATCTTAGATGATCTTTTATCTTTAGGAATGAATGCGATACACCCCATCGACCCTAATTGTATGGACATAGAAGAAGTAAAGCGTAAGTATGGGAATAAAGTATGTATAGTGGGGAATATTAATATGAATAATTTGAGAATAGGAACTCCTAAGCAAGTGGAGCAAGAAGTTAAAGAAAAAATAGAAAAAATTGGTCCGGGTGGAGGATATATTGTCTCCAGCGGGAATTCTCTCATTAATGGCCTTAATCCGGAAAATGTGAAACGCATGACAGAGGCAATTATAAAGTATGGAAAATATAAATCTAATGGGAATTTGGTGTATTATCAGAACTAAATTATTATGGAAAAGAGTTATACGCCGAAAGAGCGTATGTTAAATGCTTATAAGGGAGTATTTTCTGATAGATATCCGGTAGCTCCCGAATTTTGGTTCTATTATCCAGCTAAGTTGTTAAAAGTGGATATGATTACCTTTGAAAGAGAGCTTCCTTTCTGGCAATGTATGCAGAAAGTTTTTAAGTACTTTAATTGCGAAGGCTGGGCGATAGTGATGCCGCATTATTCCAATCCTGAAGTCGACGAAAAAGAGCAGTTTATAAAGTTGGAAGAAGGAAGATACGAATCTCGGGTAGAAGTAACTACAAAATACGGTAAAATTCATTGGAGGCGCCTTTTTTCAAAAGAAGAACCTTCTTGGATAATAGAAAGACCTATAAAGAATTTAGAGAAGGACTGGAAAGTATATAAATTATATTCAATGCCTCCCGTAGAATTTGCAGATTATACAGAGGTTGAGCGAGCTTTGAAATTAGTGGGAGATGATTACCTTCTGGAAGTTTGTATAGGAGATCCCTTTTTTGATTACGCAGCTACGCCTAGAGAAGGTGGTTTCATACAGGCAATATGGGATTTTAACGAGTATGAAGCTTTCTTTCTTAACTTGAAAGCGCAGTACGAAGACTGGATGTGTCAAAAAGTAGAGGATATATGTAAGAAGACAAGTGCTGAGTCCTTATTTTTAGGATGCCAGTGGTCATGTAACTCCCTTGAAGGTCCAAAGATGTGGAAAAAATGGGATAAGCCTCTGATAGGAAAACTCGTAAAGATAGTGCACAAATATAACAAACTTCTCCATGTTCATTTTCATGGGAAATGCATGGAGACTTTACAGGATCTTACAGAACTTGGTATTGATTGCGTGTGTCCTTTTGAACGTCCACCAGGTGGAGATGTAACCAATTTAAAAAATGTTAGACATATCCTTAATGGAAGAGTGACTATGAATGGAAATGTACACACCGTCGAAACTCTTATCAGAGGAACTCCTCAGGATGTAAGAAGAGAAATAGCAGAAATTATAGAGGCTTTCAAAGGGGAACCACGATTAATTATAGGTACGGGAGATCAGGTAGGTAAAGAGACACCAGAGGAAAATATCTGGGCAATGATTAAAACCGCCAAAACTATGAAAGTATAAAGTTCTGAAAGAAGATCATTTGAAATAAGGAGGCAAATTATCGTGGCTAAGATTGACCATGTCATGGTTATTTCTCATACTCATTGGGATCCTGAATGGTATTCTACTTTCGAAGAGTACCGTATGCGTTTAGTAGATTTAATGGACAAACTATTAGACATTTTAGAGAACGATCCTAACTACCACTCTTTCATGTTTGATGGACAAGTTAGCCCATTAGAATTGTACTTGGAGCTTTTCCCTGAAAACCGGGAGAGAATAAAGAGCTTGGTGAGGACTGGAAAACTTCTAGTGGGGCCATGGTTTGTTTTGCCTGATGAGTATATGGTAAGCTCGGAGGCCCACATTCGTAACTTGCTCTTAGGTACCAAAATCGCTCAGGATTATGGAGAAGTGATGAAGGTTGGGTACCTCCCTGATATGGCTGGTCATATTTCTCAAATGCCTCAAATCTTAAAGGGATTCGGAATTGATAGCGCTGTAGTATGGCGAGGAGTAGCTGGTTATCCAGAGACTGCTGAAACTGAATTTTTATGGAGGGGTCCTGACGGGACAGAAGTATTAGCTATTCATTTACCATGGGGCTACTGTACTGGAACGGCTCTTTTCGATCAAACTGAATCTACATATAAAAAAATCCAAGCGCTGAAGAAAATGTATGAAGCAAGAAATGCCACTCGTTTTATGCTTTTGATGAATGGATGTGATCACGAAGAACCTCATCCTTCATTGCCAAAGATAATAGAGGAGATTAACAATATGAATCCTTGTTTCAGGATAGAACATACTAATATTTTAGAATATATAAATGCAGTTAAAAATGAATTAAAAAATCCTGATATTCACATGGGGGAGATGCGACGAACGGAAACTTCTTTCCTTATGCCCGGAATTCAATCAACACGGATACCTTTAAAGCAAGAAAATGTTAAAACTGAGGTACTATTAGAGAAATGGGTGGAACCGATTTGCACTAATGCTTGGCTGGTAGGGAATAAATACCCTCAGCGGTTAATTTGGACTGCCTGGCGTTATGATCTCCAGAACAATTTCCACGATGATATATACGGTGCTCATGTAGACGAAGTAACACCTGATGTTCTCAATCGCTACAAACGAGCTCAAGAAATCAGCAATCGATTAATAGCAATTTCCTCATATTATATAGCCAATCATATTAACACTTCCGGATGGTACAAGGCCTTGGTTGTTTTTAATCCCACTAGTTGGGACCGTAGCGAGGTGGTGAATGCAACAATCGATTTCCCTCAAAAGGATAATGTAGAAGCTTTTCGGATTACTTATAAGGGAAAAGGGGTGCCTTTCCAAATTCTCGAATGTCAGGATTTCATCAAGTATCAAAGTGAACGAAATATTATGGACGGAATGCTTCCTTGGCTTAACGACATCCCCAGTTTTGGCACAGGGCCCGTTCGTCGCTACCGAATAGCTCTTTTGGCAGAGAACATTCCTGCTTTTGGCTACCGGGCTTATTGCGTGGAACCTGTTTCAAGAGACAAGGAACCGGTTTTCTCAAGCCGAGTTAAAATTCAGAATCGAGTTATAGAGAACGATTTTATTATGGTAGAAATAAACAAGGGGGGTTATTTTTCTTTAATTGATAAAGCTACTGGTGAGATATATCGAAATTGTAATGTGTTAGAAGATGGCGGAGATGTGGGTGATAATTATACCTACCAGGCTCCCACCACCGATTGTCTGATAACTAACTTAGTTGCTAACGATAACTTTACAGTTATAGAAAAAGGACCTATCCGAGCCACAGTAAGAGTCGACCTAGACTTCGCCTTACCAGTTTCTATTTCTTCTGATGGTCAAGCACGGTCAGTAGAAAAAGTGGCTTGCCCTCTCGCTATTTATATATCTTTAAGTGCTATATCTCGCTACGTTACTATATGCACTGAATTCAATAATCAGGCTAAAGATCATCGTTTACGCGTATCTTTTCGACCGGAGATATTTGCTAAACAGGTGTATGTAGATGGTCACTTTGATATTTTAGCAAGAGATATTGAGCTTCAAAAACAACCAGGATGGTTGGAAAAACCAAGTCCTACCCAGCCTCAACGTAATTTCGTTACACTGAGGGATAAAGTGCGTGGTTTAGCTATTCTGAATAAAGGGCTCGTTCAATATGAAGCAACTAACGAACAACAGCCAACATTTTACATAACTCTTTTACGTTGTACTGGCTATCTATCCAAAGCCGGCCTTGAGGAGAGAAATGGACATATTTGCGGACCTGGGTTACCTACTCCCACTGCTCAATGTTTAGGTCAACATATTTTTGAGTACGCTGTCTATCCTTACGATTCTTCCAAAATTTCCGTGTCAGAAATCCATCAACTGGGCCAAGAGTTTAATGCTCCTTTAAAGGCTATAGACATTAATGGTAAAGAAGGAGATCTCCCTGAAGAATTGTCATTTTGTCGAGTTAAAGGCGCTCTAGCCAGTACTTATAAAAAAGCAGAAAATAGTGATGATGTAATTCTTAGAGTCTACAACATCTCAGACCATATCTCACAAACTGAAATAGAATTTTTTAGACCCCTTTTGAATGTTACTGAGGTTACACTATCTGAAATGCCAGTAATTCACCCCCTACCCCTTACAGTATCTAACAATAAAATTAGTCTAGTTATCCCGGCTAAAAGATTGGTTACATTCAGGGTTAACCTTAAATAATTTGGGAATTTTTATTCCTTTGCCTCGTATACCATTAAAGCAAACTGACGTCCACTGAGTGGAAGAGGAGGGTAGTGTCAATAATTTTGTGTTAGGGCTCTGAAAAAGTATGCTTCTCGAGCCTATTTTTCCTAATTGGCCTTCATGCCTATAATAATTTTCTCTTTTTTCTTTTACCTTCAATCATTATTCTTTTTATTTTCAGTATTTATATCGGTGTCCAAGATATCTTAACCAAAGATTTCTGTTCTAAGAGCCGAATTATCCTCTTCACATTTAAAATCAAAAGGGTCATCAGAACTTGAATCTTAACTTTTGCTCTGCCGCGGTAGCGAGCTCTTGCCATTCCATGCCATTTCTTGGCTTCTCCAAATTTTTGTTCCACCATCTTCCTCATTCCCAGCGCTTTACGCCTTCCTTCACTATCGTCTACATTCTTCTGTTTATAACTATCACTCACCCAAATTGTCATTCTCTTCTGATTCTGACGAACACGCTTTCTAATCTGAGAACATCTTATGCAATCTCGTTCCGAAAAATAATAAAGCATTCCATTCTCTTGAGGAAACTTCCCGATGCTCCTTTTCCCCGTATCGCATGTTATACGATCATCTTCCGGATTATATGTAAATCTTTCCATCCACAAAAAGGAACTTTAGTGTTCGCAGGTGTTATGTTAGAGAAGCTCTCTCCAGAGTGACTCGGTCAGAATCCCCCTTTCAACATGGAAGTCCTTAATTAACTAAGAGACAGACTCCTCCGTTAAAATCAAACTAGCAGTTAATCCTTAATATGGTATTATGAAAAACGGAGTTAAATTAGAGGCATAACGAAAGGGAAAAACAAATTAATAGTCTTAAAGGGAGGTCAATATGGTAAGAAGAATAGTAAAAAAGAGAGCCGGTTTTGAACTTCAAATAAAAACTTTAAAAGGAAAGAACGGAAATTATCTTTATATCAAAACCCCTACAGGAGGATACCATGCCTTTTTAGAAGTAGCAACAAAAGAGGCAGCCAGAGATTGTGGAGCAACTGGCGAGGGGAATACAAGGCAGTTATGTAAACAGATTTGTGGGTTTTAGGAAGGATAGACAAAAGATACCAAAATAATGAAATTGCAAAAGAGAGTTTCACGGAGAGATTAACTCCACCTGAGGGAGACTATTCTTTGCTTCTGGTCCCCGGTGGGAAATTTTTTTGGATTGGAGAGTAGACTGCATGAGTTCGTTCCATACCACTAACATCATAACTGCTTTGAGTTCCCTCTTTCACATATGTTTAGAGGTATGAAATAAAAAACTGTTTTATCCCCAAATTGACCCGGTCAGAAAGGTCAAAAAAGGTCAAATGTATTGCTTTTGACCTCACCTTAGCAGTCTTGGCAATTGAAGAGTTTAAAACCACCCTCTCCGGAAAAAGAGGGGGGAATGAAATAATATTTACACCCTTCCCAATTTTTTCCTCTTGACAAAACTTCTTTTCCGTATTACAATTGTATTGATGAAAGATAAAATTCTTGCCATTCGACTTACTCGCAAAGAAGTGGAGCAATTAAAGGAAGCGGCTAAGGTTAAAGGTACTACCGTCACGGAATTGGTTAAACCGGCGTTGAAACGAAGTGTTGAAGAGGTACTAAAAGGAAATGCGCGGGGAAGGCTGGAAAAAGGTTATAAATTAGAGGGGCCAGTTGAAAGAGTTGAGGGAAAGGAAATTTGTTTGGGCATGTCGTTCCGTGAGATTCTTGAAACTATTAGATACGACGCCGAAATTGGTTATCCTGAGGTTCGTTTTTCTGAATTTTTTGTTAAGTTAGAAAGGAAAGGGCCTGAATGGATTTTGTCCCTGAAGTTAAAGGAGAAAAAGTAAGTTGTTTAGTCGCAGTGAAATTTTAAAAATTACGAAGGTCTCGTCCAGTTTTTGGGTATGGTGTAGAAAAAATGGACTTATTCCTGGACCAAGCAAAATATTAAAGTTCCTGAATGAGAAAAGCGAAGTTCGCTACCCTCATTATTTAATTCACGATTTATTTCAACTCTCAACTCTACGTAAACTGGGGAAAGGCCTTGGAGAAGTCAAAAGATTAACATTTGGGGGAACTGGGAAGATAAAATATGAATCTGATATAAAGAAAGAAACTGGCTTGGTAGTCATAATTAAAGAGCAACCAAATTTGACACAGGCCATTTTGGAAATAGATCATCGCACAAATGAATTAGTGAGCCAACATTATCCCAACCGAAAAGTTATTCACTTAACCCTGAGGTGGGTTAGAATTGGAGAAGAAGATTTTCTGGTGTTATCCAGGTTGATTTTAACCCGAAGGCATGAATTAGTATTCTCCAGCGACTTGGTTTTCAATACAGATATTACGAGGGAGGAAATTGGTTTTCTTCTCCCTTATGCAAAAGTCCTGCTTGAGTAAAAAATTAATGGTTTAGCCAGGAATAAAGGGGGTCAATAGATGAATGTAGTTTTGTATGCAAGAGTTTCCACTGGTAGGCAAGCTGAAAAGGAGCTTTCAATACCCGACCAGATTCGACAACTAAGGGATTATTGCCAGAAGCAGGGGTACGCTATTATAAAAGAATACCGCGAAGAAGGAGCTTCCGCGACCGACGATAAGCGGCCCATTTTTCAAGATATGATAGCTGAGGTGCTCGATAGGAAGTCTAACATTCGGGCAATACTTGTACTCACTACCTCAAGGTTTTTTAGAGATGCCACTCTGGCAAGGATATATAAACATAAGTTGAAGAAGAATGGAGTAAAGGTAATCGCCATAGCTCAGAAGGTGTCAGAAGACCCCGGAGGAGAACTTCTTGAGTATATTTTTGAGGCAGTAGATCAATATGAAAGTCGGATGAACGCCTTCCATACTCTCCGGGGGATGAGGGAAAATGCCAGAAGAGGATTTTACAATGGAGGCATTCCGCCTTATGGATATAGGAGGGAAAAGGTTCTTGATCAAGCCGGAAATATTAAGAGCAAGTTAAAAATAAATCCTGAAGAAGCTTCTACTGTAAAGCTAATTTTCGGCTTGTATATAAATGGGATTGGCCAAGATACTTACATGGGTGCGAAAAGCATTGCTAATTACTTGAATGTTCAAGGTCATAAGAATAGAAATAATCGAAGGTGGGATAAACAGGCTATTTTAAACATTCTTTCCAACAGAATCTATATGGGCGAATTTGTATTCAACAGAACTGGGAAAGACGGTGTTCTCAAGCCGCTTGAAGAACAGGTGGTCATTCATGTAAATCCTATCGTAGACAGGGGAACCTTCGAAGCGGTACAAAAGTTACGGCAACAAAGAGATCTGCGGAGATCAAACCCTGCAGTGTTAAGCAGGGGGAGTTTACTAAGCGGGCTTCTTAAATGTGGGAAGTGTGGGGCATCTATGACATTAGAGACAGCAAAAGGTGGGCATTATCGCTATTACAATTGCAGAAATTTCTTAAGACTCGGTAAGAATGTCTGTGAGGGTCAAAGGATGTCTCAAACAAGAATTGAAAAGGAAATTCTGTCCTATTTTGGTGCAAGGCTATTTACTGAAAAAAGGGTCAAAGAACTGCTTTCATCTCTTTTCAGAGCCTATCAAGCACATAAAAGAGGTAGAGAAAAAGAAGTAAAATCGTTGGAGAGCCAAATTCAAGATATAGATGTAAGACTGCAAAACCTTTATAGTGCCATTGAAAAAGGGACAGTAGAGATGGATGACGTAGGGGAAAGAGTAAGAGAGTTAAAGGTATTAAAAGCCCAATTACTTCATAGACTTTCAGATTCAGACCGGTTAGTTAATATACCTCTCTATTTTTTCACTCATAGATTTATTAAAACTTTCCGAAGGAAATTAAATTCGCTATTTTCTTCTGAGGAATCTGGACTCGCCAAGAGGTATCTTCGTTTACTAGTGGAAAAAATCGTTTTGACAGGAAATACTGTTCACATAGTGGGAAAAACCCGCAAAATTTTGGAACTTGCCATAGGTGAAAAAACGTTAACTGTTCCCACAGCCGTAATAGATTGGCTCCCCGGGCAGGACTCGAACCTGCAGCCCTCCGGTTACAAGTGCCCCTGAATTACTTCAGGGCTTGGACTATCTCATATCCGAAGAGATTGCAGTTTCTCTTTACGGACTCGGGCACTTCCCCTCCGATATGTCATCGAAGAGTACTCCCTTGCGGGATAGTCTCTGCACCTTCCCCAAACCATTAAATAAATCAAATAGTTCGGGGCTTGGCTCAGGATTGTCCGCCATCAATTTCAACGGATTTCCCTGAATTCACCCGATTTTTCAACCACGATTTCTCGTGGAAGCTGCAATCCAGCGTGAACCTCACGGTGACAGTTAGCACATAACATAATACATTTGTCCAATTCTTCCATAACCTTTTTCCAACCTCGAGTATATCCTTTCTGAGATATACCGAAGTCTTTACTAGAAGAACTGAGATGATGAAATTCCATCGTTTCCGTGCAGCGATCATAACCGCAGACTTGGCATTTTCCACCTTTGTACTTAATTGCCATCTGCCGAATCTTTTTCCTTCTTTTTCGAACAGCTTCGATCAAATACCCTCTGCGGTCATTATAGCGTCTCCTGTCCACCTCTGAAGCCACGCTTCCTTACAGCCGGATGCTCCACCATTGAGCTACCGAGGAACCAATGGCAATTTTATTATACCAAAATTATTTTTACTTTACAATCCCCTGTCTTCGTCCACTACCTTAGTGACACATTACCTCCCTTTTTTGGTTACTTGCAACCATTGTTGATAGTACTCATAAGGTGTTAAATAATCAAGCGCTTGGTGAGGCCTGATATGATTG
>Ga0315312_1002246_pt1 | contig 13594 bp, 9 predicted proteins | sample TDP7_MG_FD_203629 | JGI IMG/M metagenome (GOLD analysis project Ga0315312, IMG submission 203629) | Freshwater sediment microbial communities from Lake Towuti, South Sulawesi, Indonesia - TDP7 | ecosystem: Environmental > Aquatic > Freshwater > Lake > Sediment | place: Indonesia: South Sulawesi... | reverse complement strand
TTCGACTGTGCTCAGGACAAGTTTGTGGGCAGTTGTAGGAATAGCCAAAGTGGAGTATGTGGATGCAAAATTAGATGAACATATACAAATTCTCTTTTTTTGTGCTGGTCATAATTGTATGGACCCCTCTCCGCGGGAAGCCTCAGAACCCCCAAATAAATTTGGGGGCTAAATATTTAGCCCCGCAATTTATTGCGGGGTCCGCTGAGGAACTGCCTGCTGTGCTGCTCGATGATGATTTCTCGGCTCTTCGAACGGGTCTATTTATGAACGCGGTGGGCGCGCACGCTGAATACCATTATCTGTCGGAAGTCGCACCCAAAGGTAACTGGACAGTTTCAGCGTTCAAATCTTACGGATCCCAACGTGCCTGGCGGCTAATCGAAGAAAATGGCAAGCGCGTGATGCTTCAATCCTATGAGAATAACAAAGACAAATACACCCATCCTATGCTCATAGCGGGCGACCCTCTCTGGCATAATTATAGAGTTACTGCCGATTTTTCTCCGGCCTCCAATAAGGGTCAAAGCGGCATCATTTTTAGATATCGAAATGACCGTTGCTATTATTTCTTCGGAGTTGACGGCCCCAAAGCAGTTCTCAAGATGGTTCGTCACGAGAGCGGATTCCACAAACCCTACGAGAAGGTTCTGGCAGAAACGGCGTGTTCTTGGACGCCCGGCAGATACTTGACCGCTCAGATAGATGTGAACGATAACCATATTCTGGCCAAGCTCGATAATGGGGTTGTCTTGAAAGCAAACGATTCCACCTACACCTATGGAAAGATTGGGCTGATGTCCGATGTCCCCACGCGTTATAAAAACATAAAGGCCACTACGACAGTGGAAGAAAAGGAGCTTCTTGGCAAACGCATTGCTGAGCGTCAAGAGCAGTTGAATCGTCTTGGCGCCAGTAATCCGCGTCCGGTCTTGTGGAAGAGAATCGACACAGAGGGATTTGGCGTCGGCAGGAATCTGCGTTTTGGTGACCTGAACAACGATGGTCAGATTGATGTGCTCATCGGCCAGGTGGTACATCACGGGCCCAAAGACACAAATAGTGAGCTTAGCTGTCTGACGGCTATTACATTTGATGGTGACATCCTGTGGCAAATTGGTGAATCCGACCACTGGAAAGACCATCTTACAAACGACGTTGGTTTCCAGGTGCATGATCTGGATGGAGATGGCCGAACCGAAGTAATCTACTGCATGGGTATGCAGCTCATCGTTGCCGACGGAGCTTCCGGGAAAACCAAATATCGGGCGCAGACTCCTGAAACGCCGGAGAATATAAAACCTCCATATAACAAGTTTCCCAGAATACTCGGGGACGCGCTTTATTTCTGTGACGTACGCGGTACTGGCCATCCAAAAGATATCATTATCAAGACACGATATAGCCATTTCTGGGTATTGAACGACCGCCTGGAGGTCCTATGGTCTGCTGCCTGTAATACCGGCCACTATCCTTATTCTTACGACATCGACGACGATGATAAGGATGAGATCTCGATCGGCTATTCACTTTTTGATGATGACGGCACATTGCTTTGGACATTGGATAACAAGCTGAAAGACCATGCGGACGGCGTTGCTATCGTTCGGTTTAGGCAGGATGACGAGGGACCCCGCTTTGCGGGAACCCAGCTTCGCCTGCTCTGTGCAGCCAGTGACGAAGGCATATTTTTTGCCGATATAAAGGGCCGAATTCTGAAACACCATTACCTGGGCCACGTACAGAACCCTGCAGTAGCCAACTTCCGTGACGATTTGCCCGGCCTGGAGGCTGTCTCGATCAACTTCTGGGGTAATCAGGGTATCGTTCATTTCTATGACGCTGACGGAGACATCTACCATGATTTCGAGCCGTGCCAGCATGGCAGTATGTGTCTGCCCATAAATTGGACTGGTTCGTCAGAAGAATATTTCGTGCTTTCGGCAAATACCGAGGAAGGAGGCCTATTCGATGGTTGGGGGCGATGCGTAGTTAAGTTTCCTGCCGATGGCCATCCCGATATGTGTTACGCGGTGCTGGATATTACAGGCGACTGCAGAGACGAAATTGTTGTTTGGGACCCCTTTGAGCTCTGGGTTTACACACAGCACGACAGTCCCAAGGCCGGTCGGCTCTACAAGCCGCAGCGGAATCCTTTATACAACTACTCCAATTACCAGGCCACGGTATCTTTGCCCGCATGGTCAACGCAGGGCAGCCAGTCCAGACCTACTTTCTTGACGGCGTATCCCACTTCACGTAGATAGTTGCCATACGCCACAATCCAGTGGAAGCCTCGGATTTCTTCAGCCAGCCGCTCGAGGTCTGTTTTGACTGCCACGTCTAATTGTGTGCGGCAGATCTCGTAGAAAGGCGTATCGACAATCGTGCCAGCGAAGCCTAACCATCGGCGGCCAGCAAAATCAGGGTTAAGCACAGTAACAACTTGGCCTTTGCGCATTTGGACTTTAGGCGCCGCCCCAAAGTCCGATTCGTAGTGCGTCAGGATTCTCGCTGGCTCCAAGTCTTTGCCGTTCATCATTCTTGGCGCAGTGCAATGAGAGACAGTCACTATGGGTTCCCGCGAAGCGGGGTCCCTGCCATTATGCGGAAGAGAAGGATTGCAGAGGAAAATAGGCTTGCCGGAGATGTAGCGGAGCAGGATTCCTGAGGGAATTACGACAAAGTCCGACTCGCAAAACGCCATATAACCCTCGTCATTCAACAAGCTGAGCGGTAAACAAGCTGTGGTTTCGGCGATCGGCATAATTGTCGACATGCAATAATTGATCGTAATCGCGTCTGTTTGGGCCTCGTCGAGCAGGTCGCGAAAGACCTCACATAGAACGAAAGCCTTGTAGACAAAGTCTTTCGAAGTCTGGCGGACCACATTCTTTTGCGCCAGATATTTATCTGCCTTATTGCGGCAATGGCTGAGCAGGGTAACATTGTGCTGAGCTTTTTTGAGCCGCTCACCAAGCTCGTCGTAGGAAACCGTAACGATATCTAATTTCCAGGTTTGCTTGGCGTGCTCTGGAGCTTCTTTGCCGTCTGCTCCCCAGCCACCTGCGCCGCCGACTGCGACAATTCGTTTGCCGAGGATATTTTTCAATCCGTAGAATGCCCGCAGTCGCCACAGAAGCTCGGCATGGTCATCTACGACGATGTCGTGTACATCCATACCTGGCTGGCTAAACTCGTCACGCCTTTTTCGCAGGAAGTGAGCGTGTGCTCCAATATACATGTAATATAGAGGGCCGGAGCGATGCCGCACGAACATGAGATTCCATCTCTCCGGTAAGGCAAGAGCCTCGAGAACCGCTGCGTTCCGCCGAGCAGCGTACATAATCAGCACATCGTAATCTTTTCCCTCGACCTGGCTCGGGACAGGCTTGGTTACAGCCACCGCCTGCTCTATATCGCGCACGGTTATCAAGGGACGGATTTCCAGCGGGAAATCGGCAGATGATGCCATCTGGTTTAGATCCTGTTGGATTTTTTGTTCTTCCTGTCGGAGTTCCTGCTCGTTCTGGATAGCTCCCGTCACGCGCCAACTGGTTGCTGGTTTTCGCTGGTAGATTTCGCAGTTAAAGACCGGCTGAACAGCCAAACGGCGAAAAATAGGCTGCTGCCGCTGGGACTCCTTCGAATCCCCAAGATTTGCCCTAACCAGAGCAGGTAGGGCTATACCGGCTGCTACGCTCCCAGTTGCGGCTATAAACTCCCGTCGGTTTAAGCCCTGCTTTTGGCAGCTTCGATCCGCATTACGTGGACAATACACAGACTGGTGCGAAGTGTCTTGTTTGCGCTTTGAATTGTTCATAATTCACCTCTCACAGATATAGGTTATCACTCTGCTTGTTGGGTTAACCCCGCACAATGTGCGGGATGCTACGCCAGAAATCAGAAAGGAAATACAGCCCTTTAATTTACTATTTTCTATTTAATATTTACAATTGAACAATAATAAATAGTAAATAATAAATCATAAATTAGTTTTAGGCGGTTAACCCCGCCATCACTATGGCGGGGTAGACCCTGCGACGTGGTCGCAGGGCTAACCCCCGCACAATGTGCAGGATGCTACGCCAGAAATCAGAAAGGAAATACAGCCCTTTAATTTACTATTTTCTATTTAATATTTACAATTGAACAATAATAAATAGTAAATAATAAATCATAAATTAGTTTTAGGCAGTTAACCCCGCACAACGTGCGGGGCTGATGAAGTCACAGTTTACAGTTGACGCCAAATAGGCAAATAAATTCACGTATTTGAGATCAGATGTAAGGGGAATAATACTATGGCCGCACACGAAAAGAAATGGCAGAGCTTGGTCAACAGACAAAATATTGGACGCCGTGAATTTATCGGTGTCGCGTTATGCAGTACAGTAGCTGCCACTCAGGCTCGGCGAAGGCCTACGCCGGAGCGGGCAGGTGTATTGACCCCTGCCTTCGCAGGGGCAAGCTTGTCCCTGCGGAAGCGGGGATCAACCTCGGAAACTTCCAAGAAAAGCTCGAGCAGTACATACCATGAAACAATGGAAACACCTATTGTAGCTCATTACCAGGTGGTTGTTGCAGGAGGTGGTCCAAGTGGCCTAATTGCCGCTTTAGCTGCAGCTCGAAGCGGAGCCAAAACTCTTTTAATTGAGCGATATGGGTTCCTGGGTGGCAATGGAACGGCAGGGCTGATGACCTGCTACAACGGCTTCCGTAACCAGCGGTCTCCTGAAAAGCTCCAGACCGTCAAAGGCATTGCCGCCGAGTACATCGCCGAAATCGTGCGGCTTGGAGGTATCGCAGATTCGGACAATTACGCCAGGCAATTCCAGCACAACGTGCATAAGGGGGACTTGCCGTATTGCGTTGGCTTTGACCCAGAGGCCGCTAAGGTCGCGGCCCTAAACATGGTCAAGAAGGACGGTGTACAGCTACGACTGCATAGTTGGGTCGTTGGGCCTATGCTGGATGGCTCAAAAGTGACAGGCGTAGTTGTCCAGTCCAAGTCGGGTAGGCAGGCGATAGCCGCTGATATTGTGGTCGATGCTACGGGCGATGGAGACATCGCGGCGCAGGCTGGAGCAGAGTTCATGAGCCCTGCCGAGAAAGGTGACCGAATGAATATGAGTTTGATGTATCGGCTCGGTGGGCTACCCTCCAGTATCGAGGGCTCCTATGGAGGAATTCGTATTGGCGATAGAGTTGTAAAGTGGGGTCCAGGCTTTGGTGGAGACGGGCTGGACGTCGAGAATCTTACACGAGCTGAGGTCGAGACACGTCTAAAGCTATGGGACGATGTGCAGATGCTACGGAGTAAACCTGGCATGGAGTCGGTCTATCTGATGCAAACTGCAACGGGTATCGGTGTCCGTGAAACCCTTCGAATCCTGGGCGAATACGTCGTCACAGAACAAGATGCCATCAATGGTACGCGTTTCCCCGACGTTATCGCCATAAGTTCAAATCCAATGCCCAGTTACCAGGGTAAGCGATTCTTTTTCAACCATGAGGGGTTTGACATCCCTTATCGCTCGCTGGTGCCTAAGAAGGTCGAGGGCCTGATATTAACCGGACGCTGCATCTCGTGCGAGCAGGCGCCGTTCCAGTCTGCTCGTTCGATGGCGCCGGCGATGGCCATTGGGCATGCTTCAGGCTGTGCGGCGGCCATGGCGGCTTCGGCCCAGGTTCCTCCGCGGAGGCTAAATGTCAAGGCCCTGCAGAACCTGCTGCTGAGCCAGAATGCTGAATTGCGTATGGTTCAAAGTGATGATAGGAGGCCGATATGAGAACGAACCCAGTATCAGTCAGTATGGTCCTGGCGTTTGCTCTTGCTGCAACCATTACCTACGGGCACGTCGGGCCCCCGTGTTTTCTGTCCAAGGAGGATGCTAAGACCGAGCTTTTCCGCCGCATTTACGGCTGCGAGGCAGCAGGGGCTATCGCCAACTCGATGGGCGACGTGGTTGAAGGGATGAGCTGGCAAGAAATCGAGAAACGCTATGGTCTTGTGGATAAGCTTCTTGCTCAGGACAAAAAGGCAAGTCGCTCCCGAGGCAGGCGTTTCGGTCCAGATTGGGTTGTACACGCCCACCACCGCCCACCAGGAATGACCGAGGATGGCTTCGAGCGTCACCGCCTCTGCACAAGTGCCATCCTGAAAAAAGGTGGCAGAATTACTATTGACGACCTGGCCGAAACGTGGCTGGCGGAGATCGACCCAAACAAATTTGGGTATCTACTTCGCTACCAGGATAAGATTATATACGACCTGCTAAAAGCAGGCTTACCCCCCTGGGATGTTGGCAGGTACGCGTCGTGGCCGGGTTTCATCGGGACAAGCAAGATGATTATGCCTGTTGGCATGGTAAACGCTTGCCGTCCGGACCAGGCTGCGCGGGATGCTCTAGACCTTGGCCGGCTTAAAGACGCCCAGGGTCAACCAGGTAACTACGCGCTTGAGGTATGCGCCGCAATCGCGGCAGCTACAGCCGAGGCGCTGCGGCCCGAAGCGACAGTTGAATCTGTAATCGAAGCTGCGTTGGAGCAGCTACCGCCAGAGCCCCGTAGGGAAGTCGAACAGGGATTAACATGGGCGCGGAAAGCAAAGGACTGGAAGGAACTTCGGCCACTTTACGAAAAACGCTATGAGGGTAAGCCCATATCGAACGCTGTGGAGGTCCTTTCAGGTGGGCTGGCGTGCTTTCTTATGGCAAATGGCCAGCCGCGTGAAGCAATCATCTACGCGGTCAATCTTGGTCGCGACACCGACTGCAAGGCCTACGTAGCGGGCGGTCTGGCTGGTGCGCTGCGAGGGATCGAGGCTATCCCGCCGGAATGGGTTGAAACCGTGGAAAAAGAGGTGGCCAGCGATCCGTACACAGTCTCTCGGCGTACAGCACGCCAGGCGGCTGAAGGACTCTATCGGGCATGTATCAACGAAATGCGAAAGATGAAAGATGCTGTGAGCGAGGTCGAGTCTATGATTGACAACCAGTAGTGAAATCGCCCCTCTTCGCAGTTTTGAGTTTTTTGTTTGTCATATCTTTCTCGCCGTGCTTGGCGCTCGGCGCAGCAGGCGGTTATAATGTGGCACGATTTTAGGAAGGTTCGGCATTTTATGAAAACTTTTAGAAAGACCATAATTTTCACATTTGTTTTGTTTTTCTTCGCAGGTGAAATTGTCACTGCTGCCGGAAATTACAACGATGCGACAAGTAATAACCCTTTTGCGATCCCGACATTTCACTGCATCAGTGTATACTGGTCGCCCCAAGGGGGAGCTGCCGATAGAGATGTGCTGGTCAATTATCGACCTCTGCTTCCGCAGGGGCAGGCCTGCCCCCGCGCAGGCGGGGGCACATCCGAGTGGTTGCAAGCCCTGCCGATGCGGTATAATCCCATCAGCAGAACCACAGAGGACAAAGCCGACTATCGGGGCAGTATCGTTAACCTGACACCAGATACAGAGTACGAGATCCATCTGACGCTTGAAGGCACATCGCAAATCTGCACGCTTAAAGCCAAGACATGGAGCGAGGATTTTCCCATCGGAGCAAAAGTTTCGGTCGGCAACCAGAGAAGCCAGTATGCCATCACCGTATCAGGGACGCCAGATGCCTATCGTCTTTATGATGGTACAGGTTTGACTATCAACGTCAAAAACAATTCCGATTATTGCATCTTCATCAACGCTTCCTATGTGATCGTTCGTGGTTTTAACTTGCAGGGTGCCCGTAAACACGGCATATATATCGATGGCGGACATGACATTATTATCGAGGACTGCGACATCTCAAATTGGGGAGACAGCGATAATGGCGGCACCTTCGGCAAAAACGTTCGTTCAGGCGTTTTCTCCCGCAATTCAGAACTGAAAAGGGTCGTTATCCAGAGGTGCAAAATTCACCATCCTCGTTATGATACCAATAGCTGGGCTGAAATCCATAATAATAGCTATCATCCTGGAGGTCCTCAGTGTATAGCTTTCGCAAATAGCGCAGGCAACAACGTAATTCGATACAACCAGTGCTGGTCAGATGCCGAGCATTATTTCAACGACCCTATCGGCTATGGAAGCAATGCCAGTTATAGAGGATTTCCTGGTCCTGATTCGGACATTTATGGCAACTATGTGGCTGACTGTTGGGATGACGGCATAGAGGCTGAAGGCGGATGCCAGAATGTGCGGATATGGAACAATTACATAGAAAGATGCCTTATGGCCATCGGAAACGCTCCTATATCTATCGGACCGATGTATATCTGGCGCAATGTTTCTGGCGAAAGTTACTGCCCTGCGTACGAATATGGCAATCTTCTGAAAATGGGATATGCCGATGGCGCGCGGTGGATGACCGGGCACATGTATGTTTTCCACAACACCATTCTCCAGCCGAATGGAAAGGGATTCGGCGGTCTGGGCTGCGCTCGCAGTAAAAGCGGTATTGCCCGCTATATTTATCACTGCACAACGCGGAACAACATTCTGCATGTCCGCCAGACGGATTCAGTTTCTATCTCCTACCGAGGCGGTGACAATGATTTCGACTACGATCTATCCAGCAAAGGTGTCCCCACGGGGCACGAGTTGCACGGCATCAAAGGCATACCAGCTTATGTATCGGGTGCAGGATTTGATTTGGCCACAATGACAGGTAACTTCCAGTTAGATAAGACAAGCGCCGGTTATGATGCAGGTGAATTGATACCAAACTTTAGCGATGGCTACACAGGTGTCGCACCGGATATGGGCGCTCACGAAAACGGCTGGGATGACATGGCCTTTGGCGTCAACGCTATATTCGTCCCACCCCGCCCAGCGCTGGGTGGGGCACCGGCAAAATAAGAGTATGAGGAATAATTATGCGAGCGGTGGTACAGCGGGTCTTGCAGGCTGAAGTTAAAGTCAGTGGCCATCCCCGCTTGCGCGGGGACAAGCCTGCCCCTGCGAAAGCAGAGGTAGGCAAAATCGACAAGGGACTGCTGGTTTATATTAGCGTGGGCAAAACGGATACCGAGAAGGATGCCGAGTTTATCGCTGAGAAGCTGGTAAATCTGCGGATATTTGAAGATGAAGCCGGCAAGATGAATCGCAGCCTGCTTGACGTAGGATATAATATGTTATTGGTCAGTAATTTTACGCTTCATGGCGATTGCCGAAAGGGGCGTCGGCCCAGTTTCGATGCCGCCGCTGAGCCGCAGTTAGCACAGCAGCTTTACGAAAAAGTAATCGAGCTGGTCGCCAAGCAAGGCGTTGTTGTCCAAAAAGGTGTTTTCGGCGAATATATGCATGTCAGTTGTGTTAACGACGGACCTGTGAACTTTCTGCTCGATAGCAGTCGACTGTTTTAAGTTACACATTAAATAGAAGGAGTTTTGTATGAGTAACAGTAAATTAAATGTAGCGTTGCTGGCAGTTCTTATTACCGTTTTTTTCTATGCCGCGGGCCACGTTTTGGCCAGCACCGGGGACAAGGGCTGGCAAGCCTCGCCAGAGCTGGCCGATTCACTTACCAAACGACGTCCGCAGATCAATTATTATGAGGATAAAGTCCCCAAGTACACTCTGCCCGATGCGCTAGTGATGCGTGACGGGACAAAGGTGACCAATGCCCAAATGTGGCGGACAAAACGTCGCCCAGAATTACTGGAGCTTTTCCAGACCTATGTTTATGGCCGAGCGCCTATAAGTCGACCCAAAAATATGACCTTCAAGGTCTTTGACCTGGAGCACAAAGCGCTGGGCGGTTTGGCTACGCGTAAGCAGGTGACGGTGAACTTTACCGGCGAAAAAGACGGGCCCAGCCCGCCAGACGTAAGGCGGGCCAGCATGGACATCCTTATCTACTTGCCCAATGCTGCCAAGAAGCCGGTTCCTACCTTTGTCATCTTGAATTTTGGTGGCAACCAAACCATACATCCTGACCCGGCGATTAAGTTGTCAGAAAGCTGGATGCGCCCGGGAGGCCCAGGGGTCGTAAATAACCGTGCGACAGAGGAGTCACGAGGCCGAGGCTCCTCAAGTTTCCCGGTCGAAAAGATTCTCCAGCGGGGCTATGGCCTGGCCACGATTTACTATGGCGACCTCGACCCGGACTTTCACGATGATTTCAAAAATGGAGTGCACGTAGCCTTTGATAAATTGGCCCCCGATCCAGTCGGGGGTGGCAAGCGCGCAGCCGATGCCTGGGGTGCTATCGGCGCCTGGGCATGGGGATTGAGCAGGGCTGTGGACTACTTCCAGACCGATAGTGACATCGATCATAAGCGTATTGCTGTGCTGGGACATTCTCGTCTAGGTAAGACCGCCCTTTGGGCTGGCGCACAGGATGAGCGGTTTGCGATCGTGATTTCTAATAACTCCGGCTGTGGCGGAGCGGCGCTAAGCCTGCGACGCTTCGGAGAAACCGTAGAGAGCATCAATAAAAATTTTCCGCATTGGTTCTGTGAGAATTTTAAGAAATACAATGGCAAAGAAGATGACCTGCCGGTCGATCAGCATGAGCTTATCGCGCTTGTGGCGCCGCGTCCGGTATATGTGGCTAGCGCCGATGAGGATTTGTGGGCAGACCCGCGAGGCGAGTTCTTAGCGTGCAAACACGCCGAGCCCGTCTATCGCCTGCTCGGTGTCGCTGGACTGGGCGTCGCAGAAATGCCGGGCCTTGACCAGCCTGTACAGAAAGGAGCGATCGGCTACCACATCCGCTCCGGCGGACATGCCCTGACCGAATACGATTGGCAGCGGTACATGGATTTTGCGGATATTCATTTCAAAGGAGGTGGCTTATGAGTTCTAAAATCAATCGTCGTATGTTCCTAAAACAAAGCGCTGTGTCTGGAGCAGGACTGGTAGTGCTGAGGTCGGGGATTCTCAAGGCCGGCCGGTCGCCGAACGAAAAACTCAATATCGCCATCATCGGCTGCGGCGGACGCGGAAGCGCCAACACCAAAGCTGTCCAGAGCGAAAACATCGTAGCTCTGTGTGACGTGGATGAGCAAGCCCTCGGCACGGTCGCCAAACAATTTCCCCAGGCCAAAACATACGTTGACTGGCGTAAGTGCCTTGAGCAAAAGGACATCGATGCAGTTCTGTGCTCGACAACCGACCACACGCATGCCTTCATCAACGTCTGGGCGATGAACCGCGGCCTGCATGTTTACTGTGAAAAGCCGTTGGCTAATTCGGTCCACGAGGCCCGGGTCGTTCGCCAGACATGTCTGAAGAATAAAAACAAGCTGGCAACGCAGATGGGCACACAGATACACGCCTCAGACAATTTTCGGCGTATGGTCGAACTGGTGCGGAATGGTGCAATCGGCACGATCAAAGATGCTCGCGTCTGGTGCAGCCGAACGCCAGAAGGCGGCAACTATCTGCCGCAGGTTGAGCCCGTGCCGGAGCATATTCATTGGGACATGTGGATTGGACCATCGCCGTTCCATCCGTATAATCCAGAGTACCTCGCTGGCGGGTGCTTGAAATGGAACCGCTTCTGGGATTTCGGCAGCGGTCAAATCGGGGACATGGGCAGCCACATGATGGATATGGCCTACTGGGCGCTTGACCTGCGATTTCCCACGACCTGCCAGGCCGACGGAACACCTGTCCATCCGGACACGTGCCCGCAGTGGCTGACAGCGGAGTGGGACCATCCGGCTAACGACTGGCGGCCAGCGGTGAAGGTCTATTGGTACGATGGCGGAAAAAAGCCCGGCATGCCATCAAAGATATTCGACCGAGATGAGATGTTCAAGGGCGTCATTTTTACCGGCGATAAGGGCTTCCTTATCGCTGACTACGGCTACCGGGTCCTGATGCTCAAGGGCGATATGACCCATTACAAGTCGCCTAAGCCTGAGGAACTAATCCCGCCGTCGCCGGGCCAGCACGAGGAGTGGCTCATCGCGTGCAAAACGGGCAGGCCTACGCTCTGCAACTTCGATTACTCCGGCGCGCTAATCGAACATAATCTGCTTGCTCTGGTTGCCTATCGGGTAGGTAAGAAGCTCGATTGGGACGCCGAGAATCTCAAGGCCACCAACTGCCCCGAGGCTGACCAATACATCCGGAAAACATACCGCGAAGGCTGGGTGCTGAACGGTTAAAATTTACGATCTACGATTGACGATTTTCGATTTTAAATCGTCATTCGGCAATCGGAAATCGGCAATTATTTAGCTCTGCAAGGAGGATATTATGCTTATAGTTCATGTTTTCGCCCATGTTAAGCCGGAGCAGGTAGAGGCCTTCCGCTCTGCCACCCTGGAGAATGCTCGCAGTAGCATACAGGAGCCAGGTATTGCCCGATTTGATGTTATCCAGCAGCAAGATGACCCCACGCGTTTTGTGCTGGTTGAGGTTTATCGTACAGCGGTTGACCCCACTAAGCACAAGGAAACGGCACATTATCAGAAATGGCGTGACACCGTGGCCGATATGATGGCTGAACCACGCAGCAGCATTAAATATACGAATGTATTTCCTGACGAGTATTAGCGGATAGCGTACAGCGTGGAGCGTACAGACCTACAGGCTAAACGCTATACGCTAAACGCTGAACGCTTCGTTGGACAATATGAGATTCGAATTTGCGACCTCTATACGCATAATTTTTGGCCGGGGCTTAATCCAAGAAGTTGGGCCCTTAGTAGCTGGGCTGGGAAGTTCTGCTTTTGTTGTCACCGGCCGAACGGGCCAGCGAGCTGAGCCGGTACTTTCGCAGTTGAGAAAACACAACATCAAGTATGTTACGTTAGGAGTTCCCGGTGAGCCGACTACAACGATAGTAAAAGAAGCTGTGGAGCAAGCCCGTCAGGCCAAACCGGATGTGGTCATTAGCATTGGTGGCGGTAGTGTCCTGGATACCGGCAAGGTTGTCGCAGCAATGATGACCAATAGTGGCCAGCTCGAAGAGTATCTGGAGGTGGTCGGCGCAGGCAAGCCGATAAGGGCAAGTCCCTTGCCCTACATAGCAATTCCAACCACCGCTGGAACAGGTGCTGAGGTCACACACAACGCGGTGCTTGGTGTACCCGAACATAAGGTCAAAGTAAGCATGCGTAGCCCGTTGATGCTGCCTCGTGTAGCTGTGGTTGATCCTGCATTGACTGATTCGATGCCGCCAGCTGTTACCGCCAGCACCGGCTTGGACGCGCTTACCCAGCTCATAGAAGCATACGTTTCCAATAAAGCAAACCCGCTAACAGATGGTATCTGCCGAGAAGGTATAAAACGAGCAGGCCGTTCTTTGCGAAAGGCTTATGAGGCTTGCTCTGAGCGAAGTCGAAGAGATGGCAGCGACAAAACCGCTCGTGATGATATGGCTCTGGCCAGTCTTTTTAGCGGATTGGCTCTGGCTAACGCGGGGTTGGGCGCGGTGCATGGCTTTGCCGGCCCATTAGGCGGCATGATTTTTGCTCCACATGGGGTGATATGTGCTCGGCTTTTGCCGATTGTTTGCCAGGCCAATGTGCGAGCGTTAGAAACTCGTCAACCCGACTCACCGGCATTAGCTCGGTACGATGAGATATCGCAACTTCTGACCGGCTGTGCGGAAGCACGAGCAATTGATGGTGTAAAATGGTTGCA
>Ga0315312_1002245_pt1 | contig 13595 bp, 16 predicted proteins | sample TDP7_MG_FD_203629 | JGI IMG/M metagenome (GOLD analysis project Ga0315312, IMG submission 203629) | Freshwater sediment microbial communities from Lake Towuti, South Sulawesi, Indonesia - TDP7 | ecosystem: Environmental > Aquatic > Freshwater > Lake > Sediment | place: Indonesia: South Sulawesi... | reverse complement strand
TTGAGGAATGAAATTTTGGTTCAGGATAGAGTTGAAACCGTCATCGATCGAAACGAGATTATTGTAACTCAAACGGCTGCAACGACGAAGAAGAGAATCATCTTCGAGGCCACAGTCAGCACCAGCGACACGGTCACTCTAGACGACGTGACTACGATCAACAGCGCTCACCTCGCTAAGAAAAGCGATGGCTCTGAAATCACCTGCACCATCGCGACGAACGTCATCACCGTAACTCAAGCAGCCTTGACAAACGTAGCCATAGTTGGGTTCGCTATAGGAGTATAACCGCGAATGGATCCGCCTGAAAAAACGATCCGCGACCTAATCTTCAACAACTACAACGGGTCAGATCCCGTCAAAGCCGACATTCAAATCCCCGAGATCATGCGGCTCGAAGACTTCGAAAAAAGCCGCAATCCTAACAAAAACTACATTTGGGTAACTCTTGGGGAGGGCCCCCTCAGGCCAGCCACATTCACTGTTAAGCGGGTTGATCAAGTCTGCACGGTCCATGTCCACACGAAAGCAAGTTCATCATCGAAAAAGGATGTTCTCGCAGCCAACGCCAGAAAGCAGAGCATGCTCGATGAAGTCTGCCACATCATCATCGTCCACGGCGCCGCGCTCACGGCTTTCATTCCACACTTGAAGCTTTTCGTCGATCGAAGCGACATGATGTTCGACCCTCCAGTTTTCGCAGTCGACGTTCACGTGGCATGCACCTATCTGCGGTAACCTTTGTCATAATGTGACGTCAGCAATTTGTCATAGGTATGTGAGTGAAATGCCAGGACCTAGAAAAATCTGTCTGAAATGTGGGGAGCAATTCGATGATGAGACAGGAGGTTTAGCGGACTTCTGTCAGAAATGTGCTCCTCGAATGTCGCTGAAGGACAAGCCTACTTGACTAAAGATTATGGTCACATGAAAAACGGTTTGGAGGTGAGAAGCTATGGGAACAATAGGATCACAACTGAAGACGATTTTCGGACAGAACGTTGTGGTGAAGAGCCCGACCGATACACTTGGAATGGCAGATAGCTTTGAAGCATGGTGGGAGTATCCGGTTGTGGATCGACCAGTGTTCGGCAGCCTGATTTCAGCGCAGATGCCTCAGTTTCTGCGAGGAGAATTGCGAATCGAAGGCTTATGGACAACGGACAACACGTTGCATAGCTACCTAACCCCTTCAGGCGGAGACTTAACGTCCAAAACGTTTACGGTTGAGGAAACTGATACTCAAGGCACGCCTGTTAAGAAGACTTGGACTTTTACAGGGAGGCAATATCGGTTCGAGCATATGGGTAAAGCCGACCAATTTTCACTATTCCGACTAGTGTTGAAACTCAGCGCTGAACCATCACCCGCTTAGTTTGTCGTTAGACATTAGAGAGGGGTTATTCACCTATGCCGAAGACTGAGGAAGAACGAATTCAGCAGATAAAGAAGATCATCGACAGCTGGCCTAAAGACTGTCCTAATCGACCGACATTAGCGCAGGCTCTTCTTCACCCTGAGATCCTTCATTCGCAGCTTGAAGATCCGGGAATCGCCACGCTCACTTCAGGGTCAACCGTTGAGCTTTACCACCTTGAAAGAGCTAGAGAAGTCATCGGCGCTAAACTAGTGGAAAGCGAGATTCCCGGAGCACACACGGATATTTTCCAGTACATGGGTGATAAATCGCCGGAGCTAGAGCTTGTTGGCTTCGTTGATTCCGAAAGCGAATACACGGCGATTAAGACGACGCTTACGACGATGAGGCAGGCGCAAGGCGCAACGCCGATCAGCGTCACCGTTCGCTGCGGAGCATCCGCCTACATCAACGGGGTCCAATATTGGGTTGGCCCCGTTGAAATCGACCCTGAACCCGGCTACGGGCTTTTCGTAGCAAACTACCGCATTCACTGTTGGAAGAGAGGATAATTTGTGATTACGATTGAAGTTGAAGGTCTTGCTAAAGTTCAGTTGAGATTTCAGCAAGCATTAGAGAATTTGCCTAGAGGTATTCAAGGCGCACTTGAAGACATGGCTGAAGGAACCGTTGAGAGAGCCAAGGCTCTAGCTTCTGAGCGGTTGAAGAATCCAGGCAGTTATTTAGATTCATTCTACATTTCAGCGGCGCCGCTGGAAGTTATGTTCGGCAACGTCCATAAAGCCGCTAAATTCATCGAGTGCGGAACCGGGGTTCACGTTATTGAGCCGAGGCAGCGGAAGGCCCTCCGGTTCGACGTAGACGGAACAACAGTCTTCGCTAAAAGAGTCCTGCATCCTGGCACCGAGGCTTTATGGATTTTGTCCGATGCTTTTCGAGAGGAATTATCAGGATTAATGGAGAAAATTAAGGAGGCAACTAAGATTTGAATGAAGAAAAAGAGCAGCCTTTCACCATTGACGAGAACGGGCAGCTTCACTGTAAATGGCCGGGCTGCACATCGATATTTCAGGGTGACGTTTCAGGCATGAAGGCTTGGGCGAATCATTGGCATCAGCATACGAAGCAAGGCGTGAAGGAGAAAGTCCCGGATCTGGAGGCTAAAGACATCTCCGCCATAATTGGCGCACGAGAACGCTATGAGGAAGCCCGGAAGAAAGCGGTTTTCAAAACCATCGACCAGATTCTCAGTGACATAGACCGGGTTTTCGAAGTGTACGTTCCGCCTTTTGACTGCAACATAAAGTACGGTCGCATGCGAGTTGACGAACTCATGGCTCTCAAAGACCTACCTGAACAAGAGTATCTTCGCGAAACCTTATTCCTAATGTGGAGTAAAGGCGATCCCTCCGTTTCAAGAGAGAAAATCACCAAACTCACGGACGAGGAGATTCGTCAAATGTACTTCTACATCGTGGAGAACACCCCTTTTTTATTCCGAGCGACCGAGACAGAGAACTCATCAAAGCCCCAGAAATCCAAGCCATCCTCCTGATCCCTGAAATCTATCCCGGCTACAAGCTTGAAGACCTGAAGCATCTGCCCGTTGACGAATTCAACTTCATAATGGCAGCGGCTCTTCAGAGAGCTCTTGAACGAGCCCGCAGGACCAGTGAATAAAAGATGAGTGAAAACAGCGTTAACATTGTTATTCGCGGTCGCGATGAGGCTTCAGCTGAAATCCGTAGAGTCTACGCTGAAATGAAGCAGCTCGGCGAAATCTCAGGTGAATCTAGGGCTCGACTTGCCGGGGCAAGTGAGACAATTCGAGAGCAGAGCCAAGTTCTACGACTCGTCTCAACTTCCACTCGAGTTCAATATTCAGATGCGATCTTGATGGCGAATGCTCTAAGTCGAGTCGGAGCAATAGCAAGCCACGTCACCAGCATGATCAACGCCTACAACATTGCTGCTATTCGAGTTACCGAGGCGCAACGCGACTACCGGGAAGCAATGCAGCAGTTTGGTCCAGCGAGCAAGCAGGCTCAGGAAGCTTTAGAACGGTTGAAAGCTGCGCAGCAAGCTCAGCAAGCAACGATGATGTCGCTTATGGCTCAAATACCCGGGTTGGTTGCGCAGTTCATCTCTCTGACAATTTCAATGCAAGCAGCCGGAATTGCGGCCCGTGGGTTTTGGGCTGCTATGGGTCCTGCTGGCTGGGCGATTCTCGGAATATCCGCGGTCGCAGGAGGTGCCGCTATTTGGGCTGCGACTAGACCGCCTTCAGCTCAAACAGGACCCGGGCAAATTGCTGAAATCTCTAGGACTGGCTTAGCGATTGTTCATAGAGGTGAAACGGTCAGTAGAGGCGGCGCCGGCCTAAATGTCAGCGGTCCCTTAGTAGCAATCGGTAAGATTGAGATGAGACCGGAAGGCGACAGCCCTTTCGAGACAGCTGGCTCACTTGGCCGCCTGATTCAACATCGACTACGCTCCCTAACAGTTGCAACCCCATTATGATTAAAGGTGATTTGGATGGGAAGAGCAGCCGCCGTGTTGAAACTGGAGATCCTGATGCCCGATATGTCAAGTGACGTGGCTGTAACCATCAAAGGCCACTATACCGGAGTCGGCTGCTTGGGATCTCCGGATTCCAATAAGGACTTTGAAATCTTTGTTGAACGTGACGCGCCTATTCTTCGAGACGGTACCCGCTCAGTTAGAAAAATTGTAGATCGTCTCATCGCATACTATCTCAGCCGTTATTTGTAGTATAATGATCGATCAAAGGTGAATTTGAATGAGTGAAGAAGTTTCTGAAACATACTCGCCCGGCGCGGAGACAATCGCTCCTGGCACGGTCTTAGAGAAAGAATATGATGCTGGGAAAGGGGCTTGGCTTCGACGTCTAGTTCAAAGGGTCCTCCTTGAGGATTCCTTTGAGTACGATCGCTCTACCGTGGACCCGTGGACTGGTGAAGGTGACGCGGGAGGCTCAAGAGATGGGGATGATACAAGTAAACCACATGAAGGGGTGAAAAATCTTAAGATTGTGACGCATACGGATTTGAATGATGCGTATGGAGCATATCGACTGTTCGGCTTGACTCCCAGCCTCAAGATCCTGTTTGAAGGTGACTTTCAATTCAAATCGACAACTGACAACAAGCTTGTGGATTTCACTTTCATCTACTATGATGGGACAAATCTGCATGAGGCAACGCTGCGCTATGATCCAGTTAACGGGAAATGGCAGTACAAGAAGTCGGATGGAACATTCGCCGATATCTCAGGTGGAGCTCAAGCCCTCGCTCAACTAGCGTACCATCATATTGTCATCACAGTTGACTTCGACAATCATAAGTACGGCTACCTTCTCTGCGACGACAAAAAGATTGATCATCGAGCCGTAGCCATCTACACAACCGCTGACGCCACTAAAGTCTCCGCGAAATTCAAGTATGGAACAGCAACCGCGACAAATACTGTAGCTGCTGAAGCCTACCTAGACAAAATCAAAATTGTTGAAGTGGCTACGGCTTGAGCCTTGAAGCGCCAACCCGCATCGTCGAATACTCTGCAGCAGGCAGCAGCTGGACAGATATTTCAGATAACGTTATAGATTTTGATCTTTGGCTCCGCGATCTTGCTGAGGGCATGAGTGAATTCACTGTCACCCTTGACAACAAAGATGGCGTTTTCAGCCAAACAACTTTCCCGGCGTTCGGCTCGGAAGCAGGATTACATTACTATATGCGTTTTCGACTCAACGGCGTTTACCGTTTGGTCGGCAGAATTTCAAGTCTTGAGCCTGTTCTGCAGGATAAAGATATTTTTAAGATTCATGGTCGATGCCTTGGCCAGCAGCTTACTAATCTTCTAATTGAGGATGAATGGCGGGACAAGAAAGCGGACGACCTTATTGCCGACATGCTCACTAAAGCGAAAGCAAACGAAATAGTGTTCTCCTCACCTTCAACCGCGCCAATTGTAACCATCAGCACAATGCAGAATCCTCGCTACTTAGCCGACATCATCCGCGAGATCTGCGAATTAATTGATTACGCTGCTTTTGTTAAAACGCAAGCCGCTGTCACCCAAGGTACGTTGCTCTTCTTTCCGAAAGCCGACACCGGCAAGCGTCACTCAACCGTTCTAAAGAATGTGCTATACGCAAGTGACAACAACGTGCAATCCTTCAATCTGAAGAGAAGCATAGACGAAGTGAAGAACGAATGCACTTTCGTCGGAGGAATGAGTTATTCCGAGCCCGCAAATATGGACGCATGGACCGAAACGACGAAGGGCTGGTATAGAAATGAGATCACAAGCCTATATCAAGATCAAGCTTACGCTGCCCCGATTCTAGGTATAGGAGGCGCAAGCTTAAGCACCTACTCTATTCTCGGCGTAACATACTCAAAGATCGGCCCATGGTTTGGGCTTGATATCCCCGCTGTTTTAGGCGATTACTTCAACTGTTCAGAGAGAAGCGCAGACTTCCTTCATTTCTGGTACGGTGTGAAACCGGGTCTCGAGCTAAGTCTCATCGGTGCAGTCTGTCCAAAAGTCTTCCTTCAAGACGCTGATGGAAACAGAATCTACCGTTTCCTCGGCATGGTTGCATCAATTGATTCTGAATCATGGGCAGACAATGTATGGTTTCTTGTCCATGGAGGTTGGCAGGAATATGTCGCACCGATTGGATGGTCAACCTCAATTTACGACTATCTTAACCCTGACCCCGATACGGCTCGCGACTGGTATTTCGACACAGGCTTCCACACTTTCAACTGGGATAAAGTTCGCCTCATAGAATTTCAAGACTGTCAAGCTTCCCAGAATCGATCATCTGAACAGCAGAACTTCCTCTGGATCGACGGCCTCTACTTTCATCAGGCTTATCAGCCGAAATACATTGCTAAAAATCAGGAGTCCATCAACAAGTACGGCTTGAGGATGGAACGGCCTAGCACAGTGGATTTTGTGGAGCTCAGCGACTTGAAGGCTTGGGCTGACAAAGTTATACTGGCGACAAGCAAGCCGACGCTTCTCCTCGATGTGGATGCGCTTCTCAATCCTGCATCAGAGGCTCTTTATCCAGCCTACTCGATTGGACTTAATATTCCGAGACTTGGAATCACAGCGGGATCGCCGTACTTCCGCATTCTTGAGATTCACTATCGTTGGTTCAATCAAGGACTTCAAACATCATTCAGCCTTCTACCTTCAACGGTGGCTTAGCCTATGGTTGACTACACGAAATCATGGTCGAAGAAGCAGTGGACCCGAACAACTGAAGGTGTCTTCAAGAACATTATTGATGCTCTTCGAGAGAGCAGAATGATGCCCGGCGGACTGATAAACCCTAGCGAGCCGGAGATTGAGGATTTCCTCTTAATCGTCGACCCAACTAAATACACAGCTCCGGCAGGAATTGCCACTACTAAAGTCTTCTCAATCTGCATTCACGCCGTACAGAATTGGATTGGAACCGTTACGCTCTCTCAGACAAATAATCTCTGCGCGGGAGCCACAGTCTCCATCGACGACACAACCGTTGCAGTTGACGCGGAAACCCCGAAGAATTGCACCTATATGCGCCTCAGTCTTCCCGCAGACTGTCCAGTCGGTGTCTATCGAATCACAGTAACAGGTGTATCCGGGTCCATTACAAAAACCGCCGAAGTCAGAATAGGGGTTGGAGTCTCCATTGAAGATGAAGAGCCTTGGCGCTGCACCACTGATGAGGAATGCAAAGAAAAGTATGGTGACGATTACTGGTGTGTCGGCGGAGAATGTCTGAAAGCTTGTGGGACAGCGGAGGCGAACTGCAATAGCGATTATTGTACTGAAGATGAGAAATGCATTTGGAACGCTGCTGCTGGAAAATGCTTCTGTCGAAAACAAGGCTTCACACTTTCATGCGGAGGCATCATAACGATTCCAGTCGGGGAGGGGAAGATGGGTTATGGATCTATCGTTATCACAAGCCTCAACGGATTTGAAGGCTCGGGCAGCGTTTATATTTATGATGCTCATCAACCGGGACTAGCTCCCAGTGATTGTCTTACCGCATGGTTGAACTATGGCACTCAATCTGGAAATATTATATCAGTCACTTTGTCGGCTGACGGCTCAATAGTTATCGGCGTCGAAGTCGCCTCGAACTGCTTGGAGGAGGGAGATCACTACTTCGGAGTTGAAGTTTCAATCGGAGGGAAAACAGCGGCTTGCGTCATCATGGTCCGCGTTAAGTCCACAGGATTCTGGTATCTCACAAACATCGTACAAGGGTTGGTATATCAGTGTCCAACTGCGAATCCGAATTGCCCTACAACAACCTGCGCTGAACACTGTTGTTGCTACAACGATAACTGCTTTGCAGGCACATACCAGCTAAAAAGCCGAGTCCGCGTAAAATCACAGGGCTTCGCAGGCGACATTGATTGCACTGTTTCAGCTTCACCGAAATGCTGTAGCTTCAATTGCAGTCCCGGCGACGCCTGCACGTATTTAGGGCCTGGTGTCACTAGGTTGTGTCAAGGAGTTTACAGAGTGACACTTGTCGCGCCTCCCGGTTATCCATCTGCCGCTGACCTTGACGCTGTCGGCGACTACTTATGCAGTTCAGGTACTGAATGGTGTTGCCCTCTCACAGGTGCATGCGGCGGACCATGGTATGTTCCTGTTCTATTTACAGCGGTTGGAGGGGGGCAAAGCGAAAGCGTGGTTGTTCACTTCCGTCATCTCTGCGCGAAGAAAACATAAGGTGATTGATTTGCCTTGTGAACCCTGTCCTGAAAGCAAAGAGAAGAGTGCGAATGTGAAGCCGGACAGTAAGCCTCTTCGCCCAGAACCGCGACCATGTGAAGATTCCGATGAACTCTGCAAGGTCTGGAGGTCGCTGGTGGAGCTGGACCAGGCGCGAGCATATTTCCGACGCCACATGGACTCAATGACCTGTATTCGATGCAAGGAGTGGGCTGTCCAGATCATCACGATTCTCGACATCTACGCCAGAATGACGACTAATGCTGAAAACTATAAGATTGAGAAAGTCCGGTTGGAAACGCAGATCCGCAAGATGGTCGAGAAGATTGAGGCTTCAAATCAAGAGGTAAAGAAAGTTGAGTAGTTTACCTAAAGCAATTGTTGATCAGCTTCTACGCGAGATTGATCAGAAGCTTAAGCATCGCCACGACAGCCGGGAAGGATGCAGAAGCATTAATACGGATATGCAGATCGCCAGTCGCGTCCGAACGCTTCCACCCTTCAAAATTCAGTCCCGCGCCATGGTGAGAAACTTCAACGCTCAGTATCTTCAAGGAAAAACCTTGGACCAGATTGTTGCGGAAGCTCAGGGAGGGTATTCACCCCATGCACGGCTACACGATCATTCTCTAGCAGCAGATGGACAAACAATTAATGCACGAGCGATAAATTGTTTTGGTGACCCAGTGCAGGCTCTTATTCAAGGATACCCCACAAACGTGGCTACCTACTACGGTTTAGTAGCCTATCCCGGCGGTCCTGCGTGGCTGAACATTGATAACTACATTCCAGGGCATGAAACCTGGGTCTATATCATAGCTGATATAGATACGGACGCTCTTCAAATAGGTGGTGAGTCTAAGGAAGGCGGCAACATATCAGTATGGCGTGATACGTCTAACAATAAGCAGATGTTTTTAGATGCTGACGCTGACGGAGCAACGGTTAAGACAGGCTTAGAAATTTACGCTGACATAAAAGTGGGGCGTGTAGGCTCAGGATTCGTTTATAAAAGTCCAGATGGGACAGTTTATCGACTGATCATAAGTAATGATGGATTTGTAAGTGTTGAGCCTGAAGCTGGGGGTACAGCGGTTTCACCTGTTCATTCATTAGGAGAATATGGGGATGCTACTACACTTAAAGGACACGTTAAGCTTGAAGAAGGATCAAATGTTACCATTACGAGAAGTGATGCGCATAACTCGCTTATAATAGCTTCATCCGGTGTTGGAGCTGAAGCATCATTAACTCGATGTCTCATGCTTATGGGTGGATGAAAATGACAGATACTTTAAAGGTGCTTGGGCAAGCTGCTCCTAACGCAACTACGCCAACAGACCTGTACACGGTGCCGGCTGCGACTTCAGCGGTCTGCAGCACGGTGATTGTCTGCAATCGAGGTTCAGCCGAAACTACGTTTAGAATTTCCGTTGCTGTAGCAGGAGCCGCTGACGAAGCGAAACAATATCTCTATTATGATGTTCCTATTTCCGGCAATGATTCTTTCGCAGCCACATTAGGAATTGAGCTTGCAACTACAGATAAAATCAGAGTGTACGCTGGAAACGCGAATCTAAGTTTTTCAGCTTTCGGAATTGAGGTGACCTAAATGACACATGGATTTGCTCGTTTCATTACGACGCATAAAGATAGTCATAAAACAGGTGGAGCAGACGCCTTCCTTCTAACTGACTTACTGGACTCCGTTGGACGTGTTAAAGTTCGCAAGAATACGGGCGCTGATGTGGGTGCTAGACGGAGACTTAACTTCATCGAAGGCTCCAACATAGGCATTACTGTGACTGACGATCCGACAAACGAAGAAATTGCTGTTGCAATAGCTTCTGTTGTGGGTGCTCATAATGTTCTTGATGGCTCAGTGCATTCTGACACGCTTGCAAAGGCGGTAGCAGCGGGAGCTATGATGATTGGAAATGCTACGCCTAAATGGGACATCTTACTGAAAGACACGGATGGAATGGTTCTAACGCTTGTCTCAGGCTTACCCGCATGGGCTAACTTAACAGTTCCACCACTAACCATCGGGTCGAGAGGGAGAATTGAAGTATATGATTACGCTCTTTCCGTGCATATTGGGGGTAGTTTGCAGCATTACACGGCTAACCGAGCATACTTCTCCTGGTTCCTAGTGCCGCTAAACTGCAAAGTAGACCGCATACTCTATGAAATCACTACTCAAGCAGGAAACATTGATCTAGGCATATACAATAGTGCCTTAACTCGTTTAGCTTCAACTGGCAGCTTCGCATGTCCAGCCGCGGGACAGCAGGCTGCTTCGATTACGGAGCAGACATTGAACGCTGGAGTCTATATTCTAGCGTTCGCAAGCAATAACGCAAACACTTATTGGCGTTATTCGGGACTCATCGAAGAAATCAGTTTAACAGGATATCAAAACTCGGGATATCAAGAAAATGCTTTTCCCCTCCCAGCTACAATTACACCAACATACGGGACGAGAAGAATATGGGGCGCGATAACTCATAGCTGATAAAGATGTTTAGACTTCAAACCCCGCATTTCCGCCAGCACGATGCGTTAGCATGCAATGAAGCAACCGACCAAATGATCCTGGCGTACTACGGAATCAAGAAGACTCAGGAGGAGATTAAGGATGCTTGCGGGAAGATCCATATTGGAGCGTTCTACAGTCAATTCGGTCTCAGCTGGAAGGAATATCCTAAATCCAGCGTCTCTGATGTAGCTGCCTTCATTAAAGATAAGATTGACAGGGGCTATCCGCTGAAATTTGGTTACGGTGGACATACAGTTCTTCTAGTCGGCTATGATGCAACTTACGTCTACATTCTGGATCCAGCGACCCCTTGGGATCGCCGTGAAACTTTCAAGTGGATCGCGGACAACGTAATTGCTTTCCAGCTTGTAACAGGGGATCAGTTCGGCTTGAAGTCTAAACTAACAGCGATGGCGAGTCAAATATTCGCGTTGATGAAAGATGAATCTGAGGTTGGCTTCATTAAGACAGGCAATTCCTACGACGATTCAGCTCTCGGATTCTTGTATGCTCATCGGTGTCTTAGCAAGAAAATTGCGGACGCTCATGATTTATCTCTAACCGTTGATGGAAAACTAAAATGGGGTGACGCAGGCTTCAGCCACGCGGTTCTCTTCGGCGGCCGAAATTCAAACAGAATAACTCGATGCTATGAAGACAACGGTTTGACACCGCTTAAGTACGGTGGAAACGCAACGAACGCTATAATCAAGAAGCAGAATGGAACAGTGATCCTCAATGTTCCGCTATCCGAGATATCTGCTCAGAACGATTATTTCGTGTTGGAAGCATTCGACGATGGACCGCATAAGCTTCTAGCAGCATGGGGAATAGAGGAAGCGGGAACATATCAAAGCGGCGTCTACTTTGATCTTCAATTCGCGAATCTCGAAAGGTTGAATGACAAGTCATGGCTGATAGTTCACTGGCATCATCCTAGCAACTTTGACGTGATAGCTGAGGAATAGTATCTGATTGCTTAAACCTTTGATTTCCCATATACTGCACCTTAATTACGACTATTTCGGGCGTCTCTGTTAACTGTTCAATCTTCTTTAAATATGTTTAACATTGTTGAACGTTAACGATCCGGCTTTCGCTATCAGCGAACATTAATGTTTGAGCGTCGATTCCAGTTCTCTGAGGAATCTTTCAATATCTCTGCGGTTTTTGCCCCAATCGAATGTTTGTCCGCCTGCTTCACTGTAGACGCGAACCTTGGTAGTTCTTTCGTCAATCTTACTGAGGTCTATGAACATTGTTTGTCCCCAAGTCCAGAAACTCATGCCGATTTTGACTCTGAAGCGGTTTAGAGCTTTATCAGCGTGATCTATCTTCCAGCCGAACTTGGACACGACTTTAGGGACGATATTGAAGATAACGTCGACTGAATACGGTAAGCTGATAATATCTTCCTTTGAGACTACCCAGGCCATTTGAACTTTCCCCATTAGATTAGTTTCACTGCCTTTATATATTAGTTTCAGCCACCTCCATCCTTAAGGATGCATCCTTACCCATAATTAATTAGCCGTGATCGCGAAAACGATTGTTGCGAATGAAGCGTGGTAAGGCGGTAAAGCCGAGCGCGGAAGCGAACGGTAAGGGAAGGCGGAAGCTGAGGACGTGAAACCCGACGAAACACTGCCCTGTCTGCGGCAGACTAATGTTCCGCGGAAAACGCATCCCCAAATAGAATTTCTAGCACCCTTACACTTTCAGCGGGAGCTCTATTTTTCCTTCGAATTTCGCTATAATGCCCTCTATCCTGTTGATTTTATCTCTGAGGAATTGAAGTTCTTCCTGTTGTTCTTTCGTTGCGGTTTCAGATGAGATTATGTTCAGGTAGGGGAGGGCCTTCCGATATTCATTCTTAACCCATTCCGGGTCCAAGGTGTAGATCTTATCATACTTGTTTCGGTCGACGACGTGGCCCATGAGAAACTCTGCGACGTCTTTGTCGGCTCCTGATTTATGCCAGATCGATCGGGCTAGGTCTCGCATTTCATGGATGTTGAAGCCATACCGGGATCCGTAGGGTCCTCTCTTCGCTGGACGCAGAGCTAGGCGGACCGTCAACGTATGCCAAGCTGACTGGTAACTCATTCTTGAGATGGGTCCTCCGTACTGTGTCAGCCAGATATATCGATCGTTCTTCGGCGGCCGTGTCTTCTCAACGTATTCGCGTAATGCTTCCAATGCGTCTCCGCCTATGAAGCTATAGTATGGAAGCAGGTTTCCCTTCCTTCCCTGCGGAAAGTCGACGCGAATCAGATCATCATTCAACTGCTTCCGGACATTGAGCCACTGCTCGTTCATGTGCAGGAGCTCTCCGCAACCCATCAGGCCAGCCCAACCGCACAGGATCATCGAGCGGTCCCGGAGGCCAGCCATCAATGCTATAGCTCGGACATTCTCGATCGTCAAACGCGGGACCGCTGGAAGCTTGTCGCCTCGAATCCTAAACTTATCTCGAGGTAGAGCAGAGCGATTGGCTAGGAAGAAGCTTTGAAGCACATTATAGACGTAGGCCTTATAGCTGCGGGTCCCAGGTTTAGCACGCACATAGTCCTGAAGCAGATCAAGCATAGCGTATCCGTCGCCCTTAGCTTCATCGAGAAGCACATCCGCCTCAACCTCATAGGCGCTGCAGAACTCATCCAGAACATAGCGGTAAGGCTTCCGCGTCGACGGAGCCACGGAATCCAGCCAATGCTGAACGCACATATTCATAAATCAATGTAACTAGCGGCGCTATAATAAGGGTTTTCCAAAGTCATACTCTACTATGACTTAGGGAAGATCAAATCTGAAACATGTCGTGAATCTACTCTATATCAGTTTTGGAACGAATCAAGATTCTATAAAGGTCAACTTCCACCGAGTACTTCTCTTCCTCATGAA
>Ga0315312_1002244_pt1 | contig 13619 bp, 21 predicted proteins | sample TDP7_MG_FD_203629 | JGI IMG/M metagenome (GOLD analysis project Ga0315312, IMG submission 203629) | Freshwater sediment microbial communities from Lake Towuti, South Sulawesi, Indonesia - TDP7 | ecosystem: Environmental > Aquatic > Freshwater > Lake > Sediment | place: Indonesia: South Sulawesi... | reverse complement strand
CTGATTCGTAAAACCTTCCTCTACTGCTTGATTAATAATCTCTTCACAACCAAGAACAGTTCTACTCTTCTTAATAGCAGCCAAAAAAATCACTTCTCTGGAATGTGGACACTGAGAAAAGCGAGTTGGCGCCGCTTAGTTTTAAGCTGTTCAATAGTCTCTTTCAGCGCTTTATTGTCTCTCTGAAGCTTCCTTATTTGAGCATAATTTTCAACATGCATGGATTCAAGGCGTTTTATTTGGTCCGTTATCTCTTGAAAATCTTCGTGGAAAGTCTTAGGCTTCTCAGGTTTGGCGATGACCAAAAAATCACCTTAGTTTCAAACTGTCAAATATTCCGATTTTTTCAGCGCATCTTTGGTGAAAGGTTACGGCTTTAGAAGTGTCTTTGGAATCCCAGAGGATTATTGGCTGCCACACAACTTCGCCACATTCACTGCAGCGACTAATGTTACCCCATGCTTTCAAAGCTGGATATAGCTTGCCTCGAATCATAATGAACTTATCTTTCCAATATTCAACCATTAGAGCCTCTTCTTCAGTGGCGCCGCATTTTAAGCAGGTTCTACGCCAAATTTTGTGCTTCACATCGACTTCTTTATATTCCCATAACTCTTCCTTATCCTCATGTTCGCAGCAGCCGTCGTCATCTAAACCAAAGTCATCGTATGAAGGATCATCTTCTAAACTCATTTACTACGCACATCCTTTGGGAAATTCTTGTAACCTAAGTTTCGACCACGGGAACACGTTATTCTTTATGAACACACCTGCTCCAACTATTCGAGCCTGAGCTGCTAACGTATGAACCCACTCGATTTCTGGCTGCAAATTCGGGCGAGTCTGAGCGCCAATTATAACCCAATTGATACCTGCAAGGTCAACGGCGCCTAAGTCTTCGTAGAGAGGCTCAAAAGAAATAAATCGAATGACGCCTCCTACTCGTTCACGAAGTGCATCGATTCTCCACAGGTCAGCTTTGCGATTTACTGTAACGCCGATCCAGAGGTTTTTAGGCCACACTTGGTTAAATGGAATATTTTGAGGTTGTTTAGTCAAAACTATGAATGTATGCCAATCAGCCTTCTCAACCATCACTATCATTTCGTTGAAGCTAAGGTGATGCACAACATCTCTATCAAACGTATCCGACGAAAAATTCAAGCCGATGCGACTTGGCTTCTTAACTTTAAATGGTTCAACCCAACGCTCAGAATGATAATGAGGCACAAAGCGCCTGCAAAGTTCACAACGCTGTCTCTTTGCCATAGCCCGTGCCCAACAATGCTCTCGAACGGCACAGTCTACTCCGTTGCAGCCAACAAACAAATTCAACGTATAGTCAAGATACTCAATTCGTGTTCGATTCATGTTTTCGCCTTCTCCTTTTTCTTGCTCAAACAATCGCAACGCCATGTCAAAGTTTTCAGGGTAACTGTCATTTTGCTGGGTTTTCCATCGACTAACTTCAACTCCTCTAAGTTTGGCGTAACTTCAGATTTGATTAACTCCATCTTTTTACCGCAGAAAGGACAGTTCATTGTGCTTCAACCTCTTTTAGTAGACCTTTCTCTCGTGCCTGATCTGGCGGTAGTTTGATTCTGTAGTCCCATCGTTTGCCAGTTTGAACTTTCTCGAAAAAGCCCCAAGCTACGAGGTCAATTAATGGTTTATTGAAATTGGCATAAGCTTCTTTTCTGCCGAAACGTTGCTCCATAATTTGGTTCAGCTGTCGAAGTGTGAAAGCTTTGTCTTTTGGTAAAAGATTCTCAGAGTAGACAATGGCTATGCGACCAGCAAGGTCTTCTTGGCTGAGAGTTACTGATTCCGTGTGTTTCTGAATTGTTAATGCTGGCTGCTCAGTTACGACGGCGATTGAAGAAGGCACATCAGTAGGCGATTGTGTAGGCATACTCGTAGGTAGAAGCTTTTGGAAAAATTCTCTGCATTCTCGACCAAACTCAGCATCTTTCTCTAAAGTTTTTATTGTAGCATTAACCTTGTCGAATTCCTCTTTTGAAACATAGTTTTCAGTAAATTCCTTTTTTATCGCCTCAATTTTTTCGTTGGCTTTCAGATCACTTAGTCGTTCCACTTGCCTTGTAAATTCCTTTTCTAATTCCTCTCGTTTTCGTTTCTCTTCTTCCCATAACGGTTTGTATGTCAAATCTTCATCCTCCAATACTCGTGAAATAGGCTTCAGATACTGATCCCTGATTTTTTCAGGTGTTATCGACCCGATGGCCACTAATTTTCCAGCATGCTCAGGGACTCCAGCAGGCAAAACATACACTTTCTTCACTTCATTACCTATCGCCGCGTAGAAATGACCAAGAGAAAGCGTTTGAATTTCCTCAGCTGGCACTTTCATACCGAGTAGCTGCTTAAGGATCCTCTCTACTTCGTGGGCTTCTTTCATTCTACCCATAAGCCAGTTGTCACATTGCCGAAGCGGAGTCTTGTCGATCCCGCCTATGTCCTGGCTGTCAAGCCAGAGGTAATTGCCTATGGCGGCACCTTTACGAATGAATTGTTGTGCAACCCATTTAACCGGCGTCATCTTGCCCTGTGGAATTGTTTCCCACGCTTCAGGGATAATGACAACTACATGGTCCAGATAACTGAAAGCATATTCGACAGTGCTCGAAATGACCAAGTGCTGTGTTTCGAGGCGCATGCCTGAGAGATCCATAACGTTAACGCCTTCATTCAACTCAAACTGCTCGCTGAAACGCCACTTTTCAAGCTCAGGCAAAACAATATCAAGGTAAGCGTCAAGTTTCTCGTACACGGACCGCATGAATTCGCTTTTTTGCTTTGGAGCCAAATCTCGAGCTGCTTGCTGGATCTCCCGTAGGTCCTTTCGTCCCCTGCAAACTTTCATAATGGCGTAGCGCATGCCAGGTTCATACTTAACTTTCTCACCGAGAGCAACATTCACGAGGCCTTCGACAAACTGCCAATCAGCTCGAGGTTTATAGTATGGTGTAACCAGGTTATACTTGGTGAAACCAGCCTCCCCACGCTTCGTCTTGAAGGCAATTGCTTTCAAACCTGAACGACTGATTAAAGCTTCTAACGCGGTTGTCTTGCCCGATAGCTGCGTCATACCGAAAATTGCAAGGTGATGCAGTGAAAGATACACGGGTTCGCCGCTGGGGACTTCGAAGCCTAACAAAATCTTCTCAAAAGCAGTCATGGAATTTTCTCCTTTTCTGTTGTCTGGAGCAAACTGAATGGATAAATCATGTTAACTGCGATTTGCTCGATTTTATAGCCGGGTCCGTCACGTTTTCTAAGTTGATCCCGCGCCCATTCAGCCTTCTTTTTGTTTGTGCATACAGCGTAGATGCTGCTGCCTTCCCAAGGACCATGCGATTTGTACACAATGTACACAGTTTTAACCTTGAAAATCACGGTGCAGAACCCTCCTTCAGCTCGAGCCGTAATTGAAGTGGATGTGGAAAATCACGTTTGGCTTTAAATCGTTCGAAAAATCGGCTTTTGTAATATTCCATGCCTAAGACTTTAGGCCAGCGTTGAACAAAGGCGCCGCCGTTGCGATTTGAGGTTCTGCGATAATAATTGTATTTGTCTTGAACAATTTGGCCAGGCAGAATATCTTTCCACTGTGGATACATTTTTTGGAAATCTTCAAAGCGACATTGGTCAATATCAGTGATCCAACGGTAAGCATGCCATAGCGGAGGGTCCTCATAGCCACATTTATTACAAAACCGCATATGCGAGCTAACCCCTCCTGTGATAGTCATATTGAAAAGTAGCTGCCAACGGTGATTTGTTTAATGTTGTTGGGTTAGGTTTTACTTCAATTTGTATAACTTCTTTCAAAGTAGTTGGAGATGGCAACTTTCGTTTACAATCTGGACAGTGACCGCCAAAACGCCTAAAAAACTCAAGATACCAATTCTCATAACCAGCTGGCAAATCCTCAGAATGTAATAGAATAGCGCCACATATACCACAACGAACAACAGTTGGCATATTACGTAGAAACCTCCTTCTTCGGGCGTTTGATGGTGATGTAAATGGTTACACCTGGCGCCTGAGTATGTGCGTAGTCTCTACCTACAGCTCGTTGAAAACGTTCAGGCGCTTTCTCGAATTCAAAATGACCCGAAAGAACAACAGCTACATAGCTGGCAAGGTCTGGATCGCCAACAATGCGAACTTTTGTTTTTCGGCGATGGGTAGGTGGCTGGGCGCCTTTGCTGTTTACGGCGCCATTGCTGGTCCTGGGCATTAATTGGAGCCTGTCTCTACTCATTCAGCCACCTCTAAATTGCGTAATTCTTTGATGACTTGAAGAAAATTGGCAACAGCGTTACGGTCGCTGCAATCAACAGTTATGTTCAGAGAGAGGGTGGTTTTTATTTCAAATGGGCTGGTTGTTGTTGCAGGTGTTGGATGAGACTCTATTGGTTTAGAAGGACCTGCATGACTTTCAACAGTCACTTTTTTAGGGCGACCAACTTTCTTCTTATGCCTTTTGGGTCCACCATATCGAGCTTCAATTTTCCCTGCATTTCTTAAACGTTGCAAACGATTTTTGACGCTGGAAGGTCCGCGATTCGGAAATGTTTTAGTTATATCCTCGATAGGTATCTCCGGCTTTTGATTCCATAATTCGATTAATTTGTTGTCTTCTTCTGGGCTCCAAAATCGTTCTGGATTATGCATAGGTAAAGGTGCAGGTTTTGATGGAGCAGTTAGAGTTGGCGTTGGCGAAGGAGGCGAATAAACCAGTTTTTCTCCAGGCTCTATGCGGGAAGTTCCTTCTTTAAGCCGAACAAGAGCAGTAGGATGCCCGTTGAGAGCTGTGTAAAAAACTTTGATACCTTGTGTTTTGAGGTCATCTTCCCAATGTGGCTCAAATTTCATTTCTGGAATAACAATGCAAGTACCATAAGGCGCCACATCGCGAACATGAAACCTCTGCTTTAAATCTTCAAGTAAAGTCATTGTTTTAGTGTCTCCTCTACTGCTTCAGTTGGCTCCACAACTTTGCGAGAAAGAAACTGTTTCTCTTTTCCTGAAAAGGAAATTTCGTAGGGTCCTATCTTCAGCTTTTGCTCCGGAGATTCTCGAACCGCTTTGGCAAGTTCGGCGCCGCCGTCTCGATCCCACAGAATCCAACCAGTGTGGCCAGGTCCCACAATTTCCTTCGTCTGATAATGTTTCCAGGGTAATTTGTCGATTTCTTCAACACTTAAGCTTGGCTTCGCAATAGCTTCATTTAACCATGCTTCTATAGTTTCAAGACCCGCTTTTCTGGCTTGCTCAAACTCATCTGCTCTTGGTCTCTCAGGAAATTCAAATTCTATTTGATAGTAAACCTTGTCAAAATTTTCGGTGCCAGCGATTTTTCTTGTACTTCCACGCCCAACAACTAACTTAGTAATTTTAGGTTTTTCACTCATGCTTTTCATCCTCATAGATTCCCGATTTTATTTGGGATATATCGAAAATCACTTGGAATCTTCACGTGTATGCTACCACAGTTTCCACAGCTGAAAACGGGTCCTTCACCGAAATCGGCAACATTGATTTCTGTGCTATCTTGATGTGAGTCACAGTCTAAGCAGTGGAAATGGTCGTCTTTAGCTGATTGTAGGCAACCATAATGCCAGAGACGCCCATCCTCAGATTCGGCGATATTGCGTAATATTGAGCTTTGGCATCTCCAGTAACTGCAGAGGCGTTTTGAAACTGGAATTTTACGGTAGAGAAAGCGGAGGCTCATAGTTTACCCACTTTTTTTAGGCGATGTAGGTTAGGTGCTATGTGTTCTACATGGAATTTGATGTGGCATTCTGTGCATTCAAACTCGCCAATGTCAATAGCTTCAGGCTTAGGTTCGCCATACGATGGCGGTACCGCCTCCGTAACTTCAGAAGATACTTCTGGCTGCTCAGCTCTCCGCGCTTCTCGGGTCCCAGGTTCTGCACCGTACAGTGCAGCTTCTCGTGATGCTGGTAATTCTGGTGATGCTGGTGATGGAATAGGTGCCTCTGGTTGAGTTACACGGCGTGTAACTGGATATTCTGATGGACCTACACCAGGTCTTTGCTTAAATTCGTCTGGAAGATACTTCATTACCCAAGTATAACTCATGCCGAGGCTCTCGGCGATCTGTTGTGGAGACCAACCTGTTAATTTGGCGATTTCACTGAGCATCTGTCTTTTCTCTTCAGCTGGAACTTGCCTACGCACAACATTGATTACTAATCTTGCCATGGCTTTCTTTACTGGGTCGTTAATGCCTGTCAAAATTTGCTGATACCAAGCTGGATCCACTTTTAAACGGTGTATTCCATCAATGACATCGCCATCAGGAGCTCGCAACACTGGTAATAAAGCGCCAAGCTTTTCATAAGTTGGGCGAAGATAAGCTGCTTCATCTTCAGGTATAGGTTCCTCTTTCACCACGGGAATGCTTGGGGTTGTGGGTTCAAATCCTGTTTCTTTTGGACACTTTCTCAAATTGGCGGCGAATTGATAAATCCGTATGTTACATTGCTCCACTTCAGCAGGCTTTTTCTTGCACCCTTGACAAGCAAAAGGAATCTGCACCGTCATTGCGAAGTAGCCTCCTCACTTTTTTCCAACTCCTTCATTCGCTTTAAAAAATTGAACATTGTCGGTGTCAATTTAGCTCGTTTAGTGTGAAGACTATGTGGTCGACGTTGACGCTGAACAAACTCATATTTAGCGAGGAAACAGAGTGCCGCCTCAGTTTGTAATGAATTTGAACGGCTTTTTAGAGCAATTACTGAAAAATCATGGTATTCGCCATCACGCAGAGTATCCAATATGTCGTCAAAAACGGGAGTAGACAAAAGAGTTAAGCCTCCTCTAAGAGTTCACGTCCTGCGTTGGCGAGCTTTTCGATTTGAGCTTGGAGTCGATTGAGGGCGGTTCCCGAAGCTGATGCAGGTGATGATTGCCGATGCAGGCTCAAACAGTCAAAGGTGTTTTTATGAGAACCGCTTTCCTCTCGACTTAAAACAAGCTCAAAATAGCTTTTCCCATAGTGACTAACGTATTTGCCGCCGAATCGCTTGAAAACTTTCTTTATGGCGTTGAAAGCCATTTCACTAAGCGTGCCCTTGGGAAACGCTTTGATAATGTCGCCCTCTTGCTTCCACGTCACCATACCTACGTAGTATGGGTTAACAGCACGCACAGCAGCCTGAACACCAGGCAAATCCATAGGTTAGGCCTCCTTGGCAGCTTTCGCTGCTTTACGATATTTGATGAATTCACGCATCAGATCTAAGAGTGCAGCTGTGCGGTTGCCATGGCGTCCCTGCCAAGCTTCATCGAATTCACTGAGCAAATCTTTGGGGCAGATGAAATGCACTTCTTCAGTTTCTTTTTCTTTCATATTTTATGGTTCACCTCAATTTTTGGCTGGAACATGCGGCAATAGCAGTTTGGCGCGGCTAAGGGGCAACTATCAAAACGAGTACAGAGAGAAGAGAAAGGAGATTTTTTGCCCCGGTTAAACTCAGCTTTAACAGCGGCATAATCAATAATTTTGCTAAGATATTTTTGAGTGGCTAAGATATCGTCGTGGCGAAGAATAGTCATTAATCCAAACATGCTTTTATGTTCAACATAGTGCCAAACACAAGCAAAGTAAGCTCGTCCGTAGCGAGGGCTCATGTAGGGTATGCTGCAGATGTCACACCATTTACGCCAAACACGTTGAATGTAACTGAGGCTTAATCCTACGCCCTTGGTTTTGCTGTTGGGTTTACGTGGTCGCGTGCGTTTCTCTGGCTTAAAGATAGGACCTGAAACTATATTTCGACTGTGAATGTATTTGTCCAAGTGGTCGGCTACGGTGGCGTCTAAGGGCAAAGTGAAAAGCCTATGTTTTTTACTGTCGAGAATTTGGATGTCGCCATGTTCAACATCAATGTGCGCTGTGTCAACTGTGCCGATTTCGCCGGTGCGGAAAGCCTGCAATGTTGGCAATTCAATGAGCAACTGATCTCTCAGAGGTTTAGGCTGAGAGAGTAACCTAACAAAGTAGCCTCTGTAAACCACGATTTTGCCTTCAGAATCACTGTCACTGTGAAACAAACCTGATGCAGAATGCTTTTGGTTTTCTCTTGGCTTAATAATTCTAATTGTCTTAGTGACGATGATAGCTTGGACAGACCACGCTAAAACCCGCCGCTTTTCCATGTAACCATGTGAAAGTAATCTTTTGACACGGTGAAGCCAACTGTGCAGCGCCGAAGTTGCCATTGCCACATGTTCCTGCTTCCCCCACTTTTAGGTGGACTCAGTAGCGATAGTCCAACTATGCGAAGAGAAGCAGTTAATAATAGACATTCAATGTCTATAAAAAACTTTCTATTAATGGAAAAAACCATGCTGAAAATACGAGAAATGCCAGAATTAGCAAAACTCGTAAAATCGCCTCCAGGGAGAGAGTGTTGAGTGAAAATAAAAAAGAGGGGTAGGCGATAACGATACCGTTGCCCGTCGGAAAGCTCTTTGAAACGACGCACAAATAAGAAGGCGTCATTCAAACCGACTCGAGAGAGCAGCTCTAAGCCTTCCTCAACTGTTTTGCCAACAGTCTCAATTAGGGGCTTATCCTGGTCAACTTCCACGTCAGCGATGTTAATGACTCCGCCCAGCTCAGGGTTATCCTGGATGTCCTTCGCCAATGCTCGTAGTAAGACACTTTTGCCGCTGCCACTGTCACCGGTGATCAACACAATATCCTTAGGACCTATCTTCAACTCCACATTGTCATAAATTGGAAATTTCTGTGTTTGGTCGACACCCAGCCCAAACGCTTCAGAAACAGCAATAGTCCTCTGCGTAACCTCAGTCGCCGTCGTATAAGCAATATCAACAATGAATTTTCCACTGCTTCGATCATAACGCCTTGCAAACTTTTGAATACGGAAAAACTCTCTTCGCTTCATCTTGTTGGAATCACCTCTAAGATCGGCTCTGGTTTCATCTCTTTGGTTGAGTACAATGCAAGGGCTGTGGCCCACCAGATGTCGTCGTGTGTTCCTTGAGGGTGATTGAAGGCTATGGAGCCGTCTTTTCTTAGCTCAAACCTTTCAATGTTGAGTTCCGTGACGTATTCGCTTGGATAGGGTTTCTGCCACGTAAAATAAGGATACCAAAACTGTCCATTTTTCATATATTCCTTCAATGCTGTTGCCATTTCCTGTTTGCGTGGCAATGTAAATCTAACGCCTTCCACGTTGTCGATTCCGCTATTTTTCATATCTTCAACAACGTAATCTTGATTGGTGCTGTCAACTCGAATTTTTGAGAATCCGCCCCATCTATCTTGGAGCATTTTTATATAGCCAATGACAGCTGCATAGCTGGTTCCCAGCTCGAAAATCTTCAGATGACGAAGCACATGCTTGTTTTCTTTCACTTGCTCAATAACCACGAGAGCGCTGTAATCTTCGACGCGTCCCAAATCTAAACCTGCGAAGAGAGTAGCACCTTTGTGTACGCTTTCAAAATCCCACAACTCAATTTCTTCACCGAAACTTTTCTGAGTTGCTTGACACCTCGTTATCAGACTTTGACTCAGCCAAGTTGTTTCATCTTCAGCCCATTCAGCTTCCATCTCTCTTTTCCAGCGCCAAGGGTCCTCTGCAAATTGCTTGCGGATCTTCTTAAGAATCTGCTTCTTCAGGGGGCCTTTGGGTTCGAGCGCTTCCCTCCAAGTCACGCGGCTGCGGGCAAAGTCTTTGTATTCTTTACGGTTGAAAATCTTATAGAAAATGGAGTCAGTTGTCCATGGCGTGCTGGTACAGAGAAATTTGCCATTAGTGGTGCTAATCGTGAATAAAATGGCTTCATAGAGGTCTTCGTCATCCCTCACGAAGTTAAATTCATCCACATACACAAGGTGCAATGTTGGTCCTCGAATCGTGTCCGGGTTATTTGGAAAAGCCTCAATCACCGAACCGTTTGAGAATCTTATGACAGTTTTCAAAGGCTTAAAAAACATGCCAGGAGGCAATTTCTTCAGAAAGTATGTTATTCTCCGTATGATCAGTTTGGCTTGGCGCCAGCTTGGACCCAGAACGGCTATATAACTATCTGGTTGAGTGAGCGCGAACCACAACAACAACGCAGAGACTATCCATGACTTGCCACTTTGTCTTGCCCAACGAGCTGCAATAAATTGATTCACCAAGAAAAGTTTGATTAACGCAACTTGGTAGGTTGTAGGTTTAAATCCTACTATTTGACGAAAAAACTCGACAGGATCAGCGCTAAGTTTCTGCGCCTTGGCAACTGCAGCTTCATCGACTAAGCGTTCACTTTTTTGAAGGCTGAACCATTGGGGCAGGATCTGGTTTGGACGCATGGTTCTTGGTTTTTTCCTTGGCCAATCGCTCATATTTTTCTTGGAGTTCAATGAGTCTTTCCTCAATTTGTTTATAATTCACATACTTTTCGAGGCCGCTTTCAAACGCCTTATACAACGTAGCAATAGTGTTTAGCCGCATCAACTCCGTCTGACCTAAACCAGGTTCAGTGGCTTTCTTCAATGCAGCAGCCACAATCAACAAAACCTCCTCGAGGCTTGGCAAAACCTTCTGTGTTTCAATTGTCGTCGTCACTTGGACCCTTGCGCCGACGACATTTAACCCAAGGCGCCCAAGCTTTTTGACTATTGCTTCAGGGCTACGATTAAACCGCTTGGCCAGACGAGGAATAACTGTTGGGCTGCCGCCAGCTTTCTTAAATTCTTCAACAAGAGCTTTCTCCTCAGCTGGCTTCCACGTTTTATGAACCATGATTGCGGATTCTCCGTTTTACAGTTCGCCGATGACCTGACAAAAACGAGTTCAAAAGTGCCTTGGCTATTTCAAAATCAACTGCAGCTTTGCAAATAACAGCTATTTTCATAGGCCAAGCAAAGGGTATGGCTGTATAATCGACATCATAAATGCCGTTGGTGTATCTGAAACTGTTTTGGCAGAGCACAATGTGTTTACGTTTTTCGCCGAGAAGACCCAGGTAGATGCCATAACTTACAGCGGGAATGTCGATATTGCCAGAGCTGAGGCTTCGACCCGTTGAAGCGTCAAACCAGTCGACGCGGACAAGATCGCCTGGCTGCAAATCCTGAAGTTGCTTCAGAACAGGCGCCCTTTTCATTTGGGCATTGCCTCCGGTTTCAGCGTGAAGAAGACGGTTTTGCCCAGCCGTTTTCTTTCCACTACGCCCATCTGTGCCAACGTGTTTAAATTACTGCTTTCATGCGCTCGAGCGCGACCCGTGACTTCAGCAACTTGAGTAGCATAGCCGCAGCCGCCTAATTTATGAAGGGCATTCAATGTGGGCAAGTAACGATTATTAACGCTGATTTGAACTTGAGGCATCACGCTTACTTTAGCATCGATAATGTCGAGTTTCCTGAAAATCTTATCTAATTCAATACGAAGTTGACTCCAAACACCCAAAACAATCAAAACCTCCCAAAACCACGGGAATAAAACAATTTCTATATGCAGTGTAAATTGAGGTACTTGCACTGCAAATAGAACATTTTTCCATATAGTTTTAAAAAGGAGAGAGAGGATAGTGAAAGTAATGAGGAAAAAAGATTGCGGCGAAACGCGATAATTTTTCTATATGACTGTTTTGCCATAATTACTTTGTTTTTGCTCGGCATTAGTCTATTTATAAATTGGATTGTTGCATACCATGTCGCTGTTTGGAGTTTTGCAGGAATATTGTTTGGGTATTCGATATATGAAAAATACAAATCAAAATCCGCCTCCGATTCTTTTTAGTAATCTCGTGTCTCTCCCCGTTTTTAAGAAATAAGAATGCACACGATATTGTGGTTCATTTGAAAGTTTGAGGATAGCATCCCATGTTACGCCTACTACTTTATGTTGAATCTCAATAATGCGGGAATAAGCATCGTAATTGTCATTGCTGACGATAACTCGTTGGCGGTCTCCAGGGCAATATCTGTAGTCTCCGTCAGTCAAAACATTTTCAAGCGTTATTAAAGGATCTTTTAGAAAATCACGGAGACTTTGAGAGGTTGCTGAACATTCGGCATCACTTCTTAAGGCATCATCAATAATTGGCTCAGAGAAACGAATTCCGTAATTTTCAGTTGGAGGATCAGCCAAACCATAAAATCTTGCTCCTGCAAAATGCAATTCATCTATTCTTAATTGAACCCAAGTAGCATTACTTTCACTCCATAATTCGATGCTTATTCCTTGGATATTTTCCCAATTAGGAGAACCGAATATTAATTCAAAATCTCCAAATGGGCCTGTCCCAAGTTCTTGATGTAGCCATTCATTTTTAAGTTGTAAGGGAATAATATGCGAAAAACAATTTGAAAGGTCGGGAGCCAAAAGGTTAACTCTAATTTTAGAAAGAGCAGCATCAGAATCAGCTTTGAACCAAAATTTGATTGAACGAAAATGTTTTTTCATATACGCTTTTAAGCTTGAAAACGTTCTTTGCATCCACAAATAGTTTGTTGGAGGTGCATTGTTGTAACACTGAATACTATACGACCCAACTTTGCGATCTGCATTTAAACTTAAAGTCATATATCCTGCAGTTGTCCAATTGGTTAAGCTTTCACACCAATCATCTGGATTAGATGGCGCAGTTTTTTCGGCTTTTCCATATACAGGAATTCGGGTTTTTATCGGGTGTATGTCTTCGCTTTTGCTGTAGGTTTCTGGTGTGATTGAGGCTATTGGGGATGTGAAGTCTAAGCTGTTTCGTAGATGCCCTACAAGAACACCGCTTGGCAGTTCCGCGATGTCGAAGCCTTTTACCCCTGCTGGATTATTGGCTTTCTCACAGATTTCGTCAATAACTGTTTTTGGTATAACTTCGTCGTATTCGCAGTCATGAGTCGAATTGATTCTGTCATCTGTGCTTCCAGTTGCGCCTCCAGCGTCAAACCATTTAGAATCAGAGGGATGCCGAGTAACGTAACTGCAAACAGAGAGAGCTTCCTCAATAATCGTGCGTCCGTTTATGCTTGAGTATAGTTTTTGTATAAGATTAGGTGGGTTGATTAGTTCATAGGCATGTCCGTGGCAATCCAGCGTGATGAAGAACGCACCTTGCCCTCTTCCCTGATTGCCAGAATTTACTATTCTTCCGCCGAAAGCTTTGTAGGCTGGATCGCCCAAGTAGGCGCTGTCTCGTGCAAGCCAAATTATTATTACGTCATGTTTGTTTATGGCTCCATTGAAGACTCCTTCGAAATTGTGTAGAGTTAGTTTGGCGCCGCTTACACCTGGGTTAAGCAATGGGCGTGTTAGAGTTAAGTCTTCAACTACGTCGCCTTCGGCGATAGGGATTAACAATGTGTATTTACATAGTGCTACATAATCAAATTTTACGGATTTGCCCGCACCGGGTAAATCAGAGTAGAGTCTAATTAATGTGATTGTTTTACCTAAAGTTAGCTGTGCCGTAAAGATTCCCGTGTCAGTTTGACTCCCCCATGGGTCTAAATAAGTTAAATCGGAAAATATAATTCGAACTCTCCAGGCACCCCCACCCAAAACCTCCGTAATTCGTACTTGAATTTCGCT
>Ga0315312_1002242_pt1 | contig 13623 bp, 17 predicted proteins | sample TDP7_MG_FD_203629 | JGI IMG/M metagenome (GOLD analysis project Ga0315312, IMG submission 203629) | Freshwater sediment microbial communities from Lake Towuti, South Sulawesi, Indonesia - TDP7 | ecosystem: Environmental > Aquatic > Freshwater > Lake > Sediment | place: Indonesia: South Sulawesi... | reverse complement strand
AACAATGGCGGCGACATGCAGAGACCCATTTCCCACATCGTCCCCGTGGAAAACATTAAGATAAGAGTAGGAACAGACGCGACCCAGAAAGTTTACACCCTGACCAAAAGGAAGGAAATCGGATTTAACAAGGCGGAAGGCTGGACGGAGTTCACCCTACCCAAACTGGACTTCTATGAGGTCGTAGTCACAGAATAAGCGCGCGCTATTAATAGAGAGGATAAAAATTTCCAGGTGTTGAGGATGTCCTTGGATCACATGCGGCAACTGGCTTCACGAGTGATACGGCAGTGTTTGAGGGTTAGGAAAGGGGAGAATGTGTTGGTTGAAGCCTTAGATTTGGACGATTTGACATTGCCTGAGCTTCTGGCCTTGGAATGTATTGATGCTGAAGCGCATCCAGTTATGGTTGTCAGACCGGAGAGTGTATTACGCGCGAAACTTGAAGGATGGCTTCCAGAAGACTTAGAATATATCCCACCGCATGTTTCCTCCCTATATGACAATTGCGATGTAAGGGTTAGCGTTTACAGCTATTTTTGGCCAAGTTGGTGGCAGAATATCGATGAAAAGGGACGGGCGGCACTTGATAAGGCTAACCAGATGGGAACAGACATCATCGTAAAGAGAAAGGTTCGAAACTTGAATATCAGCGTTCCAACAGAGAGGGTAGCGGGGGAAAGGAGCCTGAACTACCTTCAGCTTCTTGACGATTTCATTAGAGCGGTTAACATAGATTACGAAGACATGAGAAAACTTGCTAAGAGATTGAGGCAGAAATTAGAAAAATGCACAGAAATTCAGATAGAATCAGATGATGGAACAAATCTTACATTCAGCGTAGAGGGTAGGGCCTTCTTGGTAGAGGATGGAGTGATAGACGATGAAGATATAAAGCAAGGCGTTCACTACGCAGAGATACCAGCCGGAGAAATATTTGTGGCACCCGTTGAAGACAGTGCAGAGGGTGAAGCTGTCTTCCCAAACGTACCCAACATTGGGCGACTTGAATTACTCTTTGGAGGCGGAAAAGTGGTTGAAGCACGGGGAGAAAGATGCGAGGCCTTTTGGAAGAGGCTCGAACAAGCCACTGGAGAAAAGGATAGGATAGCAGAATTCGCCATTGGGCTAAACCCAGGAGTACCGAGCGGTAATGAGAAGGCTTTAGGTTCGATACACATTGCCATAGGAAAAAATAATCACATCGGTGGTAGAAATGAAAGTAGCCTCCATTGGGACATGGTAATGCCCAAGCCAACAATTAAAGCTAACAGAAAGCTAATTATGAAAAGAGGGCATATTCTATAAGTAAGATTCTACACATCTAGCGTAATGCACACTCAGCTATTGATCTGAGAATGCTTGGTGTGACTTACGGATGGAAAGGCATTTAAATGTACTTTTTTAACTATAAAATGGCATTGAAATGAGCGGGGCCGTTTTCATGGTTAAGGCTAGGGTAATTGCAGATGGGATTGTTCAAGGCGTAGGATATAGGGCGCTTGTAAAACAGATCGCTAGGCAACTGGGACTTAAAGGTCTGGTAAGGAACGTAGAGGATACGAAGGTTGAAATTTTCTGTGAAGGACCCGTATCGAAAATAAATGGGTTGCTAAGAAAGATTGACATTAAAGGCAGACCAGAGGATTATATGAGCGTTAATGTAACTGACATAAAATGCTTTTGGGAAGGCGAAGACGGCTACCAAGAAGCGTGGAAACCATATCGAGGATTTGAGGTAGATTATGGCGTTGAAAGGCTTTCAGCCTTTGAGGAGTCCACTCTAGACGACCACGAGTTTGGAAAATTGTATTTTAGCGGTTTTAGAAATGAGTTAAAGGAATTTAGAGAAGACACCAACACGAATTTTAAACAGATGACTGAAAAATTCGTCGGTTTTAGAGATGGGTTAAAGGAATTCAGGGAAGAAGCCAACATGAATTTTAAACAGATGGCTGAAAAATACGGGGACATCTCAAAGGAATTAAAAGCGTTCAGGGAAACCATTGAAAAATTCCTAGAAAAATTCTTTGCGGAGTATGAAAGGAAAAAATAAACCTGCTAAGGATAACTGACTAAAATTGTTCGTAAGGTCAAAATTTCCTTTTTTGCATAAGCAGTTTCGATTATCAATACTGCAATCACCCTTTGTACCACATAACGTGAAAGGAATCACTAGTAGGTAAAATACGGAGTTCACCCTACCCAAACTGGACTTCTATGAGGCTGTGGTCGCAGAATAAAAGTTTATTAATGGTCCCTGCGTTTTAGCCACTAAAAGCGGAGGGTGCTTAGGGCGTGGCCTATAAGTACATGGCGCGGGCTTGGAAACAGCCGGAGGCTTCCTTCGTGGAGGCGCTTATGCGGCATAGGACCATGGAGTGGCGTAGGCAGCCCAGCATTTTCAGAATTGAAAGGCCCACCCGCCTAGATCGGGCTAGGAGGCTGGGCTACAAAGCTAAGCAGGGATTCTTAGTGGTCAGAACGCGAGTTGGACGTAGCGGATTAAGGAAGCAGCGGCCTAAGGCTGGCCGAAGGCAAAAAAGAATGGGTGTTACCAAGTTTAAGCCAGCAAAGAGTTTCCAGTTGATTGCCGAGGAGAGGGCGGCTAAAAAGTTCCCAAACTTGGAGGTTCTTAACTCCTACTGGGTCTGGGAAGACGGCCGCTACAAGTGGTTCGAAGTAATCCTGGTGGATCCTAGTCACCCTGTGATTCAATCAGACAAGGACATAAATTGGATTTGTGCAAGGGCAAACAGGGCCCGAGTCTTCCGCGGGCTAACCAGCGCCGGCAAGGAGATTCGAGGACTCCACCATAGGGGACTTGGAGCCGAAAAGCTCCGACCGAGCCGAAGGGCAGTTCGCCAAAAACGAGAAAAATAGGAGCGTTAGAACCCGTACACAAGGGCAACTACGACGCTTCCGTAGTGATTTGGTGGCACCTTTAAAACTTCTGTTCGGTAATTTATACCAGCGATCTCTATCCCCCTCGCCCTCGCCATTTCCCTAAGTTTTTCTTCAAGGCTTTCCCTTATACTCTTTTGATTTAGGTGGCCGTGGGTCTCCGCCACGAGACCGTAGTTTCCCTCCTTTTCCCAGCCCCAAGCGATGCCGGCACTGATGTTTTCTTCCCCTTCTCCCTCCATCTGGGCTACCACGGCGTAAGTTATGGCACCTGTAGGGACTTCCTTCAATTCTATTTCTTTGCAGTTGGGAGGTAGTATGGAACTTACCGAAACTATGTTGCATTGGCCTATTCCAGCCTTTTCTAGGGCCGTGTCGAAGGCGTTGAGCTTGGAGACGGAGCTAATAGCTCTTCCACTGGTTGTGAAGAATTCTTTGGGTATCATGCCATCTCCTCTCTCACTAACATTGCTAAACTCTAATAAAGCTTTTATTTGGAAAGGGTCAATTTAACGGATAAGTTGACGGGAGGTTAGAAGGCAGTGACTGAAGCTAAGGTTAGGAAGTTGCAAGGAACCGTCCTAAGCATAGAGAAAACAGGTGAGAAGAAGAAGGATGAGGAAGGGGATGTCTGGGAAAAATGCGTATTCACTGTGGAGTTAACGGGCTTCTCCAAAAGAACCCCTGACGAGGTTATACCCTCGGAGCTGAAGGGGAAGAAGGTTAAGCTGGTCCGATGGTGCTGCTATGACTGGCACTACAAACTGGGCGTCAGGAAGACGCTGGAACCCGACGAAACCGAAGCAGTTATAAAGGGAAAGCCCATAGCCTCTCTTTATTGGTGATCCAAAATGAAGGAAGAAAAGATTTTAAAAAGATTGCAGGACTGCATCGTAAACCTAGACATCGACGGAATAGGCAAGGCGGCCCAAGACGCCTTGGACGCGGGCATACCACCCGTTAAGGCCGTAACCGAGGGCATGGCCAAGGGCATGGACATCGTGGGCCAAAAATACGAGGCTAAAGAATACTTTTTGGCGGAGCTCATCATGGCTGGAGAAGTTATGAAGGAGGGCATGAAGGTCCTGGAGCCCCACCTCAAGGGAGTTGAGGTGAGAACCCTTGGCAAGGTCGCCGTGGGCACGGTTAGGGGAGACCTCCACGACATAGGTAAAAACATCGTTGCCACCCTCCTAAACGCGGCGGGCTTCAATGTTATTGATCTAGGAGTGGACGTAACCCCTGAACAGTTCGTGGAAGCCGTTCGCACCCAAAAGCCCAAGATCATAGGCATGTCCGCCCTGCTAACGGTCACCATGCCCGAGATGGAGAACGTCATAAAGGAGCTTAAAAAGGCAGGGTTAAGGGATAAAGTCAAGGTGATCGTGGGTGGAGCGCCACTAACAGAGGACTACGCCAAAAAAATTGGCGCCGACGCCTACGGGCCCAACGCCGTAGCCGGCGTCAACATCTGTAAGAAATGGGTTGCATAAACACTCCTTTCCTTAGCCCTTAATCCCTCCATTTTTCTTATGGTGCCGAAAATAGGGGATCCTGGGTTCGTAGAGGCTACAATTAATAAGGAGAATTGTTATTCATGGAATAGCCATAAGGATGGAGAGAAGACGGCTTTGTCACGATTGCCCATAGCCTACATAGACCTCAGATTCTCCGCCCACGCCACGGAAGATCCGAATAAGGTTTTGGAAGCGGTGAGACGAATCCTTCCAACCCAATACTTTGACTTAATAGCGTTTAAACGGGCGGATTTGCGAGGCCATTACGGTAACCCCATCATCCTTTTTGAGGCTAGGATCAAGGAAGAAGAGATCATAGAAGCCCTAATGGAAAATTTTTCCTCAAGGCTGGGAGAGCTAGAAAAGGGAAAACTCCTTAGGGAGTTTAGCCTTCACGTGGGGGATGGAAGCCTTTATCTGCGCTTGGATAAGCAGGCAGCCTCTATGGGGGAGCCTAGACTTTGCGCGGCAGATCCCATTCATATTCGCATACGCTTCAGGAAAAGAAAAACGGAGGACATTCTCCAATTTTGCAGGGAGACTGGGATGCTACCATGAAAAAGTTTGTGGACCTCCATCTCTGTCCATCCCTTAGAAATGTGGATTCTTTAAAGGGTATGATAAACACGGCTTTTGGGCTGGGTTACCATTCTTTGGGCGTGTCCTTACCTCCAAAGATTTCAGAGGGGGAGATTCGAGAATTACGGGAAATCTGCAGCACCACAGGGGCAGACCTGGTTACGCGGGTGGACCTAGCCCCCAAAACTTCCCGGGACCTGCTCAATCAGTTACGCCATCTTCGGCGCAGGTTTGAAGTGGTGGCCGTGACCTGCCTTTCCAAGGCGGTGGCGAGACAGGCAGCCAAGGACAGGCGGGTAGACCTCCTCTCCTTTCCCACCGACCCCCGTAAAAGGTTTTTTAACACGGCTGAAGGGGAGCTGGCTTCTAAAGCCTTAGCTGCCCTGGAAATAGATATGGCATTCGTCCTTTCTTTACAGGGTTTTCCGAGGGTTCGTCTTCTCTCCCGCCTCAGATGGGAAATGGAAATCGCCAAAAAGTTTAGGGTGCCCTTAGTTATCTCCAGCGGCGCGGACAACGAGTACCTTTTACGGGCGCCCCATGATTTCGCCACCCTCGCCAATCTTTTCGACCTGCCCCTCTCCTCAGCGTTGAATTCCCTTTCTGAGGTTCCTCAGGGTATTGTGGAGCGGAACAGACTGAAGCTCAGCCCAAGTTACGTGGCTCCAGGGGTCCGGGTCATAAAGGAGGGTAAAGATTGCCCAAAGGTGTAAGGAGGCGTTACCTAGCCCTCAAAATTGTAATCGAAGGCACCGTAACCGAAGGGGAATTAACGAAGGGCCTTTGGGACGCGATTCTCCGCCTATTCGGAGAATATGGCGCCAGCCAAACAGGCCTCCTTCTGGTTGAACATAATGGAGAGAGGAATTATGCCGTTCTGCGATGCCGGCACAACGCCCTAGAGCTGGTCAGGGCTTCGGTGGCTTCCATAACAGAGCTTAAGGGCAAACCCGCGGTGCTCCACGTAATAGGCGTTTCTGGAACCCTAAAATCCATCCATAAAAAGTTTTTATGACACCCATTCTCTCTCATTTTCCAGCCTGTTTCGCGTACCAGTCTTCTAACGGCCCTTCCTTCTCACGCCTTCTCCAGAGCCACGTCAAGGATATCGAAGAGTGTTAAGGCTCGTTCAAACAGTTTTCGTCAACCCCTAGTTTTTCTGCCACCTTACAGCCGTTTCTCAGCGCCAAGGTTGTAGCCCACAAAGGCTCCTTTTTTATGTGTGTTTTGTTGCCTTTAGAGGGTGTTCTGGGCTTCTTAGGCGTTTTAGCTATGCCCTCAACCTTCATCAAGAAGAACCCAGACGCCTAAAATCAAGAAGAAAAACCAATTTCTTGTCAGTCATGCGCGCTAAAAATGCGGAGGTTAAGAGAGCATGCCACGCAGGGCTTTTCTTTTAATCCAAACTCAAAGTGACATTTTTGACCTGATTCACCTCCACTGTTATAGTGGTGTCAGCCGTGTACCCCCCATGTGAAGCCTTGAGGATGTATGTACCGTTAGCGACCACAAAACTAAACAAACCCGTTTGATTCGTTCTGGCCGCCAGAAGGTCTATTCCCTCGTTCCAGGGGACGTATATCGAAACCAGTGCCCCCTCAACAGGCTCGCCGTGTAAAACCACTTGTCCCCTCACGGTTCCCAAGAAGGGCGTGTAACGGGGGGTTATGTTAATCCATCCTTCTAAGGGGTCATAGGCCTTGACGAGGTGAAACCTTTTCAGCCCGTACACCTGGGGTTTGTCAAAGTAACCAGCCGAGGCATCGGCGTGAACCCAGCCCCTTCCCTCCACGTAGAACTCTGACCAGGCATGGGTTGCCGTGTCGAAGCTGTTGTCTCTGACCAGTCTGGCAGGTATACCCACTGACCTGCACAAAGCAACGAACAGTATTGAGAAGTTGGTGCAAGTCCCTCTTCTCTGCCCAAGGAGCTTGATGGGGGACTCCCGACGCGAGAACTCCCAGTCGTAGGTGATGTAGCCGTGAACCCAGGAGCAAAGAACCCTACCCGCTTCATAGACGCTCGTCACGTTCATCACCAGTCTGACCGCCACCAAGTAGACGACGTAGCGCCAGTCACGAACAGGCTCCTCTCCAGATATGGGATTTGGGGCGACGTAGTGTTGGCCCAAGGGATCTGATGGGGGTGTGAAGGGCATGTAACCCTCCTTAAAAAGCGAAACCGCCCACCTCACCTCCCCCCATTCGTGGGCTGGCGTGAGGGACAAAACGTAGACTGTTTCGTTGCAGCGACCCTCGGGGGATAGCTTTATGGTCTCAACAGCTAAAGGCCAGAGGAGGGGGTTCGTCCTCAAAAGACTGACATAGAGGTCGGCTGAGAAAACACCTTGAGACGCCGCATATAGAGCCGGAGTAAATGCGTAGCCTGCTACAGCAAGCAGAATTGCGGTCACGGCTAGTTTACGTCTAAGGCGCAATGGGATCACCACTCTTCCTGCGCGCCATGGACTTAAGTTTGCATAAAGCACGCTATTTATGTTGTGCTTTTGGTGCGTATCTACGCGCGATAAAGTTTAAACAGAAACCTTGAAGTACATAAAATTTTGGGGAAAAGTGCCACTGGACGGGAAAGCATCGCCGACTCCATTGAGGAAATATTAAGCAAGTTTGCTAAGACGATGGTTGACGACAGGAGAAGAATCTATGTTCCAAAGGCCCTCAGGGAAAGGTCAGGCATTAAGGAAGAAGGTGAAGTCTACATTAAACTAGAAGAAGACCACCTCCAGGTATATACAGCAAAGTTTCTCGGCAGAGAAGTTTATACTAAACATTAAAACTTAAAGGTGCTCCTATGTCCTCAGTTTTGGTATCTTGAGGTGCCAGGGTTTGTATGTGGGTAGGCTCCTTTTAGTGGGGGCTTCCGTGGATGGTGGGGTGGTTGCCGCCTATCGGTTGGCCAGTCGCAGTTTCCCCCATCGCAGGATTCATTTCGACGCAGAAACGAGGACTGCGTGGGTGGTTCCATTACCGGGCTATGAGGAAGAGGCTAGGAGGAATCCCCTGCTTTCTTATCCTTGCCTCTACATCTTGGATAATGTTTCGGTGTTGGTGGCAAATGGAGACCACCTGAATCCTATCCGCGAGGGGATGGAGAATGGTTTACCTCCTATGGGGTGTGTGGCACAGGTTTTAGCCGAGTTGGGTCCCGAGGAGGACGCTTATAACACGCCCAGGATCGTGGGCTTAGCCGATCCTCAGGGGCTGGTTTTAGGCATAGTTTCCAAGAGTACATTAATGGTTCAATGTTTCCCCCTCAAGCCAGGCTTAGCCTATTACCTATCCACTTACGGCAAAACGGAGTCGTCGAAGAATGTTTTAAAGAACTTTGATGTAGAAAATGTGCAGGAAGCCGCCGAGTTTGTTCACAAAAAGGGCGTATTCAAGGGTTTCAGCCACGCCATAGCCACCATCGCCACCCTGATAAAAAATGGCAAGCCCCAAGTTGCAATTTACCCGAGCGACGAAATTTTCCAAGTTAATTAATTGAGATGGTCAAAAATCGTCTGCTACAGCCTCATATGGACCATCAGAAGGAGCCGCGGATGTTGAACCAAACCCGTGAGACCGATATATAAGGAAGCATTTCAATTCTCTTATTTGTGGGGAGATACTTAAAGGCGTGGGGCAATTCCCCTATGGGACACAAAATGAGATTGGTTACCGCCCTTGGAGCAGCCTTAGCCCTGGCCTTCAGCCTTCTGACGGCCTTTTTCCCGGGCCTAGCCCGCGTAGTGGTATATCCCTCTAGATACATAGCATATCTGCCTCTCTTCCAGCCTGAGATTCGCGCCCCCACCTTCTTCGGCATGCTGGTTTCCAGCATCGGCGCCCTTCTAGGCTTAGTTTCTCTCAGAGTTGGGCATGCCCGTCTGGGCTTCGCAGGAGTTTTCTTGGGCCTATCGGGCTTTTCCCTCTTGGCTCTTCATCCTTCCCTTTTGGAAATTTCATTCTGCATGTTTTGGTGGGGACCCGGCCTGACCATGCTGGGCCTTCTGATGATGTTTTGGGGTTTGGTAGTTCAGTCCAAGGCAGTGCCCCGCCTGGCGCTCCTTGGCTGTCCGTTTCTCTTAGCGGTCTGGCTACTTCCACCCCTCCTAACCGCCGCCAGCCCCCCTCTCCTTCTCCAACTAGTAGGCGCGCTACCAATGATCCTCATCTTCCCAGTGCTCCACCTCGCGGGTTTTCTGCCAACAATAGTTGGGAGCATCATCGGCATCTTGAACAAACGAATTAAACGAAGCGATTTGATGCTCTTTACTTTTTTATTTTCATTCTATTGGATGGTTCTTTACTTTTTCAGCTTTATTTATCTATCTTATCTACCCCCCTTTTAGCGTAGTACACGGCTGACCTGCGCCCTTAAATCTCTTTGGACTATACAAAAAAGAGACCTTTAGCCTTCCACCGCTGTTGCTATTATATGCTGGAGGTAAGTTCTCCTATCTTACGTAAGGAATAATCCGAGTTCAACGGGAAATTTGATAATTTTCTTCCACCATACTTAACTTATCTCAGTCATCCAAGATATTAAGTATCTCGTACTAAAGTTTTCCTCAGGAGCCTGTAGAGTTCTGCGCTTAGGTACATGATCTCAGATAGTCTGTCTAAAGCCTCTAAGGCTTCTTCACGGGATATTTGATCCGCTTCTACGGCTTCGAGGAGGATTCCCAAGGTTCCACGGATGGGAACACCTAAGGTTTTGGCAAAGACCCTAGCGGGCTCGTCATCCAAGAGGGCGACCGCCTGATTCTGGTAGGCATACTGTATGACAGCAGCCTCCGCGATCTGTAGCCCGGCTATCTTAGCCGCCTTCAAGAATTCTCCGTTTAACGAGATATCCTTCACCTTAATCCAGCCATCTTTGACAGCATCTTCAATTTGTAGGGCGTCTGCGGCTCCCCTTTCCTTCCCCCGGTCTACAGCTTCAATCTTGACCTCCTGTGGAATTATTATTGTTTGGTATAGAGCTTTGAGGAGGTGGAGGGCGTTTGCCTTGGCCAGGTGGATGAGAGGACCGGCGTTACTGACGACCAGCCTCGAGGATGTCTTCAATTTCACGTCTCAGCTCTCCTATGGACAGAGGGAAAGGGACGTTATGGGCTTTAAGGAGGCCCAGCATTTCTCGGTACGTTACACCAGCGTTTTCAGCGGCCTTCCAAACAGTTATCTTCAAAGTTCGTACTTGGTCTAGGGCTTCCTCAATTTTCTGGTCATGGATAGCGGTGGCCAGCAACTCCCTAATAACGGCTGACTTATCCACTCCCTTCTGGGCGGCGAGGCGCTCAATCTCCTCTATCTGAGATTTCTGAATTCTAGCAGACACGGTCACCATTTCATCAACCATGTGAATCCCATCTATTACATTTTATTAAAAAGCATACATATAAGCATTGTTAACTATTTTTAACAATGGTGTTCTGGTAACAATAAATTTCCAAAATTGGGTAACAAAAGTAAGAATCATCCCAGTCATCAGCGTCAGCGCCACCATGGATAAGCAGAATTTTTATGTAGGAGTCCGCTTCATGTTTAAGGACGCCGCCGCATCCTAGGCTGGTGGAAAGGTGTTCAGAACAGTTAAATTTGCCTTAATCATGGCCAGGCGGAGCATGGGCCGCAGGAAGTTTCGGTCGGCCTTAACCATATTAGGTGTCATCATCGGCATCTCGACCATGGTTTCCCTGATGACCGTGGGTTATGGAATGCGTCAACAGGTTGAAATAACGCTTAACGAGATGCTGGGTGCGGGCATCATGATAAGCAGCAGTGGCGGTGGCGTCGACATACCAGAATACGTTCAAGACTTTGTGTCACAGGTACCCGGGGTAAATGACTCTGTGGCAGTAATAACGACCATGATGAACATCGGCGGCCAACCCAGGGCAGTCATTGGCATCGACCCGACCCAGGCAACCAAATTATACCACTTAACCTTCGAAGCTGGGGGCATACCCACGATTGGAGGTGAAAACGCGGCCATCTTGGGAGGCGCAACCGCCGCTGAACTTGGGGTGCGTGTCAATGACACGATAACCTTGAGCACCCAATTGGGTGGAGTTGGGGAAACCTTTAGGGTAGCTGGGATTCTGCGTTCCATCGGTGAGGGACAGCTAAACATCGGCTGCTTCATAAGCCTTAGGGCTGCCCAACGCCTCTTAGGTAAAGAGGGATACGTTTCCACCATAATGGTTAGACTTGACAATCCCACCCAGGGGGAGCAGGTTGAAGCCATTCTTAAGAATATGTTCCCCAACGCCCGAATAGTTAGGCAGGAGGAGATTATGCGCAACATAGACCGAATTATGAACATCATAAATGGGGTTCTCTTGGCTTTGGCTTCCATCAGCCTAGGGGTGGGGGCCTTGGGAATCATGAACACTGTCATGATGTCTGTCCACGAACGCAGGAGGGAGATCGGAATGTTAAAGGCTGTGGGGGCTGAGAGGTGGCACATCCTCCTCATCTTTCTTTCAGAAGCCCTGCTGATCAGCCTCACTGGAGGCGTGTTCGGTTGCATCCTCGGTCTCCTCGGCGTGTACCTCATCCAATGGTTTGTCACAGCCCTCGGATTAGGTTTTACTATCCCGTTGCTCGTCTCACCTTATATTCTAGGGACGGCCCTATTAGCAGCCTTAGCCATCGGGACCATAGCAGGTTTTTATCCTTCTTGGACAGCAGCAAATGTCCGCCCTGTGGAGGCGTTACGATATGAGTAACCCCGTTGAACTCCATAATGTCGTCAAAACCTACGATTTAGGCGAGAACGTCAGGGTTGAGGCCCTCCGCGGGGTCAGCCTAACAATTAAGAGGGGTGAGTTTGTTTCGGTCATGGGTCCCTCAGGCTGCGGGAAAACCACCCTTCTGAACATGATCGGGGGGCTCGACAACCCGACGGATGGGCGCGTCATCATAGACGGAGTAGACGTCACCAGCATGGGTGAGGGGGAGCTAGCTAAACTCAGGAGGGAAAAGATCGGGTTTGTCTTCCAATTTTTCAACTTGGTGCCCCTGCTGACCGCCTTAGAAAACGTGGAACTCCCCATGATCTTCACTGGAAAACTTTCAGAGGCGGAAATAGAGGGTAGAGCCGCGGAGCTCCTCCAGCTGGTTGGGCTGGGGCAGAGGATGCACCATCGTCCAACTCAAATGAGCGGAGGTGAGCAACAGAGGGTGGCCATCGCCCGGGCCCTCGCCAACGAACCGTCCATAATTCTGGCAGATGAACCCACGGGGAACATTGATCGAGAGACGGGTTGGAAGATTATACGCCTCATGAAGGGATTAAATGAAACCATGGAACAGACCTTCATCATCGTCACCCACGACCCCTCCATCGCCCAAACTTCCGAAAAGATCTTCTACATGGTTGACGGGCAGATAAATCCTAGGCCACCAAAACAAATCACAGCGCCCCATCCAAACAATTTGACGAAGGAGCGTAGACAGTTGCTTTTAGCCGAACTCAGGTGGTTAAGAACCTCCCTAACCAGCCTAGAAGAGAAGAAGGGGGAAATGGATCGCGAGGTATATGATCAATTCAAGGTTAGATACACGGAGCAGCTGGAGAGGCTGAAACGAATAGTTCAAGAAGTCAACAAAGGGGGGGATTAAAATGAAACACATCATTCAGGCTTGCTTCCTCCTCACCCTTTTACTCTTTTCCTGTTTATATAACGTGTCAGCTCAGCCCGTTTGGGGATTAAAACCCTTACAGGGCAACACGGATAACCAGAAGGCCCAGCTTTTCTCCAGAAAAAACGAACTGACAGAAGTAAAGTACACCCCCATGGGCGATCTGATTTCTAAGGTGACCCAAGTCTGGTTTGAGGTCTACAATAATGGGTCGCGACCTGTCACAGTCAGCGTTGTTGACCGCGTCGATTCCATAAACGTCTCAACATTGAACATGCTTTACGGCACCCCCAAACCAAATGGGCTAGACAACTTTGGAAACTTAACCCTCATCCTTTGGGAAAACGTAAGGATAAATGCCAGCAGTAGCATAAAGTACCAGTACTTGGCTGAGAGCTGGAAGAAAGTTCCCGTAATCCTTAACGAAACCTTACTGGTAAACGGAAAGCCAGCAAACATCACCCAGACAAGGAAGCTGTACATAGTTAGGGCTAACGTTTCTGACATCATAACTTTCCAAATCACAGTAAAAAACACGATCCAGAAGCTTTACACGGGTAGAGGGACCGTTACCCCTCCCGTCATGTGCGTGGTCACGGCAACCCTCTCCAGCGAATACTTTTCAGGCCTGAAGACAAGCCCGGAGGCAAATTCCACTTCCGTCGTCGCTGGTAAGTCCATAATGACTTGGCTCGTCCTCCTCGGCGAGGCTCCCCAGACGTTTACCATCTCAGGGAAGGTGGTGAAGACAGGTCCCTGGGGAGACGTTCCAGTGGACCCAATTTCCATTCAAATTACCCCACCTTCAACAGCCTTAAAACAACAGTTAGAGAAAAGCATCGATGGTTTAGACGCTTCTATAACCATGCTGGAGAACTTCACAGAGGCTTCCTATGGGTTCAGCGACGCCCTTTATCAGATGTCCGAGGCTATAGAAGGCATAGCCAACGCCACAAGCCAGATTGGGAAGG
>Ga0315312_1002241_pt1:0-10000 | contig 13624 bp, 9 predicted proteins | sample TDP7_MG_FD_203629 | JGI IMG/M metagenome (GOLD analysis project Ga0315312, IMG submission 203629) | Freshwater sediment microbial communities from Lake Towuti, South Sulawesi, Indonesia - TDP7 | ecosystem: Environmental > Aquatic > Freshwater > Lake > Sediment | place: Indonesia: South... | reverse complement strand
TTTCGAAATTCGATATTCGAATTTCGATTTTGTTTTTTTGGTGGGCCTAGGTAGATTTGAACTACCGACCTCACGCTTATCAGGCGTGCGCTCTAGCCACCTGAGCTATAGGCCCGTCCTGCGCTCATGGCCCACAGCCCGAAGCCTATAGCTATCTTATCCTTTGAGCATCTGGCGTCAGCCATCAGCTATCTTCTTCTCTCAAAACTAAATAGCAAATCCCGGGTTGGGATTGACCTTAGAGCTTTCCTCTTTTCTACTTTCTTGGTTCTAACCCAAGGAGAATTGAAAAAAGGCTTCGCTCCTTAGAAAGGAGGTGATCCAGCCGCAGGTTCCCCTACGGCTACCTTGTTACGACTTCACCCCAATCATTGATCATACCTTAGGCGCCTGCCCCCCCGATTACTCAGGGTCAGCTCAGCGACTTCTGGTACAATCAACTTTCGTGGTGTGACGGGCGGTGTGTACAAGGCCCGGGAACGTATTCACCGCGGCATGCTGATCCGCGATTACTAGCGATTCCAACTTCACGGAGTCGAGTTGCAGACTCCGATCCGAACTGAGGCCGATTTTTTGGGATTAGCCCCCCCTCGCGGGTTCGCAGCCCTTTGTATCGGCCATTGTAGCACGTGTGTAGCCCTGGACATAGGGGCCATGAGGACTTGACGTCATCCTCACCTTCCTCCGGTTTAACACCGGCAGTCCCTTTAGAGTGCCCAACTCAATGCTGGCAACTAAAGGCAAGGGTTGCGCTCGTTGCGGGACTTAACCCAACATCTCACGACACGAGCTGACGACAGCCATGCAGCACCTGTCACCGAGTTCCTCAAAGAGGCACTCCTGCATTTCTACATGATTCTCGGGATGTCAAACCCAGGTAAGGTTCTTCGCGTTGCGTCGAATTGAACCACATGCTCCACCGCTTGTGCGGGCCCCCGTCAATTCCTTTGAGTTTTAGCCTTGCGACCGTACTCCCCAGGCGGGGCACTTAATGCGTTAGCTTCGGCACTGCAGGGGTCAATACCCACAACACCTAGTGCCCAACGTTTACGGCGTGGACTACCAGGGTATCTAATCCTGTTTGCTCCCCACGCTTTCGCGTCTCAGCGTCAGTATCGGTCCAGGAAGCCGCCTTCGCCACCGGTGTTCCTCCCGATATCTACGAATTTCACCTCTACACCGGGAATTCCACTTCCCCCTCCCGTACTCAAGCCAAGCAGTTTCAAATGCCCTTCCTTGGTTAAGCCAAGGGATTTCACATCTGACTTACGAGGCCGCCTACACGCTCTTTACGCCCAATAATTCCGAACAACGCTTGCACCCTCCGTATTACCGCGGCTGCTGGCACGGAGTTAGCCGGTGCTTCCTTTGGCGGTACCGTCAATTCCAGCGATTATTCACCGCTGAAATTTTCTTTCCGTCTGACAGAGCTTTACGACCCGAAGGCCTTCATCACTCACGCGGCGTTGCTGCGTCAAGGTTTCCCCCATTGCGCAAGATTCCTCACTGCTGCCTCCCGTAGGAGTCTGGACCGTGTCTCAGTTCCAGTGTGGCTGGCCATCCTCTCAGACCAGCTAACCATCATTGCCTTGGTGGGCCATTACCCCACCAACTAGCTAATGGTACGCGGACTCATCCTTGAGCAATAGCTTGCAAGCCTCAGCCATCTTTAATCCCAAAAACCGAAGTCTTCGGGATATTATTGGGTATTAGCACCCCTTTCGAGGTGTTATTCCCAACTCCAGGGTAGATTACCCACGCGTTACTCACCCGTGCGCCACTTTACTCTCCCGATTGCTCAGGATTTCTCGTTCGACTTGCATGTGTTAGGCACGCCGCTGGCGTTCGTTCTGAGCCAGGATCAAACTCTCCAGTTAAATTGCTTGCCTAAGTCATCAAAAACTCAGGCTTTTTTAAAAAGAGAGGACCCAACGACCGAGATTTTGCTATTTAGTTTTCAAAGAGCAAGATTTGAACCGAAGGTTTTTATATTAAAATTATTTAAAAATAATGTCAAGAAAAAAATTCTGGAAAAATCTTTTCATGCCATTATATCAAAAATAATCCATTTTATTTTTTTTGTCAATGGAAAAATAAAGGCCTCCCCTCTCTCCTTTGATTTTCTTTCAACTTACTTGGCATATTCCACTGCCCTTGTTTCCCTAATTACAGTCACTTTAATCTGGCCGGGATAACTCAATTCGTTTTCGATTTTGCGAGCAATATCCCTGCTTAGCATTGTAGCATCAGCATCTGAGATCTCCTCATTTTCTACGATCACTCGAACTTCCCTACCTGCTTGAATCGCGTAAGCCTTGCTAACCCCGGGAAATGAATATGAAATTCTCTCTAATTCTTCTAAACGCCTGACATAGGTCTCCAGCATCTCCCGTCGAGCACCCGGTCGAGCCGCAGATAATGCATCGGCTGCCTGGATCAAGATGGCCAGAGTAGTCTGGGGTTTTTCATCATCGTGATGGGCGGCAATGGCATGAATAATTCTTTGAGCCTCGCCGTATTTTCGAGCCAGGTCAGCTCCAATCAAAGCATGCGATCCTTCCACTTCATGGTCAACAGCCTTGCCAATGTCATGGAGAAGCCCAGCCCGCTTGGCCTGCTTGATGTTTATTCCAAGTTCCGCAGCCATGGCCCCAGCAAGGAAGGCCACCTCTAGAGAATGCTGGAAGACATTTTGCGCAAAACTGGTACGGAATTTTAGTTTCCCCACCATCTTGATTAATTCCGGGTTAATCCCATGGACCCCCACGTCAAAAGTCGCCCGTTCTCCACTCTCCCGGATGGTCTGCTCCATCTCTTGTTCAACTTTAGCTGCGATCTCTTCAATCCGCCCGGGATGGATGCGGCCATCCGTGATCAATCGTTCAAGAGTAATGCGAGCAATCTCCCGGCGGATGGGGTTGAAGCCCGAGATGATCACAGCTTCCGGGGTATCATCAATGATCAAATCTACTCCCGTCGCTGCCTCTAAAGCTCGAATATTTCGCCCCTCCCTCCCGATGATCCTACCTTTCATCTCCTCATTGGGTAGATTGACTACCGAAACAGTTTCTTCGGCCACGTAATCTGCCGCATAACGTTGAATGGCCGAGACGATAATCTCTTTGGCCCGTTTGTCTGCTTGACTCTGCGTCTCTTCTTCAATCTTTTTTATAAACTTGGCAGATTCATGTCGCATTTCACTCTCCACCAGCTTCATCAAACGTTCCTTGGCCTCTTCTGCGGAAACCCCGGCAATGCGTTCCAGATTTTGCCGTTGCTCTTCAATCATCGTGGCATATTTCTTCTCTTTCTCGCCGGCGATTTTCTCCTGCTGGACCAACGCCTTTTCCCGCTTAGATAGACTAGACTCCTTTTGATCTAAAAGGTCAACCCTTTTCTCCAAATTTTCTTCTTTCTGCAGCAATCGCTTCTCCATATTCAGCATTTCTTGGCGGCGCTCTTTGGCTTCAGCTTCAAATTCCGTCCTTGCCCGGAAGAAATAATCTTTAGCCTGGATCTCAGCTTCCTTCTTAATGGATTCGGCTTCTCTCTTGGCCTCTTCAACCGCCTCTCGGGCCTTTTGCTCGGCCAATCGAGACCGAAGCGCGGTCATCTTTCTGTGCCAGAGCATACCCAGCAAGATACCGACCAGAAGGAAAACCAGCGCTGCCCCCATCATCATATAGATATTCACTGGCATATTCTCTTTCGTGCAGGGAATAATCCGGTAAATTGGGCACCGAATAAACCCTGAGAAATATCCTTTTGGTTTAATCAATTTTGGGGGAGAAAAGGAAAGGAGGAAATCCAGGCTTAAGCAGTTTTTTTAGATCTTTCGGTGTGGTTTTCCTTTGCGCCAAAACTTCCCGACATTTTCTTTCCCCTTCCCTTTTTCGGGGAAGTATCATTTTGGCCAAGTTTTTTGAATCTTTCCATGAAACTTAAGCCTTTTTCTTCCTTTACTTTTTGCTTTAATTCTCCCTCTGCTCTTACAAAATCCTCAAAGGATCCTTAAAATCACAGGATAAAAACCCTAAGCCCACTCTCTGTATCCCCCGCAATGCCGTGTGATGCTTTCTTTTTGAACCTAGTTTTTCTAGGTGGGGGCCATATTATTACTTTCGGCGTTCCCAGCTTCTTCCGAATTTGGGACAGGCCGGCCGCAATAAGTGACGGCTCCCGTTCTTTTACTGTTGGCTCAAAGAATATGGCATCATCACCAACATCGCAGGGGATGGACAATCTGGGTCTCTCCCTCAATCAATTTGCGCACTAATCATTTCAATCAACCGGCCGGACTTTGCTTCAATCGTTTGGGTGAAATTTTTTTGACTTTCCACTGCCTTAAAATAGTCATTGGCAATGTTCAAAGCCGCCAGAATCACTATATTGAGAGTTGAAACCGTCTTGGTACCTTCGGCCACTTCTTTGATTTTTTGATTCACATATTCAGCAATTTTCCTAACCCGCTCTTCTTCCTCATCGCTCCTGACGGTGTATTCGCGCCCCAGAATTTGTACACGAACGAGATCTTCCATCTTTACTCAATCTTGTCGATCGGCGGAGATGAGAATATCAAGCCGATTCAAGAGCCCCTTCACCTTTTCTCTGGCCGTTTCCCGCTCTTTGGACAAACGGGCCACTTTTTCCATCAGCCCTCGAATTTCCAACTCCTTCTGGGCTAGCTTCTCTCCCATAGCGGTTTTCTCATTTGTTAGTGAGCCATAGGCTTCCACCAGCTGAGTGATCTTCTCTTCCAAGATTTCAAATTTATCAGTTTCCTTGCTCATTTTCCCATTCTTTCTCCGCCTCTTCTTTTCCTTGGGCGGAGCTCATATTGATATTTTTATGATAAACTTTTCCATTAAAAAGTCAAGGTATTTCCTCGGCCCGCCAAAAAGTCGCCAGAAGAAATGAGTAGGACATTTTAGGCATTCCGGCTTATCTTTTTCCTGATGATCTCCAGTACAGAGTATAATTCTTCACTCCTTAGGAGATACCCAGCACCTCCATACACTAAGATCCCCAACAGAATGGCTCCCAGCAGAAGGCTTAGCTTTTCTGCAGTTACCCCAGCCGTGTCCCATGGACCTCCACAGGATACTATATAAACTACCACCCCCATCAAAGCAGAAGCCCCGAAGTTCTTTAGGGAAGAATGAATGATTTTAGCAGCCCCAATCCTCCCTAACTTCTTTCTTAACAGAATTATGAGCCAAGTGAAGTTCAAGCCAGCAGCCAAAGAGGTGGCTAATGCTAAGCCACCATGTTGCAAGGGAATCATTAATAGGGAACCGAGCCCGGCATTGGCTAAGAGGGCTATAAAAGCTACTTTAACGGGCGTCTTCGTGTCCTGGAGAGAATAAAAGGCCGGGACGATGATGCGCACGCCAGCGAAAGCAGCCAGACCTACGGCATAATAGAGCAAGGCCTGCGCGGTCATTGCGGTAGACTGGACGTTGAAGGCTCCCCGCTGGAATAAGAGGTTCAAGATGGGCAGGCGCAAAACGATGAGTCCTACCATCGCTGGCAAACTGAGGAAAAAGACAAGCCGCAGAGCGAAAGAAAGAGTTTCCCTCAACCCTTCCATATCGCTTCTGGCCGTGCATTCGGACATGGCAGGGAGAACGGCCGTAGCGATGGCGATGGCAAAAATTCCCATGGGGAATTCCAGTAGTCGGTCTGCATAATAAAGATAGGAGACACTTCCTTCGGGAAGATAAGAGGCCAAAAACGTACTCACCAGTACGTTGAGCTGCGTGACAGCCAGGCCTAAAACCGATGGAGCCATCAGCGCTCCGATGCGCCTCACTCCGGGATGGGAAAGGTTGAAGAGAAATCGGGGAACGAGGCCTTTCTTGAGGAGGAAAGGAATCTGGAAGAAGAATTGGGTAGCCCCTCCAAAGATCACACCAATGGCTAGGGATAATATAGGCTCCCTAAGGGTCCCGGAAAAGAAAAGGGCGCAGGAGATGATCGATAGATTCAGAAGCACCGGAGCAAACGCCGGGGCGGCAAAATGTTTCCAGGAGTTTAGGACCCCCATGGCCAAAGCGGCTAAGCCGATGAAGAAGATAAAAGGGAACATCAGCCGGTTGAGCAATACCGTCAGCCTGAATTTCTCTGGCTCCTCGGTGAAGCCATAGGCCATGACTTTAACGATCCAAGGGGAAAAAATAACGCCCAGGCTGGCCACCAAGATCAAAAGGATCGCGCAAACAGAAAAAGAAGTATTGACTAACTCGTCGCCTTCCTCCTTGGGGCGCTGGTGGAGGTATTCTGTATATACCGGAATAAATGAAGCTGTAAGCGCTCCCTCCCCCACCAGTCTCCGGAGAAGGTTGGGAATGCGGAAAGCAACGAAAAAGGCATCGGTAGACATTCCTGTCCCAAAGAATTGGGCTATCACCATATCCCGCAGGAAGCCAAAGACCCTGGAAAGGAGCGTTGCTCCTCCAACTACGCTGGCTGCCCTGACAATTTTTCTGTATCGGCTCATCTAACTCATCATCCCCAAAAAATAAAAAAGGGGCTGTGGTCGAAAAGCCCCCCTCCTCATTTCCCGTAAACCTCCGATAAAAAACTTGACATTCCCGCCATTCTATTTTCTAATAAAACCAAATGGGTTTAGACAAAAGGAGGTAACTTGGCCACTCGTGGTTCAACCCTGAAAAGGGCGCGTCAAAGCGAAAGAAGGCGGATGCGCATCGCCGGGCTCAAATCCGCCATAAAAACCTGTTCCAAAAAGTTATTGAAAGCTGTCGATGGGAAAAACCCCGAAGAAGCCCGAGAAGCTTTGGCCCGCGCCATTCCGACGATCCAGAGAGCTTCCTCAAAGAAGGTAATCCACAAAAAAACGGCCGCTCGCAAAATCTCCCGCCTAACCAAAAAGGTTAGCGCCCTGACGATCCCGGCCTAAATTCCTTATTCCTTAAAGTCAACCCTTATACCCTTGGGGATGATTCATTATCCTGGCGGTTGTCCATTCCTCCCCAGCCTGGAAGTACAGGTCCCAGAGGTATTTTTCCAGCAGAAGCCCTCTTTCCAAGTAGCTGGTCTTGAGTCCTTGTTCTGCTTCCAAGGTAAGGAGCCAAAGTTGATCCACAGAGGAAAGGGGAAAGCTCTCGACCTGTTCCCAAAAATCTTCTACCTTCGGCGGAAAAATCCTAAGCTTTGTCTCTATTTCTTTCTTTGAGCATCCTGCTGACTTGAGGTCTCGCGCCCTCCTGATGAGCCGGAGCTGGCGGACGATCAGCGAAAAAAGGAGAAGGGGAGGTTCTCCTTGCTGCAAATTTTTCCGCAGAAGCCGAAGCATCCTCTTAAGATCTAAACGCGCCACTGCCGGAGGAAGTTCGAAGGGATTTTCACTCCGGATATCTTCCGTCAAGTTAAGCACATCCTCTCCGGCAATTTGGCCTCTTCCCCTTTTTCTCAAGGCCAATTTCTGGAGTTCAAGCTTAAGTTCTTGCAGGTTTGGGCCAACCCGCTCCAATAGCAGGGCAACTGCTTCCTCGGATATCTGATGATCCAAATTGTTTATTTGCCGATGAATCCAATTAATCAGTTCCCTTTCAGAGGGAGGATAGAAGGGGATGGCCGCCCCCTTTTTTCCCAGGACCTGGAAAAATTTGGTCCGCAGGTCGGCTTTCTCGCCTACGAAGACGGCACAGGTCAGGGGGTTCGGACTTAAAAAATAGTCCATGTAGGAGGAGGCATGCTTATTCCATATGAAATCTGCCTGACGAATCACCACCAGGCGCAAAGGAGAATGAATGGGGAAAATCTGAAAGCTTGCCAGAATGGCTTCCTCAGCATCCTCTTCGGCATCAAAGACCTCAAAATTAAAATCCCGGGTTGCCGGGTTGAGGGCCTTCTCCTTGATCTTATTCAGGGCTTCCTCGATCAGTCCTCTTTCTGGTCCGTAGAGGTAATAGAAAGGGCGTAAATCTCCTCTTTGCACATCTTGAAAAAATTCTTGCGCTTTCATAGAGGATGTCCGGTAATTAAAATTCTTCCAGAACCATCACATACAACCGTTCGGCCAGAAGTTCAGAGATCTGACGGATGGCCTCTTTCTTCCTGGCTTCTGTAATGGCCAAGTCAGAGGCAACTGGGTAGTTCCTCCACTCACTCACCTCTCCCTTCCAGAGTACCTTCCCATCACGTCGTCGCTGGAGGGTGGCCTCGATCGTCAGCGTTGCCCGATATCCAGTGGTCACTTGGGTTCCGCTGGTCACGGTAAGCGGAGAAGTAATGAAGGATTTCACGGTTCCTGTCAGCAGGGCATCGGCGGAATCTTCCCCAGTCAGAGATAGCCGCTTGGCCGAGGTAAATTTATCGACCAAAGCGCGGGCAACCACGCTTTCAATGCCCGTCTGATTCGTTTGGTTGGCAAAGATCGGAATGGCGATCGAGCGTACGTCTACTGGAAGCCCGTGGCCGATACCTACAAAATGGTACCCACAGCCTTGGGTAAAAAGAAGAGCGGCAAGGAAGCCGAAAACCGACGTTCTTATCAATAGAAGCCCCTCAATCCAAAACGATCATGACCCGGCAATCTTCCAAGAAGGTCCCCTTCTGCGTAAATGGGGCAACCTTTTGGGACTCTTCAGCGCTCAAGATGATGTCTGAAGGGCTTTCAGGTTTTACCCTCAACCCTTTGACGGTCAGGGGATTTTTCCCCACGCGGGGATTTGTTTGAGCTGCGGTCAAGTCTTTGCTATAAAGGGCCAAGCCATTTTGAGCTGCTTTCTCATGGGGAACATATTGCCCTCGGTACAACTCCTGACCGCCCTCATTCAGAAGCTTGGGAATCAATGCCGCCCGCATGTTGAGACCGCGGGCATCAACCACCAATCCAGTAAATTTCGGAAGATCTGAAAGAGGCGGCGAGGGTTTTGTTTCCAACAACGGCTTTTCTGGCATGCCGACTTTTGGTCTTTCCAAAGGCGGCCCCAATTTTTTTTCTGGGGGAGTAGGTGGTGGCTGGGGAGAAGGTCTTTCCGTTACAGAGGGTTTGGTGATTTCCAATTCTTTGGGCAGGCTGAGCATCAAGACTAAAAAATTTCCGCTTAGGTTCATGGCCACGGTTACCTCGATGGCCCCATCAGAAAGGTATCTCCTTTGATCCTTCAGCTCGATGGAGCCCTGGATGAACCCTTCGGCATTCAGCCGGATCTGGTCGCTTTTGAGCATATGACTTTCGACGCTGGTCACTGAATCAACCCGCACTCCTTTGAGCACCTCCAGTAGGTTGCGCCGGGCATCGGTTAAGGCTGCCCGCTCAGCCAGCAAACGCGCCTGAGCGATATTTTTGGCCTCCTTTGGCGGAGCTCCACTCCCTTTGGCAAGGATAATCCCCTGAGACCAGTTGATTTCTCCATTTCCGATAAGTTCGATTACCTCCCCCTGCGCTGCCCAAATCATCGCAGTCCAGGCGCCTACAAATAAAAAAAAGATAATACCAGTCAAAGCCCGCTTCACGGCTTCCTCCCTTGAAAGGCCCCCGATTCTGGGCCATCGAGCCAAGGTTTATAATTGATCTCCCCCAAAAAAAGCGATTCTTTCGGTGGACTCGACCCCCACCAGTTCTCCCTGGCGTCTAAGTAGATCGAGGAGAAACTTTGAATGGCAAATGGGTTATCCAGGAAATTGTTTCGGTTAATTTTGGGCCTGGAAGTGCCCAGGGCCACCACTGCCCCAGTCCCCAAAATCTTGGCGAAGGTGCTGAAAAAAATTCTTGGCTCGGCCTCCCTGGTTACCTTAACCCCAACTTGAGAATGATTGGCAATCAAGCAATGATCGATTTCGGGGGCACCATAAGAAATATCCAAGCCTGTCTCAGCGTATTCGAAAACGCAATAGCGGAAGAAACTGGCCAGCTTCGAAGGCTGTTCAAACCGTATCCCAGAAGGGTAACTCCCTGGCGAGGGTGAGGAACTGTTAGACGTAAAGGTAATCACCTGGTCGCTCTTCCCCCGGGCATCAACCCCCCCATCTT
>Ga0315312_1002240_pt1 | contig 13625 bp, 11 predicted proteins | sample TDP7_MG_FD_203629 | JGI IMG/M metagenome (GOLD analysis project Ga0315312, IMG submission 203629) | Freshwater sediment microbial communities from Lake Towuti, South Sulawesi, Indonesia - TDP7 | ecosystem: Environmental > Aquatic > Freshwater > Lake > Sediment | place: Indonesia: South Sulawesi... | reverse complement strand
AGGAAATCTCTGTCATATCGGGAATATCTTACTACTTTGCCTTTAAGTGTAGACTCGTTCCTGAGCAACAGTTTACCGAGACTCTCAGAATCTTCTCCAGCAACTATGATATAGTCTATGATCTTTTGACGATCTGTCAATAGACCAACAGTTATGCTGCCCAATCTTCTACTACTATGAGGATCCGGTCGCTCATGCGAGTACTTAGGCGGAGAGGTGAGAACCGTAAAATCCACACAATAATCGGCCACTAAATCTCTATTGATTCTCGGAATTAACTTATGTCTATATCTCTGGTCAGATTTGCGATCGATGAACAAGATTTGCACTCCTAACTAGTAACTCAACCTCACCTTGACTCATAGGTTTTCTCTAGAAGTCAATTTGCTTGATGATGCGCCAAGCTTCGGACGGCTTTGTCTCTTTGAGATAATCCCTATCTTGCAACATGTATGTAAGATAGGTTACGTATTCCCTTTGCTCTTCAATTTCGCCCCACACGGATACGCTTGGGTAACCAATACCTATCTCTAGACCTTTGGACGCAACAAGATTCGTAGCTCCATTGAGATCAGCTTCCCCGCTCAACTCCTCAAAGATTCGGAAGATTATTCTCAAGTCATCTAGTAGTCCGTACCTTTCCAGAATCTTTTGGACCTTCCACTCTTCCTCTTCGCCACTATATTCGTTCATGGATCCAAGAAGAGTTTGCTCCCTAAACACCTTGAAGGCTTCCTCCCGACTTGTACAAATGTAGAGAACCGAATCGAAGGACTCCCGCAAATTGTAGAAGAGCACTACGTTAAGCTTTCCAGCAAAAGAATACAGGTAAATCGTCGCATCTGACGCTTCAAAATCTATACATTCTTTCTCAACTTCCTTCTCGGGGATTCCCAACTGCTCCGCCAATGCCTTTTCACCGTAAGCGTCAAAATCGATTCGGCCAGGCTCACCTCCACCGACCATTTTCAGTATCAAATCCGCTCATCTCAAAACTCGCTTGAACCCAGCGCGCTACATCCAAATTCTATGCTAAAAAGCAGAACTTAAAACGGTTGTGGTTGAAGCGAGAAAAAACGACAAGAACAGATGCTCTTCTTTTCCCCGGCGCTTTTGTCTGCGGCAATCCGGGGCTCCGTAAACAGCGATGCCAAGGCCTCTGCCAAACTGTCTCGCGATCCGCTTTCTCGAATTGGTGCTATCTGAAATCGTTTCAGCAAATAAGGTTCGAATTCTTCTCCTATTTCTCGCAAAACAAGAGTTAAAATGCAAGCGATCATACACACGAATGTTGAAGGAAACTAGGTAGACGGCAACTCAGGGGCAATAGATTGCCTAAGGACAGATTCTATCGCACAAGAGCCCGAACTCGGGTCCACTGGGACTACACCAAGTTGCCTGAAGTTTGGTGTTGCCCGAGGTGTGGTGAGGATTCAGTCTCAGTGAATCAAACTGGCGCCCCAAGAGTTAGAGTCTGTTGCGGCGAATGTAAACTCGAGAACTATTTTGCGGAAGCCCATGCATACGAAGATGTGGATTATTACAACAAGTTCACCGATGCGTACTATCATGACTTAGCGATTACGCTTAGGGATATTTATACTCGTGAGGAGAGACTTGAGCGACAGGCTCAGCCCCCAACCATAGTCGAGACTCAGCCTCCACTCGTAGTAGAGAGAATCAGAGAATTACATGAGGAAGTCCGGCCAACTGACATTTATGAAGGTGGAGAATACATATTCCCGATTGTAAAAGACTATTTGGTCGATGGACGTATGAATGGCGTCGCTAAGGTGAAGAACATAGTCGTATTTGTGCCTGGAGCAAGAAAGGGGGAAGTGGTTAAAGCCAGAATTAAGAATTTCGTCGATCGTGCTTTCGCAATCGCGCAATTGATCGGAAGGCTTTCTTAGCATTCATCTTGTAGCATGATCCAAGCGTGCTATGAAGTGTCTTACAACCTCCCTTGGAGGCACGTCCGGACCTATGTTTTCTCTGATAAAAGCAGTTATCTCTCCTTGCGACAGATCAACTCTTGTTGCGTAGGCTGAATTGTATAGAACGAGCGCTTTTTTCAGCATTTCGACATATTCGCCGCTAGTTAACGGATTTAGCCATAATATTGGTGATCGCGCAGTGGGCTCTACTTCTTTCCATCTATGTGAAATCCTATCATCAAGCGCAGGGAATGATGGAATTCCTTTGTCTCTATCCGTAAAGAATTCAGGCGTACCCGCAAACAAGATGTAAGTACGAAGGAAGCCAAAATTGTTTTCGTCTATGTTGCGAATCAGATCGTAGGCCGAGGCTCTGCTATCAGATGTGTAGAGGTCCATAATTGATTCTGCTTCATCAAACGAGATTACCCATCCAGGTAGTCCTATATGACCTAGAATCTTACTGAAGGCGGACAGCAGGCTTATAGCTAACGTTCGATCCACGTCACCTTTGATTCCAAACTGTTTCTTCAAGGTCCAAGGAACATTTCTCGCGCCCATAAGCCAGTTCAGAATGTAAGGTCTGAGGTTCTGCTCTGTAACGAAGAAGTCGACAAGCGGTTCGAAGTTCGGCAGTTCAGGAATAATTACCGGATCCAAAGATGCCCTAGTGCCATGAGTCAATTCTTCTTTCCACTGGGTCAAGATATAGAAAAGAGCTTGGCCACCAAATTGAAGAGCTTCTCCAGTTTTGATGCAAAGCCCCTTCATTATGCTTTGATACACAACTTCTATCTTGTGAAAGGTGACTATCTTTGGATCAAGAACAACATCCGATGTTGCAAAGTTTCTTTCGAGTGCCACATCTCTTGCTAAAGCTAGTGATAGACTCTTTCCACTGCCATATTTTCCGCATAGATACCTGGTCTGGCTTCCCCCGCTAGCAATATATTGCAAGTCTTCCGAAAGCCCTTTCTCAATTGTCGGATTCGGTTGGTAAAATGCCCGAACCCCCATAGGCGGCACGTTCCCATGTCTTAGGCTCTCGACAATTGCCCTATCGCTCATCTTCTCTCCACCCTAGCGTCTGAGTCTCATTAGCGCGTAGGACCTCGGCCCTTCCTTCGTCTCCATTTGGACTGAATTCGCGGATCTTCGACTCGGATACATTTCTACATCAAGCAAAGCTTCTCCATAGACTTTGGCCAAAAGGCGGAGAACCTCTGCGTCAATATCTTGCTGTGCATACGCAACTTTCAACAATGAAAGTACATCTTTTATCTTCACTACTCCCTCATTGGGGCGGGTCAGGCTTGTCACAATGTCGTAGCAAGACCTCAGAACAGAAGCAAACCTTTGAACATCTTCTTCCTTGACTTTCATCTTTCTTTTAGTACGGAGCACTTTAATTACTGCCTGCACTATTCCTTCAGGCTTCGCAGTTCTACCATTCATGGGCATGCCATCAATCTCAACTTTCACAAAAGGATCCAGAACTCGTACGTATACGGCGTTCCGATCGTCGCTGACTGTATATTGAGGATACTTTCCGCCTAGTATTAGACCACTTTCTAAGCAGTGATTCCTAAACAAAACATCGAAATCTTGCTCAACTTGCTCAATCTTCTTAGCGATCAAGGAGCTCAGAAAACTGAGGTCAGTATTTCCAATCCCTCTTATCGCCTCCAAGGCTTTCTTCAGGTCTGCGCCTCTGGATTCCACTTCAGTTCTCAACAGTTGCCTTGTCGCAAAATCAACTGTCATTCGACGCTTCCTTTCCTTATCCATCCATTCTAGCAACTCATTGTTCATAGTTTTCTCAACTTGATTGTTTCATACAGCACAATCAGCAACTCATTTTTCCGCAGTCAAACTCTGGTCGATGTGCACAAAGATTGGTTGGCCGAATTCATTAACTAGAATGTATGCTTCGTTGGGATTGTCTTTACATATCCTTTCAAGCATTGCGTCGGCTTGATCAATCTCCAGAATAAGGTGGGGGGATTGATGCAAAGCACGAAGCGAAGTAAACAATCGCAAGGACGGCCTAACAGAAATCTGATTGCTGTCCCTTAGCAAACGGTGTGAGTCAAGTAGAATCCTATAAATCTCAGTCTCATTAGCTCGTCTGGCCTCGATATCATATGTTTTGGCTGCTTTCTCAAAAAAGTGTTTTATCGTCTGGTCATCGGCCGTCGTAAAGTTATCTAAAAATCGAGCAAGCGATTCCTGGGCTTCATATTTGTACGGATCCTTTCTCGGATCCTTTTCGATCAGAGACAGATCAACGGAGGCTTCGAGGCGAGGAGTAACGCGATGTTCTGCAGAACATTGGCCTTTCCTCTTCCCGGATTTTCTCCCCTTCAATTCAGCTTCCCAGTCGAATACGCGAGTCTTCAGGCTGCGGCCGTAGTTGATATCTTCAAAATTATCTGAACTCTCAAGTTGAGTTACAATTTTTTCCAAAGTTGAAAGTAGTACTTCCGCTCCTTCAATCAAACATATCGACCCCTCTTGTTCAAGTTGGGCGGATATATTGGAAAGAAAAGGAATATACAGATCTCCGTCGGCTTCCAGGAGCGACCTAAGTAGCAATGTCTGCTGCATGGCATTTAGTTTGAGCGGGTTTAAGCTTTCCTTACGATTGTTCGTCTCAATCCATTGTCTTGCTGCTTCCTGAGAGGCATGGCGAAGAACCTGGGCGGAGAATGACCACGCCAGCCCCTTTTCCAAGATTTTTAGATCTATCGCCCACTTGACATACTCCACCGCAGTTTCGGGAGATGGGATTCCTCGGTGTCCATAGAAATTGATGTTCGGGTTCTTCTCTTGGTCCCAAAGCCATTTCCACTGCTTTTCTTTGACAAAGGAGTACAATGAGAACGAGAGTTGATTCCAATTAGGATAACGTGTCTGGCTCGTAAGGATAAGTAGCGGAACAAAGAAGCCGAGCCGCTGTTGAATCATGGATCCTGATTCGATCAATCTTAAGCTCTTAGGTTTCGAAACCTCCATGCGCAGCCACTCTCGGCCTTATCTTGGCTAGAAAGAAGCGGTTTACATCGGTACAAGTAATCAGCGCGTAGCCTTCACCTGACGGCAATTGTCGCAAGAGTTCTGAGAAATCCAAGTCTCTCCCGTCAATCACAACTCTTTCTGCGCTGCCCGATTTCATATTTTCCCGAACAACAGCTATGTCTTTTTCGACGGTTAGCTGATGCGAGATAATTATATCTACTTGCGACATCACCCTTCTATCAATAGATTGAGGTTGTTGCGAAGTCATCACAACTCCTATTCCATAGTTTCGTCCTTGCTTGACCAAGCGAGTCAAAACATCTGAGGCAGCAGTCTTCTGGTCCGAAGGCGCTAAGTTTTGTACCTCATCTATGAAAATCCAAGTCCTTGGAATCCCTTCAGTAATTAGTCTCTGAAGTCTTGTCCTTTCCTCAGAACTCAAAGACATGTTAACCAGTAGTTGCTTTTGTGCTTGCGAAACCTCATACCTAGTCTCGAGAATCTTCCTGAGGAAAACCCCGCAAATAACGTCTCTAATGCTCTCCGGAACATTTCCTAATAGAATGACGGATACTTCGTTTGGTCTCAAGATTTGCGATATTCTAGTTCCTTTCTTGACAAACAGATTCAGCGTTCTAATTGCGAGAAGCTTGGAGACCACGGCTCTTCTTGTTCTCAAATCAAAGCCCGTTTCTGGTGAAGTTAGCTCGCAGTCTGTCCGAATGCAATTGACTAGGTCATCTATTTCGTATTCTCGAGTAGGTTTCTCTAATCTATGCTCCTCTCCTCTTTCCCATCCCTCCGAAGTCACTTTACTGAACGCCATAAGAAGTAACTGCCCCATTGGATCTCTGATCAAGTCCATTTGCAACAATGAAGCCCAATCAGCTACATCAAGGTCGCTCGTTGAAAGTTGGAAATCGAGGGCGTCTGAAATAGTGGAAGCGCTTCTGAAGCCAGAAGGGATAAATATCCTTACATTGGGAATGCTGGGAGACAATTTCCACTCTTCGAGCAGTTGAAGTTGTTTCTTAAGGCTCTGATGCCGATCAGTCGGAATAAATCTGGTGGTCCAGAATATGTCCAGAAGGTCAAAAACAATAGCCCCGCGGGGTTCCGCTATCTGTGAGATAGAGCCATCATGCAAACCAAACCCTTCGAAGATTGCGCCTGCCGTGAAGGATTTGCCGCTCCCTCTCTTACCAACTATCGACAAAACCAGTTCTTTCGAGATGTTAAGCCATATATTTACGTCGCCGCCCCTTTCCGCGAGCTTTCCCAGCCAGATCGAGTTGAGTCTATCAAGACTGCGCGGAAGAATCAGGTCTTTCTGACCATACGTCTCCAAGCGAGGGTAAACTTCGTAGTATCGATCGAGCAAGATTCTCTTCCTTTCGTATTAAGGCTGTGCCTGGGGAGTTGGAACTTGTTGCTGCTGTAGTCTTTGCAGTACAGGCCCTATGTCTGCCTGCGTGACCATTTGGCGGTTTAAACAGTTGCTGTACGCGGCAAGGTCATTCATAAGTTTACATATAATCCTTGGAGACCGAAAGTCAGCGACTTGTCTAGGTAGAATGGTAAGAATATTTTCGACAGCCCGTTTCGTGAAGGGGTAACAATCAATATCTGTCGGCTCGCTTGAATGTGCATCGTTCCACGCTGAGATTGACTTCATGATCGTTTGAGATGGTGGACAGAATCCATTTGTCCCTGCATCCCAGCCATCTCTTGAATATCGGATCACGCTTTTGACAAAAATCTCCAACTGTGGTACAGGTATCGGAGCCAATTGAATCCATCGGGCACCCATTCTGCTTGCGATTTCCGGATACTGCAGGAGATCTATCTGGAAGGCGCCAGGTTGCCCCACGCTGTACCCAACACCAAATACCATGCTTACCGGAAACGCATCATGGATGAGTTCTTTAAAAGCCGTATACCATTCGCCGTAATACTTAGATTTGTTTCGCAAACTGATTCTCTCTAGCCTGTGTGCTTCGTCGATAAGGAAAAAGAGCATCGATCTTTTGCCCATTAGACCAAGCCTGTCTAAGAACATGTTGCCGAGACACCTCAGGACCGCTATGCAAGCGTCTGGTCTCAAGAGGTCAATTCTCTTCGGTAGATTAGTATCCTTCTGGTCAGTTGCAGAGATTTCCTTGCCCATTAACCAGTTCTTGTAGGCCTCCCTTCTGGTGAACGAAGACACGATCATTCCGTCAAGGGCGTTGAACAGGGTCGGTTCTTCAACGTATTTTGCGAGAACGCCCTTTTCGCGAGCAGTTCTTACTATGTTTTCGAGAAGCCCGTTTGAAGTCATAGCGCCAATCAAGAAAGCATAGAATCCGCTGACCAGATCGTCATGGGGATCTATGTCTGGAAGCGGAACATATACGCATGTTGCGCTGTTGCTGAGCAAGTACGAAAGATGGTACAATGTATGTGTCTTTCCATATCCCCATCCGCCTTGCACAACAATTTTCGGGCATATCGCTTGACTGAAGCTAGATCGTATCTCCTCAGTAATTCTCTGAAGGACATCATCCCTTCCAAAGTATATCGCACAGTCAGCGCGAGGATCAGGCTCGAAATTGTCCATTCTCAGGTTGTAGGTGCTTTTTAAAGCGCCCCATGTGAGACCTAAACCGGACATTCAAACACCAAAAGAGTGTATGTGGTTGAGTCCGATAAGTTTTGTTCTCGAGCACATGAGACTAGCCTTTTAGGAGATTATCATGAGTATGCAAAAATAGAATCAAGGCTAAAGATCGTGTCGAGAAAGTCGTCAGTCACGCCGAAAAGCAGAACGGCGACATCGAAAACTGAATCCTCAGTAAGATTCGCAGATGATATCATAGCGAAACTGTCAGGAGGATTACGATAGCTTAATCCTAAGTATACTTTCGCGTGCAAATCATGAAGAAACTTAACATCAAAACCAGCTTTGCTCAGCATGCCTATGCATTTCTGGTGTTGTTCAGGTCGTCTATCACTTCTGGGACGCGTGCGAAGTACTCGTATCTGAGGGCTGTCGTAATTCTCAAGCTGGGCAGTAAGGCTGAGAACAAAACTCTCGTTTGTTACCCAGGGTGAAACTACGGTAATTTTGTCCAGCAACGTTCTTCGAATTTTTACCTCTTCCAAGAATCTTACAGGAACGGTCATGTAGCCGTACACCACTTCAATGTATCTTTCCCATGAGTCTGTATTAATTGCTCTGAGGTGGGTGTGCCAACGTTTACCAGCATCACTTATTAATACCAGAGGATACTTCCGCATTGCTGCCCCGGTGCCCACGAGAAAATCAATGGTGTCCAAAATGTCCATAACATGAGGAGGAGGCAAGTCCAGAAGGCATTCTTCAATTTGTTCAAGAGTGCAGGCTGCTTTCGCAAGTTTCTTAAGGGCGAAATAGCAAGATCGATCCCCTAGCAACTCGCTTCGAATCGAGTCCTTGTCACGAACGTTGATCCAAACCTCTTCCATCATTCCTCAACAAAAAGAACCTTACATTGCTAGTCTCTTATATGTTACTTCGCCTTTTTTAGGGCGAAATTACTTTAGAATTAAGGGGGCTCCTTTGAAGTACGACTTAAGAACCGTGCTAGATCTCATATATGGAAAAGACGTGCGGTTCGCCTACAAGAGACCTCTTTTGCTCCGCGCAACAGCGAGGCAAGCTGCAGAGATTGAAAGCAAGTTTCACGACCTTATGAAACGTTTGTCGATGGAATTCTTCTATAATATCACCTCAGAATTTGAGAAGCAACTTGGAGACAGCGAGGTCTTAGCCGTTCAGTCGGACAAACCAGAACAAATTCTATGCCTCTTGGTAAAGCACCACGTGCTTGACACTGCGAAACTTGGAAACGTCGACATAGAAGATCTGAAAAAGGGTTCTCAAACAGGCTTTTCAACGAAGTTTCTTCGCAACACATATAACTTCCTTTTGTCTGTGGGCCCACAAATTCTCTCTAACGAAGAACTCGAAGCGATAGTCAAATCAATGAAAACGTTGTTGGCGTTTGCCGAGAGTTTAAGCACGGCAGATTTCTTTTCCAAGTTCATCGGTCCAAATTTGACGAAGCAAACGAGCATTGTTCTCTATCCTAATGTTGAAGGAATAATAAGAGATGATCCATGGAACGAAGTGAAACTTGAAGAGTTGACCAAGGAATGGGGAAGCCAAGTCCGAGATGTTGTTGGCTTCTTCATCAATTGTAAGAACCTGAGATGCCTGTCTTTGACCGAATGCATGAACAAATTCATTCCAAGCCAACGAATGGAAGAAATTAAACTGAGTTGGTTGGTAAAAAAGAAGAAAGAAGTTTTTAGCGTCCTCAGAGAGCATCCCTTGCTATATTCATCGTTCCTGATATCGTTCTTCTCCGACGCTTGGATGTTCCTTAATGAATCAAAGGAACTATTTCATCAGGCTGGAAAAATGGCGAACATAGTTGAGGCTAGGACCAAATGGGTGAACGCCATTGTTAACGCTGGCACGTGCTTAGAAACACTTCTAACCATTCTTTATTTTGTCACCCGGAAACATGCGCCACTAAAGGAATACACTATTGGAGATTTTCTTGCAGAGTTAGAAAACGACGTTAAATCATTTGGCAGAGAGACGTTAAGCGACCTGAACTTCGTCAAGGAGTTACGGAACAAGTGCGCTCACTATAGGGCCTACGACGATTTGTCGGGCGCAACAGAAATAGATGAGATCAAGACACTCATGGCACTAAGCAGAGCAGAGATGTTTTTTGGTATAATGAAATCATACCTTAGGGAGAGCATACACGAAACCTATCGAGGATACCTGCCCTAAGATCTTGAAAGATTATACAATAAAGAAGGACAAGGCATCGAACTTCCTATTGACAGAAGATACTGTACATAAACTCAACGAGATGTGATGCTAGGAACTGATAGCCCTCGCAATGAAAAGTCTCTTTGTAGCCATTTCTTTCGCGAGATGTCATATGTTTTCAATTTCTTCTCCGTTAAGTCAACTAAACCAACGACGGGAAACTCCCGATGGAAATAGGACGATGATTCTCTAATTCCAATTGCCGCCTGAACAATCTGTTCCGCGAGCGCGATCACTTCGCGCTTAGCGTAGTGAGCAAGAAGTACGCCTCCCCGATCGACCAAGCGATATTTTTCAAGCTCCATCGATGTGGTAAGAGCGCCCAGAGTTCTCAATTTGGCGATAACCCAACTGCCTCTCACGCCGCTTAGATATCGCATAATCTCAATGGCAACAGTTTTTCCGTCGACGCTGAATATGAGGTCGCTGACAACGCCTAGTTGCGGAATGACCACCCCGGTTCGGGCATTTCCTTCGTATGAGTTCACCCACTGCTTGACAAGCATGTTAACTTCGTTCTCTTTCTCGCCGCGGGTCTTGAAGATGTCGTTAAACAAATCTGCAGTCGGTAGACTTGGCTGAGACAACATGGATTTGTCCGGTACTAGTTGACCGTTGATCTTGACCATAAGGTTCTTGTCGAAGGCACTGTAAAGTCGAATTATCTTCGCTAGGACGCGCGACCACTCAACTCTTGGATCGCGCCCATACTTGCCCCGTTCATACTTAATATTCCATAAGTCGTCTTTGATGTTAGGGCAAAGACACCTTGTTAAAGCAGCTCCCATTATCGTCTTATGATCGACGTTGCCCTTCTCCCGAAAATTCAAAGGGTAAACGCATGGATCATGATAAAACGGTTCCAATCTGCGTTCTTTCATGGTGGGCGACGCCGCTATTCTAGGAATATTCAGTCATAGTTCTTTGTGACTCCAACTCCGATCTGAAATCTGGAATCTCCTTCAATACTTCTTCTCGCAGATTCTTCATCTGCTTCAAAAGTTCTATTACGTCAAGCTTGTCTCTCTTAGTAAAGCTCGAGCTTGGAAAGGTTCTAATAGGTTGAAACAGGCTTGAGCTGACTTTCTCAACCGCTTTCCTGTAAAGACCTAGGCCAGCAAAATAGATCCGGTCATACTCTCGTAGTTTCTCTTGTAAATTTTGCTCGATCGCGGGCAGGTCTTCATCTGTCATCTTCTTATCGTAGTGGGCTATCTGTTGATTCCAGTCTATCAGTTTGTACTTCGCCGACAACACTGCGATCTCGACTGGAAGGTCATACACCTGATTCCAGAAGGCTTTGAAGATTGGACTCGGCAAGTATCTGCGATAGGCCGGCATTAACTCGGGACTCTCATCCTTCTCCTGCGAACACTGAGTGAAGACGAGGATACGCTTGTATTTGCTTCTCAGCCGCTTGTGAAACTGGTAGACATTATGGAAACCTCTCCGCATGTTTCGCTCGCTCATCCTAAAGATACAGACGTGAATTCCAATTTCCGATTTACATATCGGGCAGTCGCAGTTCTCCCAAGGCTTCTCTTCGAAAGTTGGATAGAGCTGCTCAGTCTTCACATGCGTAGTCTCTTCGACTCTCTTAGCCCTAGGGTTTCTCGGATCATATTGAGGAAAACTCTGAACAATCTGGTCGACTAGTTGTCTTCCGTCAATGTCTCCCTTCTCAAAACTTTCAATTGCCCTAAGGGTCTGTCTAAACCTTGTTTTTTCGGGGTCATCGTGTTTCTCTCTCATCCGGATCGCTGCATACCGCTTCTCGCCCAGATAGTAGTTTTCTCTCGGAGAAACCCACGCATCCCTTAACTGAGAAGCTGAATCAAAAGATGTCACACCAACGTTCTGCATAAGATCCAGTAGGCTTTCTCGACCCACTCCGAAAACATGCACGTCTGCCCTTCCGCCCTTCTTCGCGTATTCCTTCAGTACTGCCCCAATTTGAGACAAAGTTCTTTCCAGGAATTGAGTCGGCCGACGCGCCAGTCCCCCTAATCCGACATAGTCAAAGCCGTAGTCAACAAGTTCACGCAAACCCTTTCCATAGGATTCCGGATCTAGTCCTTGAACAACTCCGATGAGACGCATTCCTTCGTAGGGTCCCTTCCGAAACTCATCAAGCGACTTCTTGGCATTCTCCAATGTGATTCTGCATCTATCTTCCTTCTCCTCCTGGGTCAGTTCTCTAACTTTCCCGTCTTCCTGTATCGTGCGGACAACGAGGTGATCCACTGTAACTCCTATGTCAAAGCCCATCTTTCTGTAGAAACGGACAGTCTCAACGGGGTCGTACCGCGGCTTTCTCTCATTGACGTATCCCCATGCGCCGCAATCAGCTGCAATCGTACCCTTGAAACGCAAAACCTCATGAATGCCTCGTTCTTCGACTTCTCTGGCTAGACTCTTGTGACTTTCAAGGTTCACTCGGGAAACCAGGATTCCGTCGATCGGCGGCTTACTAAAGACTTCCCAAAGATACCTTGTTTGGCCGGATTTCTCCTCAGTCGATGCGTCAAATCTCTCGTATATCCTATCAACTGGCCAGAAGGGCAGGTAATAGCGCATATGCGATCTTTCACTGCCAACTAATTGTTAACCTCCTTATATAGACGTAATCTCTCTACCCGACCTACGACAGGTATACGAGAACTAATTGCTGTCGTTCATTTTCTTGACAACGTTTCTGATAGTCACTTCAGAGAGTGAGAGTTGGCTAGATATCTCTCTTTGTGCAATCGGTTGATTGAGTCCGCATACTGCCAGAAAAACGGATGCAGCTGCCAGTGAGACGGGGTTCTGGCAGTGACCTTTGTTATTGTCAGCAAGTAGATTCGCTCTTGAAACCAGGGTTTCCGGAAGGTTGAGCGCTCTTTGTAACCTTTCTATGTACCGCTTCGGATTTGCAAGATCGACGTGGATGTCTTCTTGATCTCTGATCTGCTCGTATAAATCTAGGATATGTGACGGTCTGATGGAATATGCTGAAGCTATCTCGTCTATGAGTACAGGCAACTTCCTGAGTCTGCAAGCTAGCCATACGCAAGTAGCTATGACATTCTTCTTCCTCTGAAGTCTGTGCCGTATTCTTTCAAAGATATCTCTTGATTCAACGTTGACAGCCTCTTTCTCTTCTGGGTATAGTTGGAAAAGCGGAAGCTCAGGAAACTGAGGCGCTGCAGGAGTTGCGAGTCTCGGTCTGAAGGCGTGAAGGCGGATATGACGCGTTATGACAGGGGGAGCGATTGCCTCTCTCAGGCAGTCGTCTCTCATCGGACAGTTTGCGCAATTAGATTCTCCTCTTGGGGTCCTGGTGCAGAACCTCTGCCCGAAGAGGAAAAGGATTGCTTGAATCCATCCAGCCTGTTTGAACTTGTAGGTCATCGCTGCCCTCATGCAAGTTGCTGAAGGGTCGAACTTTTTCTCGAGATATTCCAGCGTCCTATCGACTCTGGGACAGAGAGGCAGACTATACCTTTCTGAATCCTCTTTCGAGCAGACGTACCCTCGACAGTAGGAAGGAATGGGCATTCCGAGGCCTGCAGGCAAAATCCCAAGGTATTCGGAGACGCGTCTCACGTGAACATCGATCGGAGGAGACGATAAGTCACCTATGGCGTTCAACAGGAAACAATCACAAACTTTTGGGCCTAAGTTCCTCAATTGGAGCAGTTTAATCCTAAGCTCAGGTGCAGCTTTCCTGCACAACTCTTCAAGTGGATCTTCAGCGTCTGGGAACTTTCGGAACAGGTCATTGACCAACTCGGTGAGATATCTCATTCTGAAGCCAG
>Ga0315312_1002239_pt1 | contig 13628 bp, 13 predicted proteins | sample TDP7_MG_FD_203629 | JGI IMG/M metagenome (GOLD analysis project Ga0315312, IMG submission 203629) | Freshwater sediment microbial communities from Lake Towuti, South Sulawesi, Indonesia - TDP7 | ecosystem: Environmental > Aquatic > Freshwater > Lake > Sediment | place: Indonesia: South Sulawesi... | reverse complement strand
GGTCTCCGCTGCCTAGTGTGGATCTCTATGTCTTCTGCTCTCGGCTTGCGTAGGATTCGACCGCAGGCTGGGCATGGCGTGCCAATTAGGACTTCGAGGATACTATATGTGCTGTTCCTCCCAGGCTTGACGATGACTATATCTCTCCCCTGATAGAGTAAGTGGCCGCAACCTTTACACCGAATAGTTACTGGCATATACAACCGTTCCCCAATTCCACGTTTCGCAAAAAAGATTGGGAACGGTATTCTCGAGTATAAGCACGAATATCCTCCGGGCTATCACTAATTGACATGTAGTACACAATAAAAAAGAGGGGGTTTGCGGGAGATATCTCCACTTGTCTGGGGTTCGAGTCCCACCCGGCCCGATCTATGGCCGTTTAGCTTATTTCTTTGTCAAACAAGGGCAAGAATTAATTAGAATAATATCGTGTTTCATTCTTTCTTTGAAAGATATTCCTTCTCATATAATCGTGAGAGAGCCCATGAAAGTACTTCCCATCTTCCACGATTAAATTCATCACCAACACGAGTGGCATCATATTTTTTCCAGTTCTCAAGATATTCAACAGTGTAAAGGCTTTCTCCTTTTAAGTGGTTTTCAACAATTCCGCAAGCGTCAAACTTACCTGCGTAGTAATTTGATAACCCAACAAACTGGGGACCCTTACATTCATTGTAAATTTTTACTAATGATAATATGGCTTCTTTTAGGTCTTCCTTTGCCATCGCATTTCTTTCAGCTTCAGCCACAGCCGAAGAATTTGAATAAAGAGATTTTTTCTCCTTATTCTTTAGCGCGCGCGGATCATTTCTAAGATTCTTCTTGCCAAAAAGCCTGTCAAATATACCCATCTTGCCCTCCACCCATCACTATTGCACCCAACTTTTCTAGATAAATCTATCCCCTCAACACCCACTTCAAAAAAAGATAGGGTGTGGAGTTTAGCGGGAGACATCTCCACGTGTAGGGGGGTTCGAATCCCACCCCCACACCCAGATTTCAATTTCAAAGCGGGGCAGGCTATTTCGTTCTTCTCAAGTATTTTTAGCTACTTTTCGCACGCACGAAATTGGTCAGGTGAACATATTCTAAAAGAACGATCCCCTTTTCTACAGTTCTTTGCCAGGTAGAAGTTTTAAGACTTGTTTGAAGTAGCTTGGACCATAACTCAAGGTTATTTGATGAGACTCTCCTTTTCTGCTGGACACCCTCTCCAATCTTCCTCTGACTATTCCCTCTTCTCCCTCTTTGAGCTGCATCCTGAACTCTTCAACATAGGAAACCACACGCTCTACGTCTACATTCTTGAATCGCTTTCCAATTCTCAAAGCCTCAACAGGATAGATAGACGGCATAAAAAACGATTCTGAGTCGTCTAAGATTCTCACAGTCGCCTCAACCCAACCTAGGCTCTTGATCCTCTCATCATCAGCATATTCATTAATAATCTCGCTCCACCTTCTCACAGGCTCAAACTCAACCTTGACCGTCCTCTTCAAACCTGCTGACTTGTAAAGAGCATAGACGGTCTTCCTCCTCTGATGCCAACCATACTCGGCCTTACTGTAGTACTTGAATCTCCAGTGCAACGGAGGCATACTGAGATCCCACCTCCCAAACTCGTTTTCAAACCCTGAGCCTGCATCACTGTAAAGGGCGTTTAAAGCTTCCATTAACTCCAAAAGCTGCTTTCTACCATAAACCACGAGATCCAAATCACTGTACTTCGGATTATAGAAGTCATGCATTATCGAGCCGAAAATCCCAAAATCGGAGATCTCAAGCTTTGACACTTCAAAAATCTTCATCAACAATTCTCTCAAAGCTTGGACAAGCGCGTCTTCCCTGTCGGAATCAAATATAAGCCTCAGTCTCTCGTCAGGCCTACGCATCTCCAATATCTGTTCCTCAGCCAATCCAACAAGATGCGTTCGTAGAGGCCTATAGAAAAACTGGTAGCGAGGAAATCTCTTCTTCACAAAGTTTAGCCCACCATCAAAATAAAACTTATAGAATCTCTTCCCATCCCTCTCCCTCAAAGACCTAGGATCAACACTCTTGTAAACCGTCTCCGGCGCATATTCCAGATCACAGACGCAGAAGCCAGGAGGATGAGCATAGCCGTAAACTCTGAAGATCAACCCCTCTTCGGTAATTGGTGCGTCTCTGTCCCTAAATCGCACATAATCACCAACCATGCGTTTTTACGTGAACGCTTCCTTCAACGGCTTCACTGAACCCACGCCTAGAACTGTTTTTCTCAACTACCCTAGGGGACGATACAACCCTACTAGGAGGAACTCTTTTCCGTCAAAAAGTATCGCTCCGGGCGGAATGTGGGGAAGTTGCAGGGGCTTCTGGAACAGAGCAAGCACATGTTCGTAGGACTGCCACAATGTTGGAGACAGGCCTTTGTGGATTTCGCATCTGGCCACGTACTCAACCCAATATATCACACGGGGATCGACCACCACGACAGAATCAGATGGAATTATGCCTGCGATTGCCTCCAATTCATAATAACCTTCTTCGCTTATGGTAGGGCTCATATAACGTGCACGCGGCCTAGCCGCACCGAAACCTTGAATGACTACAGGAAAAATGATGATTATGAGAAAAATCACAGCCACCACTTTGGATTCCATCTTGATCTTGGAGACACTATAGCCTACGATGAATGAAATGGGGATAAACTCCATCAGCATGAATCTCCAGAGCCATTGTTGGGGAATAAATGGGAGGCAGAGCATCAAGCCAGTAGTTGTAACAGCCGCCAATGAGAGGGCATCCTCCTTCTTTCTCACCATCCACTCGTAAACTGAAAGAACTAGGCCTACCGCAAGAATAGGCATCGTTAAGACCCCTCCTATCGGGTCAAGAAGGAAGAGAATGGGATCCGCTTCGCCCGAGGCGGTGAACAGATCTTGAAGAAAAGAGAGACCTTTGAAAAAGTCGGTGAAGAGAGAAGGAAAAACTATGAGCGTTATACATGCGAAAACGCCTACGGACAAAGCCAATATGCCCAGATCCTTCAGCACCCGCCCTCTATCAATATTGAGTAGAATCGCGAAAGCTAGATAGAGTATCAGAAATAGCAGAGCCACGCCGAAATCGAGTATGTGAGTGGCACCAGTCAGAAGCAGAGAGAATAATGCCAAGAACAAGGTTCTGCCTCTTCGTCCACCGAAGACTATTTCATGAAGAAAATAGACAAAGAAGAGAAGGAAGCACACTCCGACGGCGTTCTTCAGTAAATCGTTCATCATCCTGATGTGAGGGGCCGAGAAAATACTCACTAACATAGCGACATAGCCAGCCAACTCTAAACGTGTAATTCTTTTGACTAGGAAATAGAGGGGCACTGCGGATAAGGCAGAAAATAGGGCAACACCAACTCTGATGCCCAGTGTTATGTCTCCGCGTAAGAGTATTGTGAAAAGCGTGAAAAGATAGAAAGAGAGTGGTGGATCCCCATACGCAAGACTGCCTGTCTCGAGGAGGCTCCGAACCTGAATCAAGTAGTAGGGACCATCTATCCCATACATCAGAGGGTCGCGAGTCAGTATCAAGAGGTAGAAAACGAATCCTGCAACCCAAACCAAAGAGACAAACAGGTACTCACGCTTCAAAAGTCTTCCAACAGGATCTGCAGTTTCCACAGCGCATCACAAGCATCTGTAATGAAAGAGACAGGGTTTAAAATTATTTTTCAGCATTCATAAAGAAGAATTGAAAAAACCTTACAAAAGGCGGTTCTCAATCACTCCGAACATTGCGCGCGCTCATCCTCATAAGGGACGCATACATTCGTCTCTCAACCCTGAACCAACAACTATCCTGAACCACTCTTCATCATCGCTTTTCACACGTTCAAGCATGCCCCTCACCAGCATCTTATCGCCCTTTGAGACCAGAGATCTGAACTGCCCAATCATCACACAGACCTCTCTAACACTATTGGCATAGAATGAAGGCCCACTTTCGATTGCACATTCACTGACCTTGTAGATTGCCGGCCTAAACATGGCCTCATCATCGTTGACAACCTTACACGACGCTTCAACCTGGGCGATAAGTTCAAAATGCAATCTTCTTTCGGAAATTTCAGATAGCGTTCTAGTCGCGTTAATGTTAAACCTTACATGGTTTAATGTCCCCTTGTTTAACTTACGTTCATCATAAAATGTTTCTCTGACAAGACTGATCTCTCCCTTGCCCTCAAGCCTCTTCATCGCGTCCATCACTTTCCTAAAATTGCTTGCCCCATACACGATAACATCGATGTCGCTCCCCTCATGATGCATGCCCAGACTTATCGACCCGTGAATCCCAAAGAACGCCAGAGGCACATTTGATTCTGAGGACAATTTATTTATGAGTTGAATGGCCTTCTCCTCTAGGAAATCTCTCTCATCTTTCTTTAGAAGCTCAATCATACATTGGGATGGATCAAAAACCCTCCAGATCAGCCTCTTCGGAACAGCCATTAACCATCTCTTCAGCATCCTTGAATAGCGAAGATATTGTGGAAAAGACTTTTTGAACGACCCGATTAACTTAAGGTGGTTCTCCGGGCTAAACAACTCCTTAGGCCTAACCATGTCTTCACCCATGAAACTCCATCTATACTTAGTCCACTCTATGCTAAATCTCGACGCGTGCCTAGCTGGAACATATTTCAGAAAAGAAATCACCCTGTCTTCAGGATGGTCATAACCAAACGTATAAAAAATAAACCTGTCAGTCGATACGATTACGTCACCGTCCCTAAAGACAACCAATTCCCTCACTTCTCAACAATCGTCCGAATAAAAATCCAATCCAAAGTCCTTCATTAAACTTCTACTTAGACAGGTTTGTAATTGAATAATAGAGACCTCATGTAGGAGGAGATGAAGGGTTGAGTTGAAAGAGTATGTATGTGGAAAATTGGCCATCATGAAAAGACTGCTGAGGTATTCTTTCAATTCCCATTGCTTTGGATTTTCCTTAGACTTGCCCGATTCATGGGATTCTTTTTGAGCCCATGCTCATCATTTGTTGCGGTTTATGAAAAGGACGTTTGACGATTGTGGATTCATGAGATCTTTATCGTTTCTTTTACCTTCGCGATAAGTTTCTCAGCATTGTTCACGGCCTCTTTTACTAGTTTTCCGTCGAGTTCAGCATAGATCTCATAATCGCTTTTTTGCCTCAGGTCGAAGGCCTTCCTTAGCGCATCAGCGTATTCCTCGCCTAGAACACCTTTCTTCACTATGTGCTCTCCGAACAAGGAAACGGTTCCCTTATGGGTCTTGGCCTTCAAGCCTTTGCTGAACAAGATCGCTCTTGTTGCGTGGAACATGGCGTAGTATGCCCTTGAAGCCGCGCCCTCTAGTTCTCCGTGTTCTAGAAGCAGTTTTGCTGACCTTAGGGCACTTTCAGCCCTTGAAAGCGAGGTTTTTACGAACGTTCTCGAAGAATCCATCGTCATATAGTATTACGCCTTCCTCTACTACGCTTTCCATGAATGGGGAGCCGAGTTTGATGTATCGCTCAAGTTCGTTTCTGTTTATTTGAACTAGCGTGGTGAGTGTGTTGTTTTTCAAGTCTATGGTTGTCCTAATTCTGGATATTTTGTCATGAATCTTTTTGTTATTTTCCCGTGTGACCACGAGGATGTCTATGTCGCTCTCCTCATCCGCTTCATCCCTGGCGATTGAGCCGTAGAGGACTATGGACTCTATACTATCTCCGAACTCCTTCACTAACTCGTCCCTCAGGTGAGTGATAGTTCTTCCGTAAGTAATGGTCATGGCGAATGCAGGCTCCAATTTTAATAGGGATGAGGCTTCAAATATAGTTTGGGTTTCATCTGATACTTCTATCGCGCTAGCTAGCAGAGACCTCAAAAAATATGTTCAGGTTCGCCTCGGTAAAGGGCGCCGTCGTGGGCGAGAACGCGGTCGTCGGCCGGTGGGCCAGTGTTGAGGGGGCTGCGTCATCGGGGACCACATGGTCATAGACGACGGCACAACTTTCAATTCCCCTTACTTGGAACACGCCTCAATTATATATTTTGTTAGTGAGTCTGCTATGTTGGTTTTGGTTACCGTCTGTAACCCTTCCCACCCAGGCGTACTATTTACCTCGGTCACAAAAAATCTTCCATCTTCCTCAGACTGTAAAATGTCCACCCCAGCATAATCACAACCAACCACCTTGGATGCTTTCACGCATGACTCCTCCAGCTCTGGGCTTAACCTGTAGGGTTTGGCTTTTGCCCCTCTAGCGATGTTCGTTTTCCAGCTCTCTCCAAGTCTGAGCATAGATGCGACTACTTTATCACCTATGACGAATGCTCTGATGTCTTGATTCTCATGTGGTACAAACTCTTGGAGGTAGAAAACGTTACGAGCCATCTGTAGGGCTTTGAAGACCCTGTGGGCAACATCTCGGTCATCAACCCTCACCATGCCAACGCCAAATGACCCGAATAGCGGTTTAACCACAACATCACCCCCCAACTCGTCAAACGCCTGCATAGCGCTTCGGAACCCTTCTGTAGCTATCGTCTTTGGCGTGAGTATGCCGGCATCTTCAAGCAAGGTCGAAGTGTAATATTTATCGACGCATTTCTCGATGGCTGAAGCCGAATTAATTACCCTGATCCCAAAATTCTCCAACCGGTGTAGCGTATCCATCCTAAAGATTATCTGCTCTAAAGATCCTCCGGGAATCGCCCTAACCAAAACCGCATCGAACTCCGCTAAATCGTAGCCTCCGCAGACAACTCGTGGAGACCCAGATATCCTCGTCGCAAAACTTGTTACGGGAAAGCAGACATGCTCCACGTGAACCCTTTCTAGTTCCCTAACTAGTGACTGAATATGCCAATCCATAGGATTCGAGGTCAGGATACCGATTTTCATTTCAACACTTCTGTCTGACGATCAAAGTTGAAGTCCAGATGCTTAGATCTGTGTTCTCCCTCTAAAAATGAGAATCTCGCCCTTTGCAATGTCGGAGACAAGATCACCATGATATCTATCGTACATAGAATCTATGTAATCCTTTGCAACACCAATCCCGTATTCAACATACAGGTTTTTGAGGTAGAACCTCAAGAAGGTCGGTGAGTACGGTGTATCGTACTCAAACGTTGGCAACAGCTCTTCAACCCCGCCGTAAACTACTATGGTCCCCCTACTCATCATAGCCCCAAGCCTAAGTCCTGCCCTTCCAAAGACCATAATAGTACCAGCCTTCATCACAGCTCCCGCAAAATCTCCCACATCTCCGAGCACGGTCATAACTCCACGGCGCATAAGCTTCCCAGCATGATCCCCAACATTCCCGTGGACGATGATCACACCACCCTTCATCCCAAGGTTGCTCCCTCTATACGCTGCCCCTAAAAAGTTCCCAGCGTTACCCATGACACGTATTAAGCCATCCTCCATCTCCGCCCCAGCCCAATCCGAAACGCTTCCTTTGACTATGACTTCTCCTCCACCCATCATAGATGCAAGGTGCATCCCTGCGCTTCCATTGATCGTTATCTTTCCACGCGTCATGCTAGAACCTATTTGCTTTACGCCTGCAACGTCTCCATCGATTATTATGTGCGGTTCATCCGAGACCCTGCCCGTCCCTGCGCTGACTTGGAATAGCTCCTCCAGCTTGAGTTTCTTGTTTCCAGCCCAGATATCGAGCCCTTTGATGTCTTTCACGGTCTTTCCTGCAAAAACATCTGGCGATATATTCTCGGCTTCAACAGGCACCTTTGGAAGAGGTTTCGGAGTTAACGTGACCTCGGACATCACGATTCATTTGACCCCCAGGCAATCCTTCAGGTAGATATTGTATTTCCCAAGCTTTCCCCCATAGTTTCCAGCCGTTATCCTCTTGACCCCATGGACCTTGATGGCAGATCTGATCCCCTCAGCCATAGCCCTCTTGACCGACTCCAGATCCAAGCCGTTAATGATCAATTCATAAACGGTGCTAACTCCCACAGGGACCTCAGAATCCGACCCCATAGCTCTTATGCTCGGACAGAGCCGAATATTTGTCGAGGCCTTCAAGAACTTGTATTTCGATCCTACTTTGCTTCCGCTTCTGCAGACCCCTCCAGGAAACGGCGCTATGACCCCTCGTACGCCTTTTATCGAATCAGCCGCTTTTTCAGCAGCCTCCAGTGCAGCATCAGGAGTTTCGGCAAGAATCATGAAGTTTCCGCCAGCTATCGCTTTCTTAGAACCAAACTCGTCTTCTATGAGGAATTCTCCATCCATCACGGGAATCCTCCACAACCTACTAGCCTTTTCACCCCCAAACCTCTTACTTATTTGATAGCCGTCTCCAAAATATCTGAGCTTGCCCCCAACGCTGATCACTGCATCACCATCTTCTACAGGAAGGTCATTGTATATTGCCGTCGTCGGGCAAGTCAGGACACACTGCCCTATCCTCTTAAGCAGCTGCTCAGCCAGATCATTCTTCGACATCGAAAAAACCAAGACATCGACGCCGGGTCTCCCATCAGGCGTTTCATCAGGAGGCACCTCACGCTCTATACCTGCCTCGCAACCACACATGATGATCGATGTTGCGAACCCAGTCAAGGTTCTAGCCGCAGTCAAAGCCCACTCTCTGTTCCTTGCCGTGATGAGCACACGAGCACCACGCATCCCAAATGCTTCAGCAAAGGTGTCTACAATCTCAACCCCATCTATCTTAAAACTCATCCTTCACCACTTCGCGGTAGCGTCTATTCTTATCTCCTCTGGCTTAGGCAGATATTCATCCTGAACAGGATAGTTCTCCAAGCTTACTGTGTAATACTTCTCAAAGACTTCCTTAATGTCCCCCAAAACAGCCTCCTCGATGTCTTCTGGAACCTTAACATTGACCCAGAACCTTCTTCCAATCGGAGAAGCCACCACCTCGCCCTCCCTAACCACGATCTCACCGTCCTTTATGGTGTAATGCGCAGCCGAGAAGGCCTTCTCGACTAGTTCGTAATTCGATGGCTCAAACTTCTTGGGGTTGATATCGTAGATGGCTACATCAGCATCAGCTCCGACTCCAAGATGCCCCTTATTCTTAAGTCCTAATGCCTTTGCCGTTCCGGCCCGAGTCACAACGGCTATTTCATTGAAGTCGTATTCTCTATCGATGGAGGGCAAAGCAGTTCGTGAACTACCCCATTTGTGAGTTTCCCCCAGCGTATCAGACCTGGCTTTTTCACTCATGAGCCACGCCATAACTTTCGGGTAATAGATGAATGGGCCTCCATTTGGATGATCTGTGGTCAAATAAACTCTCCAAGGATCTTCAACCAGAAGCGCAACTTCAAGTCCAATTGCCCACTGAACCGCATTTACTGGACTACTACTTTTGAACGTGTATGGAACGACACCAGAGCCAGCTTCGAGTTCAACATCGCCGTTGACCCATTTGTTCCCCGTCAATTTATACAGCCTGTACTGCCACGGACCATCCCCAGTCATCGTGGTTGTATCCGTGAAGATCACTTGTCCAAGGTCTAAAGCCACATGCTTATGCTTATTTACGTAGTCAGCAACTTCAGAGGCGCCTGAGCGGAAATCGGCAAAGGATTCTCCAGCAAATGAATTGAACTGGACATGAACCACATGCATAACCCCCCTTCTATCACCACTAGCCTTGATGTCTTCACAACACTGCATAGTTTTCAAGGTGGTTTCATAATTTCCCGGAACACCCAGCCTACTAGCATGCAACTGCACCACATGAGGTAGCCCCAGCTCCTCGCGTGCCCTAACTAGACCTCTGATTATCTCCCTGGGCGTAATGTTAAAGTTCTTAACCTCGTCATCAATGCTATCAACGTTTCCTCCCCACTTCCAATTCTCAACTCCACCAGGATTGACCACTTTGATAGTATAGCCCCTCGTCGCCCTAAGCAACCACGCTACGAATGCCTTCAACTTCTCAAACTCGTCATCTCGAACGTACTTCATAACCAGATAATTATTATCCATTAGCGTTAGAAAACCGCTATCAACGATCGGTGTGTCACTCAATTCCTCATGCGTATGCTTCGCCTTTAGCGGCGGAACAGCAGGCTCTATTACCGTAGTATAACCCATCTTCGCATACCGGTAACCCGTAATATAGGTCGTAGGAACCGAGTAACCTACACCCGAGCGCGTGTACTTAGTCTTCGGAACGGCGTCTTTCCTGTGATCCTCCGGTCTCAACGACCTGCCAGTGTTCACCTTTGATCCAGCTATGTGGCTGTGAATGTCAACACCTCCTGGCATAACGGTCATGCCTGAAGCATTGATGACCTTCGCCTTCCTTTCTTTAACCTCTTCAACGATTTTCCCATCATCTATATAGATGTCCATCTGCTCTCCAGCTATGCCGTTCAAGGGATCAAAAACAAACCCATTTTTTATGACTATTCCAGCCATCTTCCCTCTTCCCTCACTCCCTAATACGGTCAATGATCATCTGCAGTATTTTGGAGTCTGGCAGGACCCCTTCATGTGGATCTATAACCTTTCTAAGTCGAATCGGAACCCCATCCATTCTGTAAGCGGTGCCCTCACACTCGATCCCAGCTACGGCAACCGGTATCACAATATTCCCAATCAATGTGGTCATAGTAATCTTTGGGTCCATAACTATTGTGGGAATCTTGGTCAGATTTCGTGCCGCCTCAACCGGGAAGCTCGCTGCGGGGTCAGACGCTACTATGAGGGCAGCATCAACCCCTCCCTTAGCCAGCACATCAACAGCAGTGAACTCCCCTGGATTATATCTCGGATAACCCCTACTGAAATCCACTGCATATGGATAGCCCGTCAGCCATGATGAGACCATGCATGAACCAGTGACGTTGTAGTGCCCCCGCATAGGCAGAGCAACGAATTTCGTATGGGCATTCAACTCTCTAACCAAGCACACTAGCGCATCCATATTCATGTACTTACTCTCGCTCATCGTCAGCCCAAGCCCGAAGAATATGACTCCGAATTTGCACGTTTTCATCTTCTCAGCTAGACCCCTGATTTCCCCCATCTTGACTCCCGCCACATCCTCATTTTCCATCTCATGTCCCTTGACTGTCGCTCTGAGAGCTGAAAGCAGTTCGAAGTCCATACCAGGCTCAATCTTTATGAAAAGATCCGAAATCGTCGCCATACCAGTCTCCCTCACATCCACAGTTACTATCGTCCTGTGCTTCCGGCCCTCTGGAGTAAACAACCCCTTCGGAGAAACGGAGTATCTGGCAGTATGTCTGATATGAGCAGCCGTCGGGTTGCATCCCCAGAACACTACGAGGTCAGCACGATTCTTAATCTCACCAAGCGTCGCCGTCGGCTCACCTACGTCTTGGAATCCTAAGACCGTAGGCCCATGACACACAGACGTCGTATTATCGACGACACCGCCAACCAATTCAGCGAGCTCAATAGCCTTCCTATTCGCATCGCACTCTGTTGAGGCCAGACCATAGACTAGGGGCCAACTTGAATTCACCAATATCTCTACTGATCGATCTATCGCTTCACCGAGGCTCACAGGGACTAGCTTCCCATCTTTGCGAACCATCGGATTTTCAATCCTATTTTCAGTATGATTTAGAAATTTGCTAAGGGCCACTTTGCATGTTCTTTTCGTTTTAACGATCTTTCCATCTTCTACCGTCACCTCTATGTCGTCACATAAGCAGCCGCAGAATGGGCAGACTACATTTTCATATGTAGACATATCAACCCCTCATCAATCGATTGGCCAATTCCTCGATCGTCAATATGCTGGCACCTTTTGCTGATGAAATAGAGGCCTGCAAACCCTTGTAAAATGGCATACCGGTGCCATGGGTCTCGGAACCTATGACTTGATTTGCCCACGGACCATAGGGCATAAAAGATAATCCAGGGTTCAGTTTTTCAGATATCTTACCCTTGACAATCACAGATCCATAATCTGTTTTGACTTTTACCGGATCCCCCTCAGACAACCCGAGTTCCTCAGCATCCCTTTTACTGAGCTCTACTACAGCAACGCTTTCACGGTATTCCTCTGAGGTTTTACCGATCTCCAAACTGGCACCCTGATCGGCGGTTCGCCCGGTGACTAAGGTAACCTTGATTTCAGCCATCTCAAGCATCCTTCTAATTTTTTATAGTTATTCATTTATAATTTATTAAACGTGATTCGAAATGTTAAGCGTAAATAAAGAGGCACTTAAAATCCTGGACGATATACTAAAGGACCCTGAGGCCTTCGGAGCGGAAATAGATGTTCTCCCTTCAGGCACAACACTCATCGACACAGGTTTAGAGGCCAAAGGAAGCTATCGTCTAGGTCTAAAGATCACCGAGATTGCGATGGGCGAGGCAGGGACAACTTCCTTGATCTTCGCGAACTACGGCGACATCACCTTACCGACTATAGCTGTGGCTACGAGCTATCCCCCCATATCCCTGTTTGGATGTCAACTGGCTGGCTGGAAGATAAAAGTTGGAGACTACGTAGCCGATGCCTCCGGCCCCGGGAGGACACTGTCCCTGAAGCCAAAAAGAGTATTTGAGAAGATTGGCTATCGCGATGAGTTTGACTCAGCGGTATTGTTGATCGAGACCACTAGGAAACCAACAGATGACGTGGCTTTAGAAATAGGAAAGGCTTGTAATGTTGACCCAAGAAAACTTTACCTAATATTGACTACTATAACCTCGATAGCAGGTTTCGTTCAGATTTCCGGTAGGATCGTCGAAACAGCATTGTTCAGGTTGGATTATCTAGGGTTCGATCCCACAAAAGCTTTACATGGCGTTGGCTATGCCCCCATTATGCCCCTCCATCCAGACTGGGGAAAAGCAATGGGACGATGCGAAGATGCTCTAACATACGGAGGACATACACATTTCTTTGTGGATTTTGAAGACGATGAAAAATTGAAGGAAATTGTCGAAAAAGTACCATCATCCAAATCAAAAACCTACGGAAAAACTTGCTACGAGATATACAAAGAAGTCGACTTCGACTTCACAAAGGTGGACCCTGACATATTTGCACCAGCCGCAGTTGTTGTGAGTAATATTCGAAGTGGCAGGACTTTTATGGCTGGGAAAATAAATGCTCAAGTGTTGAAGGAGTCGATAGAAATGCCTTAACTTTTCCTCTCATAAGCGATTTTTTCCTTGAGGAACATCAGAATGTAAATCTACTGTAAGCCATATAATACGTGAAGGACGGCATAATGCTTGGAGTTTTCGTAGGCGATTCTTGCACAGTACTTGTTAGAAGAGAAAGCTAGGGCAATTTGATGGTGGGCTTCTTACAAAGCTTCTTCTAAATTTGGGTCAAGAGGTTTTCGCAGAGATTGTAGATCTTCTTGGCTCTCATGACAGCGTCCTCTGCATCGTCTTTGTTCATGACTTCGTCAGGTGAAAGGAATGCGTCTTCGCTTCCATAGAGGCTAGGCTCCCTCTTCTTGACAAGGATTTTTGAGGAATCGCGTAGAAAGTCCATTTCTGCCTTGAACCAGTTTGGGAACCTATCTTTAACTTCCACAAGGATGTCCGACACATCGTGTATTTTCGGGTAGTCTATTCCCACAAGTTTCAGGACGGCTTTCA
>Ga0315312_1002238_pt1 | contig 13629 bp, 15 predicted proteins | sample TDP7_MG_FD_203629 | JGI IMG/M metagenome (GOLD analysis project Ga0315312, IMG submission 203629) | Freshwater sediment microbial communities from Lake Towuti, South Sulawesi, Indonesia - TDP7 | ecosystem: Environmental > Aquatic > Freshwater > Lake > Sediment | place: Indonesia: South Sulawesi... | reverse complement strand
AGTATGTGGTCTTTCAGTCTTCTCTTCTTTCTAAGAGTCATTGAATCGTATAAAGTTTGGCTTTGCCTTGATTGTTACTTTGGCTTTCAGTCTTCTCTTCTTTCTAAGAGTCATTGAATCGCTGAAACTGCAGCTTCGATGCGTGACAACGCCATCGCCTTTCAGTCTTCTCTTCTTTCTAAGAGTCATTGAATCATTCTAGGAATACTCGCCATGCATCTATAAATAAACCAACTTTCAGTCTTCTCTTCTTTCTAAGAGTCATTGAATCCTTCGGCGAAAGTGACACGTGTCAGGTCTGCGGGTACACCTTTCAGTCTTCTCTTCTTTCTAAGAGTCATTGAATCTGAGGGGGCGCTGTCTCAAGTGTGGGGGAAAGTATGTGGTCTTTCAGTCTTCTCTTCTTTCTAAGAGTCATTGAATCGTATAAAGTTTGGCTTTGCCTTGATTGTTACTTTGGCTTTCAGTCTTCTCTTCTTTCTAAGAGTCATTGAATCGCTGAAACTGCAGCTTCGATGCGTGACAACGCCATCGCCTTTCAGTCTTCTCTTCTTTCTAAGAGTCATTGAATCGCTGAAACTGCAGCTTCGATGCGTGACAACGCCATCGCCTTTCAGTCTTCTCTTCTTTCTAAGAGTCATTGAATCCGAAATCATTTTTCCTCATTTTCCAATATTAGGCATTTTTGAAACTTCTCTGAAGGCACACCTTCGATTATTGACGGATTGCATATCCCTTTATAAAGATAATCGAAATAGCCGGATGCATCGTCCTCGGCCTATGTCGTTAAGCTGGAAAACAAATCGAGGTAAAGGAACCCCTCCAGCCAACCCATATACTCTCAAAAACATAATTCTTCTCTTAATATCACCTCCTGCGACTCTTACAGCACCCAAAGGGTCACTGAGGCTCCTCTATGACCACTTGACCACAACCGTGAGGCTTATAGGCCCCAATCGCGTAAAACTCCAAAGCAGCCAAAGCCGACGCCAATGTTTCATCCCCACCATCACTCTTAAACTGGAAGACAGAACCCGGCGAGAGAGCAGCCTCTATGCGCCTCCTCCTCTGCTCCTTCAAAGACCAGCCGCTAAAGGTCTCGACGGATACCCTTTTGTCTGAAAGTTGAACCGAAGGCAACGTAGGCTTTCCCTCATGAAACACCCATGCGTACGCCCGTCTCGCTCCCTCCAGCAAAGTTTGAGGCTCAAGCAATCCCCCATCCAACAACATAGGAGACAGAAGCTTCACTGCAAAATTCCGCGAGTCAATCTTTCTGGCCCTTTCCTCCACGCTCTTGGTAGTTACCTCAGTGACCTCAAGATTCTCCACCGTAATCTTACCTAATCCTCTGGATTTTCCCCCGCCAATTCCTTCATCTGGCACCCCCCTCACCAATGCAGCCTTAATTGCGTCAAGGTCCTCCTTACTTTCTCTGTGAACCAGCAGCTCCAAAGCAAACCTAGACCCTTTCTCAACCAATTCTAAGGTATGAAGTGTTCCGCTAACCTCTTCAGGCCCCTGAATCTGAGCCGCTGAAACCTTTTCCCTGTCCAGCGCGGTCAAGGTAACCCTGGAAATAGACACGGGATATCTTTCTAACTCGCCACATCGGTCACACAGGAAACCACTATATGCCTTAACTGACCCACCGCAAGACTCACACTTCTCAGGTGGCACCAATCTATCATAGACCCTTTTGCACTGCCTATTCCTACAGACATGAAGGGTCTTCGGGGCAGGACGATAAATGCCTCCGCATCTTAGGTGAACGGGATAGGCATACCTAAAGAAAACCTTAGATGCCTTCCCAAACTCTTCCCCAAACAAATCCGCATACAGGCAATCCTCGAAATATTCGCACTCCTCATGATTGACAATTGGCTGATCCAATTTGCAGGTAGCCTTTAGCAACACTGTTCCGACCGATCCACGGAGCATCGAACCCGGAATATAGGAAAACGTGTGTTTGATGACCCCTGTTCTTCTCCCCGAGCCAAAGTGTAAAGGTGTCGTTGCCGTTAGAGTAGCACTGATACGATAACAAGAAACAGCCATCTAGAATCCACCCTTCTCTCCAAGCCATTTCTCTAGGGCTTCTCCCTCAAGCACTCGTTCCTCCTCTTCCCCAAGATAGTACTTCGCTGACCTTTCATGGACTTCCTTGAAATTCATCCTGATCTTGCCAAAACCCCTAGTTGAAGACCCACCTAACGCCGAATCTTCCACCGACCTCAAGGCGGCCAACAAGAGCTTCAACTCCTCGTCTGTAAGGTTTTCTGCCACAATTTCAAGATTGAAGATAGTGCCAGCTGGCACAGCTTCTATGGTGTAAAGGGCTCCCCTCGCCACCGTACCCTTAGACCGGTCAATGGCAATACCTGTCCGCTCCAAAAGCTCCTCCACTTTCTGAATGGAGTAGGCATCTCTAAACTTGACTTTACTTGCAACGGATATTTCTCCTGCTGTACCAAATATCTTACAGGCAATGCAGAAGTCATCTACCCTGCTCTTTAGAGAACCGCACATGTTCCTCACGTCGGGCGGATTACACACAGGTTTTTTCTCTTCCCTAGCTATGCGTTCAGCTTCAGCCCTTGTTCGCCCTTTCAGAGACGATCCCGGAATGTAAGGTTGGCCACTGGGGTCTCTAAGGATTGGCATATCCACCTCGCCTATCTCAATCTCTGGCTTTCCTGACCCTATGTGCAGCGGCGTAACAGCTTCCAAGGTTCCTGAGAAGATGAGGCGCTTTTCCAGTTTCTCAAAAACCATTTTCTCACCTCCACTCTAGTTGTTCTATCCAAACCCTCAGATTGAGTTTGGAAGCTTCAGGGACGTTCTCCCCAATTTTCTCCATGATCTGAGATGCTAGGATTTTTGGGTTTCCGCGAAAATCTGTGAGTCTCACCCTCAGCTCCGTGTAATCCCTTCTGGGACTCAATTCAATTCCATCGTATCCGTATCTTTCGGTGATGCCTTTTATGATTGGCTCAATGGCGTCCTGCACCCCAATATGGGGCAGACTTTCATAGTAGTCATAGAGCATGTTTGCATACATGATAATCCTCTGAAGGGATGCCTTTCGCTCACCATATTTCTCCAACAACTCCAAAACGTGCCTCCCGAAGGGTATATATCCCCGAACCCTCCTACCCATCTGCTTCTCCACGAAAGCCTCCACGTAAGGCAAAGGCTTAATCTTCGCCAGCCTATAGAGCAGAGCCAACTGTTTTGAACCTAGACCATTCTCCACTGCAATCTTCGCCAGCTCTTCACCCTCCTTTTTCAGGTTCTTCTCCTCAGCCAATTTGGACACCTCTAACCTTGAATGCGTTGTAGACAAGAAAGGCGTTGGAAAGAAAACCAGATTTCAGATAGGAGATAAGTTTCTTTCCATCATTCCAAGAAATAATCCTCCTTCCCATAAGGTATCTAATGACGATTTCAGCCTCTTCAGGGTCTCTCTTAGCTGTGCTCGCGATTCTTCTAATCTGGCTCATCGGCAAGCCACTTCTACGCATGAATTCGACCACCCCCAACATCACCCTAAGCTCATCCCACCCATAGGGCTGAACATCTTCCATCACATCTGGACTTATGCCTGAGCTCCCAACAATGGCAAAAGCAACCGAATTCTTCCCCTCCCTACTTTTCGCCTTTGAAAGCAGATCCTGCGCAGCCTCTAAGCCAACATAGACAGGCAACTTATAGTGAAAAATAGCAACTCCAGCAGACATAGTACATTCGCCTACCATCTCGTCCCTAAAGCTGTTCGCAATGTTACTGGCAGCTTCCAAGGCCATGTCGCCCGGAAGAACAGCGAGAATGTCGTCTCCACCTGCAAATAGACAGACTCCGCCGTGAGTTTCAACAGCTCTACGTAACTTTTCCTCACAAGTCTCATGAATGAGGGAACTAATGGTGGACAACCTGGAAGGAGTATTTTCTTTACGAAACTCCTTGAACTTCTCTCCCTTCAGAACACTCCCCATGTCATCGCCGTCAGCCTTCAGTATGGCGACAAAGTTAGTTTTCCCTTTGATATCGTCTAGACTGGCCCCCTTCCCTTCTACTCGCAACCGCCAACAATTTTCGCATACAGATTCTGGCCTCGGCGCCGCATCGATGGGCAAAATCTTAGAACGATCCTCATGGAGGGCTGGTCTGATATGGCAAACATCACAAGCATTGACCCCTACCTCAAGAGACGATGGCGTTGACGCGGGCCTAATCAGCTTCTTCAACCTCATCTCCCGCATTGCATCCCCCCAAACCTCCCCGAAACCTCGCTGCACCCTTTCACCTCCAGCCATCACATGATTTACAGTCATTGTTACCTCTCCTTCGGTAACGTCTTCAAAGGCTTCCTTTGCCTTTAGAGCCACATTCTCAACTGTTTTTTCGGGTGAAATAGAAAGAAAAACTCCCCCACCAGCAAAGATCAAACATTCAGGCCCCAAGTTTTCGCCTATTGACGAAGCCGCTGCTCCCGTAGCCTTCGTAATCCTCGCGCTTCTCGCACTCAAATCAGGAAGCCTGTTAGAAGTCGTCACAAATTGTGAGATCCTGTCTGCATCTCCACCTAAAAGGGCAAAATCGTATTTTATGGGATTATCCCCTCTATATCCTCCGTCAAGCCAGATGCAGGCGGAAAATGCAGCAGTCAACTTAAGGTGATCCCACAAGGAAACATCGTTTATCGGTGGCCGTGTATCCGCTGGTACAAGCCGAAGACGGGAATTTCTGAGAAAGTCGTAAATCTTCCGGTAAGTTTCATCGGGCGCCTGATCAAGATTCTTTCCAACTTCCTCAAGGTTCTTCGCTATTTCCTCGGTGGTATAGGCAAGTCTCGGCATATCAGTTTCCACCCTAACCTTGCCTCCGTCAGAAAGGACATGGGTCAATAATACCGGAGGCTTCGGCAACGGCGTGCCAGCTTCGGGCTCCTCCCTCCTGTCCGCACCCGAAGCCAGATTGTCGGCCAAGCATATAATCTTCTCGAACTCCGTTTTTGGGTGGTATTCACTTGGATAAGATAGACCAGAATGATGCCTCATGGAAATGTAGGCATAGTCTTCCCCCAAAATTCGACTAACAGTCTTAAAAGTATAGCGGATGTGATCCGACCATGGCTTCTGCTTAGCCCAGCACTCCGGCTTGCCAATATCGTGAAGAATAGCGCATGTTCGAAGAATGTCAAGTTCCTTCAACAATCGCCTCCCCCTTAATACTATATTGCAGCCCCGGATTCATTTAAAGATTTAAGCCATACCCTCCACGCCAACTGACAATCTTTTCAGAATGTTCAAGCATCCAACACTATCCTCTATGTTGTATATCAGCGGCTTCAAGCTCCCGAAAACTAGAAAGTTTTGAAAGACTTCATGATAGAAAGCACCCGACACATCGTTCACTACTCGGTCAATACCCATGAACCGCTCAACCGTCTTCTGTCCGTAACCTGGCAATCGTGGACTCCTTTTTCTCACTACCTCGTAAAGGTCCAAATGCTCACAATTGGAAAACACGTCTTCAAAATCGATTCCACACATTCTCCCCCGACGAATGACGTATGGAAGATCAAATCGAACACCATTATATGTCACAAGGCAGCTACCCCTAGAAGAAGACAAGAAGCTGTAAAGCCAAGTTAGCAGGGTTACCTCACGGCTTGGAGGGTAGACTAGAGATAACAATGTTAGTCCCTTTCCGGGGTCTCGATCCATCGATATTGCCAAAGTAGCAGCGACCACAGGATCCTCCCCATTCCTAGGGAAACCATTAAGGCTATAGGTTTCTACGTCAAACCCCATACAAGGCAAATTGGTGGATGGTGGCCTATTCAAGCCCTCAAAAACATCAGAGTTCATCGGGTTCACATCTTCACGCCATCTCGCCAAAAACTCTCGCCTCATCACTTCGACCACCGAAAAAAATAAGTGCTGATCAGATATACTAACTTTGCTAGACCAGAAGTCTATAAAAGCAGACCAAAGGTACAGAAAGAAATAGATGTGAAAAAATGCCTCGAATCTGCGAACGGGAAATGCCGAGATATGAAGACGCCGTAAGCAAAGAGAAAAGCAGAAGAATATTGGAGGCCGTAGCTCAAAAGGGCGGCATAGCAAGCTTCTCCGATATAAAAGAGTTCACTGGGATCAACAGCCCCGTCTTAACCTACCACCTTGACAGATTACAGAGCCTGAACATTCTAGAGAAGGAGGTAAAGGGCACCTACCGGCTCAAGTATAAGACGCCCCTGTGTTGGATATTTGGAGCAGATGATTCAATAGCCTATCTGGGTCTGCTTGGAAGAAGAAACTCAAGATCAGAACCCGAAACGAAAACAGCTCTTGAGCTCCTTGAGGTAGAGAAGATCGTACCCAAGTTCACGTATGTCTTGACGTCCCCGGAAGCCCTGACCGAATGGAAAGAACTGAAGCTTCCTTACCAATGGATCCTCTGCTACGAGGACGAGATCATTAACATCGATGCCATAAAACAAAAAGTCACACCTCAACTGGAAAGCCTGTTAAGAGACCATGTTGTTATCATCGACTGTACCTCAGCAACCAAGCCAGCCACCATAGCCTACTATGAACTCGCCCAAACCTACTATACACCCTTAATCTACGTATACGAAGAAAACAAAGAACTGAAATGGCTCATCTCAAAAGATTACATAAGGCAAAAACTTGGAATCTAAGGAACTAATTCCTCAACCTCTTTAGGGCTTCAGAACTCCCACCTATTCGACATAGCCGTACAGAGTGATTTCCCAGTGTACAAGTTTTAGAGTGAGTGCCTTCAAAAGAATAGGCATCATTGATCTTAACGTTTTTAAGAAAGCCTACTACTCAGTAAGGTGGTGATTCGATGCCTTACTGCCGAAATTGTGGTGTCCAGATGCCCGAAGATGCAGCATTCTGTCCTCATTGCGGGGCAACAGTCAGACTTGGAGCACAGCATACCCTAGATGTCAGAGAGAGCGTGCTAAGATACATCATCACGGGATTGATGGGTGCGTTTCTGTCGGTAATGATCGCCTCTCTTTCCGGTATCGAACTTTATTTTATTCCGTCTTTCATATCCTCTATCTTCATCATATACATGTATAGAGTAGGTGAGTTCAAGGAATCTTTAATCGCAACCTTCACAGTCTACCTATTTGCGGATGGAATCTTGGGAACATTAGTGCTCGGGCACTATTACGTCCTTAATCAAACGATTACCTTTGTGCCAAGAGTGTGGGATGTTGCGCTGTATCCATTTAATCCAATATCAGCCTTCATCGCTTCCTACATAGGGTCAAGAATAAGCCCAAAAAGGAGGGAAGAACTTGTATCAGTTCCTCACAGAAGGGAAGAGGGACCTGGCGGAGTGATATACAAGCTTTAGCAAAGTTTCTGAATGTTTGAAGACCGAAACGTTCTCACGTGCTGGACCATTCGAGATTTCTTGTCGAGATCTCTTGCCAACACTCATGGCAGATTGGAAGAAATTCACTTTTGTAGTAAATGCTCAGTTCTATATCCGTGTTCTTACATTTGGTATTCCAAGGATTTCTACAATGTGCGGTTAGAGTTGAGCCAATTCTCATCTTTGTTCTATTTCTTCTGGGGTGATTTTTGGTCCTTTTTTGAAGTCGCAACCCAACATTGTTCTTTTTCGCATCTGCCCAGATCTTTTCTTTCATTTGTTCTTGCAAAACTGCAACTTTGGGAACTGTCATATCATCATCTTCCCTAATGAGGTCGGTTTCAGTTGCATCCTCAGATCCGACTGCACCGGTTTCCTCGTCGAGAACTAGGTTTGATGGGTCGGGTCGAGAATAAGATTCCGCGCTGGAACTTTTCAAAGCATACATGGAGTCAAGCCCGACGGTGAGAATGTCTCTCATACGTTTCCATTCTGTCAGATCAAGCTCTTTGCTTATGTAACTGAACTCTAGGCCTATGAGGATTCTCTCCATGACTTTTCTCTGCTCATCCAAGTTGGACATCCAAAAATCTTGCTCTTGCTCTAAGGTTTCCTTTAAGTCTCTCATCTTGTCTATGATCTTTGCGTATCCTTTACTCAACTCGTCATATGTGAGCTTCGAAATCTTTCCGGAACTCTGCAAACCGTCCAGAGTCTTCTTCTCTCTTTCCGCACACTCCAGCCTCGAACGGATATCTTGAAGCATCTCAGAAAAGTCCAGACCCGACCCCGGTTTGAATAGGTATGTGAAGCGAATTAACCTTTTTAACATGCAGGTATATGAAGTCGTATTATCTCAATTGGTCTTCTTTACCGGTTGAAGAAAGAGAGATTTAAAAACAAACAATCCGGAATCGCAAATATGAATTGGAAAGTGACAATTCTTAAGCGGATAATGACTGCAACTTTCACAAATATTGTTGGTTTTACCTTGCTAGTATGTCGGGCTTATCACTGGCTATCCCGTCAACACCCTTCTTCACGAATTCCGAAACTTGCTCTTGCTCGTTTACCGTCCATACTATTACCTTTAGGCCGTTTTCATGCGCTCTCTGGACGTTAGCAGTGTGAGTAAACCGGTAAAGTGGGAGCAAGTAATTTGCTCTCAGCTCCAAGGCTGCCTTCATCGGATTCTTATGCTTTACATAGATTAGACCTGTCTCCACTTCGTCATTCAGGGCTCTAACCTTTCTCAGAGCTTCCTCGTCGAAGGAAACGATTATCACATTCCTGTTCAACCCTTTTTCATGGATTGAACTTAGCACCTTCTCTTCAAGGCCAGTTTCCTTTAGTTCTATTAGAATCTTCACCTTCTTGTCTAGGAAATCTAGAGCCTCTTCTAATGTAGGTATCTTCTCACCTTTCTCTGTAACGAGCTGTCTTATCTCCTGCAATTTAAGCTCGCTCACTAGACCCTTGCCATTTGTGGTTCTGTCAACCTCTGGATCATGGATGACGACTATTTCACCGTCGCTTGTTCCTCTGACATCAAGCTCCACGGCGTCTACACCCAACTCTAATGCTTTCTGAAAGCTACGCAAAGTGTTTTCGGGCTCGTAAGCTCTTGCTCCCCTATGGCCGATCTTCAACATATTATTCTCACCGCTTCAAGATTCTTCTCACAAAGAGTATTGTGAAGAAAAGTATAGTTGTGGTTATAGATAAAGCATAATATCCGACTCCTGTGGCTAATCCGATGGAATCTGCAACCCACAAACTTGCCGCTGTGGTTATGCCGCCCACCTTTCCTCATATTCAAATACGTCCGCCTATATGAAAAAACCTATTAAGAAATACGCCTGAATGCTAGACCAAAACATCCCAGGCTTCAAACCATAGGGCAAAGGCGATCATAAAGGCAACTGATAAGTATAATCCGGAACTTCCAAGCCCGATCGGACGGGCAATCACACCAAAACGAGCAAAAAGGGTGTTTACTATGGTAACTAGCACCAAGATTATCAGATAATGTATATAGCGACCCTTGTTTCTCATCGCTTCCTGAATTCATCTCCATTATTCCCTGCACTAGGATTAATCAGAATGACATTAACCTTTTTTTATCACTGTATACAAAGCTTTTCAAGCTCAGTCACTACGTTTCTTGGCAGAACTCAATTCGCCGTTCTTTATCTCCACTTCTATCTGAGTTCCGCATTTTGAACATTCTACTTTGCCTTTAAAGTTCCAGTATGTCTAGTTGTCTAAGTGGATAATACATCTGCAGTTTTCATCGTGGCAAGAGATGTGAACCAGATTCAGAGTTCCTCCAAATATTTTTCTGCGTCTAAGGCAGCTTTACATCCCGCTCCAGCCGCAGTAACTGCTTGACGATAGCGATGGTCTTGGGCATCACCCGCTACGAAGACGCCTTCTACACTAGTCTTTGTCTCATTCTTAGTAACAACGTATCCTGCGTCGTCCAGTTCTATCTGACCCCCGAAGATTTCAGTGTTTGGTTTGTGACCGATTGCTATGAAAACAGCATCGCACATTAATTCAAACTCGTCATCAGAGTCAACTTTCGCCAGCCTGATACCTTCAACCTTATCTTTTCCTAGGATTTCTCGGACTGTGCTGTTCCAGATGAACCCTATTTTTGGCTCTCTGGAAGCCCGTTCTTGAAGGATCTTAGATGCTCTCAGTTTATCCCTTCTATGGACAACTTTCACCTCACCTGCGAATTTAGACAGTGCCAAGGCTTCCTCTATGGCCGTGTCGCCTCCTCCCACAACAACCGCTTTCTTGCCTTTGAAGAAGGCGGCATCACATGTGGCACAGAAAGAAACGCCCTTCCCCACTAAGCGTTGTTCACTTTCTAAGCCCAACCGTTTGGGAGAAGCTCCAGTGGCTATGATGACTGATTTTCCCTCATATGTTTTGGTTCCGACCGTCACCTTGAAAGGCTTAGATGATAAGTCTACAGCGGTTGCATCTTCAAACATCATATCTGCGCCGAAGTGTTCGGCTTGTCTCCAGATATTCTGCATAAGGTCCGACCCAAGGATCTCATCTTTGAACCCGGGAAAGTTCTCTACTTCCATCGTGAGCATTAGCTGTCCGCCCCACATAGCTCCGGCAACAACTAGGGTCTTCAAATTTGCCCTGCTCGTATAGATGGCGGCTGTTAAACCTGCCGGGCCTGAACCAATTATGATTACGTCATACAATTTCTACTAACCTTCCAAGGACTTTTCCAACCGAACTTTTTCGAGCCATGTAAGTTTCTATATTGTTTGCCAAATAATCTCGCCGACAAGTCTAAAGAAGTTTTCGCTTAGTTCAACGAAAAGCTCGGATCCTATATCTATCTCTACAACCGCATTTATCCAGGTCAGCAGACTCTAAAACCCGAATCTCAGAGTGATATCGTGAATCGTGGCTAACACGTCTAGAGAAAATCCACATACACTGTCATGGATTGAAAATCGCACATTCTTTGCCTCGAGATGACTTCACGGGCCCGAGCTAAAATCTTAAAACGGAATAAGTCATATTTTGCGACATGGAAAGAATAGTTATTATCCCCGAGCCTAAGAGGTTGGATGCCGCTGGCAAGTGGTTTGTTTTCGATGGGTTCGAGAACCTCCCCCAGTTTTTGATGCGAGAGTTTGACATCCCAAAAGGAAGTTGGAGGATAGTCAGAGTCATCCGTGAGGGAATGGGCATAGATGTTGGGGACAAGGAGATCAAGATTTGGGGAGATGATCTGACGGATTATGCGACGATTCTGCAATTGATAAAACAAGGCAGAGGCCGCATGCCGGAAGTGACTGTTGAGGAGGCCCTCAGGTTCTCATTCAGAGGATACCACTTAGATATAGCTAGGGGCGGCGTCCCGAAGGCCGAAATGTTTAAGAGGATACTGAGGTGGCTCTTCCTACTGAAGTACAACTATTTCGCTATCTATTTTGAAGATCTCTTCCCCTGGAGAAACCACCCACAGATAGGGCAGCATAGAGGAAGGCTGACAGAAAACGAACTCAAAGAAATAATAGAGTACGGTAAGAACCTTGGCATAGAAGTCTTCCCTTCACTTGAGCTGTCTGGACATATGGAGCACATTCTTTCCTTACCAGAATTCCAAAGATTCAGCGAATGGCACAAACCCAACGAAGGTTGTCTAGATCTTAGTGACGAGAAAGCTAGGGAATTCGCTTATGGACTTCTCAGAGAGGTGGTCGCTTTCTTCCCGTCGCGACATATCCACATAGGCGGAGATGAAACTTGGGCCATGGGAAGAGGAAAGAGCCTAAACAAAACTCGGCAATTTGAGGGGCCTAGACTCTATGAGTTGCACCATCGGAATATGATTAAACTCGTGAAAAGGGAAGGGAAGGATCCGATCCTCTGGGGAGATATGATATCCGGAATGTATCTGCAGGAAGAGCGGCAAAGGTGGACTGAGGTAATAAAGGGCACCATTTGGAATGAAGTAATCGTGGCGAACTGGGATTACAGCCCCAACACAAAGCAATGCTTCAAGGAGAAGATTCGAATATTCAAAGAGAGAAACATCCAGCAAATCGTATGTCCAGGTCTATCAAACTGGAACAAGTACTACCCAAACTTCCAGGTGGCTACTGAAAACCTCAAGAACTTTCTAATCGCCGCAAGAGAAGAAGGTATATCGGGCTTCTTGATCACGGCGTGGGGGGACGATGGAGAAGAGTGTCTATTCTCATTCTTGGAGCCACTCTTGCTAGCCGCTCTGGAGATTGCTGAAGGAAACGGCGAGTGGCAACGAAAGTGGCTGGCGATAAGCGGAGAAAGTGAAGGCGCGTTGAAAGCCAGAATGCTCTTCGGAGAACCCGATCTCTCCGAAATGGTGAAGCACATCATTTTTGGAGATGCATGGTTCTACAGATTGAGCTCTGAAAGAAAAGACTATCTAAGATCTTTCTGGGAAAGATCTTTGAAGGAACTTGAAGGCGTGCACCTACCTGAAGACTTAGAATTTATTCGAAGGCTAGTGGAGATATCTGTGAAAGTACTGAGCAATGAAGCGAAAGTCTCCGATTACTTGACGCTATCCAATATGTATTCTAAGCTTTGGTTGAAGGAAAGAAAGCCTGAAGGATTGGGAAGGATAACCGAAAGATTCTGGGGGGCTGCCGGGAAAGAGGATCTGGGACTCTAGAGAAATACTGACGGCTCACTAGACTTTTCTCTGGGCATTCTCTCGGATCTCGTTAGATCGGAAAGTGGTAATGTAACTATATATCTTGCTCGAAAGTGTATGGAGATTATTTCTTGAATGGAAAGTACAAGCTTCGAGAGGAATATTCCAGTATGTATATCTAGATGATATAAACGCTTATCTCTGTCCTTTTCTCCACGGTACGTAGGTGGTTTTTTGTCCAGCAAGTTCTCAAAGACACAGAAAGGTCGAGGCAAAAGACTCTTCCGAACTTCAGAATCTTTGAGACACAGAATCGACTATGCGATTGGCCGAGTAGAACTACAAATCCACAGGATAGATAACCGCATCAATCGATATGCCGAGCGGGATAAAAATCTCTTCGAGAAACTAGTACAAGCATATCAGAGACATGACAGCTTGCACGTGAACATGCTCGCTAATGAGCTTGCCGAAATCAGAGGACATAGAAACCTCCTGATGGACGCGAAGCTTTCGTTGCAGAATGTTGCCCTAAGACTTCGAACATTATCTGAGTTTGGGAATCTCGTCTCCTATATTTCACCCGTAGTGGACACTTTAGAAAGCGTAAAGACACGAGTCTCTGGGATTCTCCCAGAAGTTGGCATCGAGCTCGGATACATCGGTACCAAGCTCAATACGCTTTCGATCCACATGGGCCAAGGTACCAGCGCTACATTCAACTTTGATGTGAGCGGTGAGAACACTCAAAAAATCATGGAAGAAGCGACGATGATCGCCGAAAACCAGATGAAAAGGAAACTACCCAGGTGCCCCCCGATGAAGCTAGCCAATGAGTTGATCAAGCCAAAATCCTCGAGCATCTCTAAAGATAACCTGTAATTCAAGTGTGGTGAAGCTTTCTTCTGCTTCTAGACATCTGGGCGTCCAAAACTCGTGTTTGTTTAAAAATATTTCATATTTTGGCCTGTTAGGACTCCGTTCACCACAGTCTCTAAAAGACCATATGCTGTCTCTAAACTATG
>Ga0315312_1002236_pt1 | contig 13637 bp, 12 predicted proteins | sample TDP7_MG_FD_203629 | JGI IMG/M metagenome (GOLD analysis project Ga0315312, IMG submission 203629) | Freshwater sediment microbial communities from Lake Towuti, South Sulawesi, Indonesia - TDP7 | ecosystem: Environmental > Aquatic > Freshwater > Lake > Sediment | place: Indonesia: South Sulawesi... | reverse complement strand
CTGCTTCAAGGTCGCGCACACCCGCTCCGGAGTGAACCACTCCAGCATGTGCTGGCTGAAGAGCCGGTTGAAGTGCGAGTAGCCGTACATCGGGTTGGCCCCGATGATCAGGCGCGTGATCTGGTGCTTGCCCAGCGGGACGGCGGGCAGCAGCGGCGCCTGGGCTGAAGCGGAAGCCGTGCCGGCCACCGCCAGCCCGGCCGAAGAGGTCAAGAAGTGACGGCGTGTTTCAGGCATAAGGCTCATCCTACCACCTACCACCCGCCACCAACTACCAACCCTTCACCGCCGCTCGTACTTCCCCATGTACCGCGCCTCCGCGAGCACCCGGCCTTTGAGCGTGCGGTCCAGTTCCGCCCGGCGCGCCCCGGCCTTCAACCCCAGGCTGGGCACGTCCACCGCGAACACCTTGAAGAAGTAGCGGTGCGTGCCGTGGCGCGGCGGCGGGCAGGGGCCGCCGTAGCCCGGACGGCCAAAGTCGTTTACCCCGCTGAGGCCCGCATCGCCCGGCTTGAAGCCTTCAGCCAGTTCATGCACGCCGGCCGGAATGTCATACAACAGCCAGTGATTCCACGTCCCCACCGGCGCGTCCGGGTCGTCCATGATCAACGTGAAGCTTTTCGTGCCCGCAGGCTCCCCGCCCCAGGCCAGCGCGGGCGACCGGTCCGCCCCGTCACAGGTGTACTGCTTGGGAATCGTCGCGCCTTCTGCGAAGGCGCTGACGGTCAGCTTGAACGCCATAGTGCCCTCCTAGGCGCCCAGAGCGCGGTCCAGAGCCTCCACGAAGAAATGCTCGCCCCACATGACCGACTCGGCCACGCCCAGGCCCTTGTGAATATGATAGACCCCGCCTTTGAGGATGCCCTCCCAGGCGGGTTCCGATTTGGCCAGATACTTCGTGCACAGCGTGCGCAGGATGTGCCGCGCCGTCTGGCCGTAGAAGTGCGCCTTGACCGGATCGCGGCTCTGCGTCTGGAGTTGCAGCAGGCCGCAGGCCGCGATTGCCGCCGCCGAGGTGTCCACCAGGGAGCGGCCTTCCGCGGGCGCGTCGTAGTCCCAGGGCGGCACGCCATCGGCGGGTGTGTGCGTGATGTAGTAGTCCGCGCAGGCCTCCGCTGTGGCCAGAAAGCGCGGGTCGCGCGTGTAGCCGTACACCGTGCCAAAGCCGTACAGCGCCCAGGTCAGCCCCCGCGACCAGCAGGAGTCGCCGCGCCAGCCCTGGTGCGTGCTCTGCCGCAAGAACTCTCCCGTTTCCAGATCGAACAGCCCCTCGTGCGCCGTCGAGCCGTCGCCGCGCACCAGCACCCGGCGCGTGGTCAGACTATGCCGCATGGCAACGTCCCGGAGCTGTTCATCCCCGGTCTGCGCCGCCGCGTAAAAGATGATCCCCACGTTCATCATGATGTCGATGAACAGCGAATCGTCGGAGACGAACGAGCGCAGGTACTCGCCCTTCTCCTTGAAGCGCAACCCCATGGTGCGCCCCGCCTGGATCAGCACGTCGTTCAGCGCCGCCTCGCCCGTCAGGCTGTACCAGCGGTAGTAGCTGGACATGAAGATGAAGCCCAGGTCGTGCACCTCGCGGTCGAACTGGCGCGCCTCCAGCGGCTTCGAATACCGGATGGCCTGCTGGCCCCACCACTCGCCTTCCGCCGTGCCGGCGAGGCGCCGCGCGAAGATCCACATCATGCCCGGCAGGAACCCGTCGCACCAGTGCGTCCAGGCCGGCAGGTCGTGCTTCCACCGCCCCTCCCGGGTGTACATGGGATAGAAGTCGGGGTGCTGCTCGATGACCCCCCGCACCTGCCGGCGGGCCAATTCCAGCGCGTCCTCAAACAACTTTGCGTCACTTTCCGCAGTCAGCTCGATCAAGTTGGCGCCTCAACTTCTCCCATTTTGCTACCATCCGGGCATGGCTGCCACCAAGATCACGCCACTAACCAACGGCCCGGTCCGCGTGGAAGGGGACTTTGAGCTGTGCGATCCCGAGGGGAAGAGCTTCGAGTTGAGCGGAAGGACCACCCTCTACCTGTGCCGCTGCGGCCACTCGGCGAACAAGCCCTTGTGCGACGGCGCGCACAAGACGGCCGGTTTCAGCGACGAGGTCCGCGCCCGCGCGGTGTAAACCCGGGGGTTAGTTCAGCCGTGGCGCACCTTACGCGCCGCGGGTGGGATGCGCCTGTCAAGCGCCGGCTGGCGGGGCCTTTCCCCGGTGGTCGCCGTGGATCTTGGCCGGCGCGCCGGGATTCCGTGCAGGAAGCCTTCCACGCTGAGGTCCTCATCAACCTCCGGCCAATGCACTCCTTGGCCGGCGCCGATCAGGCGAAAGTTGGCTCGCTGTGCCGGTGTGGCCTCGGACAACCGCCAGGACCAAGCCAGGGGTACGCTGACGACGCGCCCGTCGGCCAGATCGGCGATAATGCGGTCCCTGGTGACGCGGACCCTCTGAATACGAGGCTCGGCGCTAACCACAGTGCTCATACCACGCCTCCAGCATAGCACTGAGATGCGTTCGGACGAGCCGTCGAATCACGTTCAACTCGTGGGCACTGAAGCCATGACTGCGGGCCACCGCCGGCGGCTCGAGCCCGAACTTGCAGGTCTTGTCCTCCCGCTCGACATGAACATGGGGCGGCTCGGGGCAGTCGAAACTGGTGAAAAAGAAACGATACGGCCCGGGTATACCTCTGATTCGCGGCATCTGCTACGGTCGCTCGCAATCGCGGCCTGTTAGCCAAGAGCATATCACTCCACCCTGATCCCGCGCGCCTCGAGCGTCGTTCCCAGCGCCTGGCGCAAGCGCGCCACAGCCTTGTTGAAGTCCAGGTGCGCCACCACCTCGCGGCGGCGGGAGTCGTTCTGGGGAGTCAGTCACCTCTCGTCGAGAACCAGCGGGGTTTCGTCTGCCGGGACGCGCTGTCGGACGGCATCCGGCCGCTCCAGGTGCCCGCGAATCGCTGTGCGTATTCCCTTCAAGACCGCTTCAGGCGGGCTTCTTCGCCGGGAAGCGGGTGCCCTGGGTTCTTGGCGAGGCCCAGCAGGTTCTTGGCCTCCTCGACTGAGACCGTCTCCGTTTGACGAGCACGAGAGTCCAGGAACTTCATCAGCGCCCGGTTCTGCCGCGCCAGCTCAATCTCACGATTGAAGTCTTCGACCTCAGCGAGTATGAACTCCTGGCCTTCCGGAGATCTCAAGATGACGTTCTCCCGGCGTGCTCGCTGGAGGAGCGCATGTACGCTCCTGGCCCGCCGTGAAATCGTGATGGTCTTCATAACTGGAACTCCTCGCCACGAACGATCAGGCGATTCCCGGACTTGTGCCCGATCGCCACAATCTTGACCGCCGCCCGCCGCTGGTCGATGTCGTAGAACACCCGGAAGCGGCCCGCCCGCAGTTCTCGCTCCGCCAGCCGGTTCGGCCTCAGCATCTTGTTGTTTCTCGTTTCCCGGCCCGGCTCATGTTTCAGGCACGCTTCAATGGCGTGGAAGACCCGGTTCCGATCACGCCGGCTGTATGTGCGCAAATCGTCGATCGCCTCCGGCGTGAACCTGATCTCGAACATGCGCCGTCCTCATTGTATCAGGCAAGACCGAGGATGCCGGTGGCCGTCTCGTGATCATGCACACCCGCATAACGGCTGCCGGCAGTTCAGCCGTGGCGCATCTTACGCGCCGCGGGTGGGATGCGCTTGTCAAGCGCCGCCTGGCGGGGCCTTTCCCCGGCGGTCGCCGTGGATCCTGGCCGGCGCGCCGGGATTCCGTGCAGGAAGCCTTCCACGCTGAGGTCCTCATCAACCTCCGGCCAACGCACTCCTTGGCCGGCGCCGATCAGGCGAAAGTTGGCTCGCTGTGCCGGTGTAGCCTCGGACAACCGCCAGGACCAAGCCAGGGGTACGCTGACGACGCACGAAGCTGCGCCCTTATCCTGCCTCTTCAGCCGCAATCCACCACGGTGGCCCCGACGGTGCGAACCAGAATCTGCGCCCTCCCGAGGCGTGAACGGTGGTGCCGATGCCCTCATCGGCCGGCCAAGCCGAGAATAACTCCGGACTGATCCCCTCCTGGCGGCACCAGGCGTGGACGGCGGCATGGTGGTCGAGAGGCCTTGTGAATCGGAACGGGTCTTCTTCTGTGCCGGCTCCGATGAAGTCGATTCCGTGTTGCAGTCTGTCAGGAAGGCGCCCCTCGCTGACCGCCCGGCGAAAACCGGCGGCGTCGAATTGGTCTGCCGGACCGCCAGGCCTGGTCATACGGCTCAATAGATACATGGCGGGCCCGATCACTGAAGCCGTCGCGTCTGGGCCCATCAGGCTGCCCGTGAACGACGCGACCTGGCCGAGTCTGAGGGAAACCAGCAATTCTGATCCCGGCTCGAGAAGGTCACCTCCCCTGAGCGCCTCGCCGTGAATCACGCAGGACAATTGGTCGTACGTTGTGTTGCCGCGCTCATTCTCCTCCGGGAAGGCCTCGTTGACGATCTCAGTCAGCCTTGACAGAGCCTTCGCCTGATCGGCCCACCGCTGCCGCCAGCCGGTCGCTAGTTCTGTCGTACCCTTCGTGCCAGCCAGGAATCGGCACAGAATGCGCTCCAATTCGTTCAGGGCAGGCTTGATGTCTTGGCCGGATTGCGCGCGTTCTTCGACCTCCCGCCACTGGCGCGCCAGGTTGGAGGAGACCCAGCACGCCACCGCATAGTGTTCCATGAGCGAGCGCCCGCACAGTGCGGCCCCCAGTGGATTTCTCTGATTGAGCATGCGGACCGTCGCCCGCCGGACCGCGTTCTGTTTCAGTTGGCCGAGGGTGAGAGTCAACCTGATCGCGCGCCCCATCATCTCGATCCAGGGGCGGTGCGGAGGCTTCGATGGAAACAACTGGCTGGGGCTGAGTTTCTGAACACACTCATCCAGACCCTTCGCACAGCGCCTTGACCCGCGGAATCCCACAAGCCAGTCTTCCAGTGCGAAACCGCACTGGGGATGAGAGCGCGGGAACCGCAGGATCGCCTCAGGTGCATGCGGCGCCTCGGTGGGCGCAATGGTGTCGCACAGGGTTCGCAGAGGAGCAGTGGTTCTCTCGAGCCGTGCCGCATCATCAGCCAGCGCGCACTCCACCTCACTCGTGAACTCTGCTATGCGAGCGGCAGCCCTCCGGAACTCGCCGAAGGGCAGGTCTCTCGCTAGCGGCCCATACCTGTGCCGCTCTAACGTTCTCCTGATCGAGGGCAACGTGCGATCGAGCAAGGCATCCCATTCAGATCCTCCCGCCCCCGGCGTTCGCGGCTTCGGCGTCGATCCATCCGGTGCCGGGACGCTCTGCGGAGTTGCTTTGACCCAGGGCAGCGCCAGGAAGCGCACGTAGATGTCGGTGAAAGTACAGCAGAAAAGTGAACCTACTTGGCTATCCTCTGGCGTGATGACTGCGACGTGGCTGCCGTAGTTCGGATGCACGTAGTCGTTCAGAGCCTGGTATCGCTCCGGCAGTATTTTCTCTGGGTCTGGGCCTCTGGGGCGATCCGCCTGGCGTTCCTGAGACAAGCGCGGCAGCAAACGGCAGGTGAGCAGTTCAGCGTACCTGCGGACCAAGTGGCAGGGCGGCGCGGCCGTTTTGGACGTTTCCAGGCTGTAAGCAGCGAGCGCCTGCTCGCAACGTTCGAGGTCCGCGTGCAGACGAAGATCCTCAATCATCGTTCGCAGCACCAGTGCAGCCAAGATGAAGTCCGACTGAACGCTCGCATCCTCCAACGCTCGTTCCAGTAAAACCCACCGCGGCCAGCGGGAAGCGTCAATGAGAGGGCGAAGGCACTCGAAGAACCGGACGTGCTCGGCGAGGAACACTTCTTCTGCCCCGGGGGTCGGCCGGGCGTGCGAGGCCACGTAAGCGTAGAACTCGTCGAGGTCACGAGCGCACACTGAAAGAGTTGCAGACGACGGGTAAGGGGGCAGCAGCCGATTCCGCCAGGTGGCGAGCGCGTCAGCTTTCTGTCCCGCTTCAGCAGCCGCCGGATCGGCGTTCCAAACGTGACGCCAAGCCGCGAACAACGGCGTCGTGTACGTTAACCCCTTGCGCACACCCTTCATACGATGACGGCCTTTGGCCTGTCTCATGGCTCGTGTTAGTCCCTTTCTGGGGAATTGCCCGCCCCCGGGCCTCCGCCCAGGCCTGAGCTATGAAAGTATCGGGGACTTGCGGAGTAACTTTAGGGTCCGCCCCCCGAGCATCACCTCCGGAGCTCCTCGCGCAACGCGTCCAGGATCCCCGGCCGGGCCAGTGCCTCTGCCAACTCCGCCAGCCGGGGCTCCAGGTGTGTCATTGGGGGCTCCCAGAGCTGCGCCAGCGCCCGGCGCATGGGTTAGATCCCACGCTTCTCCGGATCCGGGTCCAGGCTTCGCACCTCGGCAGGCAGCCAGCTCCACACGGTGCCGAGATCGGCTACGGTGTTGGTGACGGGCCGCCCCACCGGCGGCTGCTCCGTTTCCCAGCGGTGGAACGCCTACCCTTGCCGAGGGCGCTGCTCCAGTGGTTCCCTGAGCGTCATACCGAGCCTCAATGGCCGGCGCTGCACCAATTCTACTGCACCTTGATCCCGTGCCTCTCCATCGAAGGAATGCCCAACGCCCTCAGCGCTGCTTCTTCATCCAATACTCCCGGAATGAACGCAGGCGCGGCAAGACCTCTCGGTCCCTGACGCGGTTGGCGGCTTCCTTGCTGGCAATGATGTCATCGAGATGGCAGACAGGATAGCCTTCCACCTCGACTCTGCGGCCCCAGGCCTGCCCGAAGCTCTCGATGCCATCCGGGGCAAACACCAGATCGACATCAAAGGGCCCGTTTCGGAGCTGGATGAAATCCTTGCCGCGCCCTATCTCATCAGCCTGCTCCGGGCTCAGGTCAAAGCCGAGCGCCGCCAGAGCCGCGGCCAACCGGCGGTTGTTTTCCGGCGACCGCTCCACAAACAGGTCCGCGTCTTGAGTGGTATCGGGGAATCCTAGAATGATGGCGCCGGCCTTGCCGATGAAGAGGTAGCGCACCCCGTGCAAGGCCAAGGCGCTCTTCAGCTCTTCGGCTTGCCGATATTCAAACGCGGCCATAGCCGAGCCAATCGGGGAGATTGGCCTCGCACCAGTTCCGATACTCCTCGATGGTGTCGAAGGCCCGGAAGGGGGAATCATCGAGGACCGGCTTGTAGGTATGGATGAATGCATACTTGAACCGGACCTCCAGGGAACGGCCAGCCGCCGCAGCGAAATCCCGTTCCCACTCAGCAGCGTCTACACTGCTCCCCCTCATGGAATTCATTCTACACCCTCGTCCGCCGCTGCTCACCAGCAGAATCCGCCCCCCTACTCCACCCTGATCCCGCGCGCCTCGAGCGTCGTTCCCAGCGCCTGGCGCAAGCGCGCCACAGCCTTGTTGAAGTCCAGGTGCGCCACCACCTCGCGGCGGCGGGAGTCCGCGTACTCGTTCTGCCGCGTCAGCACCAGGAAATTGGTGGACTCGCCCGACTGGAACAGCCGGATCTCGCTCGCGAGCTTCTCCTTGGCCGCCCGCGCGCTCGCCTCGGCGGCGGTGATCCGTTGCCGTGCCGTCTCCAGCGCCTGCAAGGCGTTGCGCACCTGCGCCTCAATGGCTTGCTCCAGGCGCGCCTGCTCCAGGATCAGCCGCCGTTCGAAGAGGACGTTCTGCGCCAGCGCCGCCTCGGCCGCCCGATTCCGCAGGGTCAGGTCCATGCTCAGCCCCACCTGCAAGGTTCGGTACCGTCCGCTGAATATGTTACCCAGCGCCGCCCCGTAGCCTCCCACCAAGAAATCCGGCAACGGGCTCCCGAAGCTCACCGGGGGCAACGGCGCCAATCCGGCGCGCTCCGACAGTTCGTTGACCCGGATAGCTGAGGCCTGACTGGCCGCGCTGAACGGGTTCTCGCGCGCCGAGACCGCGCCGCCCAGCCCCGCATGGCCGTAACCGGCCACCAGGTTCACCTGCGGTTTGATCTGGTCGGCGCTCAGCCGCTTCTGGATGTGGCTGGTCTGCTGGTGGGCCTCCACCGCCCGCAATTCGGGGCGCCGCTTCAATGCCAAAGCTACGGCTTCGCGCAGATCACCCGCCGCGGGCGGCGCCAGGGTCCCCATCTCCACGGGGATGATCTCGTCGTTCCAGAGCAAGGCCTCGCGAGAGGCCGTCACCAGCGTCTTGAGGGCGTTCTCTACCTCGGTCACCACTCCCAGGCTGGCGTAGTAGGTGTCGCGGCGCCGCTCCAGTTCCGCCTCCGCAGCGGCAATCTCCACCTGGGCGATCACTCCACTGGCGGCCATGCGCTGAGTCCGGGCCAACTGCTCGCGCGCCAGCTCGACGCTGTCCGCCGACACGGTGAGCGCCTGGCGCGCTGCCACCAGGTCCCAGTAGGCCCCCTCCACCCGCGTTACCACGTCAATCAGGCGCAACTCGAAGTCCGCCTCCGCCACCTCTGCCTGCTTGCCTCGCACGCGGAGTTCCGCCCGCTCCCGGTCCACCACGCGGTTCCGCACCAGCGGCTGCGTCAGCGTGAACACCAGCCGCGACGTCGTATAGGGATTCAGCGAAACGAAGGTGTTGCTCGTGGACTGCCGCCCGTTCTCGAAGTCCACCCCCAGGCCCGCGCCGTTCCACGGCAGCCGCTGTCGCAGGTAGAAGTTCTGCCCCATCAGGTGGTCCGTGAGCTTGCCGCCCGCGCCTTGCAACACCGAGGTGGTCGGCGTGTTGCGTGATTCCAGCGACGGCAGCCACCGGAGGGTTGGATCCAGGTACCCGTGGGCCCCCTTCACTGCCTCGTACGCCGCCGCCCGGTTGAGCTTCTCGATCCCCAGGTCCAGGTTGCTCTCCAGCGCCCGCTCGATGGCCTCGCCAAGCGTCAGCTTCTTCTGCACCATCCCCACCCCCACGCGGGTCTGGGCCGCGGCCGGCGCCGCCAGCGCCACGAGCAGGATCAGCGCCCACAGCCCCGAGATGCCGTTCCAGGCGCGCCGCGGGCTCAGCCGCCCCAGCGCGCCTCGGAGCGCGCTCCAGGCCCGTGCGTGCGCCAGATCGTCAAACAGCGAGTACATCACCGGAGTCACCAGCAGGGTCAGCAGCAGGCACAGCGACTGCCCGCCGATGACCACCAGCGCCACGGTCCGCCGCGTGCCCGCCCCCGCCCCGCTGCCCAGCGCCATGGGCGTCATGCCCGCCACCAGCGATGCCGTGGTCATCAGGATCGGCCTCAGCCGGTCCTCGCAGCCTCTCAAGATCGCCTCCCGCCGCGGCATGCCCTGCTCGTACCGCAGCCGCTTGATCCGGTCGATTTGCAGGATGGCGTTCTTCTTGACGATCCCGAACAGCATCAGAATGCCCAGCGACGAATAGATGATGGAGAAGTTCTCGCCCACCACCAGCAGGGTCAGCAAGGCGAAGGGCACCGACAGCGGCAGGCTGACCAGGATTACCACCGGGTCGATGAAGCTCTCGAACTGTGAGGCCAGCACCATATACATGAAAACGATCGAGAGCACGAAGGCGATCACGAAGGCCAGCGAGGCGCGCCCGAACTCACGCGTGCGCCCCAGGAGGCCGGAACGGTACTCCGGGGGCATGTTCAAGCCGGCCACGGTCTCGTCCAGCACCGGCAGCACGTTGCTGAGTGCCTGCCCCTCGACCAGATTGGCGGTAACGGTAATCTGCCGCTGCCGGTTCACCCGGTCGATCTGGGTGGGGCCGCTGCCCTCCTCGGTCCACACCAGGTTGGAAACCGGCACATTGCCCAGCCCCGCCGAGGGCACGTACAGCCGCTCCAGCGCCCGGGCCGAGTCGCGGAAGGGCTTCTCGACGCGTAACTGCACGTCGTAGCGGTCCTCGCCCTCCCGGTAAGTCGTGACCTGCTCGTCCCCGCCCACCAAGGTGCGCAGCGCCGTGGCGATCGAGGCCACGTTCACGTTCAAGTCCGCGGCCTTGTCTCGGTGGATCCGCACCCGGATCTCCGGCTTGCCCGGCTCGTAGGAGCTGTCCAGATCGCGCACCCCGGGCACCTGCGCGAGCCGCTCCTTCACCGCCGTGACGTATTTCTCCAGGCGCGCAAAATCCGGGCCCTGGATGAAAAAGAACACGTCTTTGGCGCTGGCGGCGCCGCTGCCGAACATGGCCGGCAATTGCACCCCGATGGTCAGGTCGCGGTACTTGAGCAGCCGGTTACGCGCCATCAGCATCAGCTCCTGCTGGGTGTGCCTTCGCTCCTCCACCGGCGTCAGCTCCACCAGGATCGAGCCGCGGTCCACCTGCCGCCGCGCGTCGCTTCCGATCATGGTCAGCAGGTTCTTTACTCCCGGCAGCTCGCACAGCTCCGCTTCGAGCTGCCGCATCACCGCGTCGCTGCCCTCTAGCGACGAGCCCACCGGCATGCGCACCGACACCTCGAACTCGCTGCGGTCGTCCACCGGCAGGAAGTCCTTGCCGAGGCGCATGAACAGCGGTCCTGCGGACAGTGCGATCAGCACCGCCAGCGCCACCACCGCCCAGCGGTGGCTCATCGACCACCGCAGCAGCTTCCGGTACGGCCCTGCCAGCATCCGGAACAGCAGCGTCTCTTTGGTCGAGGCTTTCCCGCCTACCTTCAGGAACCGCGAGCACAGCATGGGCGTCAGCGTAAAGCTCACTAGCAGCGACACCAGCACCGCGAAAGCCGCCGTGTAGCCGAAGCTGGACATGAAGCGCCCGATGATGCCCGTCATCATGGCCACCGGCAGGAAGATGATCACCAGACTGAAGGTGGTGGCCATCACCGCCAGACCGATCTCCCGGGTGCCCTCCACCGCCGCCTGCACGGCTGGCAGCTTCCGTTCCTCCGCGTTGCGGAAAATGTTCTCCAGCACCACGATGGAGTCGTCGATCACAATGCCCACCACCAGTACCAGGGCCAGCATGGTGATCTGGTTCAAGGTGAAGCCCATCCAGTTCATCAGCGTGAAGGTAGAGATGATGGAGGTCGGAATCGCCACCGCTGCGATGAGCGTCGAGCGCCAGCTCCGGATGAACAGCAGCACCACCAGCCCCGCGCAGATGCCCCCCAGGATCAGGTGTTCCTGCACCGCCTTGAAGGACTCCTCGATGAAGGTGGACTGGTCCGCCGCGTAGCTGACTTGGAAATCGGACGGCAGACCGGTCTTCAGCCGCGCGACGCGCTCCTTGACGCGGCGGATCACGTCGAGGGTATTGGTCCCGGCCTGCTTGCGCACCTCCAGCAGCACCGCCGGAACGCCATCCAGGCGGGCCAGCGAGCGCGGCTCGGCCACCCCGTCCTCCACCCGCGCGATGTCCCGGATGCGCACCGGCGTGCCCCCCACGTTGGCCACGATGATCTCCGCGAAATCCGCCGGACGCTCCACCCGGCCCAAGGTGCGCAGGCTGAGCTCCCGCGCCCCCTGATCCACCCGCCCGCCCGGCACCTCCACGTTCTGCGTCGCCAGCGCCCCCCGCACCTGGTCGATGTTCAGGTTGTAGGCGTACAGCTTCTCCCCGTTCAGCCACACCTGGATCTGCCGCGCCCGTTCCCCGATGAACCGCACCTGGCCTACGCCGTCGATCGACTCGATGTTCTTCTTGATCTGGTCGTCCACCAGCTTAGTGGTTTCCCGCAGCTCGCGTTGCGACGACACCGCGACGATGATCACCGGCGCGGCGTCGGTCGAGATCTTCTCGATGACCGGCGGATCCACATCGCGGGGAAGTTGCCGCAGGATGCCCGCCACTTTGTCGCGCACCTCCTGGGCCGCCACGTCCGGGTTCTTTTCCAGCACGAACGTCACGAACACCTGGGAGATGCCTTCGGCGGAGATGGAGCGCATCTCGTCGATGCCGCTGGCCGTGTTCACCGCCTCCTCGATCCGCCGGGTGACCTGCGTCTCGACTTCCTCGGGCGCCGCCCCTCGCAGCGTAGTCGTGATGGTCACCGTGGGGAACTCGATCTTGGGGAACAGGTCTACGCCCAGCACGCGGTAGGCATTCAGCCCCATCACCACCAGGGCCAGGATCAGCATGGTGGCGAACACCGGGCGTCGGATACAGATTTGCGCCAGTTTCTGCATGGCCTACCTCCCGGCCTCGACCCGCACCGGGGCGCCGTCGGTGAGCGCCGCCAAGCGGCTCACCGCCACCTGGTCGCCCACCCGAACGTCCCCGCCGGGCACTTCCACCCACCCATCGATCTCGACGCCGGGCGTGATCTTCTTCTCGGCTGCGCGGCCATTGCGGATTACAAACACCTTGTTGAGGCCCGCCACCTGGTGGACGGCCGCTTTGGGCACGACCACCGCGCTGGCCGCCTGCGCCAGCGCCAGCTCGACCTGCACGAACACGCCGGGCCTAAGGCGCGCATCGTTGTCGGTCAGCCGGGCCTCGGCCACCAGCGACCGCGAGCGCGCCTCCAGCGCCGGGTTCAGCTCCCGCACCACCGCGCGGAAGCGCTTACCTGGCGCGGTGCCGGCGGTGAAGCTGAGCGAGCTGCCCACCCGCACCTCGGCCGCCGCGGTCTCCGGGATCTCCACGCGCAGCCGGAGTGGATGGGCCTTGATCAGCGTGGCAATGGGCGCGTTGTCCTTCAAGTACTGCCCCGGCGATACCAGCCGCGCCGAGATCGAGCCGTCGAACGGCGCCCGCACGGTGGCGTCGTTCAGTCGCTTCTCGGCCAGCTTGACCTCGGCCCGCAACGCCCGGATGTTGGCCAGCGCCGTGCGCAACTCGTCCCGCGCCGCGTCGTAGGCCGCCTGCCGCGCGTGGTACACCTTCTCCAGTTCGACGAAGCGTTCCTGGGGGACGTCCCCGGTCTTAACCAGCCGCGCCGCGTTCTCATACTTGAAACGAGCGTCTTCCAGTTGCGCTTTTGCCAATCGGATGGCTGGGGTTTCAGCCGGCGCCTCCTCCTGATCGGCCTCCAGTCCGATGCGGGCCAGGGCCTGCGCCAGCGCCGCCCGGCTGCGTTCGAGCTGGAGGGTGAACTCGCGCTTGTCCAGTTCGGCGATCACCTCGCCCTGGCGTACGCCCTGCCCGAAGTCCACGCGCATCTCGGCCACGCGGCCCGCCACCTCGGAGCTCACCGTAACCGTCTCATCCGCTGCCAGCGAGCCTGTCGCCGCCAGTGTCCGCGACAACGCTCGTGTCTCCGCCCTCGCCACGCGCACCGCCAGCGGTTCCTGCGCCTGCGCCTTCGAGCCAGTCTCTCCCGGATCGGAGCGCCTGGCGCAACCGGCGCCAACCATCGCGATGATTACCCATGCGGTGAAAAGGAATCTCATTCTGCACCGTCCCTCGGCCTCGCAATCCCGTTCAAGAAAATGTCCACTATGCCTTGGACGACCTGTTCCCGGCGCGCGGTGGCAAGATCGTCGTGAAACAGCAACGACCAAATGCCTTGGTGGATCACCATGCCCAGGAAGATCCGGGCTGCGACCGTCGGGTCCACAGGCCGAAACGCCCCCTCCCGGATCCGCCTCTCGATGTACCGGGCCAGCAGCTCGCGGCCCTCCCTCTGACGCTCGTGAAAGACCGCCCCGAGTTCCGGCTCCTCCAGGGCCGCATACAGTAGGAGCCGAGCGTAGTCGCCGGACTCTGCACTGTGGCACTGGAGTACGAACTCGGCCA
>Ga0315312_1002235_pt1 | contig 13644 bp, 9 predicted proteins | sample TDP7_MG_FD_203629 | JGI IMG/M metagenome (GOLD analysis project Ga0315312, IMG submission 203629) | Freshwater sediment microbial communities from Lake Towuti, South Sulawesi, Indonesia - TDP7 | ecosystem: Environmental > Aquatic > Freshwater > Lake > Sediment | place: Indonesia: South Sulawesi... | reverse complement strand
ATTAGGCAGGCAGGATTATCGGTTGATGAATTTGTAAAATTGATGAGATAGGATAACAAAAGCAAAATCTCTACGACTACTTATCGGAGATGGAATAGGAGATTGATCAATCCAGAAAGTATTGTGTCATTGTTGGCGGTATGTCTGTCTTTTGACCTGTTCCGGCATTCTATAACGAGTAGAAATCAGTGAAAATTTTTGTTTCTTAATTCTCTATTCTAAGTTTTTCATTTAACGGAATCATCAGTTGGCAGACCGAGCTTTTTATAGAGTTGCCTTCGGCCAGCTTTATCGCCATCAAGTGTTGTTCGTGCATATTCGGCTACTTCCTTGGCGTGTGCGCGGGGCACTACGATGACACCGTCGCCGTCGGCCCCGATGACATCGCCAGGCTCAATTAGAACGCCGCCGCAAACGATAGGGCGATTAACGGATTCGATTTCGTTTCGGCCAGGCCGAATCCCTCTGCCCGGTTTGCGGAAATAAAGTGGCATCTTCTCAATAGCGATCTCATCCGTGTCGCGGGCGGTGGCATCGGTAACAACGCCGACACAGCCACGCAACTTCCAGCCCATAATGTTGTTTGAACCAATAGAGCCGACATCGGAGTCCGGCGCATCATCGAAGACCAGAGCGGTACCTTTTCGTATAAGTGGAACAAACGGCTCACTGGAGAGTTCGCTATACCACTTGCCGACCCATTGATCGAACTGTTTTGTTTCCATCTGGGGCGCCGGCGGTTTGTTCGTAGGGACATACCGGACCGTCACTGCGATGCCCGCAAAGCGGTGCGCAAAGTGCACGGTATCTTTCCAGGCTGCGTGAATTTCCGGCGACATCAAGCCGATATTACGTAGGCCGGCTTTATCCATCCCATCGGAAACGTCGGCAACACGCAACCCCTCAAAGAGTTTGAGGACCTGCTCGTCTTCTTCGGCGCTATAAATCTTGGTTGGAATGAAATTCTTGCCCGCTCTTAGCTGCTGGACGTCAGGCTTTTCAGCTTCGGCGGCTGGCTTCGAATGTGCTGGCGGCAGTAAAAGCGAAAAGCCCAACAGCGCAACTGAAGCCAATATGGCCAATCCTACCGTAGTTCTTTTCTTTCTCGTTTTCATCTTCGTCTCCTGAATTAAGCAAAATCTGAAGGTTTCACCGCTGGCAAAAAATCGGCAGGTCAATACTATAAAGCCTTGCCGCTCCGGTTCAAGACCAAAAGCCCGGCGTGCAAATAATTTGCAGAAATACTGCTCGATCAGATTATTTCTTGATTAGGCGGGCGTATCTGGTAGATTAGAAACACAATTGAAACTCAGCAGTTGGAAACCAGCATGATGATTGAAATTGCCCGCGGCATTTATATTTCTGAGGATGACCTGGTCTTCAAGACCTCTCGAAGCGGTGGGCCAGGCGGCCAAAACGTCAATAAGGTCAACACGCGGGCGATGCTTCTTTTGGACGTAGCGAATTGCAGGAGTCTTACCGAGCAGCAAAAACAAACGATATTGAAAGTTCTCGCCAGGCGGATTGACCGAAATGGCGTGCTGAGGGTTATTTCACAGAGATTTCGAAGCCAGGCAGCGAATCGCAAGGCCGCTGTCGAACGATTGTCGCAGCTTCTTGCGGCGGCGTTGAAAACCAAACCCATACGGAGAAAAACTACGGTGCCGCAGCAGGCCCATGAGAAGCGATTAAAGCAGAAGAAGCGACGGGGCCTACTAAAACAACAAAGAGCCAGGAAGGAATGGGCAGAACATTCGGCTGGTTAGGCATTTACGATGACGCTCGTATATCAGCGTTTTTGCCGGCGTGCAAGCACAAAAACTACCAGAGCGGTAACAACAACAATTACCAGGACTTCGCTGGGGCTAAGCAAAAAAGCAAACACAATAGCTTTGTCTCCTATAAAAGGGTCAGCCTAATGTTTTGCCAGCGTATCTCTGGAGCCATTTTTTGTCAAGTTCGCCGGGCAGAATTTTGCTGTGGACCGGGCCTATCCATAACTTGTAAAAAGAGCCAAATTCTTTAGATTAAAACGGTCAGCAAGACCGTCTTATTATTCAGAGTGGTGCGTTTCGAGCTTGATTAGGCTAACCTATCATGCTGGAAGATCAACGTCTATTGTGGCGGCTTAAGCGGGGGGACAAAGAGGCGCTACGCGGCATTTATGAAAAGTACAAAGACAACATGCTAACAGTCGCCACATCGCTGCTGCACGATACCGGCTCAGCAGAAGATGTGCTGCACGATGTTTTTGTTTCGTTTGCGATGGGTGTGCGTAAGCTCAAGCTTCGCAGCAGTTTACGGAAGTATCTGATAACCAGCATTATCAACCGGGTGCGAGATCGGTTTCGCACCAGGAAGCATCACGTAGTCGAGCTCGACGCAGTGGGGCCGATAAGCTCAGATTCAGAAAGCCCAGAGCAATCAGCCATACTGACTGAAGAATCGCAGTTGCTGACGGGGGCGTTGGCTCGGCTTCCTCTGGAACAGCGAGAAACAATAGTGCTGCACCTGAAGGCCGGCATGAAATTCAACCAGATAGCTAAGATGCAGGGCATTTCAATCAGCACTGTTCAGGGCCGATACCGCTATGGCCTGAGCAAAATACGGACAATACTAAACGGAGAAATGAGAAAATGAATCCCACAGACAACTTGGAACGCTTAATCAAGGAATTCCAGGTCACTACCAGCATCGAGACGGACAAACGCATCCTGGATGATGCCTTTGCGGCTTTGGAAGAATCCGCACGAGAGGAATCACCTGGCCTGAGAGAAAGTATGCGCCAATTGGTAGTCTTTCCCACCGTCATAAAGTTGGCCGCGGTGGCTGCGGTGGCCGTGGTAGCCTGTACCCTATTCTTCAAGGCGCTGTCGCCAAAGGCTATCGAGCTTGGTCAGGTTTATCAGGCCTTGCAGAAGGCTGAAAACGTCTGCGTGGCAACCTATACTGGCGCATATTCTGAGCCGGTCCAGCAGGTCTGGACATCGCGCACGTTAAAAGTGGTAATGTATAAATCGCAAACAGGTGCGCAAGCACAATTTGATCTGTTTGACATTCCAAATAGGCTCAAGAAGACAAAATATTTGCCTTCCGGCACCGTCGCCACGGAAAAACTCTCGGCAGAAGCGGTTATTAGGGCTGAGCGTTCGATGAGGGATGTCTTCGAGCTTGTGCCTTTTGCCAATATTGATTCTGCACCCAAAGGTAGCCAGTGGAGAGCTCTGGACAAATTCGAAATTCCCGGCCTACGGCCGGGCGAGGCGTCCGTTCCTGGAACTAAAGCCTATGAGATGACCTGGCCGGCGGAAAAATTCTTTTACAAATGCCGGATTTTCGCCGATGCCAAGTCTAATCTGCCCAAAAGAACTGAATACTATTTTAAGGAAAAGCCCCAAGACCAGTACAAATTCGAGAACATGCAGGTAGCTACATATCCTACTGAGAAAGAAATAAAGCTGCTCATCAGGGAAGTATTTGGTCCAGACCAGGATAGGTCTGGCGAGCCAGGATACATAGGCACTCCGGAGCACCAACCACAGTAACAAAACCGGCCACCGCGCTTGACCTAATTACACTTCTGGTTGCGGCCATAGTCCTCTGTCGTTGGTTATTTGAGGAGTTGTCATTGCGAGGCCTGCCTTGCAGGCCGTGGCAATCTCATTATGAAACGGCAGAGATTGCTTCGCTTGGCTCGCAATGACATCCATCGTTTTAGCGGCGACAAAGTACTATTGTACGTTCTGCACCGGCTGTGCCAAATTGCCAATTCAAAATTGACAATTGTAAATTGAGAATCGACAATTGGGGCATGGCGGTTCGATTCATTCTCGGCAGAAGCGGTACAGGAAAAACCAGCTACTGTATAAGGGCAATAGTCAATGCCTTGCTGGAGCCGGATAGTATCCAGCCACTAATTCTGTTGGTGCCCGAGCAGGCCACCTATCAGGCTGAGCGAGCCATCCTGTCTGATAAAAGAATAGCCGGCTATCATAGATTGCATGTGCTCTCTTTTGACCGGCTGCAATTCTGGCTGCTGGGCAAAAATACAGCCCGGCCGAGCCTTTCCCGCATTGGCCAACAGATGATAATCCATCGCATTCTGCGGGATAATGCCGGCAAACTAAAGATTTTCGGGCCGTCAGCGAGCTGGCCCGGTTTAGGCCGCCGGATGGCGCAGACTATTATTGAGCTGCATCAATATGCAAAGACACCAGACGATATCAATCAGTTGCTTGTGGAATTACAGAAGGACAAACGTAACAATTTGGCCGCTCTGAAGCTGGCCGATATAAGCCTGATTCTCCAGCAGTATCTGCAATTTATCGAGGGCAGGTTCATTGACCCTGATATTCAGTTGACACGTGCTTGCCGGGCTGTATCGGGCGCGAGCTTTGCCAAAGGAGCAAGGCTGTGGGTTGATGGCTTTGCCAGCTTTACCGCCGGTGAGCTTGCACTGCTGGTGGAGCTATTGAAGGTAGTTGCAGATGCGCAAATCGCACTTTGTCTGGACCCGTCAGAACTCAAATTCGAAATTCGAAACCTGTCCCGAGCAAGGTCGAGGGATTCGAAATCCGAAATTTCGTTCCCGCTGGACGGTTTATTTAGCCCTACGCAACGCACCTATGCCGCGCTATTGGAGATCCTCAAGAAAGCCAAACTGCAACTACATAAGCCAATAATCCTTAACCACCAAATTCGGTTTGCTGAACGTCCGCAGCTTGCTCATATCGAGCGGCACATATTTGCCGATGCAGAGGGGACAAAAAATCGGCAAAAGGGTAGCTCCGAATTGCGGGCGCCGAAGATAGCAGCCGGCACTAATATCCGTTTGGTGTCTGCGCCCAATGCCCGCGCTGAAGTGAAATTCGTCGCCAGGCAGATACTGCAACTGGTAAAAGAGAGAGACTATCGCTATCGTGACATCGCAGTTATAGCATCGGATATCGATAGCTATCAACATTACATAAAGGCCTATTTTGACGACTATGGGATACCATTCTTCATTGATAAGGCAAAGCCATTGAGCCAGCATCCGGTCGTTCAGCTTATCTGCTCGGCGTTGCAGGCAGTGATAGGCGGTTTTTCCAACAGTGATATTTTCGCATATCTTAAAACTGATCTTGTCCCGATAGAGCGCTGCGAGGTGGACCTGCTGGAAAACTATTGTCTTGCTTATGGCATAACGGGCAATGACTGGATAGACCCGCACCCGTGGCATTTCGCCGGCCAGGATGAAGAATTCCAAGAGCAAAAGGTGAATGAAATCCGGCTAAAGGCTGTTGCGCCTTTGCTTGGCCTGCGGGAGAAATTGTGCCACAGAGCCGCGACCGTAAGAGAGCGGCTTAGCGCCGCGGAGTTCACTTCGAGTATTTTTGATTTTCTTGACGCCTTGAAGGTCCGTGACAGACTCGGCAACTGGATTGAAGAAGCCGTCCAACGAAAGGATTACGCAGCGGTGGACGAGCACCGTCAGTTTTATGATAAGCTGGTGGATATTTTTGACGAGCTTGTGGAGGTTTTTGCAGGTCAGGAAATGACCTGCACGGATTACCTGGCGATTCTCAGTTCTGCGTTTTCGCAATTGACGCTGGCCTTCATTCCGCCGACTCTGGACCAGGTATTGGTCAGCTCTATCGAGCGCAGTCGGCATCCGGATTTGAAAGCCGCATTTTTGATAGGTGCCACGCAAAGGCAGTTTCCGGTGCCCATCAGCTTCGACAGCATCCTGACCGAAGACGACCGCATGGCTGTCGCGCAGTCGGTCGATTTTCCGCTTGCACCATCTACAAGGCAAAGCCTTGCCGACAGGCAGTATTTGGCCTACATCGCATTTACGCGCCCCTGCGAATTCTTATGTGTTAGCTATCCGTCTGTCGATGATAAAGGTACTGCCGTGCCGCGCTCTCAATTTATAGCTGAGCTTGAGTCGCTCTTTGAAGACCTTCGTGAAGAATCAATCGCAGGCGAACAGATTGACGTTGAGAAGGTGCACAACGAGATGGAGCTGGCGGATTTGCTGTGCAGCCAGCTTGGCAGAGATGCTCTCGTTTCTGAAAGTAATAGCACCAGTCAACTCCGGGATTTATTTGATGCGATTTGCTCCGATGACCAGTTCGCGCAGCTTACCTGCGGCGTTGCTTATGCTTTAAGCTACGACAATCGTGCACAATTGGATGGTGGTGTAGTCGAAAAGCTTTTTGGCCAGCGGATAACAAGCTCAGCTACGGAGCTTAGCAGTTTTGCTGCGTGCCCTTATCAGCACTTTGCTAAACACATATTGCAACTCAAAGAGCGAGCGGAATTCAAATTAGAACCTCTGGACGTGGGAGTTTTCTACCATCGCGTCCTTGACCGTTTGCTCAAGCGACTAACCGAGTTACAGAAGGATTTTGCCACCATTGAAAGTGCCCAGTTGCTGGAGCTTCTGAGAGAGCAGGTATTGCAGCTTATGCAGAAAGACGCGTTTATGTCAAATTTTGTCCGCCGCTCCGCCCACAACGCGTTTATTGTTCAGTCTGCCAGCCAGTATCTTGAAGACTGCGTTTTGGCAATTGCAGAGATGGTTCGGGTGGGTAGCTTCACGCCGAGGTTTTCGGAAGTTGCATTCGGACAAGGCAGTGACATACTCGGCCCATACGAGCTTAGCCTTGCCGATGGCCGGTTGCTCTCTTTGAGTGGCAAGATCGACCGGCTGGATATTGCGGAGGTCGACGGTAACAGATTCGCGGTAATCTTTGACTATAAACGCCGGGCAAAATCTTTTGCCTGGGCAGAGTTGTACTACGGCCTGGATATGCAACTGCCAATATATATGCTGGCAGTTCGTAATGCGTCCGGTCCAAAGCATAGGCCAACAAATGTCGTGGGCGCATTTTACATGCCGGTAGAGATAGCACCTGAGAAAACCACGCTGGATGAGCTTTCAGAGCAAAGCGAACGCTTTAGTTACAAGGCCAGAGGCATATTGGATGGGCAATTTTTCCAACTGCTCGACCGCTCCAATAGCAACAAGTTCTATAACTTCTTCGTTACCAAAAAGGGCGACCAGTACGGCTACGACAATAGAAGTGGGGCGCTCAGACCTGCCGATTTTCAGAGTCTATTACAGTTCACTGAGGCAAAGATAATTAAGCTCGCCGAAGAAATCATCTCAGGCAAGATTGATGTTAAACCATATCGTCTGAGCGGAAGGTCACCTTGCAGTTATTGCGAATATAGGGCGGTGTGTCGATTTGACTGGCAGATAAATGACTACAACTTCTTAGAGTCACTAAATAAACTTCAGGTTTTGCAGAGGATGGGAGCGGCTGATGCCTGAAAAACAGTTCAACTGGACTGACCAGCAATTGCGTGCGATCAAGCAGCGAGGCAGCGATGTGCTGGTAAGTGCATCCGCGGGCACAGGCAAGACACAGGTGCTCTCCGGCCGATGTGCCAGCATCGTGTCAGCAGGCTGTGACGTATGGAACATCCTGGTATTGACTTTTACCGACATGGCTGCCGAGCAGATGCGCAGCCGAATCGCCCAGCAACTAAGAGTTGAATTTGCCCGGACCGCAGACCCGCATCTTCGCCAGCAGCTTGTGCTGCTGCAGGGTGCGGATATCAGCACCATACATTCATTCTGCAAGCGGCTGATCACAGAGTATTTTTACCAGCTTGACCTTGATCCGACTTTTAGTGTAATCGACGCCGACGAAGCAAAGCTGCTAAAGACCGAGGCGCTGGAAGAAACCATCGAATGGGCCTGGCAGCAGAGTAACTTACAGCAGGCAATGCTATCACTTTTGTACAGGCGTGACCTTCGCACAAACGACGGCTTTCTGGCAAAAATAATGGAACTCAGTGAATTCTTGGATGGTGTCGTTTCACGAGAGAACTGGCTGGAAAGAGCCGCCCGCCTTGCGGAAGTGCCGAATCTTTTTATGTCCGGGCTCGGACAAAAGCAGAAACAGATTGTCGCCGAGAGGTTGCATGATATTCTTGCTCAGCTTCGCCATGCACGAGTGCTATACGAAAAAGAAACCCCCGGCGGCGATTGGGCAGCGAACTTTGAGGGTACCTTTATTGCACCGGTTGCAGAGTGTATTGAGCTTCTGGAAGCCGGAGATTGGGATGAATGTACCCGGCGTATACGCAGCTTCAGCAAACCAATGTTTCGAAAGCCGAAAGAAGTGCCAGAAATAATTGCTGCCCTTATATCCAAGACCACCGAAAGAGCCGTTAAGTCTATAGTCGAACTCGCTGATTTCGCTGTTTTGAATCCGGATTATCTGGATAGACTTGGTGATTCTGTCAGCCTGCAGACCAGAGTACTCATCGAGTTGGTAAAGAAATTCGACCAATTATACAGCCGGACAAAGCGTGCCCTCAATTGTCTGGATTTTGCCGATCTTGAGCACCATGCCTTGAAGCTCTTGACTGATAAAGACTCCGCAGAGGACAGGCCCGAGCCGTCGGCGGTGGCTTTGATGCTTCGAGACAAGTACAAATACATATTCGTGGACGAATATCAGGATATCAATACCGTCCAGCAGCAGATACTCCACAGGCTGCGGGCCGGGCAAAATATCTTAGAAGTTGGTGACATCAAACAGAGTATTTACGCCTTTCGCGGAGCCGAGCCGGATATTTTCCTTGAGCATCTAAAATCGGCTTCGGCCGACCCGAAAAACCTGGCCCGGGGCTTGCGCGTCGATCTGAACGTGAATTTCCGCTCTGCCGAGGGGATACTTGATTTTGTCAACAAAATATTCTCCCGCCTAATGACCACTGCCTTTGCCAACATTGATTACGATGAGGCCGCTCGGTTAAGGCCGGCTCTGCAACCTGAACGGACCTTATCAGACGGCCAAAAGACCGCGGTAGAATTCCATATTCTTGACGAATTAGATACAGATTTACAAAATGACACCGCGACTGAATCCACAAGCGATGAAAATATAGCTGTTGTAAGCCCCCGCCAGCGCCAGGCGGCGATGATCGCCCGGCGGATCAGGGGTATGGTCGGAGCAGAAACAGGTGAGCCTGAATTTGCGATATATGATAAAGAGCAAGGCAAATCCAGAGCCGTCCAGTATCGTGACATCGTGATACTAATGCGTTCGCTTGCCAAAAAGGCAAACGATTACGTTGAAGTTCTTCGCTTAGCCGGCGTACCCGTTAGCTGTCAAAGCTCAGCAGGATATTTTGAGGCCACTGAGATCAGTGATGTTGTCGCTTTGCTGAAAGTCCTGGATAATCCCCAGCGTGACATAGAGCTGGCTGCGGTTCTGCGGAGTCCCTTCTTCAGGATCAGCGACACCGACCTGGCAAAAATAAAAGCCCATAGTCAGACACAACAGCAGCGCGAGAACTTCTACAGGTGCGTTCTTGCGTACTGTGAATCGGGCAAGGAATCAGAACTTGCTAAAAGGCTAAAGGAAGTACTCGCCAGGATTGAAGACTGGCGGACGCTTGCCCGGCGCGGGCACTTGGCTGATTTAGTCTGGCAGATATATCGGCAGACGGGCTTTTTGTCGTTTGTGTCGGCTCTACCGAACGGCCAGGCCCGCAGGGCCAATCTGCTGAAGCTGCACGACCGGGCAATTCAGTTTGAGGGCTTCGCCAGTAGTGCGGGCATACCTTCCTTGACGCGCTTTGTCGAATTCATCGAGAGGCTTCTGGAGATTGGCCAGGATTGGGCACCTGCTGAGCCGGAAAGCGCAGCAGGAAATGCCGTCCGCATCCTGAGCGTGCATAAGAGCAAGGGGCTTGAGTTTCCTGTCGTATTTCTGGCTGAGCTTGAGAGCAAGTTCAATAAAAAAGACATACAGGCAGATGTCCTTGCCGATGCTGAGAATACTCTGGGACTTCAGATCATCGACCGCAAGTCGAACAGCAAGCTCAGCTCACTGGCACACCAGGTCATTGTGCAAGAGAAACTTTCAAAAGCGTTGGCTGAAGAGATGCGAATCCTTTACGTAGCGACCACGCGGGCAAGAGACCGCCTTATCCTGACTGCTTCACAGAGGCAGAAGCGCTGCCAGGACGTTGTCTACGACGGCTTCTATTTCGGCAGTGAGCCTATCCCTGATTGGCAGCTTCGCTCGTGCCAGAGTCCGCTGGAATGGGTTCTTTACGGACTGTCTGATCGAAAGGCTTTGCATAAGGCCTTTGAAACCGGCCTGGCGCCAGATGCTGCGGATGATGATCTGTTTGACTTAAGACTTTATCGGAAACAGGACCTTGAACAGCTTTCCAGATTTGTTCTTGGCCTGAGAGCCTCTGCAGCGTGGAGCGTGCAGCGTAGAGGGGATAGGAAAAAGCTGAACGCTAAACGCTATACGCTGAACGCTGCCCTGAAGGCACAAATAAAAAAATCTCTGGCCTGGCAGTATAAGTACGCCGATGCGCCGACGCTTCCTGCTAAACAATCGGTGACGGAACTAACACACCGCAGCGATGAATACGTCCGGCTCGATTATTCAAGAGCTCTTCAGCGCCAGCCCAGAGCACTTATTGCTGCTGAGCCGGCTCTGTCGGAGCCGCTTGAGGGCCGTCTCGTTGGCACAGCTACACACACTGTTATCGCCCAGCTTGACCTGACCCAGTCGATTAGCGGGGAAGCGATTGAAAAAACTTTGGAAAAACTTGTGGCTGCCGGTGCTATAGGCTCAGCCGTTGCCGAGCAGATCGATATAGAGTCGATATTGGCGTTTTTCTGCAGTGAACTGGGCCGCGTGGTGCTCGACCCTGAAAATACCGTTTGGCGTGAATGGCCATTCACTTTCGCCTTGCCCGTTTCGCAGTTTTGGGACCACGCGAAGATGGAAAAAGCCACAGAGGCCTGTCCTGAGCGAAGCCGAAGGGACACAGAGTGCACCGAGATAAAGAAAGATAATTCCTCTGAGTTCTCTGTGCTCTCTGTGGCAAAGAGCGATGAAACGATTGTCGTTCAGGGCATAATCGACATGTTAATTCAAACGCCGCGTGGATTGGTGGTTATAGATTTCAAAACCGACAGCGTAACTGCTCAGCAAGTCAGCGAACGCGCTGAGCTTTATCGCCGGCAGTTGGCGCTTTACAGCCGGGCAGCCTCCGCTATCTTGAAGGACAAGCTCCTCGCCAGATGGCTGTATTTTCTGACACCTGCCACCGAGTTTGAGATAAAGAGTTAGCCACAGAGGACACAGAGAAATACTCGATTCTCGATTCTGGATGCTCGATACTTGATGCTCGCTGTCATTGCGAGCGAGGCGAAGCCGAGCGCGGCAATCTTTTTATTGCGACGATTTGAGATTGCTTCGGCCTGAAGACCTCGCAATGACATACAAATGCCGCTTTGCGGCTGTGAACGGTTATAAGAAAAAATGTAGATTGGGGCTTGGCCCACCATTATCCTAATTCTCTGAAATTTCTTGAAAAACCCGACCGAATAGTGTAGATTCCTCATTAGTGGGCAACCAACAATCCGGGCGCATATTTGTTTTATGGTTCAGAATTATGGCGGCAGTTTGTTCTTCCGGGAAAGAAATGTAACGAAGTCTCTTAATTTGTTAGAATTCGCTTAGGACATGAGGACTAATAGAATGGATACCGAAGGTAATTGTTTTTTTTGTGATACTGAATGCGAGGTATATGTAAATCCTCTATGGCATAATGTAAAAGACTATAGATGTAGGTACTGTGGACCTTATGCCTTGCTTGACAGACTGAAAACCTTATTTCCTAAAATTATGGACCCATCAATCAAATTCAGAATATCCTGCATTTTGAATGAAAGGAGACTGAAAGGACTAGGTGGCATAGCATTAAGCATAAAGACAGATAAGGAAGAAAAAATTTATACCTATCCTCAAGTTTCTGTTGATGATGTTTTAGATGAGTTTCCAAAAAAAGCCAGTGATTTTCTTAATAGAGCACTTCTTAATTTGAGCCGACTACACGAACGACCGTTCGAGGTTATTAAACTCAATATGGCGGAAATTGGGGATCGTTTGCTGCTTTTTACTCCAGATAAACCTGGATGTTACGCTTTTTTACGTGAGTTGGCCTGGGAAGGATTTATCAGATTCAATGAAGTTGCCGGTGGTCAACAGTGGGATGTTTTCTTCCTGACTATTAAATTCTACCAGATAGTAGAAAACTTGCAAAAAGAAGAAGTAAGCAATAAGCGTGCATTTGTTGCTATGTGGTTTGATGCATCAATGAATGATTGCTATAAAGACGGTATTAAGAAGGCAATTGAACAGGCTGGTTATGTACCGGTAAGAGTCGACTTACAGGATTTCAATGAAAAAATCTGTGATGAAATCATTGCCGAAATTAGGCGAACGAAGTTTGTGGTTGCTGATTTTTCTGGAATGAGAAGTGGAGTGTTTTTTGAGTCAGGCTTTGCCAAAGGACTCGGCAGAGAAGTTATTTTTACCGTTAGCAAGGAAAATGCTGATGAATTAAAAGAACATTTCGACACAAGGCAATATAATCACATCGTTTATGATTCTCCTGAAGATCTTCGAAAAAAACTGTACAATAGAATTTGTGCAACGATTGTTTAGTGAGTAGGGTGCGATTACAGCACACCGATTATCTGCTGGGCTTTAAAAATTTTCTTGACCATCTGTGAAAGATGTCTTACAATGTAATACATGAAGAATTCAAGCCTTACAATAAGATTGGACAAGGACCTGGATGCCCTGCTGACCAAAGCCAGTCGACGGTCCGGGAAAAACAGAAGCGTAATTGCGCGAGAGGCCCTCAGACGTCAGCTTCGTCTGGAACAATTTGAGCAAATCCGCAAAAGAGTAATGCCGTTTGCTGAAGCTCGCGGATATTTAACCGACGAGGATGTTTTCACCCAGATATCATGAGGGTGTTTCTTGATACCAATGTGCTGGTTGGCGCCGTCGCTACCCGTGGTCTTTGTGCCGATGTTCTCAGAGAAATCCTGGTTTCCCATCAGCTTGTTGTTTCTGCCCCATTGATCGCCGAATTAAAAAATATTCTGCGCAGCAAGATTGGGATACGCCGAGAAATAATATCCGATTTCGTAGAGATGTTGGTCCAAGATTCCGTTTTGTCCAAAAACACTAAGCTGACAAATATCGACATAGATGACAAGGATGATATCCTTATCCTTTCAACTGCATTAAATGGAAAGGCGGAATTATTTGTGACTGGTGACAAAGAGTTGCTTGAACTGGGGAAAGTCCAATCCATGCGAATCATATCTCCCAGAAAATTCTGGGAAACACTCAAAACCCCCTCACCGGATTAACAAGCCTGTCTCGAGCGAAGTCGAGAGGATTTTCCTTTACGGCTATGTCATTTCTGGGTATAATATGCCCGTAAATAATGGATTAGAATTGAAATGCCAAAACGAAAGAATACAGGAGACAGAAGCTTGCCCTGAGCGCAGCCGAAGGGACAGAAGTCAGAAGACAGCAGGCAGAGGACGGAAGTCAAAATGGGGAAACCAGAGAACCAGGATAACAGGATGCAGGTGATCAGGACACCAGGGAATCAGGAAAAACCGCCAAGATATCCTGATAGCCTGATGCCCTGATAGCCACTGCCTGGTAAAGTGATACCCTGATGCCCACTATGATTATGCAAAACAAAGCCAATTTGTGAAAAAGTCAAGTGAACGCAAGCTGAATT
>Ga0315312_1002234_pt1 | contig 13648 bp, 10 predicted proteins | sample TDP7_MG_FD_203629 | JGI IMG/M metagenome (GOLD analysis project Ga0315312, IMG submission 203629) | Freshwater sediment microbial communities from Lake Towuti, South Sulawesi, Indonesia - TDP7 | ecosystem: Environmental > Aquatic > Freshwater > Lake > Sediment | place: Indonesia: South Sulawesi... | reverse complement strand
ATGTCGGCAAGGGGTCGCGTTTCGGTTCTTGTCCGTACAAGAGACGTAGAGAGGCATCTTATCAGACTCCTAGGAGATCTCTCATCCCAGACCGAGCAACCTTCTGAGCTGATCATCGTGGACAACTACTCATCAGAGACCAAACTGGATGAAATGATGAAGCTGTTGTCAGCAGCCAAAAGAGAAGTCTTCGACAATCGCATGAGGATGAAGATCGTTCCTATAACTGATCAAGAGTTTTCATACGCCTATTCAGCAAACGTCGGAATCTTCGTTGCAGAGGGCGATCTTGTCTGCATCACAAACGGCCATTGCTTGCCACTATCAGAAGCCTGGCTTGAGAGCGGAGTTGCGCACTTTAGCAGTGGCGACATTGCAGCAGTGGGAGGATATACACTGCCAGACAAATCGGGAACCGCTTGGGAAAGACTTGCCTATGACTGGGGGTGGAGGAGGCTCAACGAACTGAGTGGGTTCTATGCCAAAGACGCCTTCTTCTCAACCGTCAACGGCATTCTAAGGAAGTCGTTATGGCAGGAATACCCCTTTGACGAGTCAATGCCAGAGAAAATCCATGGCTCGGGAAAATTTGGCGGAGAGGACTACGACTGGATGTTGGAGATGCTCGCTAGAGGTCGCAGAGTGATTGTTGAACCAAAGTTTGATGTTTACCACTCGCACGGCGAAAGCCTCTCTCAACTATTTCCGAAATATCTTGCTTGGCGTCGTATCAGAAGAGCAATACGGTCGCTTCCTCGACCAAGAAAGCCTCACACCAGACTTCGGAAAGCTAAACCGCTGCATTATGATCTCTAGGGCATGTCTTTTCCTTCTTCTAACTAGATCAGGCTTCGGGAACCCCCACCTCATGGGACAGACTGCTTGCCACAGAACATACAGACGCAGAATCAGCAAGCATGCGACCTAATGGCACGCGAATGACGAGAGAAAATCCTCCCACATCTTTGAGTGGGCTTCCTTGTCAATCTCCCTCTTGAGGAGGGCAGGCCTCTTGACACTTGACACCAACGTGACCGAGTATATCCGATTGGTCCTCGGGCAATACCAACTTGCGTTTGTGTAGATTGCTGTCTTCCTCCAAGTTGCACCCGATTTGGTGGTTCCCTGTTTGACTTCCATCTTGTGCCTTCTGAATCCCATCGATCTTAAAGCTTTGAATCTTAACTTTCCTTCCTTAAGTTTCTTGCTCAGATCCTTCAAGTAGTTCTTTTCAAACCATTTGTCAAGGTCCCTGTAGGTTTGCTCATAGATCAGGTTTGCCATGGAGAAATACTCGACAAGGATTTTCTCAGTTTGGTCCGCAAAGGATGAGAGTCTGCGGTCAGTCAGAAGAAAGTGTGCTCTTCCTACGGTTATCTTTGTTTCTGAGAGAAGGAATGAGACAGGGGTTTCGAAGCGGAGGTTCAGCAACGACCATATGTTCGCTTTCTCACTGTGGCATTGAAGCGTGTCAAGCGTTCGCTTTGTTATCTTCTTAGCGTTATCATCGAAGACCCCGAAGACGAAACGCAATATGACTATCCTTTGGCTTTCGATGCAATACCATAAGTATACGCGTTCCTCGGCTCTGGACCTTACAATCATATAGAGAGCCTTATGTTTCGAGACATAGGTCTCTTCCTTTCCCAGAACTGTTACACTCTGGCTCTTAGATTGCTTCTTGATCTGTTCAACGAGCGCCCCTGCAACTTCGGAAAGAGATTTGGCTTTCTTGGGCTCAAAGGGTTCCCATTTAGCCTCAATCATGAAGTTCTCAGCCTCAAGCATGAGATGGCCCGTCCTATTGTCTCCTCCCTGACGGGTGAAACGCATCTCCTCAGGAACTTCAAAGAGGAGACCAGTCCATGCGAACTCCCTGAACTTCAATGTAAGCATCCTCCGGGAACCTGTTGACCCTCTCATTAAAGAACGAGGAACCTGCATAAAACCGTTTTTTAGAGGCTATGTGATCTCTGTCAGTCCGCTAGGAAACACTTTTTAGCCGGAGACCGAGAGTATTGGCTGGCTCCGTTTTGGAGATGGCGAGTTGGCACTCGGATTCCCGGCGGAGGAGGTTAGAGAGGGAACCGTCAAGGTAGTCGTACCTAAGCTTGAAGCGTTCAAAAGGGCTGCTTGGGACTATGCCCCCTCGAGAGCCCCAGTGTTCTACAACCCCCTTATGAAACTGAACCGAGATATGGCTGTTGTGGCTCTTCAAGCCTACCAGAGAAGGGTTAAGCGTGAACTAGTCGTATCTGAACCTTTGGCGGGTTGCGGCGTAAGGGGAATACGCTTCGCTAAGGAAGTAGAAGGCATAGGCAGGGTTCACCTGAATGACATCAACCCAGAAGCATTCAAGCTGGCGAAGCACAATGTACAGCTAAACGAGCTTGCAGGAGTCGTCTTTCTGGCCAATGAAGACGCCAACCTTTTCTTAAGCCTCCACGCAGCACCAAACAGAAGATTCGACTATATCGATATAGATCCCTCCGGAACGCCGGTCTACTACTTAGACTCAGCAATAAGAGCCCTTCGGGACGGCGGACTACTTGCACTAACAGCGACTGATCTTGCTCCTCTGTGCGGAGCTTACCCAAAAGCGGCCTTCAGAAAGTATGGTGGGGTGCCGCTGAGAACTGAATACTGCCACGAACTTGCTATCAGACTATTGATAGGATGTTTGGCAACCGTCGCGGCGAAGCACGAGATTGGCATTGATATTCAGTTCAGTTATAGCTCAGGCCACTATGTCCGAGTGTACGCTTTGGCAGCCCACGGGGCGAAGAAAGCTGACGAAAACCTCAGAAAGATGGGCTACGTCCTTCACTGCTTCACTTGCCTTCACAGAGAGACAGTCCTGGGCGTCGCTAGGACCTTCAGAGAACGCTGCTGCGAATGCGGCTCACCTCTGAAGTTTGCTGGCCCGCTTTGGCTTGGGAACATAGCCGAGGCATGCTTCTGTGAGCAAACGAAGAAAGAGACTATGTCGAAAGGCCTCGCGCCGAAAAGCGAGGTTATGAGGGTGCTGTCTCTTGTCAAGGCAGAATCAGACGCGCCGGCAACGTACTACGTCCTCGACAGTCTTTGCGACAAGCTGAACGTACCTGTTCCGCCGTTGGCAAAGGTCATGGAGAGGCTGAGAGAGAGGGGTTTCAGGGCTTTGGGCACACATTTTCACAGCCGAGGGATCAGGACAGATGCGCCAGCCAAGACCATGACAGCCATAGTCATTGAGGCGGTCGGATAGCCCCCTAGTTTTCGGTGTGTGCCTCTATGACTTCGAGGCTCATGTCGATCGCTTTGACCGAATGCGTCAGTGAACCCAAAGAAATAACATCAGGCCCAAGTTTGGCGTAGTCAAGCAGATTCTCTTCGGTCACGCCGCCCGAAATCTCGACCAGCACTTTCCCCCGTAGGCCAAGATCGCTTAGGACTCTCATGGTTTCCGAAACCTCCCTCAACGTCATGTTGTCTAGCATTATTATGTCAGCACCCATTCCGGCAGCTTCCACAGCTTCGTCCGCTGTCTTCACCTCGATCTCGACCTTCTTGGAGAAACTGGCGGCTGAACGCACTCTTCTCAAGGCTTCGGCGACTCCATTAGCAATTCTTATGTGGTTGTCTTTGATCAGGAAAGCGTCGTCAAGTCCAAAACGGTGGGGATCTCCATCCCCGATTGCGACGGCTCTCTTGTCGAAGTAACGAAGCCCAGGCGCGGTCTTTCTGGTAGCTGCAATTCGGACTTCCAGTCCTGCGTCCCGAACCTTCCTCACGAGTCCTTTCGTGGCCGTTGCTATGCCGCTCATTCGCATTAGAATGTTCAGCGCGGTTCTTTCTGCTGCCAGAACAGCGCGGGCGTCGCCTTCCAATTCGGCGATCACCGTTCCAGAGGAAACCTCATCCCCGTCTTCGGTATTGGGCGCGAATTCCACGCCAAGCATCTTGAAGAAGGTTTCTGCCTCCAAGAGCCCTGCAATGACAGCAGGTTCCTTTACGACTATGTGGGCTCGAACCGTAGTCTTTCGGGGGACAACCGCCTCGGTCGTAATATCGCCCAGGCCCACATCCTCACTTAGAAATTCCATCAACCTTTCCCGAAGGGTAGGTACAGACACCATCAAGATAGAGACCTCCGATCCATACCAGAAAGGTTGAGCTCGGTAAAAAACTTTAGTGAATCTTTCGCCCGTTGTCAATCAGGGCTACTTTCTCTAGGTCCCGACGATTATGCTTCCGCCTATCTTTTTCAGGGTTGCTATTGCTGAGAGGGCTGCTATGTAGCTTGTCTTCGGGTTGGTTGGGAACGGTCTGTTCATCGTCTTGGTTTTGAGCTCCCCGAAATCGCCTTTCACATGGATTTCGTGAGTGATCTCCTTCACTCGCGGGTCAGTTATGATCCTTACCTTCGTTCTGTCTGCCCCGATGCCTGCGAGACTTAGAGCTGCAGAAACATTGACATTCTGAGGAAAGAGCTTCACGGCTTCTCTGGCTGGTCCCTCGTAGAGCACCATCGGCCTTTTGATCGACGAAAGGTTCATTTTTCTCCTCTCAACAAAAGGAGCTCCTTCGAAGCTTAAGGGCGGCTTCCGCGTCGTAAGTGTCACCTTTTCGACATGTGCAACGGCCGCTGATTTTACGCTGTCTAGACCCACGATTGCACCTGTGGGCACGTAGACTTTTCTTCCTTTCTTCTTGGCAAGGTCTGATATCTGCTTAGAGAGGCTGTCGTCGAGAAGTGCGCCGGCGCTCATTACCATAATGTCCTTGCTCTCGGTCAGAGCCTTCACCGCGTATTGCCTAACGGCTTCCTGCGATGCTGCCTCAATAACTATCTGGATGTCCTTGTTTTCGAGGAGTTCGTCAGCATCCCTAGTTACGACAGGTTTCCTGGCTAAACTATTGACAAGCTTTTCTGCGCGTTCTCTGATGAGATCATAGACTGCTACAAGTTCAATGTCGCCAGCTCTTCCGTCACCTATGGCTTCGGCTATTACGGTACCGATGGAACCGCAACCGATCAAGCCCGCGCCGATCTTCGTATCACAATCCCAGCTCTCGGATTGAAGATTCCTAGCAGACTCAAATTTCCGAGTCCCATGATTAATGCACACCCATTTAGATAAGAGTTTCTACCCGTCCATCGAAAGCCAAGCTGAACGGAGGAAAGGTTAAAAGGAGAGCAGTCTTTACAAGGGAAAATCGGCAAGAGGCTGAAAGAATGGATTGGCTGGCAGTTGCGCCGATTGCTGGTTTGACTTCGATCTTTTTCTCAGTATACATGTTTCTATACGTCGACAAACAGGAAAGCGGAACTCCTAAAATGGGAGAGATCGCCACAGCGATAAGGGAAGGCGCCAAGGCCTACCTGAGAAGGCAGAATCTTACGTTGGGCGTTTTCGTTGCGGTTATGGCAGCCATTCTCGCCGTGGCGTTCGGATATGCCAATCCAGTCTACGGGCTTACTGCATCCTTGGCCTACGTATTCGGGTCATTATGCTCAACGCTGGCCATGTATCTTGGGATGAATGCTGCGGTTAGAGCCAATGTGAGAACCGCGAACGCCGCGAGAAAAGGCTTGAACAAGGCTTTCCCGGTCGCATTCTACGGTGGAGCCGTGATGGGCTTCTCGATAGTTGGCTTGGCGTTGCTGGGAATAAGTTTGCTGTACTACATTTTCAGAGACCCAACCATTGTTCTCTATTTTAGTTTCGGGGCGAGTGCTCTTGCACTTTTTGCTAAAGCTGGTGGAGGCATCTACACGAAAACAGCCGATGTGGGAGCTGACCTTGTCGGCAAGGTTGAGATCGGCATCCCGGAGGACGATCCGAGAAATCCGGCTGTCGTAGCAGACAATGTAGGCGACAACGTAGGCGACGTGGCGGGTATGGGCGCAGACCTGATCGACTCCTACATAGCAAGCGTGATAGCAGCCATGATCATCGGTTTCGAGACAAGCGGCGTGTCTAGGGAGATATACACAGTTCTCCCAGTGCTGGTTGCCGCTCTGGGGGTATTCGCCTCTGTTCTCGGAAGTCTCTTTGTAAGAGTTGGCGAGAAGGGAAACCCAGGAGCAACCCTTAACAGGGGTACATTCTCCACGTGCATCATATTCGCCGTCCTCACCTTTCTTCTCACCAGTAACGTAGGGCTCGGACAGCAGGAGAGCTTGGGAGTGTATCTGCCTGCGTTGGCTGGGCTGGTGGCGGGCGTCGTAATTGGCATAACGACCGACTTCTTCACTTCGATTGACAGACCGCCCGCTTTGAGAACCGCCCAAGCCTCACAAACAGGTGCTGCCATAAATATACTGACTGGTTTCTCATACGGCATAATCAGCATTGTTCCGCCCGTCCTTGGCATCTGCACAGCGACGGTGACTTCATGGTATCTCGCCAGCGCCTACGGGGTCAACCCCGTGTACGGCATTGCGATTGCAGCGGTCGGAATGCTGTCAATAGTCGGGATGATAATCTCGGCTGACGCCTATGGCCCAATCGCAGACAACGCGAAGGGGATTGCCGAACAATCTGGGCTTGGAAAAGAGGTGATAGAGGTCTCCGACAAGCTTGACGCCGCGGGCAACACTTCAAAGGCAATAACAAAGGGATTCGCAATAGGAGCCGCCGCTCTCACCGTTCTAGCATTGTTCGCTGCCTATGCTCAGGTCGTCGACATACAGACTATCGACATAAGGAAGCCAAACGTCATAGCCGGAGTCTTTGTCGGTGCCATGATGCCTCCTCTGCTGTCAGCGTTGCTCATACTTGCGGTTGGGAAAAACGCGTTCAGAATGGTTGAGGAGATCAGGCGACAGTTCAGAGAAATTCCAGGATTAATGGAAGGAAGAGCCAAGCCAGACTATACGAGATGCATCGACATTGCAACGAGGGGAGCCCTCAGGGAACTTGTGCTTCCATGCGTGTTCGCGATTGTGGCTCCACTCGTGACCGGATTCATATTAGGGAAGGAAGCTCTTGGAGGGTTCTTAGCCGGAAGCATAGTTACAGGGATAATTTTCGCGTTGTTTATGGCGAATGCTGGCGGACTTTGGGACAACGCTAAGAAGTACATAGAAGCTGGCCACCTTGGCGGAGACGGCTCGGATGCGCATAGAGCTGCGGTTGTCGGCGACACGGTGGGCGATCCATTCAAGGACACAGCTGGGCCCTCTCTAAACACCATGATAACAGTCATGTCACTTGTCGCATCGGTCTTCGCCCCAGTGATAGCAGGCTTTACTCTCTTCGGGCTGTAGCAGTCCCCTTTCCTGAACTCCGCGGTGGCGTGCCTTTCAATCCATAGACTGGTCCGCTTGCTGAATTTTGATTAGCTTCCCCCGTTAAGCACCGGCCCCATAAGCTCTTAAGGGTTTTCAAACGTAGAAATCTAGCATAATGAGGATAAAGGAGCGTTTAGAAGCTATGGCTCAAACAAACTCGCCTCAAGATGTCGAGGCAGAAGTCAAGCAACTGCTCCAGTCCATGACCCTTGAGGAGAAGATTGCGCAGTTGGGTTCAGTCCCGTGCAAGCTGGACTTCCTTCCGCGTCTGGGTCTTCTTGAAAACGGGAAGTTTTCTCCGGAAAAAGCCAAGAGGCTTCTCTTCAACGGAATGGGTCAAATCACACGTCTCTTAGGCGGCACCCGAGAAATAAGAAATCCGAAGGAAGCTGCAAGGATCGCAAACGAGATTCAACGTTTCCTGATTGAGGAAACGCGGCTTGGCATACCCGTCCTAATCCATGAAGAATGCTTAAGCGGCTTCATGGCCTATGGCGCGACCACCTTCCCCCAAGCGATAGGAATGGCCAGCACATGGGACCCTGAGCTGGTGCAAAAGGTCACAGCGACCATCAGAAGGCAGATGAGGCTCGTAGGGACCCACCAGGGGCTTGCGCCGGTTCTCGACGTGGTCAGAGATCCGCGGTGGGGAAGGAACGAAGAGACCTTCGGCGAGGACCCTTACCTCGTTGCCAGCATAGGAGCCGCGTACATAAGGGGGCTTCAGGGAGACGATTTGAAGTCTGGCGTCATAGCTACGCCGAAACACTTTGCAGCTCACGGCTTCTCTGAAGGCGGAAGGAACTGCAGTCCTGTCCATGTTCCGCCTCGAGAGTTCAGAGAGGTCTACCTCTTCCCATTCGAAGTTGCGGTCAAGGAAGCGGGCGCGCTCTCCCTCATGAATGCCTATCATGATATTGATGGGGTTCCCTGTGCGGCTTCACGTGAGCTGCTGACCGGAGTGCTGAGGGAAGAATGGGGTTTCAGGGGATTCGTGGTCTCGGACTACTGGGCCATTAAGAGGCTGCAGACCTTCCATCACGTTGCCGTTGACGAGAAGGATGCAGCTGTTCAGGCTTTGGAAGCAGGCATCGATATAGAACTCCCTAACGTGGACCATTATGGCGAGCCCCTCCTCAGCGCAGTCAGAGAGGGAGCTATTTCAATGGCGACCGTGGATAAAGCTGTATCCAGAATCCTCCGAGCCAAGTTCCTTCTCGGACTGTTTGAGAGTCCCTATGTTGATGTCGAAACCGTCCCCGGAAACCTTGAAACAGCCGAAGACCGTGCTCTCGCCCTCCAAGTTGCCAAAGAGTCCATAGTGCTCCTGAAGAACGATGGTGTCCTTCCGCTCAGCAAGGAAATGGGGGCAATCGCGGTGGTCGGACCAAACGCGGAGAACACGAGAAGCCTCCATGGCGACTACAGCTATACCGCGCATCTCAGATGCGAAGAAGACGCGGTCCCTACAGTCAGCATCCTAGAAGGCATCAAGAACAAGGTTTCCAGAGGCACATGTGTGCGCTACGCAAAAGGCTGCGACATCTCGGGAACGTCAACTGAGGGATTCGAAGATGCTCTGGAAGCGGCAAGAAGGTCCGATGTTGTGATTGCCGTGGTTGGCGAAAAATCAGGGCTCTCGGATTCCGACCTCTCCGGTGAAGGCAGGGATCGCGCGGATCTCGGGCTCCCAGGCGTGCAAGAGGAACTCATTAAGGCTCTCTATGACACGGGCAAGCCAGTAGTGGTCGTCCTTGTGAACGGGAGACCGCTCGCGGTGAAATGGATTGCGGATAACTGTTCCGCTATCATCGAGGCTTGGCTGCCCGGAGAAGAAGGTGGAAACGCCTTGGCTGAAGTGCTCTTTGGGGACTACAATCCAGGCGGCAAGCTTCCGGTATCCTTCCCGCAAGATGTCGGTCAGATTCCGGTCAATTACGGCAGGAGAACCTCCTCCTTGGGCAACTATGTCCTCACTAGTTCGGCGCCATTGTTCACCTTCGGTCATGGATTAAGCTACACAACATTTGAGTATAGTTCATTAACCGTTGCCCCCTCAAAAGCCGGTCCAGCTGGAAAGGTGATTATAAGCTGTAACGTGAAGAATACTGGAAACCGTGGCGGCGATGAGGTGGTTCAGCTCTACATACACGACGAAATCGCGTCTGTCACTAGACCAGCTAAAGAGCTTAGAGGCTTCAAAAGAGTAACGCTTAATCCAGGTGAAGCGAGAACCGTCACGTTCAGGCTTTCTTTGGAGCAGCTTGCCTTCTACGACCGTCATATGAGACTTGTTGTCGAGCCGGGAACCTTCGAGATCATGATAGGAAGCTCATCAGAAGACATTAGGCTGAAGGGAATCTTCGAGGTCCTCGGCGAAGTAAAGATCACACCGTCCAACCGCGCCTTCTTCAGCGAAGTGATCCTGAACTGAGAATCCGAACAAAACTGACAAGAGCTGGAAAAGCCATTTCCTGCGGCGAAAAGGTGAGGTCCCGTAAGCCATCCAGAGGACACATGAGAGCCTTTGTTAGATCTCTCGCAGGTCCACAACTACCCTTTTCCGCTTGACCTGCCCAGTTAGAAGCTGCCCGCTTTCGAGGGCTTTCCAGTCTTCCGCGGTGTTGGTTTTCTCTGAGGCGACTATCAGCTTTTCTGGGCTGGTGAGGTAAGACATCTGGAACGCAGGTTGGTCTTTCAGGCACAGCGATTCTGCTGGTTCATCCTCTCTGCTGTATTTGCAGTAGGCGTAGAGCCTTTCGCCGTCACTGAACAGGACGTTTAAGCCGATGTAAGGGCGATCCTTGTCTGGGTGCTTTTCCCGGTTTTGCAGCCAGAGATCTGAAAGAGTCTTCTCAAACCTCTTGAGGGAGTCTGGGAAACTTGCGCCGCGAGTCATCTCTTTGACAACGTGCCAGAAGTAGACTTCGCTGTCGTTAGCACCTATCACCATGCGTCTCCACTTGCCCAGGCTTTCGGCAACCTCATCCGGTATGGTTATGGTTCCATTATGAGCGAATAGGTATCTCTCGTACCCGAAGGGCTGCGAATTCTCAACAGATATTATCTTCTGTCTAGGCAGTCTTCGAGGGTTACTTCCCCGCCTGATATGTGCCAATATGACACTCGAGTTGGCGCGCTTCACGGCTGAGGCGAACCCCTCGTATTCTTCGTAGACAGGCTTCTCGCTCTTGATAAGATGAAGGACCCCATCGTCATAGAATCCTATCCCCCAACCGTCGCCCTGCAACCTTTCTGGGTCCACATTGCTTTGAATGTAGAGCGAGCAGAGGTCTTCAAGAAGATACTGGGAGGCATTCGAGGCCACGGGCGAAAGCAACCCGAATAGACGACACATGAGTCTTCACTTTCTAGGTCATTCCTTATATTCGTGACTCTGAAGCACACGGTATCCAGGCTAAGCCCGCTAGGCTAGGCAAGTAGGTGGACATTCCCCACCTTGACCTTCTCGAGGTATCTCTTGGCTACCTCGAGGCACGCGTAGGCCTGTCTTCGGCTTGTTGTAGGAAGGTCGTTCATCACATACTGTGGACAGAAGGCCAAAAGCGTATAAGGTATCCTTGGGTCAATGTCCGCAATGAACGCGGCTATCTTCTCTACTTCGCCCTCGTCCACATAGCCCGGGACGAGAAGAGTGCTGGCCGTCAGAACTGGTACCTCGAGGCGCTCCCCGAAAAATCTCTCGCCAACAATCTTGAAATTCTCAAAAACCACCTTCCCAGAGACACCGCAGAGGGCACGATAAAGACTGTCGTCCCAAGCTTTCAGATCAAACTTCACTATGCCGCCGCTCTTAAAGGATAGCTCAGCCGCTTTCTCGACCATCTCTCTGCGCATGTTCCCATTTGTCTCCCAACAGATCCTTAGGATACGGCTCTCACTCTCAGCCTTCTCCAAAGCTATCTGGCTAGTCTTCAATGCGTGAGGCATCTGAACCGATGGGTCTCCTCCGAAGAAACAGATGCACGAGACATGGTTGTCGACGGTCTCAGCTAGGCTCTCCGCACTTATGGGCTGGCGGGGCTTCTGAGGCATGTATCTGTAATGCCAGTTCTGACAGAAGAGGCAGTCAAGGCTGCACGCCCCGTAGAAAACGGCTAGATTTGCATAGCCCCTTTCAGCGGCTGGTTTATACGCGTACCTCGGATAGCCCGCCCCCGTGCATCCCGGGCAGAACCACCAAGCGACGCAGTTGGTCGGAAGCCCGTCATAGTACCATTCAAGCAGCCCCTTCTCCGGCACACCTCCTAAACGAACCAGCTGGCCATCGACATTGCTGACCAAACCGCAGAAACCTTTCTCTCCCACGCCGATTCTGCAGTCGTTGGCGCACATACCACACGGAACCCCCTCGGGATGTCGCGGTGGTTGAGGCGGGAGACCGAATGTCCTACGTGTTTCTGCATGGACTCTGTCTGTCATGGGCAAGGCGCTGTCGGGTCTTTCCCTAATGCATCGTGCGCAGACCCCCAGATGCTCAGAGATTGTTGCTGACTCGCCCAGGCAGATTCTGCATGTCGGCAACTTTCCCACTGTAAGAATAGAGCCTCAAGGTTGCTCTTAGTTGTTTTCCCGTCTTCGGCAGACTATATGGGGATACAGCTCCGATATCATATAGTCTTTTAAACCTCAGTGAAGGCGGTATACACTGGCATAGAAAGTGGGAAAGACTTCGAGGCGCATTTGCGATGGGAAAGACCGAAGACCAAGTCATCGAATTGCTGCGCGACTCGGATAACTTGAGCTTGGCTGAGATTGCTGAAAGGTTGGGTAAGAAGCCGAAGGCCGTCTTTCGGGCCCTCTGGAAGCTCTTCGAAGAAGGCAAAGTCCACTGCGACCCGCAGACCCGACGATATACGCTCGCAAAGAAAGATCCAAGATAGCCAGCGAAATGCGTCGTGAAAGAGCATCGGTTCGACCTCAGACGGCTTGTTGCCTCGTGTTTTGTGGCTCATAATAAGTTTTTTAAATTCAGAGGCGATACTTCATTTCATTGGACGGAACAACTGTAGATTGCTGGAGATGAATGTCATGAAAATAGGAATCTTCACGGTTTTGTACAACGAATGGAAACTCGAAAAGGTCCTAGAGTACGTCTCAAAGCTCGGCTACGAATCCGTCGAGATTGCGGCATGGAAGGGAAGCAACCATATAGACCTCGAGAGAATACTCAGCGGCAACGCCACCAGATACAAGAGAACAATAGAGAAGTATGGGCTCTTCATCTCAGGCTTGAGCAACCATCTTGAGGGGCAGTTGGTCCTTGGTCCCCATGACGAGTCCACAGACGAATGGTTCAAAGGCTCGCCGGAAGAGAAAGCAAAGTACGGAACGGAACGCATGAAGAAGACAGCCGAAGCCGCAGCTGCGCTTGATGTGCCGGTTGTGAACGGTTTCACCGGAGCGCCTTACTGGGGAGCATGGTACATATACCCGCCAGCCTACGAGAAGATCTTCGAGAAAGGTTTCCAGCTGCTCAGTGAACGCTGGAACGAAATCCTAGACGCCTTCGCAAGTCACGGGATCAAGTTTGCCCACGAGGTACACCCTCAGGAACAAGCCTACAACATTGAGACCGCAGAGCAGGCGGTAAAAGCTGTCAACGGCAGGAAAGAATTCGGCTTCAACTTCGACCCAAGCCATCTTATCTGGCAAGGCATAGACCCAGTTGTCTTCATCAAAAAGTTTGGCGACAGAATATATCACAGTCACGCGAAAGATGCGGAGCTAGTGAAAGAAAACCTTTCGACCTCAGGATCGATTTCCACGGGTGCTTGGCGCAGGCTTGGGCGAGGTTTCAGGTTCAGAGTGGTCGGCTGGGGCGATGTCGAGTGGAAGAGAGTTATGACCGCGTTGCTTGAGGTCGGTTACGATTACGTCTTGAGCTATGAACATGAAGACCCCGTGATGAGTCGTGAAGACGGCTGCGAAAAGTGCATAGCCTTCCTGAAGCCGCTGATAATCAAGGCACCGCTAGAAAAGGTGTGGTGGTGAGAGAGATGCCCAAAAAGGAAGTCGGCTTCGTCACCATGGGAAAAGTCGCAGAGAAACCCAAAGAGATTAAAGACATAGGAGTCGGCGTTATAGGTTACGCTTTCATGGGCAAGGCTCACACCAATGCCTATCTGAGAATGCCGATATTCTTCTATCCGCCCCCAGCGAGACCTAGACTGGTAGCCATCTGTGGCAGAACAGGGGACGCCGTTGCGGAGGCTGCTAGGAGATACGGGTATGAAACCTACTATACCGACTGGAAAGACTTGGTGAAAGATGAGCGGATCGAATTGGTCGACAACAGTCTGCCAAACAATCTGCACGCAGCCCCTTGCATAGCGGCAGCTGAAGCTG
>Ga0315312_1002233_pt1 | contig 13653 bp, 11 predicted proteins | sample TDP7_MG_FD_203629 | JGI IMG/M metagenome (GOLD analysis project Ga0315312, IMG submission 203629) | Freshwater sediment microbial communities from Lake Towuti, South Sulawesi, Indonesia - TDP7 | ecosystem: Environmental > Aquatic > Freshwater > Lake > Sediment | place: Indonesia: South Sulawesi... | reverse complement strand
TCCGTGAAGAGGATCGTGCTCGACCATTACGGCAAGAAGTCCATTTACACCAACAACTGGGCACGTGGTATCGAGGCTGAGATCACCCTGGACGGCGCTACTTGGCATAAGGTGGACGTCACCGCTGGCGCCATTTTCGAGCCGAGCATGGTGCGGCTGGAACCGGTCCAGTCCATTAAGGCCATCAAGTTCACCACCACCGCGACACACGACCCGGAATGGTGGGGTATCTACGAAGTCTTCGTCTTCGGCCCCGCGAAGTAGGGCCTCGCCCTCGCAGGCGAAGACCGAGCCCGACAGTGAGGAGGGGGACTGGCTCTTGCCTTGCCGGTCTCCCTCTGCGTCCCAACCGAGGGTGGGCCCGCAGCCACTGGGCTGATAACGGCGCGTACAGCGCGGGCTTCGAAGGTTCCGCGTGTGCTAGAATAGTCCCGTTGCGCTAGCTGCCCCGAAGAGAAGGCCTCGGCGTTAGTAAGGGTACGCACATCATGCCAGCACTGCCACAGGTTACTGAGCTTTTGCGGCTCCAGCGCGCGTACTACCAAGCAATCAGCGCCTGGAGGTCCCGCCCGTGGGGCGTAATCGGCCTCAACCTCAAGAACCCTTCATCACATGACAGCAACCATGCCTACGTTGACGCGCCGGTCAACGCTGAGCAGCTAGCTGCAATCCTGGGCGAGGCCGTGACAACCTACGCACCCAAAGGAATCGAACCGCGGGTGCGTTACCATGTTCCTCCTCATGCGCCTGACTTGGAGCGACATGCCGAGGCATTGGGCTGGAGTGCTGAGATGGAAGAGCAGACTTGGCGGGCGTGGCGTGCTGAGCATCGCCGCGAACAGGCGCCACAGGTTCCCGGTCTGACGCTGTCGCTTGCGAATGCGCATGAGCTGGAGGACCTGCTTGCCGTGCACAATGAGGGTGAGGATCAGGCTACCGCCTATCGCCATAGGCAAGTCTTTGCCGCGCTGACGCGCCGCGACAGCGTGGACTGGCTACTTGCCAGGCTTCACGGAGAGCCGGCCGGCACACTTGCCTGCGTGTGGCGGCACGGATGGGGCTCGGTCGAGCACGTGAGGACTCGCGAAGCCTTCCGGCGGCGCGGCATCTGCACCGCGATGCTCGGCTTTGCACAAGATCTGGCCGCGAGTCAGGGTGCACACGGGCTGTACCTGTATGACTCAGTCGAGGTCGCCGACCGCATCTATGCTAGAGCGGGATTTCAGCTAGTGTCCTATCTCCGACAAGTCCAGCTCACGCCAGCGCCTCAGAGTCCGGATCCGCACTCGGCCTAGAAGGAGCGTTATGGCGCGAGGCGAGAGGCTAGTGCTCAGTTCACTTAATGGTGTTCCCGCTTCGTTTCTGGGTTCATGGGGCAGGAGCAAGCTCCTGCCGTAGGGACCCATCTCATCAGGCGACAGCCCGAGTGCTCACGTTGAACCCACTGACTGCTCCGGCAGATTGCGCGATGGTTGCACATGGCTGCCTCGTTGCGGCTTGACCGAGTTATGCTCCGGCCGGTAGCATTACAGGCCGATTCCGATGAAGGGGCATTCCTGCCGCCAGGATCTGAAGACTGCGCGAGAGCGGGTAGAGCGCATGGTGCGCGCGCATGTGGGGCGCGGGCGCTACGCGCTCAATTCGGATGCTGCGACCGTAGAGCACGTGCTGGCCGGGTTGGCCCGCAACCTGGTCCGGCACGGCCGCTGGTACTGTCCCTGCCGGAAGGTGAGCGGCGATCCGGAGCGGGATCGCCGCAACATCTGCCCGTGCCCCCAGCATCATGAGGACATCGCCCGCGAGGGAGTCTGTGAGTGCGGGATTTTCGTGAGCCAGGAGTATGCGGCGGCCCACGCGTCGGAACCGCGCCACGAGAAGAGAAAGGAGGCATGATGGGGTTCACACTGGAGATCGGAGCGAAGGCTCCCGAGTTCAACCTGAAGGGTGTGGACGGAAAGATGCACAGTCTCTCCGACTACGCGGACAAGAAGGCAGTGGTGGTCATCGTGAGCTGCAATCACTGCCCAACGGTGGTCCAGTACGAGGATCGCATGGTGCAGATCCAACGGGACTACGCGGGCAAGAGTGTGCAGCTCATCGCCATCAATGGCAACGAGACCGACAACCATCCGACGGACGACTTCGGGCACATGGTTCAGCGCGCTAAGGAGAAGAGGTTCAACTTCCCATATCTGCGGGATGACACGCAGGAAGTGATCCGCGCCTTGGGCGCGGTGCGCACACCCGAAGTCTTTCTTTTCGGGCCCGAGCGCACGCTGCTGTACCATGGGCGGATTGACGACAACGCCGACAATCCCGGGGGAGTCAAGCGCCACGATCTGCGCGAGGCGCTAGATGAGGTGTTGGCAGGCCGGCCTGTGACTGTACCCGACACCACGCCGGTTGGCTGCACTGTGAAGTGGTGGGGGAAGGATCCCCACTGGATGCCGCCGGGATACCAAGGCTAAACTGAGACAGCTTGCTTTGAGCCGCGGTTCGCGGGCCAACATACCAGGCGGAGCAGGAGGCAAGCTCCTGCTCCACGAAGCAGGTGTGGGGCGATACCTTGTGCCCGAGAGGCGGCCATGCGTGTCTGCGACTTGGTCTCGATCTCTCGTGCGCCGGCGGTGGTCTCCCTGAGCGATGTCGAGAGGCTCAGGGACGACCTGTGCGCGGGAAGGGAGGCAACAGGTGGGGCAGGTTTGAAACCTGCCGCCACACAGCTCACCGCCCTGGTGAGCGAGTATTCCCTCGCAGAGGCCGAGACGCGGGCCGCGTTCGAGGCGATGATCAGATCGCTCGGCAGACAGGAGGAGCGCGGGGATGCGTTCCACATTCAGGGGATGTATGGAACCGGCAAGTCGCACCTCCTCGCGGTGCTGGCTCTGCTCTGCGGGCACCCGGAGCAAGCATGGCCGGTCTTCCTTGACTCCCATCCGGAGTATGAGCCAGCGGCAGAGGGTTTCCGCAAGCGGAGGCTTGTGGTCGCCATTCCGCTCGACGAGTATTCTGCTCCGACGCACCCGCTGGAATACGTGGTGTTGTCTCGCATCGAGGCCGAGCTGGCCGCCCGGCACGGGACGCGCGTCGCGCTGACCGAAGAGTGGCACCTGTTCGACCTCGTTGATCGCTATGTTCTCCCACAGATAGGCGATAGCTTGAATGAGGCTGCGCAGGCCGCGCACGGCGTGGGCTGGGAGGTGCTGCGGGGCCAGAGCACGAGGGAGGCGGCTGCGCTGGCGCTGGAGTTCCTCGCCAGTGCGAAGTTCCCCCTCGACTGGCGGCGGTCCCGCGCGGAGGCGTGGGCCGAACTCGGCCGGGCCTTGGAGGCCCGGGGGATTGACGGCCCGGTGGTGCTGGTGGATGAGTTGGGCACATTTCTGGCGAGCAAGGACAGGGCTGGGCTGAACGCGGACGCTTCCTTCCTCCAGTATCTCGCGCAGCGGACGGCAACTGCCCGCTGCTGGCTGATCTGTGTCACGCAGCGGGGGCTGGAAGAGGTGGGCGACATTGATCGGCGGACCCTGCGGCAGCTCCGCGGGCGGTTCCGGGCCGGATTCACCTTGGACCTGGCCGATCTGGAATGGGTAGTGGAGCACCGGCTGGTGCGTAAGCGGGAGGTGGATGGCCTTCGGGAGGTGGGGGAACGCTTGCGCTCCGAGTACCCTGGCGCGGAGGGCGAGGCCCCGTTCTCGACGGCCGAGCTTGCGCGCTCGTATCCGATCAATCCGCGCTGTCTGCAAGCGATCAGGCACGCGGCGGAGATCAGCCTGTCACGCACGCGGAGTGTGGTGCGCATGCTCCAAGAAGCGGCCGCGGAGCGGGGATGGCTGGAGCAGCCGGCGGAGCGGCTGATAACGCCGGATCGGGCCTTCGACCTCTTCCGCGACGAGATGGCGCTGAGCGCTTCTGGTCGGCAGCATCTGCACGCTTACGAGGTGGTGATGGCGAACGCCGGCCGGGTCGCGCCGGGAAGAGAGCGGCAGCTCGGGATGGTGATGAAGGCCCTCTGTTTCTTGGGTCTGGGCGAGCTGCGGTGGTCGGCGGGGCAACTGCGCGCCAGCCTGGTGGGCTGTGACGAGGAGGAGCTGTGGCGAAGTCCGGAGGCTCTGTGCGAGCTGTTGCTGGCACTCTATCGCCGCGGCAGCTATGTGGAGCGAAGCCGGGGAGAGGGTGGGGAGGCGGACGCATACTATGTTGATGTGTCCTCCGATGTCGCCGAGCGAATCAGGGAGCGGTTGGCCGAGCTAGTGGCAGGGCTGGCGCCAGAGGACGGCCGGGTCACGGCCGCGGCGCTGGAGGCTTGCCGGGAGGCGAGCTTTCCACTCGCCGCGATGGCGGAGCCGCGCAGCCTGCCGGTGATGTGGTCGCACTCCCGGCGATACGTGACGGTGGTGTGTCGAGACCTCTGCGGCCTCACGCGGAAGGAGCTGGAAAACCTGGCCGCTGCGCTCGCCTCCCCCCAGACAAAGGAGGATGGGTGGCTGTTTCTGGCTTCTCCGACGGCCGACCCGGCTCGCCAGGCAGAGGCGTGGCGTGAACTCGGCGACGGCCTGGAGGGGCGGTTCGCGCCCGGCCTGTTGATCTGGCTGCCCGCGGAGTTGAGCGAGGCGGAGCGCGAGCATCTCGTTGAGCACACAGCCATCGCCTCCATGGTAGCCGATCGTACGCTTGGCAGGCGACAGGACAGAGAGTTTCGGGAAAAGGTGCGGGAACGGTGGGCCGATTCCGAGGCGGAAGTCGGCCGGATGCTGCGGCGCGCGTACCACGAGGGCAGGATCTTCGGCGTGGGCGGACAGGAGGCGATCGAGCGCGAGCGGCTGTGGGCTCTTTTCGGCGACTGGGAGGAGACTCTGGCAGCGGTCTTTGCGGGACCGTTTCGAGAGATGTTCCCGCGCTTTCTCTCCATTGCTCCTGAGCGGCGGCTTGCCGGCCGCGCGCAGACCAATCAGATCATCGCTCAGTTCATTCGCTCCGGGGAAGTGACACTGCCGCCGGCCTCGACGCTGGAGGCCCACTTGATCGCCTGCGCGGCACCGCTTGGGCTGGTGGAGGGCGAAGGGCGCCACCTGCGGCTGGCGCTGAAGAACCGGGACCTGGTCGAGGCGGCCATCGCCGCCGCGCCTCCGCGGTCTGGGGGAGATTCGATTGATCCCCATGAGGCAGTCTCTTATGGGGAGTTCGTGGGCCGCCTTGCCAAGAGCGAGTGGGGCCTGGTGCGAGAGCAGAGCGAGTTGTTGGCGGCCGCGCTGATCAAGACCGGATATCTGGTGGGCCTGGACGCGTTTCTCCAGCCGGTGAGGCTGGAGGCCGTCGCCGCTCCTCTGGGGGAGAATCTTCCTTCCGTCATGCGCGGCACGGCCTTGCGCGGCCGCGTCGCCGAGACGGCGCGCGTGCTCTGGCGAGCCGCGGCTGGTGAACGAGCAGGGGAATGGGACCTGCCCATGCAGGAGCGGGCCTGGGGGGAGATGATTGCTTGGGCGGCGCGCCTGTCCGCTGGCGCGGAAGAGAGGCGGGCGGCTATGGAGCGGGCCGCGGAGCTGTTCGGGCATCATCCCGAAGATTGGTCGTGGGCCGATGAAGCGCTCGGCCGCGCTGAGGCCCTGGCGCGCACGGTCGAAAGCGCGCTCACATCGAGGGAAGGCTTGACGAAATTGGCGACTGCGGCAGAGCGATTGCCAGGAGACCTAGAGGGAACAGCACATCTTCTTGCGGGCTGGCGGGAGTGCGAGCGGTTCCTGCGAGAAGAGTTCGGCCAACTGGCGCGGCTCTATCAACTGCTCGCCGATCCAAGGGTGCAGATGCCGGAGGACTCGCTGCTCGCCCGGCAGCGCCGATCGGTCCTCGATAGCTTCTCCTCACCGGCGCGTCTGGTCTCCGATCCGGCCGAGGCAAAGGCTGCGGCGCGGCGCTGGCTAGAGGCCTACCGGAGGCACTATCTGGCCTGGCATGCTCGCGCGCACGCGGCTGGGAACTGGGAAGACCTGGCCGGGCTGCGGCGGTCGGCCCCGCTGGAGGCCGGCCGCCGTCTGGCGCGGGCAGGGCTGGAGACGGAGGCGGTGGCGGTAATCGAGGCGGAGTTGGGGCGCGCGCTCGCGGCGCGCTGCGTCACGGGGGACCCACTGCCGGTGGGTTCTGTAGTCTGTCCGGTGTGCGAGATCAAACTTGGGGAAGAGATGAGGCGGCCTGAGTCGCGGGACCTTCTGAAGCGCGCAGAGGAGGTCCTGACGCGGCAGCGGGGCGAGTTGCTCGGCCAGAGCGAGCTATTGCAGCGGCGTCTCTCGGGCTGCCGCGAGGAGCATATCAAGCGCGCCATGGAGAAGCTGCTGGCAGTGGCCCGCGACCTCTCGCCAGAGGAGCTGTGCGAGCTGCTGGGCGATGACGTGATCGCCTGGCTCCGCCATCACCTCACCCGCCCGCAGGCGCGCCGGCGCGAGCTGCGCGCCCTCGAAGACCTGCTGCGCGGCAAAGAGATCACGAAGCGAGAGGTCATGCAGATCGTTGACAAATGGCTCCAGGCCGGAGAAGATGAGGTGGTGGAGATTGTGTGAAAAGGAGCGGTGTTAGTAGATGGAATACCGGGCTGTGGTTTTCGATCTCTTCGGGACGTTGGTTGACAACTTCTCTGCTCTGGAGTACCGGGGTGTGTTGCAGGAGCTGGCGGGGATAGTTGGCGCGCCTGCAGAGGGCTTTATCCGGCTGTGGCGGGAGACGGTGGACGACCGGATGACGGGAGCCTTCCCAACGATAGAGGCCGGCATAGAGCACTTGTGCGCGACGCTCGGCGTGTCCACCGACCGCTCCAAGCTAGCTGCGGCGGCAGAGGTGCGAATCGCCTTCACGCGGCGCGGTCTGACACCACGGCACGACGCGGTGGAGACCCTGACGAAGCTGCGCGAGCAGGGCTGCAAGACCGGGCTGGTCACGAACTGCACGATGGAAGTCCCGGGGCTGTGGGAGGAAACACCGCTCGCTCCGCTCGTGGACGAGGCCGTCTTCTCGTGTGTGGCGAGGGTGCAGAAGCCGAACCCGCGCATCTATCAGATGGTCTGCGAGCGACTGTCGGTGAGGGCAGAAGAGTGTCTCTACGTGGGTGACGGGGCCAATCGCGAGTTGTCAGCAGCCGCTCGCGTGGGGATGCATGCGGTTCTGCTGCGTGTGGCCGATGACAACTCAAGCGAATGGGAGCGCGCAGAAGCGGAGGAATGGAAGGGGCCAACGGTCTCGGCATTGAGGGAGATTCTGACGCTGGTCGAGTAGTCTGGCGACGCTGGGCCGAGAGGCAGGCTCCTGGCCTATGAGGTAGACAAAGGTTCGGCGAATGGCCAGTGGCAGGAGGCAAGCTCCTGCCCTACGAACCATGCCTCTACTCTAGACGCACGCGGTAGGTCGCGAGCTCTTCCGCCGACAGAGTGTCGGGCGGCACCAACCGGTAGTGTTTCTCCGCTGATATCTTGATATCTCGTCCACTCTCTTCGAACTCAAACAGGACGATCAGCTCTTCCTCGGTAAACTGCGCCCCAACCGGACGGCAGATGAGGCTGGGGAACCTGGTGCTGCAGAGCCAGAGGTCCTGCCTCACCTGGACGCTCTTGAGCTTCTCCCTTGCACCTTTCGCCTGTACCGGGAACACATAACGCGCGCCGCGCCTGTCGACGCCAACGTAGATCTCGTCAGTCTCGATCTGACCGAATTCCGGAAGGTTTGTGCGCAGGTGGTTCTGGAGTGAGTAGCAGGTAACGCCGGTGAAAACATCGATGAGGCGGTTGTATCGAAGCTTTGCCAGGAGGGCCTGCTCATCCCCCAGCGCGTACATGGCTATCAGGCCAGGCGTAGCATCAGGCACCTTGGTCTCAGCAAGGCCTTGGTTTGGTTCGGCCTGGAGCGGGAGTTCTGCGAAGAAGCGGTAACGCCCCGTTCCAGCAGGCAGAATAGTCCACATCTTACCCTTGGGTGCCGCGGCTGTCACCGAAGCAGGCAGAGCCGCACGGTATCGGAAGGTGTATATCACATCGCCGAGGTTCTTGGGCAGCGTTATCGCGAGTGTCTGGGCTGTCCTGATGATCTCGTCCCTGCTGAACTCAAATTCCTCCACACCGAGATGATAATGACGGTGAAAGATGCTCTCGATGATCTGCTCGTACCGACTCGGGCGCTTTGTGCGGCCGCTCTCAGCCATTTGGGGTCTCCCGCGGTTGTGTGTAGATTGGCTAGTCTCCCGGCCAGCGTAGAACAAGGACCTCCTCCCGCAGTTGCTGCCTTGTTGCGGTTGCAAGGCGTGTGCGGAAAAGGTCCAAGCTTAGCACCTCGTATCCTAGAGAGTCAGCAATGTGTGCTAGGAGTTGTCCTGTGCGGATCATCACTTGGAGGTAGGACGCTTGATCACCCACAACGTAGGCCAAACGAGCGCCGGGGCGCAAGCAGTGACGAAGGCTGGCCAGATGGCGCTTCATGCCGCCAAAATACAGTCTTGCCACAGAATGGTAGAGCCGCTCAAAGCCAGACGTTTTCCTCAGACCAATACGTCTTTCCTCTATCTGCTTTGCCAGGTGCTCGATCTGGGGATGGCCTGCTACATAGTCGTCGTCGTCGTCTCCTTTGTAGACGTTGCGGGTATTCGAGCGGACCAACTGGCGCTTGACGGCGCGCAGCTCTGATGTGTTGCGGATGAGCTCCAGTATGACCGATTCAAGGCGGGTTATCCGGGTGTAGTCCTTCTCATTCGGGTAGGGTGGCGACGTAATCACCGCGCTGATAGCCCCGGGGGCTAGCACCTCCGATACTCTTCGCGAGTCTGCGCAGTAGAGCCGCGCTGGGGCGCGATCTGCTCCACTAGTACTCCGAAGGTCATCTGCCATGACATATACCCACTCCAGCCAAGGTGCAATAACCGGAGCATCGGGTTTGGGTGATGTGACACCGATCTCCGGGCCAAAGTGGAGATTGCCTATCGAAGCGGTGAGAGCCCTGGCCAGCGCCAGCAGTTGATGGGCCTGGTATCGTTTCTCTGGATGACCTCTTATGTAATCCCGCAGCACGAGCGTCTTGTGCAACGGCAGAGGGCTTATGGAACCCCTGAGCAGTAGCTTCTGACTCTCCGCAGGGAGAGTCAGAAGCTTGTCAAGTTGCACTCTGCCAGCGAGGAAGGAAAGCAGGTCATCTATGCCATCCGCCGAGAGCGCCGCTCTTGCCGCGTCTGCGACCTCCTGAGCATGCTCAACCAGAACCTCCGGGTCAATGGCCCAGTCAGTCTTAACCTGACTGGCGAAGTGCGCCATCGGATGAGCCTCGATTCCGACGCTTGGGATACCTGTTTTCTTGCATTCGACCAGAACTGTGCCAGTGCCGCAGAATGGATCAAGCACTTGGTCAGTCGGTCTGATGTCGAAGCGACTCAGGTACTCGCGGACAAGGTGTGGTGGGAAGGAGAGCACAAACCGATACCAACCGTGGACCGGCTCGTCCTCGGGCTGAAGCTTGTTGGCGTGTCCGTTTACCCAACTCCGGGTGCGCGCCGCAGAGCCCATTGAGCCTCTCTCCTCACGATTGCTGTTCTCTTTCTTTGTGCTAAGGCCCGGGACCTTCCTGCATGGGCCGCGCGATCGTGTTCGTTGGGTGGCGTCTTGCATCCTGCCTTGTGCTGTCCAGCGTCGCACGAATCACACATGACAGAAGGCCAGCTTCTGCCCTACCCGGGACAGCGGAACACATACACCAACTCGCGCTTCACCGCTTTGGCGAAGAAGGCTTGGTTGGTGAGGCGGCGGGGGTAGGTGGCGACGAGACGCATGCCGTGGGCCTGGCAGAGGTCCCGGACGGCTTCGTGAATGCCTTCCTTCGATTCCCCGATCACCAGCGCGAAGTGGCCGTCGAGCACACGCGTGAGTTGAGCGATGACGGCCTCCATGTCGGCGAGGTAGTCCCGCGGGCGGCGGCCGATTTCGGCCCGGCCCGGCTCCTGGAGACCGAGCAGCCGGAATGAGAGCAGGTGCATCTTCTGGTAGTTCTGCGCGCTCCAGTATGGCGGGGAGGTGACGGCGAGGCCGGCGCGCCGGCCCACGGAGGCGAGGTCGCGGGCATCGTGGAGCAGGGGCTCGGCCTTCCCCTCGGCCTCCGCATGGAACCCCGCTAGCGCGCGCTGCATGCGCCGGAGTTGGCTGTGCAGGCGGGCGAACGGGTTGATCTCTCGGGTGCGGTTGTCCACGATGCGGTAGTAGTGCTTCTTGTCAACATAGCGCGGGGTTTCGGGCAGGGCAGGCACGGTGCGGTCCATGCGCGCGTTGCTCATCCCTTTGAGCAGGTCGGAAAGCCCGACCTCGACGAAGTTGCGAGTGCTCTCGTCCAGATGCTGCGCGCGGTTGAGAATGGCCCGGATGGCCCGCGCTACGTCCTCCCGGAACCACTCTTCGCTCCCGAGGAACAGCCGGGCGGAGCGCGCCCGGTGGCGCGCGGGGACGTGGGCCGCTTCATCTGGGGATGGCGGGCGTGGGTACGCCCGCCCTACAGCCAGCCAGGCAATGATCTCGGAGAGGGCGGCCTGGTCTATGGGCCTCGTCTTGGCGCGGGCGATCTTGACTGCGAGGGGGTTGATGTCCGCGCCCCAAGAGTCGTGCCCGAGGCGCGCGGCCTCCACCAGAGTGGTGCCGCAGCCCATGAAGGGGTCGAGCACCACGTCTCCGGGCCGCGCATACATCTCGATCACGCGCCTGGGGATCTGGGGGATGAACTTGGCGGTCCAGTGGTGGAAGAAGTGGGTGGAGCCCTGGGTCTCCTTGATCCCCAGGTCGGCGAAGTCCCAGTCTTCATGCCGGCCGGTCATGGCCTTCCGATCCAGGTATGCCAGTCCTCGCCAATGCGGCCCTCGCGGCGATAGCGCTCCATCGCCAGGCCGCACGGGCATTGCTGTTCCTTGGGCAGGGCGAGAGAGAGGGAGGCGGCGATGTCCAGGAAGCGGTCAACCGCCTGCTGGATGATTTCCCGCTCGGCCTCCTCCACCAGCCCCTCGAACACTTCGCCCGGCCTCACCTCACGCTGCTTCACACCTTCTGCGTAGTTGGTGACATAGCATATCGGGTGGTAGCAGATCTCCAGCTCCCGCGCGAGGAAGACTTCCGGAGCCAGGGTCATGCCCACCAGTTGCACCTTCCAGTCCCGGTAGCGGCGGATCTCAGCCGCGGTCTCCAGGCGGGGCCCCTGGGTGCAGAGGTAGACTCCCTGAGGGCGGTAGGGAAGACGCAGCTGCGAGAAGGCCACCACCGCGGCGTCGTGCATCTCCGGGCAGAAGACCGGATGCTGGCGGAGGAAGCCAAGGCCCGTTCCCTTGTAGAAGCTCGACTCGCGGCCGCGCGTTTCATCTATCAGATCGTGTGGGAGCAGATACTCGCCGATCTTCAGGGAGTTGTCTATCGCGCCAGGCCCGGACCAGGCCATGATGCGGGAGACACCGTGTTCCTTCAGGGCGTAGATGTTGGCCCGGTAGTTGACCCAGGGTGCGGCGATCTCGTATCCCGTCTCGCCATGGCGGGGCAGAAAGAGGAAGTGCGCCTCGACCAGGCGCACCCGGTAGATGGGGGCGGAGAGGCCGAACGGCGTGGGGGCGGGCCCGAGGCGCTTGAAGTGCTGGGCCTTGGCCTTCAGCAGCGTGTGCGCGCCGCTGCCGCCGATGACGGCGAAGGGATCTCGCGCGGTCATTCCAGTGTCTCCAGGAGGTGGTAGTAGGTATCCCGCCGCGCGGGCGTGAAGCCTGCGCGGCGGATGAGGTCGGCCAGCTCCGCGGCCGACATGCGAAATGTCACTCCGGCCGCGCGCACCACGTTCTCCTCGATCATGGTGCTGCCCAGGTCGTCGGCCCCGAAGGCGAGGGAGACCTGGGCGATGTCGGCCCCCTGGGTCACCCAGGAGGCCTGGAGATGAGAGACATTATCGAGCACCAGCCGGGAGATGGCAAGGGTGCGCAAGTATTCGTGGGGGCCGACCGCTTCGCCGCCAAGGGCGGTATTGGCCGGCTGGAATGTCCAGGGGATGAAGGCAGTGAAGAGCCCTGTGTCGTCCTGGAACTCCCGCACCCGCAGCAGGTGCGCTGCTCGATCGGCCGCGGTCTCCAGGTGGCCGAACATCATGGTGGCCGTGGCCCGCATGCGCAGGGCGTGCGCTTCCCGCATCACCGCGAACCACTCCTCCACGGTGCACTTGCGAGGGCTGAGGCGGGATCGCACTCGATCGCACAGTATCTCTGCGCCTCCTCCGGGTAGAGAATCGAGGCCTGCCTGTCGCAGCCGCGCGAGAGTCTCTCCGATGGTGAGACCGGAAAGGCGCGCCAGGTGGACGATCTCCGGCGCGGACAGAGAGTGCAGGTGGACGGGGAAGCGGGCCTTGATCTTCCCAAACAGCTCCTCGAACCAGGAAAGCGGCAGGTCGGGGTGGAGGCCGCCCTGCATGAGGATCTGGGTGGCTCCGAGGGCCACCGCCTCTGCGACTTTCTCGATGATCTCTTCGTGGGAGAGCAGGTATCCCTCCGGGTGGCCGGGTGGGCGGAAGAAGGCGCAGAAGCGGCAGCCGGAGACGCAGACATTGGAGTAGTTGATGTTGCGGTCAATCACGAAGGTGCGCAGGGGTTCGGGGTGGAGCCGCCGACAGATGGCGTCGGCGGCCGCGCCGAGGGCGGCCAGGGGCGCGTGGAAGAGGGCCCGCGCGTGCTCCGCGGTCAGCCGCTGGCCATCGGCGGCGCGCTCAAGCGCGGTCTTCCAGAGGGAATCGCAGTGGTCCGGCATCGGGGATAAGTCCTTGCTTTGCGGCAAGCTGGCGGAGACGCTCCAGCCCGGCGCGCGTCTCCGCGTCGAGGTCATAGCGCATGTGATCCCGCAGATAGGTCAAGCAGAGCTCTCGCTCCAGCCCGAGGCGGGCCGATTCCGCCGCGGCGATGGCCTCCAGTTGGGCGAGGCCCTTTTCCTTTGCCCCGGCCACCAGGGCATTCAGCCCCGCGCAATTGCTTCCGGGGCGGGCCGCCCAGAGCGCGAAGACGACGGGGAGACCCGTGAGGCGAAGCCACTCCTCTCCCAGATCGGTGACTAGCAGGGCGGCCGCCTTGGCGCGCATGCAGGGATCGCCGATGAGGAGCGCCGCGTCGGCCTCAGCAAGCATCCTCTCCAGGTCTGGCTCCATCTCCACGAAGGCGGGATGGAGGCCCTGCATGTGCAGCATGATGCGGGTGAGGGCGGCGGAGGTGCGGGAGCTGGCGTCGAGGGCCACCATGGTGGCGGCGCGGAGTGGGATGCGGGAGAAGAGCTTCACGCTGAGGGCCGGGCCGCGGCTGGCGATGCAGGCGGAGGGCAGCACGGCCAGCTCGGGATGGGTGAGCAGGTCGAACGCGGGGAGAATGGCCGCGTCCACCCCGCCCTTCTGGAGCAGCGGCAGCAGCCGCGACGGCACCTCGTTCACCCAGGACACCCCTTGCGACTCGCGGAGGCCGCAGCGAAATGGCGCGGTGTTGAGATAGCTGACCAGGCCCAAGCGATAGGTCTTCACTGGACCTCCGCCAGATGGGCGGGCTGATAGAGAGTATCGCGTTCCAGCGGGATGCGGCCGGCGCGGCGGATGAGCTGGATGAGTTCCGCGGGCGTCAGCGCCTCGGGGGTTTCCGCCCCGGCGGCATGG
>Ga0315312_1002232_pt1 | contig 13659 bp, 8 predicted proteins | sample TDP7_MG_FD_203629 | JGI IMG/M metagenome (GOLD analysis project Ga0315312, IMG submission 203629) | Freshwater sediment microbial communities from Lake Towuti, South Sulawesi, Indonesia - TDP7 | ecosystem: Environmental > Aquatic > Freshwater > Lake > Sediment | place: Indonesia: South Sulawesi... | reverse complement strand
GTATTGGGTCAAGCTGGTACGCAAAGGCAACGTATTCACGGGCTATCATTCGCCCGATGGTATCAATTGGACGATGAAAGACCCAAGCGGCGCTGAAGCTGATGCCAGCAACCCTGTGACGATCACGATGGCTGCCAATGTTTATATTGGCTTAGCCTTGACCAGCCATGACAATGACATATTGTGTGTGGCCCAATTCAGTAACGTTTCCGTCAGTGGCTCGGTTACAGGCGCCTGGACGGTCGCGGACATCGCTTCGACTGTTACTGGCACTAACACTGCCGAGCCGTTGTACGTGGCTGTAGAAGACAACACCGGTAAGGTTAAGGTGGTCAACAATGCTGATCCAGGCGCCGCTGTACAAACAGACTGGCAGGAGTGGAACATTGACCTGAAAGACTTCAGCGGTGCAGGCGTGAATTTGAAGGCGGTCAAGAAGATGTATATTGGTCTTGGCAACCGTGCCAGTCCCAAGGCTGGCGGTACGGGCAAGATATACGTCGATGACATCCGGGTTTATCCAAGCAGATGTGTTCCTTCGATGGGTAAGCCCGCTGCTGACCTGAGCGGCAACTGTGTGGTTGACTACGCAGACCTGGATATCCTGGCCAACGAATGGCTTGACAAAGGTGCTGCTGTTGTAGCTGATCTGGATGGCGATGATGATGTTGATGCCAAGGACTTTGCGGTATTGGCTGATGCCTGGCTTGAGCAGCTCTTGTGGCCGTAATTGCAGCGAGTCGCAAGAAACCAGCGGCAAAGCCGCCGGCTGAATATTTGGCCCCGCGTTCCACGCGGGGTCGTGTAAAGTTTTGGGCCATTTTGGGGCCTGTACCGATTGGGTACAGGCCCGTTTTTCTAACGAGCGCCAGTGTAACTCGTAGAATCAACTATCTCGGTTTGAGGCGTATCAGACTGGGATCCCTTGAGAGCACAGGGCTGAATTTCGCAGATTCTTGACTTAAGCGCCCGGATGTCTATAATACAAATACTCGATTAGCCTCCTATAAGCCCCTGCGAAAGCTCCGCGGGTGCTATTTTCTCTTCCGTAGAGGCTTATCTTTCCTTTTTGACCTCCGAGCCAGGTATGGCTATAATCACGCACAGTCTTAAAGATGCAGTCCTCTGCGGGTTTTCCCTCCCTCCGCGCCCCAGGCGGTTATTGTGAGCTTGACGTATGGCGTACGCCGGTTGAGTCAGCGCACAGAGGCTCTTGAACTACCCTTTTTCGGTGGGTTCGGGCACCGCAAATCGACGATCTGGACTTGAACCCTGATATGCCAGGGTTGGTTTCAAAAATGTTACCTTCTGTTACCAGTCTACGCGCATGGTCATAATCGGCCCCTCGCGCGCGTGATAGTGTCATGAAATTCGTTTTTGGCCCAAAAACTCGGATTCTGTACAGAATGACAATGCGCCTTACTGCCCTGTTTGGGTAGCCGAGGGCCTTCAGGAACGCCTCAAAATTCCCTTGATATCGGCGCTGAAGGCGTAAATCTGAATCTCATCGAGCCTTCAAAACCTTCAGATCGGCTTGGCTTAGCTCTCATACATACACCTATTTTTCGCCGATTAAAAAAAATTTCTCACAAGTCGCCGCAATCCGCGAGGTCGAGACCCGCGTTTCTATTGTTCAGGAAGGACCCATGACAACCGACACAGCTTATAGTATATGCGAATTTTTGCCCCAGCGTACGTCTGGCGCGTTTTCTAGGCAAGAGACGCTCTGATTTTGCCTGGGTATGATCCGGCTTGCCAGGTTGCTACGAATCGTCAATGAAGTGGGGCGTGATGTCACTACCCCCCTATCAAAACCCGCGAAAAAATGTGCGCGCGTTCGCACGCGGTCTCCGCGGCGCAGCTTGTAGAAATTTCATCCCCCTACCCTCTTCTTACTGCCTAAGAAGCATATTACTGACTGAAAGCACCTGCTCATAGTACCCGCCATCCAGTTCTCGGCAAAACCCATCAGCGGTAGCGGTAGGGTATGCTCTGCATACCACAACGGCTGCATACCCTACTTTCTTGCAAGCCAGTTCTCGGCCAAATTGGTAGGGTATGCTGTGCATACCGTCAAAGCTCTGTGGAGGGTTATGGCCCACGCCGCTTACCCAGTTCTTCACGAAGACCATCAGGTCTTGCCAGTTGACGCTGCCATCGTTAGTTAGATCACAGCCCTGGCCGCACCAGAAGCTGCCGTCGGCTGCAAGCCAATGTTCAGCAAGGATGCAGAAGTCGGCAAAGTCGGTATCAGCATCAGCGTCAAAATCCCCGATGACGAACTCCCAGGCTAAGTGCGGATAGTCTAAACCCTCGCAGATGGCCCAGATATTCTCCGTGCCGTTTTTCGCTTCGCCCACGAAGTCCCAGCCCACTTCAAGGAACGTGACAGCCGTCTGTATCTGGGTTGTGGTCTTGCCTGTGCCTCCGGCGCTGATAGTTTGGCCGGACGTCTGGATGTCGCAGGAACAGCCGACCAAAGCACCTTCGTAGTGCCACGCCACCAGCCCACTGACATCATTGCCTTTCAGGTCACTCCTATCTTGCTGCACACACTCTATGCGTCTCTGCGGCTCTCATTCCATCGCGGCGATGACGTAAAAGTGTGGACTGACGCCATATCGCTGAAGACGTAGGTCCCGGCGGGCAGCCAGGCTGATAGCACGCTTAGCGGCGTTTCCGTCACAACATGCTCGTGGATTTACAGACGCGGGCCGCTATAACACGAACATCTTTTTCCAGCCAACCAGTAAGAATGTTAGCGTCGTATTTCAATGAACGGTTTAACCTGTCGACTTTCCAGCAGACTACTGTACCAATCTTTCCATTGAATATATCTTGTTGCAGTTTATCAAAAGCCGGATGGTTTGTTGTCGAGCCCGTAATCTCATCCTTGTATCAAATCAGTCTGGTCAGCCTGTGATTATCACAGTGATCTTTCAGCGCAGATCGCCCCGCATGGTCTGCTTGACCTCTTGTTGCGTCAGCGCCCGGGTGTAGATTCGCACGTCGGCCATCCTGCCTCGCCAACGCTCGCCGGCGGCGTCCCCGCCAATATAGAGAGGATTCGCGTCGATCGTAGCCGTCGTGGTGCTGGCACCAGCCAGTTCACCGTTACGATAGTAGGTCAGGTTCGCAGCATTCTTGACCACCGCGTGGTGGACCCAGACGCCGGAAGGTATGTCCTCGTAGTCGATTGTGCCCCAACCGCCATCATTGTAGTATTCGAACGCCCACGGGGTGAACTTGATGAATTGGAGCGGCGAGGCTGTGCCGCCGTACCGGTTGCCGAGAATCACGTCGTAACCCGGCCCGGGCTCAGTGCCCTGGCCTTCGTCCTGTCTGGCCCAGAACGCCCAGGTGAAGCCGTTGGTCAGGGTCATGGCCGGGATCCGCCCCGCACTAACATAAGTGCCGGCGGCATCATCTCCGTTGAAGCTCAAAACGACACCTCGCTCAGGATCCACAACCCAGGTTGAGCCGCCCTGGCCAAGCCCCCCATTGGGGTAATGAATCGTGCCATGATTCTCGTGGCCCGAAAAGTCAACGGCCGTTACGCCATGACCCTCCTCCAGCTTCCACCATCCCAGAAGAGCAGGATCCCTGATCGCAATAATGGGAATCGTGCTGAAACTCCAGACATCGCCTTTGTACGTAGCGGTGCCATCGAACTGATCGACCCGCCAGTAATAGGTTTTGCCCCGTTCGAGAGGGGTGGTGGGGGTATAGGTTGGCGTTGCCTGCGGGGCGCCACCGGTGGCGTTGCTGACGGCGTCGAAATTTTCTCCAAAATAGACATAGTTGAGCTTCGCATTCAGACCCGGGGTCCAGTACAGAGTTACATCCAAAGCCGCATACTGGGTGCCATCCGGCGGGTCGGGATGATAGGCGTTCCTTGGCGGTATGGAGGTACTCAAAGAGAGAACGCGAATGTCGTCGAACCAGAACTGCCTTCCTACGAAATCATGGTACCCAGCCGAGATCTCGAATCGATCCACAGCGGACCAGTCGAAAGCACCCTGCGGGTCGAACCAGCCGTCATCCCACGAGCCAGTTTCCACGAAGTTCTTCAGTGGTATCTGAACGTGGTGCCACTGCTGGTCCCACGCCACCATGCTCTCATCGACGGCAGCGGCCATGCGCCAGGGGTGATCCAGAGGATCACAGGTCTTGCTATCGTTGAATCCAAGTCCGAGCCGCGAGCCAGGCGTATCGCCCCGGACCCAGAAGTCGAGCACATAGTCCTCCCGCACGAGTACGGTAAGGTCCTTATCCGGCCGAAAGTCGAATCCGATGGCGCTGTAGAGGTCGAACCCTGTACAGTAAATGCAGTACTTCCCCGAGGCCGGGACGGTGTCACAGTAGAAATCCAGTGTCCCCTGGCTGAAGTAGCTGAAATCTTGCATGTTCTCGGCCATGTAGTCCGTGTAGATTTCAAATCCCGTGAGATCTGGGGTCAGAACAAATGGCGTCTGCGCAGGCGGGATCAGGCCGAGACCCTCGATCAACGGAATATTTAAGTCATGGTCGAATAACTCGCTGGTTCCCAGCGGAAAAAGGTCCTCATAAGCCATAACTGTCCAGGCGATACCTTTTTGTTCGAGATAGCTTCGCACAAGGTTAAGCCAGTAGATGCGGTCCTCGTTATTGCAGTTGGGCCTATAAACACCGAATTCTCCGCAGAACACAGGGACCTGACGTTGATCCCGGAATCGAACCGCGATGTCGATCAACTCCTTGACATGTTGGACCGTGCCGTCGGTCTGGTACGAGTTCAGGTTGCTCTCGATCCACGTTCCCTTCAGTTCCGGGGGACACTCGGGCATACGGACAGCATCGTAGGGAAATGGCACGCCGGCCAACGGCTCCATGGATGGATCGATCCAAGTGGCACCCTGGTGGGTGAATACGAATGGATCGTAAAAGTGGAACGTGTAGATGAGGTTCCGGTCCTGATATATTGGCATAGAGCGCAGGTTGTTGTAACTGTTATATCCCGCTGGACCGACAATGATCATGTGTTTTTGATCGACCGCGCGAATCGCATTGATGACTTGTTGCTGGATCTGGTTCCACATCGTGTCCGAAATGTCGTGCGGTTCGTTGAGCACTTCGTAGTAAATGTAGGTCGAGCGATCTTTGTAATGCTGCGCCATCTGCGTCCACACAGAGACCAGAATATTGCCAATCTCTGTAACCGCGTAATCCGATGAGCCATTTAAGAGAATCAAGTGTAGTTCCAGCTCTTCTGCCCAGTCGATGATTGGGTCCAACAAGTCATAGAATATCGGATCAAGGATATAATCCGGCTGGCCATTAGTCATCGAATGCAGGTTGATGCTCAATCGAATTACATCGCAGCCTAAACTCTTGATGTTGATGAAATCCTGCTTTGTGTATCTCGTAAACTGAATCCGATGGGCGTTTGAGGTTTGGAACCAATTTGAGATGTTCACGCCGCGCTTGAAAGGCGCTTCGTTAGGCCTGGTAGTATCAACGAGCGGAAAGACAATATCATCGATCCAAGCCGTATCTTCACCTTCTGAAGCAGAACCATCTTTCACGTAGCTCCACTGGAATACGTGCGTCCCCGCCGCTACTGGAATGGAAACTAGCACCCAGTCTTGCTCACCAGACCACTCGCCGGCCTGCACGCCATCAATTTGAAATACCAGCTTATCATATTCGGACTCGGATGAGACCTTCACCCAGAACGAAACCTCTCCAGCAACACAGCTCAGTGCCACCCTCAGCGTAGAACTCTCCCCATCATCAATTTCTCCCGCTCTTGCAGAATGCCCTCCCGCGTGTGCTTGGCCTGAGGTCACCTGCCACGATGTATCGCCCGAGTGCTCCCAGGTCATTGCTTCAAAGCCCTGTTCAAAACCTTCAATTGAGGTTTCACATTTGGCAACATAGACAGTATAATCCTCTACCTCTCCGCTTCTAAAATTACCGCAACCTGATAGGGGCTTAGAACCCGAACCGAATAGTTTTATTTCTGCAAATTGTGTTTCATTACCGCCATTATTCCTCGTTACATTTAAGCGATAATATTGGTATGGCGTTTGATTATTACAGACATAGCTCTTGGTTTCGAATCGTCTGGAGAAAGACTGATTACTGCACGTATCTATAGTCACCCAGCTTGACCCATCGTTAGAACCCATTAATTGCCAGTCCCTTGGATCTCTTTGTGGGTAGTCATTTGCGGAAGTAATACTGTAGCTCGATATTGGATATTGTTTTCCACCTTCAAAGCAAAACTGAATCCAAACATGATTATGAAAGGTCAAATATTTCGTGTAGTCTGAATTATCAAATGCTTTCTCTTTCTCCTCACCACGGGGCGAATCATAATATTGGGCCGTTACTGTGCCCCCCAAATCAGTCATATCCAATATTTCAACATCGCCTCCTTTCATTGATATTCTCATCCGTGTCTGTATATCTTCTGCTATGTAAGGGACGGCAATCTGACCGGTAACAAGAGTCTGATCTGTATATCCGGAATCAAAAACAAGCTCTTCCTGGTCATTAAACATACGATCCTTGTTATAATCTATCCAGATTTTATACTGGGCCCCACGATATACCCGGCTAGAGAATCCTGCGCGCAAAGTAATGGGGTATGTTTCTCGACTATGTAATTGGATAACAAGGTCGGTATAATCGGAATAGTTGCTACCAGCAGAAGGATTTATCGTACTACCTATGGCCACCTCAGCAATCCATTCCGTTGTACAATCTTCACTTCGTGACTGACAATAAGGTATTGAGTGGGGTACTGTAACAATATGTGTTTTATGATCAGAACCTTTAGGAGTCACGATCGTCAAGGTAACCACATAATCTCCATCTTCAGTATAAATGTGCTGGGGATTCGACTGTGTGGAAGTGGCCCCATCACCAAAGTCCCAAAGCCTGCTGGTAATAGGAGTTAGACTGATTGATTTATCTTCAAACTCGACAATTCGGTTCGTATCATGGCTAATAAAAGTAAAACTGGCAGCTAATGGACTCCGTAAAAAGTCCTGGTATTCTGCCCACAATGTGTCAACGTCCACTCCGGTCATTTCCCGAACAATATCCCAAGTCCAGAGCTTTTTTATCGCTGGCTTGGCGGCTTGATTAGATCTCCTCAGAAAGTCATACGCAGGAAATCTCTCTTGATTGAGCCAATCCAAGAAGAATCCTGTGGTCTGATAACTGTCAGTATAAATGCCACCGGGATGACGGTTGGAATAAGGAATATGCTTCAAAGCGATTCTAACTGCATCGGCAACACCTTCAATTGCATGAGATGGCATTTGGTTGCCATCGTGTTGATATCCATGAGTTAATTCATGATATAAAACGCCTCTGGTTTCATAGAGAACAGCATCAGGATCACGATTGCTATTCTCCCAGATTCTTTGAACCCATCTTGTGCTATATCTAACATAGATATGAGGTCGAGCGCCCCATTTCACTGAAATACCATCATAGTCTTCAATGTAATACGTGATATCAGTGAGAACAGGTACATCTTCATATCTATCATAAAGCACTTTGCACACCTCTAAACAAGCGTCCTGGATGAATGTTTGAGGGTCTGGAATCAAGTCATGATAGATTTGGGAACCCATGGTCAAACCACTATCGCTGTCGATGAACTCAACACTTGGCGGAATATAATCTTTCCATTCCTGTGAAGGCTCGTGAACTGTCGGCTCCCACCACAGCCGCGGATAGTCCTTGCCTTCAAGAATCCGCCAGATGTCCTCCGTGCCGTTTGCCGTCTCGCCCACGAAGTCCCACCCGGCATCGAGGAACGTGCTCGCCGTTTGCATCTCGGCTGTGGTCCTGCCTGTGCCTCCTGCGCTCTTGGGCTGGCATGAGGTCTGGCTGTCCCAGAAACAGCCAGTCACATGACCAACCATGCTGTAGCCCACCAGCCCGCCGACATATCGTCCAATCCCGTTGACCGCACCGGTACTGTAGCAGTGGGTCAGATCACCGCCGTTCAACCCGACCAGCCCGCCGAGATACCAACTGCCACTGACCACACAGGTGCTGTGGCAGTGGGTCACAGCACCCGAGTTGAATCCCGCGAACCCGCCAACCCACAGATAGCCACTGACCACACCGCTGCTGTAGCATTGTGCCACAGAACCACTGTTGTGCCCCACCAGCCCACCGACAAAGTCACCTGAACCGGTTATGTTGACATCCACTACGCCCAGGTCCTTGACCTCGGCCCCAGATTCTAATTGGCCAAACAGTCCAAGATAGTCCGCGCCCGTTATCGTTAGATGCGAGATCGTGTGACCCTTGGCGTCAAAGACGCCGCTGAAAGTGGTTCCCTGGAACCAGTCTTCCGTCTGGTTAACATCTGGCGCGATGGCGGCCTTGTCAAAGACCTTGCAGCCGGGCAGATTGGGGTCCAGGTCGATGTCGCCTGTCAGGATGAAGTGCTTGTCGTAATCTTCGGGCGTCTCGCCGAGGGCGATTAGATCCTCTGCCGTAGCAATCCGGTACGGGTCGTTTGGTTCACCCGTGCCCCCGCTGTATTTGGCCTGGGCGACTGAGACGATGGTCAAAAAGACAATGAATGCCGCTGCAAATCTATTTGTGATCTTCGCCGTCATCTTTGAATCCTCCTTCCGCCATATCTGGCTAATAAGATAACGACCTGCCCTCGCAGTTGGGCCCACTGTACGAATACAATCCAGCCGCTGAGATATCCTCTATGGTGATGCTAATAGACAGCATACCACAAGGTTACTTTATTGTCAATTATGGGCTGAAAAATGTCATTTGGCTGCGTACCGGTAGAAGACCGCGACTGCCGTACAACCAATCCTCACTGCCCGTGTGGCGGTGTAGCTGGCGACTGAGATTCCATCACCTGGAAATGCAAGAGCACGTCCAGCGGCGATTCTGCACAAGGTGAGTCAGCCTAAACAAGCTCGTGAACTGGCCATTTTTCGCAAGGTTTACCCCGTAGAATCGACGATCTCGGCTCGAACCCTTATATGCCAGGGGTGGTTTCAGAAGTGGCGCTAAAAGAGGTATTTTTGTCACGCATCCAGTCAGGCAGTTTCTTAGCTGGTAGCCTCCTGGCTATTAGCACGGGTACGCAAGAAGACTGGTAGCAAAAGGTAGCATTTCCGCAGTCGTTCTACAAAAAAAGGCCGACCAGTTTATCAGCCTCGATGTATTCCCCGACTGCGTTGCAATAGACCGCAAGAGCAGCCCTGCCAAGTTGAGTCAAAAGACCCAGGCCGATGACATGCCCAACACCGGCCTATCAGGAGATAAAGAGTCGTTGCCGGGCGATAGTTTGGTCTGCAGCTACCACCGGCAGCGCTCTGGAAATGGCTGATTTTGGCTTAAAAATGCCCTTTTTCGGCCTTTTTGGCCCGGGCTTTGGCCCTCTTTTACCCATTTTGAAGTGCCGACGTCAAAACCCGTGAAAAAATGCGTGCGATGCCGCTTGCAGTCTATAAAACCGACAACCTATGTCTTTTTTATATCCCCTACTCTTCACCATATTACCCATAGCTTAGTATTTGTTCAGCAGGATTTTGATCGCTTGCCTGATATGTTCTGGCAGCCTCGGCCAAGCCTGGCGTGCGTACTCACCCGTTATCACCGTTTTGATACGGTCAAGGCATTCTATTGTTTTTGCTTGTTTTACAATGCGCATTCGTAGGCGTTCCCGCTGTTATTGTGCTGCAAAACAGCCTTTCTGTTTTCCCGTTCAAGGTGAGGTTTTGTGAGGTTCTCCAGCCCTACGGAGTATCAACATTTGCCAACAGATTTGCCTATGTCATGTCTTTTTTATGGAGTCGGGAAAATCCGAAAACCACTCTGAGAGAGCTTTTTAAGAGGTCAGGTTTTGTCAGGTTTACCGGCTGAGACATGGGCGGCTGAGCGCCAAGTATCTCGATGCTTGCCTCTCAAGGTCATTGAGCCGCCGGACTCTCCTCGTAGGATTGCCCTTGTACGTCCAGCGCTTGATCTGACTGCGTATGTCCTCTATCTGCCTTTTAGTTCTCAACACACCGCCGAAAGCGCCGAACATTCCCGTTCTTGTTTCGTTTCGACTTTCATAAGAAAGATTATAACAGTGCCTACAGCCATAGTAATTCCCTCCTGGCGCACAATAGAGCTTTGATACCCTTCGCCCACAATAAACGCCATTTTTACTAAGAGGACAGATAAACCAGTATCGAACCCCACCAAAATTGCAGGGTGTAGTTGTTAGCTGAACCTTATAGTCACATTCAATCTTTTCACCGGTGCTTCGTTTGGTAACGGTGTAATAAAAGCGAACAAAGCTGTGAGCTTCAAACGTTGATACCGTTATGCCAATGCTGCTGGTTTCTTCACCATAGCGGTTCTTCCAAGAGATTCCACCCGACTGGCAGCACTCAGGACTCAAATAGCCGTGCTTTTTCAGGAACGATATGCTAACGCTCCTGCAATCTTCTACCGTATCTTTCTTGTCCCAGTAGTATCTACCCATATTTTTTATTTCTCTTTTTGCCGAAATCATTAAGGATTCTGCACACATTTTGACTCTGAGCTTTGAAAGAAATAGTGAGTTACACGGTGGGCTAAACCGTGTGCAGGCTTTCGGTATTGCAGTAACATGGAAAACTGCGAAACAAACCCATTTTTACTTGTCTTGAGTGGCATTGACATCAACATCTATTTCAACCGGTGCTGGCACATTATCACCTAAACGCATCCTTTGTAACCGCTCTAACTGATTCATAGCCTTATACAACTGCCTCTCTATAGCCCCCTCATACCTCAATAGCCGGTCTAATTCATGTTTTGATGGGATACTACCCAGTTTCGTTATGACTTGTATTTTGAGGCGGTTCTTCTCTGGCTCTTGTCTCAATTTTTCAATCTCGCCTTTGTGGTATTCTGTTCGTTCGTCACAGAGCTCTATATGAGCTTGCCAGATTTGCTCATCACTCCATTTCGCGTGCGTATTCAATAGCTCCCTGATTTCTTTTGGCTCAAGTCTTTCGTCCTCGTCCATATCTGGCAAAAAATCGCTGACCTTCTGACATAACCAATCCCAATTTCCTTGCCAGTCGTAAATTTTCTCCAAAGGTGTGTTTTCTTTGAATATTTTAGTTAAGTGCTCTTTGTCATCTTGCCAGCATCTGACCGCTTCTTCTGCTTGCTGTATTTCCTGCTCTATCTCTTGGTCAGTCTTGTGCATCTTTTCATCGTCTCAGGTTGTTTGGTTATAGAATTTCTCGATTGCATTATCTAAGCCATTCCTAATAAGGCCAACCTCATATCTGCAAGCTCGTCTTAGTCTCCAGTAGGCAACGGCTATCTTTTCGATCAAAATCTCTTCTAAAGTTCCTTCCGGCTTAAGTTCCGTCTTGAGGTCTGCCAGCAGTGCGTTGAATTCTTTCGGATTCTCTGCGCCATCACCGACTGTGACGATCGCTTCTTTGGCAAGTAGCCCATGCTTGAGAGCATTGTATCTGACAATGGCTTTGCCCTCTTTGGTCCTGACGCCGCCTTTCTGGGCGTTTTTCCTGTTGGCTTCCAACTGCTTTTCTGAAACTGTCATTTCTTGTGCCCCTTGATGCGGGTCTGTATTAGCGCTTTGATCGCCGCTTTGATATGCTCCGGCAGTTCCGGCCAAACCGCTATAATCTCAGCAAGGTCAGCCGGTAGGTTTTGCGTGTCAATCTGCCCCTGTTTTGGGGATTTTGGTGTCAACTGGCGTGTCAACTGCTCTTTTGGGTTTTCGTAAGTTTCTCTTTTATCAGGGCTTGCATTTCCACAGCAGCGGACTGAAAATCCGTGTGTCGGCGGTTCAATTCCGCCCCTGCCCAATTGTTAAGTATAGAGCTGCCAGGAATTTATTGCCAGCAGCTTTTTTCATTGGGGGCTTCAAACAGCCATTGGTGTCATTTTAGTGTCAGTCAGGAATGCTTCCCGCCATAACTTTGTTCAGCCATTCATTGGCTGACATAAGGTCCTCTGATCTGACTGCGAGATAATATTTCCTCGTGGTTGTTATGCTTGAATGTCCTGCGAGCGTCTGAACCACCTGGATTGGCAACTTCTTCGCCCATTTGGTAATTGCTGACCTGCGGAGATCGTGTAAGGTACATTTTGCTACATTGGCTCTCAGTCGAATCACGTCAAAGTCTCTATTGCGATTGTTGAGGACAGCAGAACTCGAACTCCATCTACCAGCTTTTTGACGTTTTCTTATACATTCGAGACGTTCAGCAGAAACAAACACGTAGGGATGACCCTCTGGGGCTTTTGTATGTATACAAAGCGGAGCCGCAAACTTTCATCGGACATCGGAACAATACGATTCTTCCGGCCCTTTGGCTCGCACCTGATAACACCTCTGCCATCCTTTTTGGCTGTGACTTTAATTCGATGGTTCTCAAAATCAATGTCCGCCCAGGTCAGATTATTGATCTTTGCGTTATTAATGGAATAAATCATATTTTAAGTCCAGCCTCTTTGAAAAAGGATCGAAGTAAAGTTTGCTGAGATTGCATATGACTAATCGACTGACAGGCAACTTTCTTGAGCATAAAAATATCATCAGCAGCATAATTGGCAAGGTCAGAATACTTGCTGTTCACCAAACTCCCTCGACAGCATTAAGCTCCGGTGCATACGCTGGCAGCCATTCAATCTGAATCCTTCGGCAAAATCGTCTTTGCAATCGCCTGGCAGCCCAATGGTGAACAGGCCAGCGGTCGATAACCAAGATAATCCCACGCCGAAAATGCTCCAGCAACGCCGCCACAAATGCCTCAAAATCATCCGTGCATATATTGGTATCTTGGATATCAAAATACAGACCCAGTCGGTGGCGAATCGGCGAAACACTGATAGTGCCGATGGCCGAGAGCTTGTCGTGACTTTCCCACTGGTAAAGCAATGGCGTTTGGCCTGTTGGGGCCCAGCTTCTACGTACCAAAGGCTGGAGCATAAAGCCGCTTTCATCAATAAAAACGATGGTTTTACCGCTTTTTGGGCTTTTTTATACGCGGCCAATCTTTGTAGCTTCTCTGGCGTTGTTCTTGAAGCGTTCCCTGGAATACCAGTTGGCCTCCAAGCTACCCGAGATAAGCGCTACTAATGCCTTTGTGGCCATGAAGTCAATTGGTATAGCTGAGTTGAATCTTGACTGTCGTCAGACAAGTCTTGCTGGGCAGAGTAAGCGTTTGGTTAGTGTTGGTGGTTGTGATGCCAGGCGGATTGTAGCTGCTTTAGGGATCAAGGACATTGAGCCGCCAGGGGTTCAAAAAACAGCCGCGGAGAGGTCAAAAATCGCCGGGATGGCTTACGCCAGTGCGGATTTATCCGCCAGACGTAAGGTGGATGAAGCGACAAACTGAAGATTGGGTCCTTTCCTTCAACAAAGCTCAGGACAAGATTTTACAAGGATTTACGTATGCAAGTGACAAACATGAACTCGGTGCTACGGGATAGTTCGGCTGTTAGTGAATCCCACCCCCTCGGCCCAGAGGCCGAGGCTAGCTCTACAGCGCAATCTGTCACTGCTCAATGCTTGTAAGATATTATTATTAAAACAGTTGCGTCTGGTCGCCAAATTCGAAATCCAAATATCGAAATCCGAAACAAATCCAAATGACAGAAATC
>Ga0315312_1002231_pt1 | contig 13660 bp, 12 predicted proteins | sample TDP7_MG_FD_203629 | JGI IMG/M metagenome (GOLD analysis project Ga0315312, IMG submission 203629) | Freshwater sediment microbial communities from Lake Towuti, South Sulawesi, Indonesia - TDP7 | ecosystem: Environmental > Aquatic > Freshwater > Lake > Sediment | place: Indonesia: South Sulawesi... | reverse complement strand
CAAATCAAATGTGGAAAGAGGAGCTGCAACATAAAAAGGAATGCGATAATAGTTCGCAGTTATAGCAATCGACAATGTGCCAATCTTGTTGATGACATGCCCAGTTTTCAAGATTCGATCAGCACCGACAAGAACTTTATTCACCAGTCGCTTTTCCATAACGTAGCCGACCATGCCATCGGTGATCAACGTAACCGGAATACGCTCCCTTGCTAATTCAAATGTTGTGAGCCTCGCCCCTTGCAGCATTGGCCTAGTCTCGGTTACAATCACTTTAATTTTCTTGCCAGTTTGGAAAGCCGCCTTAACCACGCCCAATGCAGTTCCATATCCAACCGTACCCAAGGCACCTGGATTGCAATGTGTAAGAACAACATCTCCATCCACCAAAAGATTGGCTCCATTTCGCCCGATGGCTTCATTCACCATAATATCCATGTCAGCGAGTCTTTGAGCTTCTACAAAAACTGCCCTTTTTACATCAGATACAGTCCCCTTAGCTTGCTGTGCTACTCTCATAATCTGGCTAGCCGCCCAAAATAAATTGATAGCCGTTGGCCTAGTTGATTTAAGAATATCCGCGGCTGAAGTAAGCTCATCAAGAAGATGTCTTCGCGTCTTTGCAGACGAGTGCCATGCGGTCAAAGCTAGACCATAGGCAGTAGCAACCCCAATGAGCGGCGCGCCGCGAACCTGCATCTTCTTTATGGCGGTAGCCACATCCATGGCGGATAGTAACCGAAGGTAGATTACGCGGTTTGGAAGCTTCGACTGGTCAATCGTGACAACAACGCCATCTCTCCACCAAATTGTCCTCATACTTTCTCACCAATTTTTGATACAATTTTTTGCAATAGATCAGCAAGCAATTTAGATGCTTTTTCTAGCTCTGGAGTGAGCCCTGTTCCGAAACTTGTGTCCTTTGGCTGGACAGCTAAGAGAATGACCTTGGCCTTTGTTGCTTGTTTAACGTACTCAGCAAATATATTCAACGGAAGGGTGTGAGTAGAGATCGCAAGCCCTTTGATTTTTTCCGGAGGGACTAAACGTGCCTTGCCTGGAAGAAGTTTGAGTAGTGCAGCATCAATCATAATTACATGCGTTGGGTGAAGTTGTTTCACTTCGCGGGTAAAACTTTCGGGAACTGTTTCACAAATAATTAATTTAACAGTTCGCGGTACTTTTCCCTTTAACCTATTAACTAGCGTCAAGCCAATTGAGTCATCTCGCCGAATAGGACTGCCAATTCCAAGAATTACTAAACGCCTTGCATCCTTTAGCCACATTGTAAGTTGTTTAGCAATAGGCAACTCAAGGTTCTCCTCGGAACCTAACCTTTATTGGAGAAACGTAATAATTCTTCTACGCGGTGTTAACGTTGGCTGTAGAACTAGAAGCGATTTACGCTGAGGGAAAGCTCATTGTTTCTTCCTTAGAAGCAGCCTCTTCTCTAGAACAAAGAGGATATGGCACAAAGGAAGAAAAAACAGGTTTAATCCTTTCGCCATCTGAAGCCCTTTACTTACTTGGTGACAAGAAACTTCGTGTAATCGAGAAAGAGAGCGGCGTCACACAAGACTTCCCGATGCTTCTTGAGAAAATTCGTGTAGTCGATCCGGAAATTTGGATAAGATATTTGATCTACAGAGATCTTAGAGATCGAGGCTATGTTGTCCGCGATGGTTTTGGCCTTGGGGTTGACTTTCGAGTCTATGAACGAGGAGAATACGGTGAAGAAGCAGCCAAATACATCGTATTTGGGATCTCAGAGGGAGCCCCAATTCCGGTTGGAAAAATCGTTGAACTCCTAAGATACGTCCAAAGTTTGAAACGAGAACTTGTACTAGCAGTTATTGACCGAAGAGGAGAGATTGTGTACTACTCCGTCTCACAATTGACATTCTAGCGGAGTTTCAATGGCTGTTAACGATTATTATAAATTTAGGAGTAAAAGAAAACGCTATTTGCCACCGCTAAGCATTTGTATCAATTCATCAACAGTAACTTCTCTTTCTTCTCTGGCCTCCATTAACTTCAGTCTAAACTTCCCTCTTTGAACCTCTTCCGGACCGACAACGAGCACGTATGGAATTCCTTTAGAGTCAGCATGTTCAAGTTGCTTTGTCAGCCGCCTTCCCATAAGGTCAACCTCAGTTGAAATCCCTGCTTCTCTACTTCGTTTAGCAATTGCCAGAGCATCCTTTTGTACACTTTCATCAACCGTTGAAACAAACAACTTCACCAAAGTCTTTGGTTGATTAAACATTCCCTCATCTTCCATTATCTCAACAATCCTTTCAATACCCAGTGATATACCGGTCGCGGGTGAGGGCCCACCACCATAAAGTGCAATCAAGTTATCGTACCGGCCTCCTCCCGCAACGCTCCCTACATTTTTCTCGGCTCGAACAACGATTTCGTATATAGGCCCAGTATAGTAATCTAAACCCCGTACCAAACTGAAGTCGACGATAAATTTGCCCGTGATCGCATAGTCAGCAGTTTTTTCAAGTATTTCGTCAAGCTCATTCAATCCCTCGTCTGCCACTTTGATTCCACTTAAAAGCTTTCTCGCCTCTTCCGGAATTTCTCCAACACCCTTCAATGAGATAGAAGCCAATAGCACTTCACTGGATTCCTGAGATAAACCTCGCCTCGAAAGTTCCTTCCTAACCCCACTCAAGCCAATTTTATCTAGCTTATCAAACGCACGAAATACATCAAGTGTCTTAGACTCTGGAATACTAGCTATTTTGACAAAGCCATCGAGAATTTTTCGGTTGCTAAGCCGAAACGTAAAATCTGTAAAACCTAATGCCTTAAGACAATCTGCTGCCACCCCAAGGACTTCGACATCAGCGTCCATTTTATCACTGCCAATTACGTCTGCATCTGCCTGCCAAAACTCGCGAAAACGACCACTTTGAGGTTCCTCGTAGCGCCAAACCCGTGAGATACAATATCGCTTAAATGGCTTAGGAATCGTTGGATTACTAGCCACTAAACGTGCCAAAGGAACTGTTAAGTCAAATCTCAAGCCAAGCAGCCGACCGCCACGATCTTCAAATTTATAGATTTGTTCCCGGATTTCCTCACCACATTTTGCAGCTAAAACATCCCACTGCTCGAAGGCTGGAGTTTCAATTTCGTCAAAGCCATAATTCTCAAAGACTCTTCGAATTTTCTCCATAACAAAGCGGCGCCTAATCATTTCATTTGGCATAAAATCTCTGGTCCCACGAGGACGCCCAATCTTTTTTCCTTTGAACATATCGCACCCGCTTCTAGAAAACGCTTGAATTAAATGGGAAATTAAAGCTTAAAGATGTTTAGTTGAGCGAGGTGGCGGGCCTGGCGGGATTTGAACCCGCGACCTACAGCTTTCCCCAAAGTCAATAGGAGGCTCGGCTGATTCGATCATCTGCCGCGCTGTCCATACTGCGCCACAGGCCCCAGTTAATCGGTAACTTGGATATTCCTTAAACTTTCCGTTTTGGCAAACTTATACCTGAAGTAAAGCTTGTTTACATATCCTCAAGTAAAGGCTTAAGTCTAACAAAAAACTCGATAAACTAAGGCGGGGGTACCCGAGCCAGGTCTATGTTTCGGTCCAGAAGCCGTAACGGCTAAAGGGGGCGGTGGCCAGATGCCGCCTAAACTTAAGATCCGCTGGCGAAGGCCTTCGTGGGTTCGAATCCCACCCCCCGCACCATGCATAACCACGCTCAATTTGATATTCCTGGTTCAGGCAGTTTTCATGCTAAACAATCGGGAAATCGAGTTTTAAGAAATAATTTCTTTACTCACTCAAACAGCTGCAATTTCAAGTTTTGTGGCAAACTCTTTGCTAGACTCTTCTAATTCACGTATGCAGCCAGGATCCGGTGCCAGGTAATCTCCATAATATCCGAAGGCTCTAGCTCTGCAACCCCCACATATGTACATGTACTGGCAGTGGCTACATCGCCCTTTCAGTTTTTTCCGATCTCGAAGAGCTGCTAGAACTGATGAGCGAAGCCAGATTTCTTTGAAGCTCTGGGTTCTAAGGTCTCCAACCGTGATTGGCATAAAAACACATGGCGTTACCAAACCATTTGGCTCGATTGCGCAATAGATTCTTCCCGCGCCGCAACCGCCTAAGAATTCGGTTAAATATTTAGCTCTATCAGGCAAGTTGTAAGCAGCAAAATGAGTAGGTGTTGCCAGAGCTTGCTTTGTTTCCAAGGCCTTTTGCATGCACACCCTCGCAAATTGTGGGGCGGTGCAAAAAGTTTGGATTTCACCCTTGGTCAACTCGCTATACAAATATTCGAGGAGGCCTTCTCTTTCAATTGGCGATATATCAAGATTTACTATTTCGAATCCCCGGCCTACAGGGATAAAGTTAAAGACTACCACTCGTTTGACTTGAAGCTTCTTACCTAGTTCTACAATAGCAGGAATACTATGAACATTATGCTTGGTCACGGTTACAGCAATGCATGTATAAATGCCACTTTCAACTAAGTTTTGAATCCCATCAATTGCTTTTTTAAAACAGCCAGAAACCCCTCGAAAGGTATCGTGTACCTCTGAATTTGGGCCGTCTAGGCTTACCTCTACATAGTCTATCCCTGCATCTCTTAATTTTAGAGCCATCGTTTTTGTTATCATAGTTCCATTAGTAGCTACAGAAACGTAGATCCCTTTCTTGGTCACGTAACCGGCGACGCCCAGAAAGTCCGGTCGGATTAGTGGTTCGCCCCCTGAGAAAGCTATGGAAACAACGTTCTCTCGATCAAGCTCATCAACAATCTCTTTTCGCTTATTTGTTGAAAGTTCGTCGGGTGTCGGCACCCCTGCATTTTGGTAACAGTGCCTACAGCGGAGGTTGCAGGCATTCGTGTAATTCCAAACTACAAGAAAGGGGGCGCCAGTAGTCTGGGGTTTATTAACTCCAAATGTAGCTATTCCGCATAAAACATTGGCTATTCCCCGTCTGACATATGGATCGTGAAGACCTCTTTTCAGCTGTTCATCAGTAATGCCAAATGCTTTGCCCCCATTGTTTAGAGCTTGATTAATAGCTTTTGAGACAAGTTTTGCAGCAAGGCAACGAGGTTTGCCATTTCCTTCGCTTAGGTAGTCATCAAGTGCGACTTCTAAATGGGTTTCTCCACATATGGGACATGTTTTACTTGCTGATTTTATTATTGTTCTAACTATAGAGTTGTTTAGTATTGACAGAAACGCATACGCGTTTTCTGACATTAGTGACCGCCATTGTTAGCTTTTCAAGATGGCATCTATCGCAAATCACCTATTGAAAAATTCCTTATAAATCTATGGTCACCTGTCTCATCAACAGGTAATTCCGCGTTAAATAGCATATTGCCTCCTGATTTATGCTCTCAATTCATTTGCAGACTTAACATAAGCTTAATATAGGGAGCTATGCCACTACGCTTTACCGAGTTAGACTAAGATGACAAGTGCCAAGCCAAGCCACCCCGTTAATATAAGCTTTTTATTAGGTCCGCAACATCCGCTTGACGCACATCTTGTTTCTAGCTCAGAAAAAATTGAGAGGAGGATACAATTTGCCGAGAAGACTTCCTAAAGAGCCATTTGAACGCGGTAAGCGCAGTTTCAGAAACTTCAGAAGACCAGCCCTTAACTTTGGACCGACAACACCGGCAAGACCAGCACCAATCAAAGAAGGAGAGGAACACAACGTGACAATTGAGGCTATGGGACGAAAAGGTGATGGAATAGCGAAGATCCAAGGCTTCACAGTTTTTGTCCCAGGAACAAAAACCGGTGACAATGTCAGAGTTCGTATAACCAGCATTAGGGAAAGCTCTGCCTTAGCAACAGTAGTTACATTAAGCCAAGAGGTGTAACTTCTGACATAGATCGCAGACAAAATTCGGCAAATTAATTGTTATTGAGTAGAAAACTGGAGGTAAAGTAAATGGGTTATAGAGAAAGGTCATTTGGGGATAGAGGTTTTGCACCTAAGCCCGTGGAATTAGGGAAAGAGTATGAAGTTGACATAAAGGAAACCAGCCGCAGAGGGGAAGGAATCGCCAGAATACGCGGTTTTGTTATATTTGTGCCAGATACCAAACCAGGGGATCACGTAAGAGTTAAGGTAACCAGAGTGAGCAATCGGTTCGCTACCGCAGAAATAGTGAAGTAGCACACCTCAAAGTGTTCACAAGAAAGAGTTCTTTTCTTGCCCAATAGATGGAGGCCGCGGTCGGGATTCGAACCCGAGCGCCCGTCCCATCCCATTAATCAATTAATGGAATGAGTGTCCGGCTCCATTGACCAGGATGAGATTATACTCTAATCCTTCAGGCCGGTAGGCTAACCAGGCTACCTCACCGCGGCCGTCTTTCGCTGTTCTCACAACCATCACTTTGATTCATTTAAGTTTTCTTTAAAGGTTGTTAACGACTTTAGAAATGGTAAAGATCAGTGTTTGAGATTTTAAGAAGTATATTTGCCGCTATTTTTGAAGCATCGTTTACATCGGATAACTGGGAAGAGTAACTTGCGAGTACGAATGCGACAGTCAGGACAAGTTTTTGCGCCGCAGTGTGAACAAACACTAACATGTTGACGGCAAACAATTTTACCACATACTTCACATTGTTGTGAGCAAGCAGCACACAACACTTGACCACAAACCGCACATGTATACTTTCCTTCCTTAACACAGTAAGTTGTGCCACACGTTGGGCATTTCCAAGAATCATTTTTACAAACCTTCAGTCCACAGAGATTGCATAGGACCAGGCATTTCTCACAGTTCATTCGTCCACATATTGGGCATTGCACGAGAAGGGATGGACATACTTCCCTTTTGCATGTAACACATGGAGTGAGGTGCTCTTGAAAATCCTCTCGACAAAAAACTTTTCCACACCCTGTGCAGACGAGTTTATCCTTATTACAAATTGGGGTTAGACAAGTATCGCAAAAGGCAGGGGGTAACGTTTCAAGTAGTTTATGACAAGTTTTACAGTACCCAAAATCCCCGCTTCCAGTAAGTCCATTCCAAGTAAGGTCAAAGATGTTTTGGAGATTGCCCCGTGAAACTTCAAGTTTAGAGTAAAATACTGGGATCCAAATCAGTTCGAAAATTGTGACATCAACCTCTCCACGTTTAGGTTGAATTTCCCGAGTTTCAATCTCAGTTGATTCTAGGGCTTTGAGTTCAACTTTCAATGTGGTTAATTTCATGTCTCTCTGCCGAATAATTCCTTTAATCTTAGCCTCAAGGGATAGAATCTCTTGTTGCAACTTTCTAACATCAACATGCGTGGTCTGACGGCGAAGTTTTCTTGCCTCAATCTGATCACGTAGCCGAGTTACTCCGCGACCCTCACGTTTCACCTTTTTGATCCTATCATTTAGTTCCTGTATCTCGCGATCAAGAGTTTGGATAAATCGAGTTTTAGCGGCGAGTTCCTCTTGCCGCCGCTCCAACTTACGTCGAACTGATGCAGTAGCCCTTTCAAACGCGTCTTCAATTTTCATAGCTCGCTTTCGCTGTATCTCGGCAATTATTCGGCGAATTTCATCTCGGAAGTCAATGAAAGCCACTCCAGGCGTGGAAAATCGATCCAAGGACGGATGATAGTAAACTGGTCTCACAGCTTTTTTCGTAGCATATAGTTCAAACTGTTTTTTCACTGTTTCAACTTTTGATCGATCTTTTAGACGTGAGTTAATTGGCGCAAACGCAGCTTTTTCAACCGGTTGAACATCGAGAGGTTTGTGAAGAACATCGGCAATTGCCACTCCATAGGCACTTTCGCTTTCCCAGTCAAGTGAGTTCTCACCCGCAGGAAGAAGACGCTGGATTTGCTCAGAATATTTTACCGGAGGAGAAGCCCGATTAATTTTGGCTATAGCCTCACAGTAAAGGGCTGGACAGTAGGTTAGCGTAGATGCGGATAAAGTAAAGTTAAGTTTGGGTGATCCATTTCGAAGTTCTTGAAGAACCCAGTCGGTCCCCTTTTGAATGGAGATATAAAAATGAGGTAACGCCTCTGGAGTACTTGGAGCGACAGCAGTAACATGCGCGACTGGAAGTTGCGCTAAAGCTGGTATCTCAGCCAGTTTAATTGTTGGTTTAACGATTAAATCTTTGAAGCGGTCACGTTGAGAAGCAGTAATTTCTTTTACTTCATCCTTAGTTAATGGACCTCGATGATACACCATCAGGTGGCGCGTTGTAAAAATGGTTGGGCTTGTTTGTTTTGCGCTATGCAATACAAAGAGTCTAGATCGAAGCGAGGTAATAATTCGATCAAGAGTCTTCTGATCAAGAGCAACGCCCTGCTCGGAAAAAACGGTTGAAAGCCCCTCCAAAACCCGCATTCGATCTCGCGCTGTTTGCAGTTTTCCAATAATCCAAATTCCGCAATTTGACAACGCTTTATAATCAACATCGACTGGGTTTTGAGTTGCAAGAATGTTTCCCAGTCCAAATGCTCGGCCTTGTTTAAGAAGTAGAGTTAGCGGCCGTTTTGTAGGCGGAGTATATGGATGCGGAGGCAAATAGCCGTAAATTTCGTCGAAATAGAAAAGGTACCTAACGGTTGGAGAGCCAGACTGAGTGATCATCCAGCCAAATATTTGCCACAAAAGCAGAGTAATGAAAAAGTGCCGCTCACGTTCATCAAGATGTGCAATGTAAAAAATTGAAATCCGCGGCTTTTTCTCTCCGATGCCAAAGAAGAAGCCAATGTCAAGGGGCATTCCCTTAACCCAACTCTCAAAAGAGGGTGAGGCAATGATCTTGTTCAGATCAACAGCTAATCTCTGCCGCTCCTCCGGAGTGACGAAGGTATCGACCTCAATTACTCCCAACTGTGAGAAGGGAGGATTTCGAACGAAATCGATTAACATCGGAAGATCTAAGCCTTGACCATTCCGCCATGCATGCTCAATTACATTTGAAATCAATATGTGTTCCTTGCTCTTTACCGGATCCGACTCGTGGCCAATCATATCTAGAAGAGCAGAAGCAACGTCGCGGATTCTCTCGCGTAATATTTCTGCATCTCGGTCCCAAGACAAGCCAACTGGTACTTGAAGCGTCTGAAGTATTGAAACCGGAAGACCTGCATCGCTTCCCGGCGTAAAAATAAGAACGTCTGCTATCTCCTTTAATCGACGGACTTTATCTTGGGTTATTCCCCATTCAGCGAGCCCCTCACGCCACGATTCAGCAGCCTCTTTGGCATATTCTTGAACACTCTTTCCACGCCGTCGTGCCTCGTCTGAACTGATCCATCGTTCAAAGTCCTCTGGACGCATCTCTGGAAAGGCTAACATCAAGTTTGTTAAGTCGCCCTTTGGATCGACGAGAATAGCTGGAATCCCTTGAAGAATAGCTTCTTCAAGAAGCACAAGACACGCACCTGTTTTCCCTGAACCAGTCATCCCAAGAACCATAGCATGAGTAACTAGGTCTGTCCTATCAATGTAAACTGGCTCTTTGGAAACTTCCAATGTTTTCTCGTCTACTCGCCGCCCAACGTAGAAAAGATCTTCTCGAATCTTTCCCTGAGGCGCCGCTGAAAACGAGGTCATCGTACATCGAAGAACGATACCTCTAAAAACCCTTAAAAAGTGATCGGGCTAAAAACAGGTGAAAAAGCGTTCTAAGTCTTAAATAGCATGAAAAATACTCAGACAAGCAGGTGACATGTAAGTGACTGATGAAACTACGCTTAAAGGATTGAAAATCGCTGTCGCGGAAAGGCGCGAGCATGACGCTTGGCTCGACTTCTCCCTTCGTGAAATTCGTGAAGGTACGGTCTATTACTACAAGGTTCAAGATCCTGTTACTGGGGAGTGGCTGTTCAAGACATGCGTTGACCCAGAGGGAAAGGTGATAGTCAAAGCTGCCAAATGTCCCCCTGGTCGAGTTTATGCCCAATTAGAAGGCGACTCAATGGTTTTCCAAAAATCCTTAAGAGAGGGATATTTTTACGATATCATCAGCCTTACCTACATTGACGAGACTGGACGCGTTCGACGAAAAATAATTTCAACCATTGAGGAGATACCGCAAAGCATCCAAGGAATATCCGAAATCGAAACCTATGAGAAGGCTACAGGAAAGCCTCCGACTTTTGGACGCGGACTCGTATCCCTTACACGACAGGGCGATTACAAAACTATGATTACATTATTTATTCTCCAGAAAGCTTGGTCTTTGGCTTCCTTCACTCCTGAAACAGCCTTAAAATACGCCCGTCATGCTCCTGATGTCCTTGCAGTTATCCGAAAGCTCGAAAAGGCCCAAGAAGAAGAAGTCTACAGAGTTCTCGAAGCCGAATATGGTATGACAAAAGACGAAGGCATTGTTATTGTTAACACCCTAAAGGAAAGCGGAAAAATAATCGTTCCAGAGCCTGGATACGTGAAAACTAAGACTTAAAATACATTAATTGCAATGAATAGCTTTTGCTCATTTTCGATCTCTTATTCAAAGTAGAAAAACTGAAACCCTAAAAAACAATATATGCTTGACTTACAGCAGACGCAAATCTACAACTATCGAAAGATTACGAGGACTTCATCGAGGTTCATCAAGCCCTATACAATTTTCTCCTTTACCGGGACAGCCAATGACACAATAGAATTCGCATGATTCATCACTTATTGTTTTGAATCCATGTTCCTCGTTGGTTGCAAAGTAGAGTACGTCCCCGGGCCCAGCTTCTACAGATTTACCTTCTGCCGTCGCAACAAGCCTACCCTTTGTAATGGCTATTTCCTGTTCCCAAGGATGCTTATGAGGGGCTAGGTAGCCTCCTGGTTTGATTACGAAGTAGCGTAATGCGAAGTGATGCATGTATTCTTCTCCTCCAGTTCGCTTCTCTGAAAGCCATCTTATTGTCACGCCTTCAGCGTTTGTGCCATATGCCTCTTTCACATCGTAACCCTTAATCTCCATGATATTCTTGACTATCATACAATCAACTCTCTTCTGGTTTACATCGTGGAATACGTGATTCTCAAGAGGCTATAAATCTTATCCGGCAGTTTACACGGTTATGACGACTTTCGCGTTCAAAGCCTTATCTAAGAAAGCGGCATAACCGATTATTAACGTGCCAAGCTCGATGTTTTCCTTGGTTAAAGATCTTTTTCTAACGGCTTCTTCACAAGCGTAAACCTTAACCTTCTCATTTTTTAAGATCTCTTTAAACCTGCGTCCTATGCTTTCACTGATTTTCTCAGCCAAACCTAGTTTTGCTAGCAAAACTCCATCGGTAAATAGAAAGACGCTCACGTTAAGATTCATCGCAACGGCTGTTTCTATTAAGTAGAGCAGTGATGAGACACGCCCCTCTTCTTCAGGCCCCCAACCGTAAACAAAGATTATGTCATCAGTCAATTGCCCTACATCTCCTGGTTGACGCTAACAACCCGAAGCGATACATAAGAGCTTGGGAAGCCCGCAAATCTTACAGATGACCCCACGAACCGTGCTTGAACCTCTTTTAAAAAGCTCATCAAGTTGAACATTCGATAAACCAGTTGCATCCCGAATAGCCTTAACCATTGGAATAGCACCCCATTTAAAATAATACTCCCTAACGAACTTGATAACCCGCATGTGATTTTCAGTAAGCTCTATATCGAATTGCTTCTTAGCAATAGCGTTTGCTATATCCATGCTCCAAGAATTAGGATCCTTAAGAAAACCGTCTTCATCGAATCCAGTTTGATCCTTAACTGTCACATTTGTTCACGTCCTACATTTCATTGGAAACCGTTAAGCCTTCCATCACCCGCGAGCTAATTTGAAACTACTACTGTGCTAGCACTTTGCTTCTTAAAGTTACAAACATATATACAATATCTCAGATCTCGCCATAAAACGACAAAAGTGGTGGACCGGGCGGGATTCGAACCCACGACCCCTTGGTTTTTTGGAAAACATCATGCAAACCAAGTGCTCATACCAAGCTGAGCTACCGGCCCAGTATGAATAGGCAGATGAATAGGTTGATTTTAAGAGTTTCCACGGAAAGATTTGATTACAACCAAATGTCTAAGCTGTTAACCTTGATTTAATCAGGGGTGCACCATGATTAAGGCAGTTCTCTTTGATTTCTGGGATACTTTGGTTCCATCCGCGGATCAATTAGCCTATGCGAGGGCACAAGGAGAAACGCTTTCTAAACGATTTACCGAGTTCGGTTATTCGATAAAGCGAGGACTAATGATACGTGCCTTCTTAGAAAATCATCGGGCATGCGATGAAGAACGCAAACGTACCGAAATTGAAATACCAGTTAATATCGAGGTAACCCAGCTTATTGAGTTGCTGGGTTTCCGGGTATTCCCTGAGCTAATTGGAAAACTAACTGATGCGTATCAACGAGTTTTTATTAAATATATACCGCCGCCTAGGCCTAACGCCCGGCAAACTCTTAAGATTTTAAAATCAAGTGGATATAAACTCGCTGTGGTTTCTAATACTTCATGCGGCAGATGTCTCCGTTACCATTTAGAAAAACACTTGCTAATTCCATATCTGCGTGCTACTGTATTCTCGGATGCAATTGGATATCGAAAACCAAACCCGAAGATATTCGAAAATGCCCTTGCCCAATTGGAAGTTCGAGCTGAGGAAACAATTCACGTAGGCGATAATCTTCATGAGGATATTTGGGGCGCTAAACAGTTGGGTATGAAAACTATTTTATTTTCTGAAAAACCAATGGCTAAAATCCGACCAAAGCCAGACATTGTAATTACCGCCTTCGAGCAGTTGCCTGATTACGTGCGCAAATTGTCTCATTAACTAATCTGAAAGCTAAAAATTAGCCTAGGTGACAGTTTACTCTGGCATCACTAGATCAGCAATGTCCATTCCATATTCGTAAATCCGTTTTAGACAAGAAACGATAGCAGAAGCATGTGTAAGAAGGTCGGGCGGTAACTTGGTAAGAGCACCTTCAACTTCTGTTAGGATGGTTTTAATCTCTACTGGTACGCTGATGATACTCATAGCCAGTTGAAAGTCACGTGCGAAAACAGACTTCATAGCCTTCTCATGAATTTCGTAAGCTAATTCGCTCAACTTTGCAATCTGCCTCAATAGAGGTGCGGGTAACGGTGCTTTAGGAAACTTACAGACATGCCACGCAATTTCTGCCGCATAATCGCTAATTCCCTCCACTAGGGATGCTACCAAACGAAGATCAAGGCAGTCGATTGGAGAAATTTTTAGCTGTTCACTTAATGGAGGGTGTTGGATAACGGTTCTTAATAGTCTAACAAGAAGGAAATATAACCGATTAACTTCCTCATCTCGCTCAAATACACCTCGTGCCAATCGTTCGTCGCTCTCCAAGAGAGCTGTCACGGCTTCCTTATGCATCCCAGATGCGATTAGGTGTTCCCGCCGAAGAACCTTCTCTGGAGTAAGTGCTGAAGATTCGAGTAAGCATTGCATAACAATCCGACGAGCATCTTCCTCAATGACTTCAAGACCTACTAGTCTACGGCAAGTTGTTTTCACTGTTTCTCGGTCCTCTGGTCTAATCCGACCTTCAGTTTCAACTTTGATGATATCATACCCAAGAAGATATTTACCTGTGATTTCGCGTTCTAACCCAGAGGAAACAAGTACTGTTGT
>Ga0315312_1002230_pt1 | contig 13671 bp, 12 predicted proteins | sample TDP7_MG_FD_203629 | JGI IMG/M metagenome (GOLD analysis project Ga0315312, IMG submission 203629) | Freshwater sediment microbial communities from Lake Towuti, South Sulawesi, Indonesia - TDP7 | ecosystem: Environmental > Aquatic > Freshwater > Lake > Sediment | place: Indonesia: South Sulawesi... | reverse complement strand
CGTATCCATCCGGCTCGAAATTTCTTTTGAATTGGCTTACCTCGCACCAGCTCTGGAAATTATAGTTGGAATATCTACCTTCTTCGAGGGACACGACCTCGGCCAGCTCCCGAAAAAGTAGAGAAAAAGCTCGTTTGGCCCCCACTATGCGGATGGCCATATAGTGCTTGTTCAGCACCAGAACATTACAATCCAGCCCGGATTTGTACTCGGAAGCAAACATAGTCAGTAATTACCAAATATCAGGGTCATAAGCTCGTTTACAATTTAGTAAATAACAAAAACTGCCACAAGTTGCAAGTAAAAAGCGAAAAGGAGCGAAAATAATAAGACCTGCTAAAAATTTCTCCTCCCGCCCAAAATGGAAGGTTGGTTTTATGAGCCTTTCTTGGTCTTTGCGACTGATTTGGATTCCTGCTTCGCGGGCACCTTATGGACTACATTCTCAGCCCTTAGCCCCTTTTCACTCTCGACCATATCGAAACTAACCAGGTCACCTTCAACAAGGGTTTTGTATCCGTCACCAGCGATACTGGCGTAGTGGACAAAAACATCGGCACCATCAGGTCCAGCGATAAATCCATAACCCTTCCTTGGGTTGAACCACTTAACTTTCCCCTCTGGCATAAATACTCCTTTTGACAAACTTTGCTAAAGCAACACTTCCTTGCACCTGCTGGCCTCTATAGCTAAAAAACTCGGCCGCCTTCTGTTATAGAATGCGGCCTGCTATCTATAAAATAATTATTTCGCTTTTCTCAATCCCGCAGCCGAGACACAAAGATTCTCTCTCATCACTCGTCCCATCTTAAATTTAACCGTTCGCTTTGCAGGGACCTCAACACGGGCAAGGGTTTTAGGATTCTGCGCGACCCTGGCGGCTCTGGTCCTGGTCTCGAAGACGCCGAAGTCTCGGAACTCTAAACGGTTGTTGTTCTCGCAGAGTTCCTTTGTTATCTCGTCAAGAAACGCCTGAACAATACGCTTGACCAAGACTCTTTTTGCTTGTGTGCGTTCTGCAATCCGGTCGATCAATTCTTTCTTTGTAATCGTTGCCATAGATTACCTCACTAAAGGTATGAGCTTTTGGGAAACTAAGTTCGATTTACATTACGAAAGCTGTGGGTCAGACAATTCAACTTTATTGATATCCAACAGCTCATCACGCACCTCTGCAAAGGTCCTGGCCGAAAACAAACACTTAAGTGATAATTTAGACAACTAATCCTTTGTCAGCCGCAAAACCGACCAGGAAAGTAAAACTTTAAACTACTGCAACGTACTATACAACAAAGGCTTCTATACAGCAAGCAATTTTATATAAAATTTTTTCAGATTCTAAAAAAAATCTAACTTTGCTTTAAGAGCAAGTAAAAAAACTCATCTCTACTCACATCGCGGCTGTTAAATCCCGGCTAATCACATGATTCTATGCTAATATGGAAAACAAACGCTGCCGAAAAGCAATTCTTTTGGTAAAAAATTGGTCATAAGGTGCTTGTTCACAAGGGGTTATACAAAACGCTTATTTACTTCCGCTGCTATGTTCAAACGCCACGCTTGAGCGTATTAAAGGCTTCCCCTACAAGACGGAATAAAAGAAGGCTCACGTTCGCACTTTCCGCGAGTTTTTTGAAAATGCCCATTTTAGGTTTTGACAGATGCTGTGGCTGATGCTATTTACAAATTGCTTTCAATAACAGATAGTTTATTGACCGGCTGAGGATTTACCGGCATAATAATTAAATTTATATTTGCCCGGCTCATTTATCGTGAGTCCATAAAATGTGAGCAGAGCATGTCTGTAGACAAGAACGAAAAAACCGGTTCCAGCAAAGCCGCTCGAAAGACAAAAGATAGAGTAGCTGAAGTTGCAAATACCTTCGAATGGCTGATAACCGCATTTGTATTGGCCTTCGTCTTCCGAGCATTTGTTATGGAAGCATTCCGCATACCTACCGGCAGTATGGCCGATACCCTCAAAGGAGCTCACTTTCGGCTGCGCTGTCACCAGTGCGGATACAAATACGACCATGGATTTATACCCCGAAATTACGGCTATCCGGAGGATACTATACCTTACAGCAGCGTGGAGCTGCCTCAAACCCGCTGTCCAAATTGCGGTTATTTCTGGCCACCTAATTATCCGACCGCTGCCGCCCAAATGCCCGTAGCAAACGGTGACCGTATATTGGTGCTAAAATGTGTCTATCAGTTCTTCCAGCCCAAACGGTGGGACATAATAGTATTCAAAAATCCGCTGGACCCCACAGAAAATTACATCAAACGATTGGTTGGCCTGCCAGGAGAGAAAGTTGAAATTATTGATGGTGATGTTTATATAAATGATCGAATTAGCCGAAAACCGCCTAAGGTTCAAGATAATCTGTGGATGCCTGTCTATGATAACGACTATCAGCCTGTTCGGCCGCGAGAAGGCTCGTTTGATGGTCATCCCTGGCGGCAGCTATTTGAAAATGACACCGGCTCAAAATGGATAGTCGGCGATAAAGATAATCCTACACTGTTCCGTCTGGATAGTCCTGCGGACCAGATCAATACTCTAATTTTTAACACATCAAATGGCAAAGATTTCAAAGCTACGTATGCTTACAACGAGGTTGATGTTAGAAGACAAGAGGAACCGCCTTTTTGCAGTGACTTGATGGTGCGTTTCTATGCTGACTCAAGCAACAGGCAAGGCCTTATCGGAATAGAGCTGAGCAAATATGGAACTGATTATAGAGCATGGGTCGATTTGGCAGGTCAAATGTTCATCGCAAAAATTTCGGAAGGTAAAAAAATAATATTAGCTAATAAATCGCAAATCGCAAATCGTGACAAGCAATATGCGATAAGCGATAAGCCCACTCTGGTCAGATTCGCTAATGTTGACCATCAATTGATTTTTGAATTCGGCAGCGAAAAATTAATTTATGATTTGGGAATTGAACCGGGGGACGCCGGACCCATAAAAACAGATACCGAGCCGCGGGTCAAAATTTTTGGTGCCGGCAAATTAACACTCTCACATATAGCGATTTTCAGAGACATTCATTACACCCGATATAGATCGGGCGACAACCACACACCAGGAAAAGCAACACAGAGCAATCCTTTCACCCTGGCAGAAGATGAATTTTTCGTATTGGGTGACAACAGTCCCAATAGCGAAGATAGCAGGTGGTGGGACAGACCCGGCATGGCAAATAGCGGCCTGTCTTACCGCGAAGGTACCGTCCCGCGCGACTATCTGGTGGGCAAGGCTCTGTTTGTTTATTGGCCTAGCGGCTTTGAATTTCCCTGGCCAAAAAGCGTAAAAACCTTTCTATCAAAATATAGTAGATACAATCGTTTGTCCACAGTTGCGTATTGGATTGTTTCGCTGCGGTGGATTCCAAATGTCGGCCAGATGCGTTTTATCTACGGCGGCTCAAGCAAAAAACCCCCAAATGTTTGCGAAGGTAAATAGATCAAAGGAACACTTATCTTTTAGATTGTGCGGAAGCTGTTTTGCGCCGCCTTGACGGTTCTCTCGATATCTTCTTTTGTATGGGCTAATGAAACAAACATTGCTTCATATGCACTTGGGGCTAAGTAGATTCCCTGCTTCAACATCTGGCCAAAAAATCTCTTAAATTGCTTTATATCGGTCGCTTGGACATCGGCAAAATTTCGCACCGGCCGGTCGGTAAAAAAACAGCTCATAATTGAGCCGACACGATTAATTGTAACAGGAACACTCGCCTGTTTCGCAGCGTCGGCCAGGCCAGCTTCTAACATAGCTGCTCTCGATTCGAGATTCTTATACGGGTCACGTGCCCCGTGCCCTGTGACCCGGAGTATATCCAATGTCGCATTAGCTGCTGCTGTTGCGATGGGGTTGCCAGACAGTGTGCCAGCCTGATAGACTGGGCCTACGGGAGCGAGCATATCCATAATATCGGCTCGGCCACCAACCGCACCGATGGGCAGTCCCCCGCCTATTATTTTGCCGAGGCAGGTAAGGTCGGCTTTTATGCCGAAAAGCTCCTGTGCTCCGCCGAGAGCCAGACGAAATCCTGTTATTACCTCATCAAAAATCAGAATCGCATCATTTTGGCTGCATAACTCTCGCAGCGTCTGCAAGAATCCAGCGACCGGCGGCACAACGCCCATATTCGCGGCGACAGGTTCAACCAGAATTGCTGCGATTTTGCCTTTATGCTTGTTGAAGGCAGCTTTGGCCGCATTGATGTCATTATACGGTATTACGATAGTCAACTTGGCCAGCGCATCGGGCACACCTGCGCTTGCCGGGCTACCCCTTTCAGCGAGTCCGGAACCCGCGGCGACAAGCAGCGAATCGCTATGGCCGTGATAACAACCAGCCATTTTAATTATCAAATCCCTTTTGGTATATGCACGGGCCAGCCGAATAGCGGTCATTACCGCCTCGGTGCCGCTGCTGGTCAGCCGAACCTTTTCGATGGACTCGAAAGCGGCAACTATTTTTTCGGCCAAGGCGGTTTCAGCCAATGTCGGTGCGCCGAAGGAGGTGCCTTTTTGCGAAGCGGACCGGATAGCTTCGATAACTTTTGGATGTGCATGTCCCAGTATCATCGGCCCCCAGGAGCCTACATAATCTATGTACTCGTTGCCGTCGATGTCGTAAACTTTTGAGCCGACTGCGCGCTCGATGAAAAGTGGTGTCGCCTCGACCCCCCCGAAAGCCCTTACCGGTGAATTGACCCCGCCGGACAAAAAATTGCAAGCCCGAGCAAAGGCCTTAACTGATTTGGAACAATTAATGTTTTCTTCTGTCATCTTGCATATATCGTATTTTTTATGGCGTTTATTGTAAATCTTGGTTTTTGGGAAAATACTATTTTTCTTGCAAAGCTCGGGCTTTTTCCTATACTGTAGACCAAAACCCCCAAAGGGTTCCCGCAAGGCGGGGTCCCAATTTGGGGGCTAAATATTTAGCCCCGCAATTTATTGCGGGGTTCTCGATGCGGTTTTACCACAGGTTCTGGAGTAAAGAATGAATTTAGTCAAATGGTTTCGAAAAAATAAGATGAAAGTGATGGCCGTTGTGGTCGTCGTTTTAATGATCGCCTTTATCGGAGGAAGCGCCTTAGACTACCTGCTTAGTCAAAGAGCAACATTAGGGCATCAGGCAGTAGCCTACTTCGGCGATAATAAGAAAATAACAGAGAATGACTTAAAGCTGGCTTACGCAGAGCTGGAAATTCTAACGTTTCTGCGGGCAGATGACCTGCTCAGGTCGCAAGATTTAACAGGGGTTCTGCTGGCCGAATTATTGTTTTCCGAGGGCAGAGCACAAGCGCAACTTTTCAATCGCATAAAACAAATAATAAGAGCAAACCAGTACAGAATCAGCGATAAGCAAATCAGCGATATCTACAGGCGCTCGTGGCCAAGCAATGTATACTGGCTGCTGCTAAAAAACGAGGCCCAGCTTGCGGGCATCAGGATAACAAATGATGAGGCGGGCCGGCTTCTGGCAAAAGTAATACCACAGCTATTCGACGGACAAACATATTCACAGCTAATAGCGCTACTTGTAAACCGATACAGAATCCCGGAGGCCCAAATTCTGGCAGCGTTTGGCAAATTGCTGGCGGTATATCAGTACGCCCATCTGATTTGCGAAACCTGCGATGTCACCAGCTCGCAGCTAATGCAAGAGGCTTCCTTCGAGAATGAAACCATAGACGTTGAATTCGTAAAATTTGATTCCGCCTTTTTCTGTGACCCGTGCGACGGTTCCCGCCTTGCGGGGGCCCACGAGCGACAAGCGACGAGCGACGAAGAATTGTTCGAACATTTTAACAAATACAAAAAATTCTTTGCCGGCGACGTAAGCGAAGAAAATCCCTACGGCTTCGGATATAAACTTCCTGACAGGCTTCAACTGGAATACATCGCTGTCAAGCTCGACGACATTTCACCGCAAGTTTCGCCGCCTACATCCCAGGAGACAGAAGAATACTACCAAAAACATATACAGCAATTCACCGAATCAGTTCCACAGGACCCAAACGACCCGAATTCCCCTGTAACTACCCGAACCAGAAGCTATGCAGAGGTAGCAAATATTATTTCAAGACAGCTTTTGAAAGACAAAATAAATTCAAAGGCAGAGAGTATTCTGCAGGAGGCCAGAACTCTCAGCGAGGCTGGTTTGCAAGATATTGAGGCTGAGAACATAAGCGCCGAGCAGTTAAAGGGCAAGGCTGGGGATTATCAAGCCGCTGCCAAAGAATTAGCGCAAAAACACAAAATCAAGATATACGCAGGGCAAACAGGTTTGCTTAGTGCAGCCGATATGGAGCAGGACAAGAACTTGCGAAGGCTGTACGTATTGAGCCGGGAACGTGACCCGGTGCGATTGACACAGGTTGTCTTTTCAATCGAACAGCTACAGGCGGGTACACCTACGAGTGTAGAGCTCTTCGATGTGCAAAAGCCCAAAATATATGAAAACATCGGCCCAGTGAAAGATATGTTAGGAGAAATAATGGCGGTGGTACGGGTGACTGAAGCTGAAAAGACCTCCGAGCCGGAAACCATAGACCTAAGCTTTAGCAAACGCACACTCCGGTTAGATGGTGACCCGTCGCTCGTGACCCGTGACCCGAACGACGATATTTACTTAGTAAAAGAAAAAGTGACACAAGATTTAAAAAAACTTGCGGTGTTCCGACAAGGGCTGCTCAAAAACAAAGCACAAGAGTTTATCGATCTGGCGGCTAAGGACGGCTGGGACAGCACGCTTGATAAATTTAACGATCTTTACGGAAAACAAGCAAAACAAAACAAAAGTGACCCTAACGTATTCAAGCTGGAAAATGTCACGAACCTGCAGAGGATCCCCAGCAAGACGTTGGCCACATTAGCGGTGCAAAGCGAGGGGAACCCAGGCCAGCGCCTATATGTCCGGCAGGCTCAGAAATTGTTAACTGCCGGTGAGGCCAAAATAGAAAGCCGCTTTCTTGAACAGCTTTATTCACTCGTGCCGCCGGATAGCAACACCGTTGATAGCTTGCCTGTGATTATGGAATTTAAGCCGAATATGAGCTTCTACGTTATCAAAAGTATTTCAGTTAAGCGCCTCGAACAGCAAGAATACGAAAAAATCAAGGCAAGGCAGCTATTTACAGAAGACTATATTCAATCCCAGAGTCTAGCGCCGGTGCATTTTAATCCGGAAAACATTTTAAAGCGTATGAACTTTAGATTAGCCGGGAAAGACCAAAAGCAAACAGAATCTGCCACCCCGCACCAATTGTCCTTCAGCGAAACAGGCAAACTTTACTGTGCCTCAAAGCATGGATGACGGTTCAATTGGTGCGGGGCAGGACGCATCATAATGGTAAAGCGTTCAAAAGAAAACAACGTGGTGTTTTTGATAACGGTAGGACTGTTAGCCTGGGTTGTACCAGGTGCGGGACATTATATGCTCAAAGAGAAAAAACGGTCGATAATAATATTTGCAACCATTGTCCTGACTTTTTTGGTTGGGTTATATGTCGGCTCAATCGGTGTAATCAACCCGGTTAATGCAAAGGCCTGGTATTTGGCACAAATTATGAATTCGCCGATGGTGGCAGCCTTGGGCCACTTGACCGCCACCGCACCAGAAAAGTATCGTGTATTTGGGAAGCCGAACGAGATCGGCCAGATATATACGGGCATCGCGGGCTTGCTTAACCTTTTGTGCGTAGTCAATGCTGTTTACTTAGCTCATCTGCGTGGCAGAGAACCCCGCAATAAATTGCGGGGCTAAATATTTAGTTTTATAACTGGAGGTTAAATGTCGCTAATGCTTTTTTTCGCAACGGCAAGCATAACCATCCCGGAAAAGATCGGGACAGACCCGCAGTCTATACTGTGGCTGCTGCCGTTAGCTGCGGCCATAGTTATCGTTTATAAAGCTACAAAGCTGCCGACAATTACACTCGGCACATTTGTCAAAGAAACAGCGGTTTTATTTGGCTCAATCATTATTTTCATTACCATAATTGCGTCGGCCTTGTTCGCTTTGGCCTGGCTAATCTCAGAGTAATCCCTGCTTGGATTCCCGCAAGGTGGGGTCCATCCGCAGGGACTGGTGTTTTAATCACCGTGGTCGGGCAACGGATTTTCAAATACACCTAATTCGATAAGGGCATTGAAGGCAGCCTTTTGCTCAGCTTCTTTTTTGTTTGTCCCCCAGGCACTTTTGAAATGACGTTCTGCAATAACCGCCTCAGCCTCAAAACATTTGTGATGGTCGGGCCCTTTTTCATCAAGCAATACATAAATCGGTGTGACATTGAATTGTTCCTGGGAGTACTGCTGTAATACAGATTTGTAATTACCCTGAGCCTGTTCTTTATCGGCTTGTTCGATAAGTTTGGCAAAAGTTGTTAAGATGAAACTACGGGCGGCGTCAAATCCACCATCAATATAAATTGCGGCGATAACAGCTTCCAATAAGCCAGCAGCAAGAGAGCCTGATAGAGACCTGCTGGAAGCCATACCTTTGCCAACTTTCAAGAATTTTTGCAGCTCAAGCTGCTTGGCCACAGAAGCGCAGGTATCGCGGGAAACAAGCATACTCTTGAGCTTCGTCAACTCGCCTTCCAGATAACCTGAGAAGCGCTCGAACAGGGTCTGACAAATAACCGTGGCTAAAATGGCGTCACCGAGGAACTCCAGCCTTTCATTGCTTAACAGACGATTATCAACCGCAGAGGAATGCGTAAACGCCTTGGCTAAAAGATTACTATTGGAAAATTTGTAACCTATTATCTGCTCAATCTGCTGCAGAACTTCTCTGTCCATCTAATTGTATCCTAATTTTGAAAGCCTCGCGAGCAGATTACTCCACCTGTTTGTAAACAGGCGGGGTAGCCGGCTCAACAAGCAAAATTTATTTTACTACCAAAAGATAAGCCGATTGTCAAGTCTGGAAAATGGTAATTGGAAACTGGTAATTATCAATTATCAATTACCAATTTCCATTAACCGACCATTTGCAAGCTGGCTAAGGCAACAAACTTGTCGTCAGCAATTTCAAAAATTCCATCCAGGCCGGTTACTGTAAAAATACCTTTTGTGGCAGCGGCAACACTGCATAAAACCAGCCGATGCCCACAATCGCCCAATAGCTTACGCAACTTCAGCAGCTTGGATAGACTCGAGGAGGTCACAATATCAACGCTGGAAAAATCAATTACCACGTCACAATCCCCCCTGTCACGAACAATTCCGGTAACCGTTTTGAGCTCATCGCCCATTTCCGGCTCAGCAGGCAGGTCTACAAGAACGATGTCTTCCGACCAATTTTGAATCCCCATTTCTAAGTCTCCCTTTTTAGTGAACTAAACTATAGCACGTTTCAAGTGTTTTATCGGCACATATTTGAGTCAGGTTAAGAAAAACCGAGTAGGTTTTACTCGCCTAGGGCATCGACCTATAAAAGCGGCATTTTTGTGTTTTGAGGCCTACGCTTGAAAAGAAATCCGCAGTGAAGGGTGGGAATTTTCCTCGATACTGGATAAACCGCGCGGTCTTATAATTTTCTATCCAACTTCCGATAGCTTATGGCTTCTGCGACATACTCAGGGCGGATGTTTTCTTGGCCAGCCAGGTCCGCGATGGTCCGGGCGACTTTGCAAATTTTATCGTGTGCCCGTGCCGAAAGGCCAAACTCCGTCATCGCCTGCTTGAGCAGCATCTCGCAAGCACAATCGAGCTCGCAGAATCTCCGAACTTGTTTGTGAGTCATTCTGGCATTGGTCATAACAGTTGAGTCGCCAAAACGGCGAGCCTGAATTGCCCTTGCGCACTGGACATCAGTCCTTATCTCCTCTGAGCCAAGCTGGCTGGACCTGGAGCGAAGTTTGCTAAAAGTTATGGCAGGAACGTCAACGTGAATATCAATTCTATCCACCAATGGCCCGGATATCTTTGACAGATACCGCTCGATTTGGCCGGGTGTACACTTGCACCTTCTGGCATCGGTGCCGAAATAGCCGCAGGGACAAGGATTCATCGCTGCCACGAGCATAAATTGTGCAGGAAATCTAACCGTTTTCCTGGCCCGTGACACGATGACGAAACCATCCTCCAACGGCTGACGAATCATCTCTAAAACATGTCGCGGAAACTCGACAAATTCATCAAGAAACAATATTCCAAAATGAGCCAGTGACAACTCTCCCGGTCGAGGTGTCGTTCCACCGCCGATCAAAGCTGGGCCGCTGGCTGAGTGGTGTGGCATCCGCACAGGACGAGTTGCCAACAACGCTTTGTCTTTACCTAACAAGCCTACTGAGGAGTATATGCGGGTAGTCTCAAGCGACTCTTGCAGGCTCAACGGCGGCAGAATGGTCGCCAATCTCTGGGCCATCATGGTCTTTCCCGCGCCCGGCGGGCCAATCATCATTATATTATGTCCGCCGGCAGAAGCAACGGTCAGTGCCCGCTTGACACTTTCTTGGCCCTTAACATCTGCAAAATCAACCTCATAATTCGATGCCACATTAAAAAGCTCATCAATGTTAACCGTGGTTGTTTCAAGGGCCAACTGTCCGGCAAGAAAGCCTACCGCTTGCGCAAGCGAGCCGACCCCATAGACCTCAATGTCGGCAACGACGGCAGCTTCTTTGGCATTGTCCACAGGGACAATCATTCGGCCAAAGCCATTCGCGGCGGCGGTCATCGCCATACTCAATACGCCGTTAACCGGCCTGACCCTGCCGTCCAGAGCCAGCTCGCCGACAATAATAAAATCTTTAGTAGAAGGATTTGCCAGTGCCCCCTGCCCGATGAGCATACCCAGAGCAATAGGCAAATCAAAGGCAGGACCCACCTTTTTAACGTCTGCTGGTGCCAGATTTACCAGCGACTGGGTTTTGGGATACTTATAGCCACTGTTGATAATTGCACTTTTGACTCTCTCGATGCTTTCCTTTACCGCGGCATCGGGCAGGCCAACGATGAGGGACTTTTCCAGTCCGCCGCGAGCAACATCAACTTCAACCTCGCAGATTACTCCTTCAATCCCTTCCAGCGTGACACTATTTAGCCTGGCTAACATAAACCTGTCCGCCCTTTGAAAAGTGAGCTAAAGTGCCTAAAGCGAACTAAAGTGCCTAAAGTAAGATAAAGTTGTAATCGATAATTTTAGGCATTTTAGTCACTTCAAACTTTAGGCACTTATTGCTTCAGAAAACCGCATTTGTACTTTTCCCAATACTCCGGCAAAAACTCTCTGACCTTAGCCTCGAGTTCCTGGTCGCTTATAGCAGTTAGACGACCGAATTGTTCGTACTGGTCGATGACCCAGCGGGCAAGCTGATGTACTTTAATCTTGTTGATTCTGTCTTGGCCCTTGAGGCCGAAAAACTCATTGACCCAGTGAGCCACACCATCGGCACCGCTTTTATCGGTGATCGCGACGCGAGGCGGTCGGCCAAGCAGTTTTTCAGTGTCAAAAATGTTGTATATTTGCTCGTCTCGACGAAGTCCGTCGGCGTGGATTCCAGCCGATGTTGTGTTGAACGCCTTGCCCACGAAAGGGTAATTCTCTGGAATTGGCAGACCTATGGACCGCATGTAATCGGCTAATTCAGTGATAGCCATTGTGTCAACTCCGCACAGGTCACCTTTTAGCGCGATGTACTCGAAAATCGCACCTTCGAGCGGCGGATTTCCTGTGCGTTCGCCGAAGCCGAACAACGTTGCGTTCACGACATCGCAGCCGTACAGCCAGGCCGTCGCAGCGTTGACATGTACCTTGTGGAAATCGTTGTGTCCGTGCCACTCCAGACGGTCGCTCGGCACACCACACTGGCGGTTTAGCTTATAGATAAGTTTCGGGACGCTTCTGGGTAGCTCAGCGCCAGGATAGCTAATACCAAAACCCATAGTATCGCATAGACGAATCTTGACAGAGAGCTCTTGCGGTACCTGGCTGCTCATTTCCATCAGCCGGTCAACGAACGGAAGGACGAAACCATCGATATCCGCACGGGTCAAGTCTTCCAGGTGACAGCGAGGACGAACACCAGCCTCGAAGGCTGCCTCCACAATCTCGCAGTAGCTATTCATGCACTCGGCACGGTCGCGAAATCTCAGCTTCTGGAAGATGTGGTAGTCCGAGCAGCTTGTCAGTATCCCGGTTTCCATAAGATGCGCCTCTTTGACCAGTCGAAAGTCCCCCTTGACCGCTCGTATCCAGCCGGTACACTCAGGATACTTATGCCCCAGCGCCCGGCATCGGTCAAGCGTTTCACGGTCATTCTTGGTATATAGGAAAAACTCGGTCTGCCGGATCACCCCGTTTGGCCCGCCCAGACGCGACATAAGGTCGTAGATGTGGACCATCTGGTCAACAGTATAAGGCGGGCGGGCCTGCTGGCCATCGCGGAAGGTCGTGTCGGTAATCAAAATGTTTCTGTCCTTAACAGCCGAGAAGTCGAACTCTACCGGCTTGCCGTCAATATATTCAATCACCGGGCCTTCAAAACGAATCAACGGCGGTAATCTATACGGATAGATATCCTCCAGCAGATTTGGTTCACTGGCATTAATCAGAGGATGCTGTTTTTTCACATTGTCCATTTTAAGTCCTTTTGTCTTTGGTGGCAGAGAACCCCGCAATAAATTGCGGGGCTAAATATTTAGTTTTACTCCACATCCACGCCCTGTTGTCTACAGACCTCCGTAATGAATTCGACTGCTTTGCCAACGGTTTCTACCGAAAGAGCAGCGTCTTCGTCCATTTCGATACCGAACTCTTGTTCAAACATAGCCACCAGCTCGATGGACTGCACACTCTCGGCTCCCAGGTCAACGATGAAACTATGCTCAGGTTTGATTTGGTCTGGCTCAAGTTTCAAAACCCTGGCGGTAACCGCCTTAACACGTTCTTCTATCTTTGCCATCGCTCCTCTCCATTTGTTTTTATCGATTTAACATTGCTATTCGTCCCTTTTTAACAGCCTCATTTCTCATCGGGGCCGTCATTTCAAAAACGGCATCCCACATAGTTTGCTCGGCGGCAGTCCACTGGCATTGGCGCCGGCTCATCGCTACCTTGGCTGATTCATACAACTTTTCTTTGCCGAATCCTTTCGTCACGACACCCTCAACGAACCACGCAAACGATGGTATAAACTTTGGCAGCGGCTTACCTGTAGCAACAATCAGAGCCATCGCTCCGACATAAGAGCCGGTATTTAACAGAGTCCCTATCGATGTTTTAACGTAGTCTCCAATGAGAGATCCGACTTTGACCGAGCCTGTATCGATCGCGTTCCGCCCGTCCAGTATTACCGAGACAGTGGAATAGTCGTTCTTAAGGTCGCTATTGGTCGTTAGCGCACCGAGGTTGACCCACTCGCCGACGTAGGCGTGTCCAAGAAAACCTTCGTGACACTTATTGGAATATCCCTGAATAATCGATTCTTCCACTTCACCGCCGATCCGACAGACCGGCCCGATTGAATTACCTTCGCGGCACTTTGCTCCGAGCAGAACCGATTTTCCCCCAATGTAACAAGGTCCTTCAATGTGACTAAAGGGATGTATTTCTGCGTCCTGGTCGATATAGACCGGGCCTTTGTCAGCGTCGATGACTACCATCGGATGCACTATCGCACCTGGGGCGATATA
>Ga0315312_1002229_pt1 | contig 13677 bp, 9 predicted proteins | sample TDP7_MG_FD_203629 | JGI IMG/M metagenome (GOLD analysis project Ga0315312, IMG submission 203629) | Freshwater sediment microbial communities from Lake Towuti, South Sulawesi, Indonesia - TDP7 | ecosystem: Environmental > Aquatic > Freshwater > Lake > Sediment | place: Indonesia: South Sulawesi... | reverse complement strand
AGAATCTTAATGGTATCGCTTGGTAAAGCCCTCAATTTCTCTTCAAGATAGTCTTGTCGTCTTCTGCCGAGCCTCCCGTCATCGCGATCGGGTTGAGGACTGTTTGATATGAACACGACGGCTTTGCTAACTTTGACCTCATAGTCCATTGGACCTATTATCTCCTTGAATAGAGATTGACCATAGTTTCTCTCGTCGTGATTTCCAGGCGCTATCACAGCCTTAGCCTTCAGCAGTTTCATCTTCTCTACTGCCAGCTCATAGTCCGCGAGCACTCCAATGTCCGTCAAATCGCCAGAGTGAACAACCACATCAGGCTGAGGTTTAAGCCGATTGATCTCTCTAGCGGCAATATCAAACATCTTTTCGACGAATTGCCCATACCTCGAGATATGCGTATCAGAGATCTGCGCTATCCTTAGAGCTAAATCTGTCATTCTCAGTCACTCAGCACTTTGACTAGGAAAGCCGAACATTTAAAGCGTAACAGTTCCATTCGAGGATCACTTGTATTTTCCGTCGGCAGCTGCTGCTTCAATAAACGCACCGATATTTTCCAGAGGCGTTTGAGGAGCAGCTGTTCCCCCGAAGGATAGTATATACCCTCCGCCCGGCTTACCAATTTCAATGAGTTTGTGGCATTCTCTCGAGACATCCTCTGGTCGACCTTTGAGAAGTACGCCTGTAGGAGACAGGTTTCCGGCGAGGCACATTCGCTTACCGATCTTGGTTTTAGCCTCTGCAAGATCTAACTCTGGGCAGAAGCCAAACAGCACTCTGGCTCCGGTTTCTGGAAGCTTATCTAAGATGTGCTTCGTGTTGGAGTCATTGTGGAATACCCCTATTCCACTGAACCTCGAGAAGATTCTCTTTAATGGCAGGAGACAGAATTCTTCAAAGTGCTTGAGAGACATCAGCCCGGAGTAATCGTCGGCAACGGCAAACCATCTGAAATCGCCAACGATTTCTTGTTGCGCTTTCAACCAGGCGATCACGGTTTCAGTCGTGATACCTAGAAGCTTGTGGAGTAGTTTAGGTCTCATATAGATATCTTTGAAAAGTTCAGTGAGACCTCTCAATTGAGCGGCTATGTCGATAGGTCCGATGCTGTATCCTACTCCGTCAACATAGCCGTAATCTTCCCTCAATCTTCGCTCTACCGTCTGCCTCATGTAATCGAGGTGTTCTAACATCAAAGGCATGAGACCGTCGTGTCTTGGGTCAGGAACCTGCAAGCGATCGACATCAATTGAAGCTCTGATTATAGGACGGGAAATCCAAGGAGGACTCGTATCTGACCAAGCTACTTCGCATCCAAATCCAGAAGCTTCGACCACGACGCCTTCGTCCGCCCAAACGCCATTATAGAACATCGTCCTTGGAAAACGTCTTAACACGCTTAGTTGAGCGTTCAGTTTCTTCTTTGCATTACGATAATAGTCTGATACACTCAATCCAGCAAATCTTGATATGAAAGGCCCTGTGCAATAGGGCATGGCTGGAAGTTGATCAGGTTGCTTCAACTCCGCCGCGGTAGTGAATCTTTCATAGGGAGTCATGTCTCAACCCGGTGTTTTCACTAGAGATAAGAGAAGGTCGCGTATAGAAATAAATGGCTATTTCGCATAACGCCCGGTTGGTTCAGTTTGGATTTATATGTTTGAATAAACAACACTGCACGAGAGGATGGCTACAATGAGTAGAAACTCAACAAGTTATGCCGCCATTAAGAGCGCAGTCGACAAGATCAAACTCATAGATACCCATGAACATTTGCCGCAGGAATCAGAGCGCATAAAAGGTAAGCCTGACCCTTTTGCAACCTTCCTAATTCATTACATATCTTCAGACTTAGTTTCTGCCGGCATGCCCAAAGACGTACTATATAGAATTCGCAACACAGGTCTATCGCTTAACGAGCGATGGAGACTATTGGCTCCATTCTGGGAGAAAATTCAGAATACTGGTTATGCTAGAGCCCTCAATCTAGCTGTAAAGGGCCTCTACAATGTTGACGGTCTAAACGAAAGAACTTGCAAAGACCTAGAGGTAAAGATGCGGTCAAGGAATAAGCTTGGACTATACAGGTGGGTATTGAAGGAGAAGGCGGGTGTAGACTTGTCTATTCTCGATAATGAAACAGTTGATGTCGACAGATCATTCTTCGCGCCTGTAATGCGGTTTGATGATTTTATCCTCCTGAAGGAGAGAGGCGATATAGAAGCTTTGGAGAGAAAATGTGAGATGAAGATTCACTCGCTGTCAGACCTGACCGAAGCGCTACGGCTACACTTCGAGAAACTGTCTAAGTCCATCGTGGGAGTGAAGATAGCATTAGCTTATAGAAGGCCTATAACCTTCGAAAAGACGACTGAATCTGATGCTGAACGCGTATTCAATAAGATTTATTCTCAAAGGGTCTTCAGACGAATTGAGTTGCCAGATGGAGCGAGAATGAACATTCCGGAAGGAATCTCCTTCGAGGAAGCTAAGCCTCTCCAAGACTTCGTTGTTCACAAGGTTCTTCAACTCTCGGGGATTCACCAACTGCCGATTCAGATTCATACTGGTCTTCAGGAAGGAAATGAAAACGTAGTCACAAGCTCAAATCCTGTGCATCTTATCAACCTATTCATGGAGTACAAGGAGGTCAAGTTCGATGTATTTCACGGCGGATACCCATATACAGGCGAGCTCGCAGCACTTGCGAAGAATTTTCCAAATGTCTACGTAGACTTGTGCTGGCTTCACATAATCTCGCCGACGGTGGCTCGTCGTGTACTTTCAGAACTTGTAGATACTGTGCCCAGCAACAAAATCCTCGGGTTCGGCGGAGACTACAGATTCGTTGAAGGCGTTTATGGACATGCCCTCTTGGCAAGAGAGAATATATTGAGAGTACTGACCGAGAAAGTAGAAGATGATAACTTCACTCAAAAAGAAGCGCTTCTACTCGCGCAGAGACTGCTTAGAGATAATGCGAATGAGCTATACTTTCCGCGCGGGCGTGATTAAGAGGCAAATACATGACTGATATTTTCCTAGTGCAACCTCCGATGCCTGAACATTTGCGTCAATATGCACAGGAGGTTATAGTATGTCCCCCTCTTGGACTTGGCTATCTTGCGTCGACTCTTCTTGAAAATGGGGTCGAAGTAGAACTGACCGATCTATCCATTGAAAATCCAGATAGAAAAGGAGTTGAGTTGGAGCTCCAGAGAAGAGAACCGAAGATCTTGGGAATCACAACTACAACAAGCACCTACAAGAATGCATTGAATGTCGCGGCGATTGCAAAGGAACTTAACCCTAACGTTGTGACGATTCTCGGTGGTCCGCATGTCACATTTACAGAAGAGGAAACGCTCAGGAACAAGCAGGTGGATATCGTGGTTCGCCATGAAGGGGAGCTTACAATGCTTGAACTCTGCCAGAGGCTCCTAAGAGGGGACCGAGAGCTCAAACAGGTTGCTGGGATATCATACCGTAAAGGTCATGTGACCACGAAAAATCCTGACCGCCCGCTAATTGAGAATCTCGATGAGTTACCGTTCCCAGCGAGACATTTGATGCGACTGGACAAGTATCTCTCGCCCGGAACAATCATCACAAGTCGAGGATGCCCATCGAAATGCATCTTCTGCGCAGCAGAAGCGATGTCTGGAGGAAAGTACCGCGTCAGAAGCCCTGCAAACGTTGTCGCTGAAATCGAGAAGGTAGCAAGTGATTTCAGTCCGAAGTTTTTCTTCATCGCCGATGATACGTTTACCGTTTTTCGAGATAGGACTCGAGAGATCTGCAAGCTTTTGCGCAACCTTGCGAAGAAAGTCGAGTGGGTATGTGAGTCCAGAGCCAACTTCATAGATAAGCCTATACTGCAAGAGATGGCTGAGGCAGGGTGTACTGCAATCCAATTCGGAGTTGAGTCAGGTTCAGAGAAGATTCTGAAAGCGATCAAAAAAGGGATTAATCTCGATCAAGTGAGAAGGGCTGTTCGATGGGCTGTCGAAGCGAAGATACTGCCCGTTTGCAGCTTCATGGTTCCTCACCCTGAAGACACTTGGAAGACGGTGAAGGAGACGAAGAAGTTTATGCTCGAATTGAAAGATATGGGCGCATTCATCTACGTCAGCATGACCACACCATTTCCCGGGACCAACTTATACTCGCATGCCAAGGAACTAGGGGTAACAATAGTCACTGAAGATACAGATAAGTATGATTTGACTGGCGAGAGCCCAGTGATAAGAACGAGCAATTTATCGATCGAAGCGATAAAGGCCGCATATAATGATCTTGTATCGATCTGCCCTGAAGAGCCACCCTACCTCAAGAGATAATATGCCTCAGGATTCTTCCATCAGAGATATGCTTAGAGAAGCTTCTGTTGCCCTAAATTGGTTAGAGCCCACATGAAGGGCCTTTTGGTACTAGATCGAGAAACGAGCTTCTCAGTCCTCAAGGATTTCAAGTGATAAATCACGCATGCATACGAGAGCCCAGACTCTCTGCAAACGTCACCTGCGCTCCTATTGCCAGTCTCAAGAACATTAAGAATCTTGGTCCTAGCGACAAGTCCAGCCTTCACGTTCCTCTTGAGCTGCAAGAATGCGTTTGGATGAAAAGGCAAACCTGTACCCTCGCTAAATTACATATAGTCGCTTAGCCCACGTTGCTCATGTTCGCGCCTGCGCTCTTGAAAGAGAGAATCGATCTCCTTCTCAATCAAAAGAAGCCTCTGCCAATAGTACCACAGATCGTCATCCTTAAAATCTGCATATGAGACTCTACTCGCCTCTAAGTCTGTTCGACCAGCGCCATACTTCAAGATAAGCTCCTTAGCAACCTCAAGATACTTCTCAATCGTGCCGCGATAAACCGTTAGCGAGATTTTGCCGCCACATTTAGGGCAAACTCCGCGCAAAGGAATCCGCCTAAACTTGGAGTTGCACTTTGTACATCTAAACTTCTGACTCGAGAAGGCCTTCAAATTTCCCGTAACGTCACGCATGAAGTGCGTGGATAGGACTTTTCTAGCAACTTCGCCAGCTTTAACAGCTTTGATCCTCTCTGCCAGACCAAGTTGTTCCCTAACCTTCTCCAGCATGGACCCAAGCTTCTTGTAGCTACTCTCGTGATTCCCAACGTTGATGTCGCCAACTCTGTGAGTGAAGCCCCAAGACTCAAATTGATCCTCTTTACCCAGTCTGTGATAGACTGTTTCAATGAAATCCGTTGCAACTCTGGGGTCAGTTCCTCTGGCAGCCTCCTCGAAAAAGACTGTTGGAAATCCGTCAACAACCTCTATGTTCGTAGCTTGACGGGCAACTTCGAACGGGTTAATAACCAAGGTTAAGAGGAGAGGCGCGTCCATCAGTCCGCCAATCTTAGCGGGAAGAAAAGACCTAGAGAAATTCAAAAGCACATCCAGAGCCAGAATCAATGCGTCCTCATCTCCATCGCAATCACGCCTTTTGGCAGCATGCCAGAAGGGGTGGGCAAAACACACATCCGCTTTCGTAAACCCGATGATTCTGCCAGCCACACCAACAGAAGTATGCGGTGACAGCCCTATGACCATGTGGCCGACAAGATCATCCTTAGACCGAACCTTGTAGTAAGCAGGGAGCCCGTACAATCGTTCAAGAAGCTCATCGAGGAATCCAGCGACTCTAACGAAATAGTCTGCGCACTTATCTGGAATTATTACGTCTCCAACCTTAAGAGAGCAAAGCTGATCACCGCCATCAACGAGGTCTTCGCCATTCATGTCATAGTTATAGCCTAGGGCGCGAATTCTTTCTACAGGAACGCCCACTTCTCTCGGCTTGAAGTGCGTCAATGGACAATTTGTCGCATCGAAGCGTACTGTGCCATCCTTGAATACCGAAAGATCGTACTTAGCCCTTAGAATTCCTTTCTCGATGGGTTCGGGCACTCTGTCGCCACTCGTCAGCCCTCTAACGCCCTTGACGAGTTCAGGAGGGTTTTCTATGCCGAGCCCCTTACAAGCCGAGTCAAACAGGCTCTTGAGGTCGATCGTCCTTCTCTCATAAGAGACAAGAGGAATCTTGCACGCTGGACACACATCTTGTGCAAAACTTCTTCCACAGTTGGAACAAGCGCGCTCAATCGAAGTTTCTACATGACAGTTGGAACATGAAATCAGATGGGTTAACTCTCTACATGATGGACAACGCCTTCTCACTAACTCAGCAGTAATCATCCGTTCAGTCGCAGCCGCTTCGACTATGTTCCTTCTGGCGCCGCCGGATAGGCCGACTGGAAAGAGGCAGTGGACCACCGGCCGCATCTCTCTACGTTTAGCCTTCTCTGGCCGACCCATTCTCGCCCCTACGAAAGCGGGAGCTTTATCATGAATCTTCACATGAGACAGTTTGCTCACAAGCTCTACGGCAGAAACGGCGTCGTACTCTGCCTCGCTGACTTCCCTATACAAACCCAAACATCTGTGGATGATCACGGCTTCATCTTCAATCTTTATAATCTCGCCGGCCAGCACATGCGGTACACAAAGCTTCTCAAGGATGGTTTTCAACTCTGGCTCAAACTTCACTTCCGCTCTGACTGGGAAGGCGTCTTGAAGCTGAAATGTGGCAGAGCTGAAGTGTTGGTGAAGATACTTAACCTCGTCGATCGACAGGTTTCCCCAGAAATAGGTGTATCTTGGATGCAACGGGATAGCAAGGGTGTCGCAGAGTTTGAGCGCCTCGATCGGCGTAGGCTTAGCCTCAAGAGCGTTAGAGAGCATAGAAGTAAGCCGTGGCTCATTTATCCCAGCCTTCGATGCAACTTGAGATATAGGTGCGCCAGAAGCCTTGACTGCACCAGCAAGAAGTTCTCCCCACCACTCCTCCACGAACCCGGAGGGAACTAGGGGGCGGTTGTTCTCGAGAAACTCTCCAAAAGCAACAAGAAGGTCGCCTAGAAATAGTATAGCCTCAACTGAATCAGCAACCCGTTCAGCAGTCTTCAAATCTTCAACTTGAAGAACAGCCCCATCACTCAATCTTACAACTGGAGGCTCAATAGATTCAACAGGGAGGACGACTCCTGCCTTCCCAGGCTTCTCTATCCGCAGTTGCGTTCCTGCTGCGATAAAATTTCTCAGGATAGACATCGTTGCAGGGTGAACCCCCAAAGCGGCCAGTCCAGTATTCCTGCAACGACCATAGCGAAGTCTAAACCCTCCAGTAGACGCAGGAAATGAGAAGATCGGTCTGCCCGCAACCACATCCTCCATGTACATGAATTCACGGACCTCCTCGTTCTCCGTCGTAGGCGGCCTTATCTCCCTCAGCCAGCCCCAGCCGCCGATCCCCAGTTTCTCGATTATCTTCAGAACCTTCTGAGTTCTGCCGATGAGCCCATCATTAACCACCCGTAGAGCGCCGCCGCGAACGCGGTTCGTTTCAATTCTAGGGAGATTCCTGAAAGACGCTACCTCGACAGGGTCTGTCTCTACCCCGTTGACTTCAACAGGAAGATTCAATACAGCATTGAAAAGTTCTCTGTCGGAGAGCTTGTACTGGAAACGTGCAACCTCTCTTTCATAGAGCCTCAGCTCCTCTACGAATCTTCTCGCCTCCATCTCTGTACCCTTGTATCTATCCAATCCGAGTAAACGCCTGACGAAGTCGGCCACAATAAGAATGAGAGCCATCTCCGTTCCTCCCGCCGAACGGATAGGCCCCGCGAAATAGACGGCAAGATACTTGGTCTTATCCGGATTCGTTTTTATTCTAACGCTTGAGATCCCTTGGATAGGCGCGACAGTGACCCCTTCATCGAGGACCGACAGAGCTGTTCGAATGGCTTGCTCAGCAGCAGCTTCCCCTGAAACACCAAACCTTCCGTAGACTATCTCCTCAGCAATTTTGAAAGCCAACTCCTCCCTAGGCATCAGTTTGCTGAGTTCACGAATTCTCGCAGCGACTTCAGGTGGCCCGACTGATTTTTCAACGCGCTCGGCTAGATCCTGCGTAACAATGGATTCCGGCTGGAAAGCTGGGTCCATTCCTTTCAAGCGAGCTTGTTTGGCTATCGAGCCGATCTCCTCAAATTTCTGTTGAAGCTCGAGAAAGTATTCTTCTTGACGTTTAGGAACGGTGCTCTCCAAAATATGCACCAAGATAATTAAAACACTTCGAACATTTAATGCGCTCGCTAGCGCTTAATGACGTTAGTGCTCTGTAGTTCCACTAGGAGCAGGTTTGCCTGTGGCGTAAAACTTGTCAGTAAATTTGCAGTATATGTCGACTGGTTGAGCGGATCCTGCTGCTTCAAGTTCATCCTTTAGACCGCATGCACCGCAATGGACGATAGAACGAGTAGCCTCTTTGCTAATCTTGACCGCCTCCTCCCCGCAACTTGGACAGACAAATACTGTAGGCAGTTTCTTTTTGACTATCTTGACTACTCTTCTTCGTCGTCTACCCAATCCCGTAGCCTCTGAGGATTATACGAAGAAATTGCGCCTTTAAACCTACTGGATATAGCTTCGTTGGCTCAAAGGCTGTACGGGAGCCGTAAATCATGCGCCACTGTTCTATACCCGGTTTTCATCACTAGCGGCGGCCTACGCTTATGTTCACTCCGAAGCCATCTCTCTTCTATTCGTGTTACGCTCTCGAGTGGGAAACTTAGTTGTCTAGAAATCTCCTCTGGTAGCATGAAGTGTTCAAGTCCGTACAGGATTAGGTCAAGAATTTCGTATTTCAATCCAAGCTCTCCTTCAGCCGACTGCCCCGGCCATAGAGCTGGGGTTGGCGCCTTCGCCACTATCTCTTTTGGCAAATTAAGATGTCTCGCAAGAGCTTGAACTTGAGTCTTGAAAAGGTCTGCTATTGGGGCGAGATCCGCGCAATAGTCACCCCACTTCGTGAAGTACCCTAGCATTATTTCGCTCTTGTCACCGCTTCCCACGATGAGTCTCTGCAGCCTGTTGGCATAATAGTAAAGAATCACCATTCGAGAACGCGCTTTTATGTTCCCATCAGGAACGCGTTGTCTAGAACTGTAGTCGGGAATCGCTTTTCGAATAGTCTCCACAGTTGAAGTTATATCGATTAGTTTAAATCGTATCTTGAACAGCCGGCTTATATCTTTGGCATGTTGTATGTCCTGTTTATTCCATGTTTGGCGTTCTGGAAGACAGATGCCTAGAACCTTGTTCCCTCCGATGGCCTTGGCGGACAGCGCTGCAACTGTGGAACTGTCTATGCCTCCACTTAAGCCAACTACTAGGCCCTTTACTTGCGTCTTTTTTACGTATGCTCTGATGAAATCTACCAGTCGCCGCTCGGTTTGTCCTACATCGATCTTAAGAACATCAGGGGCGAGGTTCAATACTTACCGCCTCTGAGAAAGATGAAAGATAGGCATATTCTTAAACGCTTAGATCATTAACTAGGCCTTCTACACAAAAATTAATGCAATAGGGAAGCCCATCTTTACTACCCGAGAGGACCCGCATGATATCCCCCGCCCTGGCTCTGGGTCAATTTGAGCCTAGAGTATGTGATAAAGACTACAACATCAAAAGGATGCGGGAGCAAGCGGCCCAAGCCGCCAAAAGCGAATGCGATCTCATCATCTTCCCAGAGATGAGTTTGACAGGATACGTTTGTCGCGATTTGATCTACAAGTTATCGGAACCAATAAGAGGACCGTCGATGGACAAGCTAGAAAGAATTGCTAGAGAGCATAATCTGCATATTGTCTTAGGGATGCCGGAGGAAAGTGGAGCCAGGGGGATAATTCATAACTCTTCTGTTCTACTGAGTCCATCAGGCGTGATGGGTAGCTACCGGAAGATGTATCTTCCGACACACAGCGTATTCGAGGAGAAACGCTACTTCCGCCCGGGTCATGAAATCCAGACTTTCGATACCGCAATCGGCAACATTGGCATGATGATATGCTACGACATCTTCTTCCCTGAAATCGCCCGTCTTCTCACAGTGGCTGGCGCTCAAATTATCGTCTGCATCTCTGCTTCACCAAGCGGTAGAAGAGATTACTTCGAGACTCTGACCAAAGCAAGAGCGATCGAGAACAGCGTTTTCTTGGCTTATGTAAATCTTGTTGGAATGGAGGATGGCTTGCAATTTTGGGGCGGTAGCCACGTGTTGAGCCCAGAAGGGAAGCTTCTAACTAAAGCGAAGTACGACGAAGAAGACTTGGTCTTGACGAGGATTGACTACGAAGATTTACCTCGAGCGAGAACCTTTCTGCCCACACTGAAAGACTTGAGGCCTGAGCTGTTTGAGTCCTTAAGGGAGAAGGCAAGCAAGCTTTAAGCTGCTGTAGACCATTGCCTGGTCCTCGTCGTCTTGGAGCCGTGATGACTCCTCCTCTTGGCGCTAGCGGAACATTGTCACCATAACTTTTTACGTGTGATCCTAGAATACAAAACTGTATTCGATTGAGGGGCCTCTTTATGCCTCAAAATGAAGCCATAGAAGAAGGACGTAAGTGGCTCGATCAGACGCTGAGCGACCCTATTGTGGCTCTTTTGCTGGAAAATAGCAATCTGACAAGGAAACAGTTCGAAAGCTTCATCATCAGCCTCTTAGGGGACCAATTTTACGTGAAATCTGCCACTAAGGGAAAAAAATTGAGAGTAAGAACGGACAAGTTTGAGATATCAAGAGGCGCGTTCAACAGGACCTTGAATCAGGCGAGAGTGAACGTCGTTAGGTCTATTTATACGCTCTTTCTCCTCGGTTATGTTCAAGTCTTTGACACCCCTCAGTTGGGACCTTTTCTTGAGTTGGCAGACAACATAAAGGCATACCTCGAAGATAGGAGGAGCGCCGCGATGCGTGCCGGCGATGAAGAGTACAAGAAAGCTGTTCGCGACGTCTCACAGAGGCTGGCAGAGACCATTGGGGCTCTTGCCAAAGGCGCCGCGTTTTCCGATAAACTGTGATGTTGTGACGTCACATGACGGTCGTCCTGACCACGGCACATGCTTATATCCCGCTACACCTTGACCCGCATTCTAGGCACATCACGCCATCCAAAACGTGTGTCACGAATAGCTCACTTGTGATGAGCGCTATAGGCTGCTCTCAACAGGTAGGGCTGCCGCGCCATGTCACACTGACATCATCCATGTGACTCTAGAGCTCCTCACGCGGCGTTCACAGGAAAGATAGAAATATCTGTGATGTCACATAACATCACAGATACCCTTGGATTCAGCAGCTTGGTCAATCCTTGCACTTGCTGTCTTTGCCATGGTTTTTGTAGCGGTTCTGGCAATCTTGTCCGCGCGTTATCGCCGTGATCGGCATATGTTCATAGAGTCAAAGGACGTTGTTAGCGGGATCGTTCGAGTTTTCAGTGGTCGTGTCCAAAAGCAGGAGGAATCATTAGATGCGCTAAAGGAAACCATGCACCGTGTGTTAAAAACACAGGAGGAACAACAGGCAAGGTTAGAGAGAACAACAGAACACATGACCGAATCGATGGATCTCGAACGACGATTAATGGGTGCGTTAGGAAGGCTTGCGGGAAAGGTTAACCAGCTGATGTCGGGATCCGCCGTGAAGGAAAAGGTAGAACCCTTAGAAAGATTCCCGGCCGATGGATATCTAGCGTCCATAGAGCCCGCGCTCTCGAAGTTGACTCCTACTGAATTGAAGGTCCTACAGCTCCTCGCTGTAGAGGGCCCACTGCCCTCCCCGAACATTGGAAGAACCGTGGGAAAGTCCAGAGAGCATACGGCAAGGCTGATGAAGAGACTTTACGAACAAGGGTACATAGATCGAGAAACAGCGAGAATTCCTTACCGGTACAAATTGAACGAAAAGGTGCGTAGTGCATTAGAGAAGAGGAAGGAAGATAAAGCTAAGCAGAAGGTTGAGGAACAGGCCCAGGAGAAACAGGTTGCCTGACGGCATAACGCCATTGAGTCGATGAGCCGGATCGCGTGACCAACCCTTTGTCCACGAGTCTAGAGAGGTAAGTGGAGACTGTACTGAGAGCAGGACGATCGTTATAGACAGCTTCATACTCTCTCTGCACCTCCTTCGACGAGAATATCCGGCCCGAGAAGCGACTGAGGACAAGTGCCTTTAACCGATCGAACTTGTTGCTAGGGACAGAGAGAAAACTTCTGTCAGAAGAAGAAGCCCCCCCGGTCCCGGCCATGAGTTCCACATAATCAAGAAGTTGAGAGACTTTCTCCCGTGTAATTTGTCCTTCGATGGTCACGGTGTGTTTCGTCCCGTGGTCGTCTGTAAACTGTATTTTTACTTTCTTCGATGTCATAAGGAGAGTCAAGTCTCCGGTTGCGCGGGTTCACTAGCTCTCTGTTCACAAACTTAAATGATTTTCGGTGAACGCCGGCACATGTATTGGCAACAAACGAACGGACCATACTAGTTTCTAGTGGAAAAATATACATTCCACTGGAAATGAAGGGGTCTTGGACCGGTTCACAAACGAAGGTTGAGAAACCGACGGCTGTTGGTAGAATAGACGTAAAGTAAGATAATGTTGGAATCTGTAAAGGTCCCTTTGTGAAGAGTCAGCCTCTCCCGTAAGCTTCGATTGGAGACACTTGGAAGTAGGCCTCTCCATTTGGGGATGAGGAGCGAGTGTTTAGTATAGAACCGTAAATAGTTCTCTTTTAAATAGTGCCTAGCTTCTTACGCTCCGGAGACTGTTTCCTTCGTCATCCCAACACTTTACCTAACCCAACCACCTTTCCACCTGAAACGCAGGGGTGTGGGGGTATAGTTTCCTCTTGTTCTTCGTCTCTTTTCCTGTACAACATCCATTAATATACTTCCACTCGAAACACGAGGCTTACCTCTGGAGGGCCTTCTACGTCCACTGAAACCTTAGACGGAATCTTTGACAAGTTTCTCTCTAGCCCAACCATATTCCTCGATCGAAATGTTCTCAGACATGACTATGTTCCGCGAACACTACCTCATCGAGACGAACATATTCGCAAAGTTGGCGGAATGCTAGCACCAGCATTGAATTTATCGAAAACATCGAACATCTTCCTCTATGGCAAAACGGGGACCGGGAAGACAGCTGTGGCAAAGTTCGTTCTCTCTCGCCTTGAGCAGAAGGCCCAGGAAGTAGGGGGCCCTCTGAGAAGCGCTTACGTCAATTGTAGGTTGGCAGGCACGAACTATAGAGTTCTTGCTGAGTTGTGCCGAGCAGTTGGAGCCGAAGTTCCCTTCACCGGCGTTGCCGTAGGAGAGCTTCTCGATCGCTTTCGCGAAGCGTTGAGCCATGGTTCCGCGCCCCTTCTAGTCGTCTTGGATGAGATAGATGCACTAGTGCGGCGGCAGGAAGACGACATCCTGCTATACGAACTCACCCGAATCAACGAAACACTCAGGCGAAGCTGGGTATCCCTCATTGGGGTGTCCAATGACCTTCAATTCAAGGAGTTTCTCGATCCTCGCGTTTTGAGCTCTCTAAGCGAGGAGGAAGTGGTGTTCAGACCGTACTTGGCGGACGAGCTTTACGATATCCTCTGTGACAGAGCGAAGGCTGCCTTTCGGCCAGGAACGATGCACAACGCAACATTGCGGTTATGTGCAGCATTGGCCGCTGGTGAGCACGGCGATGCGCGCAGAGCGCTCGATCTTCTTAGGGTGGCAGGAGAGCTCGCAGAGAGAGAAG
>Ga0315312_1002228_pt1 | contig 13683 bp, 13 predicted proteins | sample TDP7_MG_FD_203629 | JGI IMG/M metagenome (GOLD analysis project Ga0315312, IMG submission 203629) | Freshwater sediment microbial communities from Lake Towuti, South Sulawesi, Indonesia - TDP7 | ecosystem: Environmental > Aquatic > Freshwater > Lake > Sediment | place: Indonesia: South Sulawesi... | reverse complement strand
CAAGATTGCGGCATCAGCGATATTCTCGGTGTCGGTGTAAAGGTCCCTATGATCCGTAAAGAAATCATAGTAACATAGCGTTTCAGGGCCGCGGGGTCGGAAAGGACCGCCATCGTACCCAAAACCCGGAACCTCAACAAGTTTGTTAAATGCAATAGCTGTTGCCCACTCAATCTTTCCATCTCCGCCCGGAGGCGAGTGTACAGCCATATTCAGGGTGCGGGCTGCCTTGAAGCTTCTTATCTCAGAAACCAGCGCCCCATCTTCTGCCACGCCTGCGGATACGCCGCTGTCCATAACCATGTCTTCGCAGATTCCCTCGAACCTAGCGTGGTCGATCGCTTCTATGAACGCTCTATTTCTGCCGTAAACTCCTTTTATGTTCAGTGATACTGGAACCGAAGGGTCAAGCTTCTTTATGTAGTCATTCATCTTTCTGTAAAAGTTGACCTTCGTTTGGCATCTGAAATCTATCCATTCCTGCCTCAGAGGGTCGTCTATCGTCGCCATGGTCCAAGGTTGGTTGAAAGCATCATACCTCGGCGGGACCACACCATCCAAAGTTGTGAAGCCAAGTCTTCTCCTCAGAGTCTCATTGTCATACTTTTTTCTGAGGAACTCTCTGAACTTCCTGACGCACGCAGGACATTGGCACGACTGCGGCTCAGGCTTCCCTATGCCCGGGTTATCAAAGAATATCCTGTCAGCCTTGATCTCTTCAACTGCGTATTTCAATATCTTTTTCATATACTCAATGTAACTCTCTTGATTCTGACACGAAAGATACCGGTAGGTCCCGTGGCCAGAATAGGTTATGGGCGCTCCATCCTGATCCCTCTGCCACCACTCCTTAGACTTCGGCTCGGATGCGAATATGGTCTCGATGAACATGGTGCTACCGACATAAACACTGAATTTTATGCCGTACTTGTGAGCTAGTTCAGCTAGTTTCTTCGTATTCTGCATCTCTTCTTTCTCAAGTTCGAAGCCGAAACCCTTGTAGAAATGGACATTGCCCAATAGCTCGACGCCGACATCTGCCATCTTTTTGACGTTCTCTTCAGAATGGGCAATCTTGTATTGTTCTTCAACGTCTGTGGTGCTTCGCCCTCTCCTCCTCTCGAACATAAGAGGTTCATTGCTTGGCCAAACGATTTCCTTAAAAAGCCGCTTTCTTTCTTCAAGCGGAAGCTTCTTTCGCTTCATAGTAGGTCACAGACTACTCTGAGGATTCCGTAGAATTAAGGGTTAGGAAGAAAGGAGACTTGAGAGTCACGCAAAATGCTTGGTCTGTGGTTCTGTCCCTTCACAGAAACTAAAGTCTTGAGGGTCGAACTCTACTCTTAGGGTTCCCATATGAAATGGCAGCAGTCGCCCCTAGGCATGAGCAGTCTGGGTCTTGTGAATCTGATTTTGAGGATGAAGCCCTCGGCTACCACGATGTCAGAGTTGAATATGGCTCCGAACCCTATGTTTAGAAGCAATACTCCTAATGGAGCCATTAGGCCCGGTCGCACGCTTCTTCTTGGCCACATTTATTGTCCAAGACTTCAGATTCGGGGAATGTCTTTCGGGTTGATGCTCTAATGCCGACGAACAGAAAAACAACCGATATCGTTATTATCTGCCGAGCTGCGCTTCTATATTAAGCAACCACAGCCAAGCCAATACCAACTTAAATGGAGGAGTTTGCTTGGAAATCCTTGTGACTGGTGGATGTGGCTTCATAGGAAGCAACCTTGTTGAGAGACTTGTAAGAATGGGGCATTCCGTTACCGTCTTCGACAATCTTCACACGGGCAATGTAAAGAATATCGAAGGTCTAAGTATTAGATTCTACAATGAACCCTACAGAAAGCTCGGTGAGCTTGTTCCAAAGGTTGATGCAATCTTTCACATCGGCATTCCATCGTCGACTCCAATGTACAGGAAAAACCCTAGACTCGTCGGCGAAGCCATAAACGATGCGATCGATATTCTCGAGTACGCCAAGGCTCAGAAGTGTAAGGTCGTGTACGCAAGCAGCAGCAGTATCTACAATGGTAACAAGCTGCCGTACCGAGAGGACATGCCTGTTTACGTGACAGACTATTATACCGAATGCCGACACGCTATAGAAAGGGTTGCCAAACTCTACAACATCCTGTACGGAATCAAGTCAGTTGGGTTGAGGTTTTTCAGCGTCTACGGACCGAAGGAAGAACACAAAGGAATCTACGCAAACGTTGTGTCACAGTTCCTATGGGCCATGCAGAAAGATGAGCCGCCCATCATCTATGGGGACGGAACGCAGACCCGCGACTACACACATGTCAGCGATTCAGTTGAAGCCTTGGTCCTTGCTTGGAAGAAGGACTTCGAATGCGAGATATTCAATGTGGGCACGGGCATTGCTTACAGCTTCAACCAAGTGATTGAGATGCTCAATAAGCTTCTCGGGAAGAGCATCAAACCAATCTACAAGCCGAACCCGATCTCAAACTACGTTCAACACACACTCGCGGACATAACCAAAGCAGAGAGGATTCTTGGCTTCAAAGCAAAGACAACACTTGATGAGGGCTTGAATACACTCATTCAGCCACACACCTTGGGGCGCAGATGAGCTCGCAGCCACAGCACTGTTCCGGAAAAGGAGCCACAAACGCATGCTAGTCACCTGCACCGGGATACTGGTTGTCGATCTTATCGCCGCTCACCTCCCAAAGGTCTCAGCACCAGGCGAAATAACCTATGCGCCCAGAGGAATTGAGACCCACATGGGCGGCCACTCTGGAAACGTCTCTATAGATCTGAGAAAGCTAGGATTGAAGATAGGCGATGCAAGCTCTGTCGGCGCGGTTGGAGAAGATGTGTTCGGCGATTTCCTTGAAAACCTGCTCAACGGCCACGGAGTAGTCACTCATCTTCAAAGGGTGCCCGGCGTACCGACTTCGAAGGATCTGATCCTTGTCGTTTCAGGGGAGGATCGTCGATTTCATGTCGATGTGGGAGCAAACTGGCACCTCGGCCCAGAACATGTTCTTTCTGTGCTTGAAGAAGAGAAACCACTAGTATTCTACGCTGGCGGGGTCGGCTTCACGGGAAGATTCGATGAACGGCTAGCGGAGACTCTTCAAAGGGCCAAGGAGCTTGAGTGCCTCACCTTTGTCGATCCGCTCACACCCTACCAACATGAATGGAGCTTCATAATCCCGCCAATCGAATGGACCGACATATTCCACTGCAACAAGGATGAGGCGGAGAAGATCACTGGAAAACGCAGTCCATGTGAAGCAGCAAAGGACCTGATCAAGAAGGGCGCCCGGCTGGCAATCATAAGCCTGGGTGACAAGGGGCTGATCGCGGCGACCAAGAAGACGCTTATTGAGATGGGTGCTTTCAGAGTTCCTGTGGTTGATCCGACAGGAGCTGGCGACGCTCTCTGCGCAGGCGTAATGCGAAGCTTATTGAGGACAATCGGAAACAAGAGGCGTGAGCTCTCGGAGCTTTCAGCAGACGAATTGACCCGTATCCTGCTGGAAGGCGAAGCTGCTGGAGCAGCATGCGTAACGATGGTCGGAACCACAACAGCAGTGACCGAGGAGAATGTGAATAGAATTCTGAAGGAGCAGGGAGAGACAGTCCTAGATAGCCATACGAAGATCAGCCGTCCCTGAAAGAAGACTGAGAGGGCAGATCAGAACGGTTCAAGCAGGCCTAGACAACCGGAAAAGAAAAGTGCCGGAAATGGAAGCTCAGTCAAAGATAAAGGCCTACTGTCTAAAAGTTCCTAAGAACCTTGGCGAGAAGACGATTCGACTGGCAACTGAGCTGAGTCTACTCAGTAGGGACCTCAAGGTCAGATCAGATAAGGAGATTATCCTTGTTCCACTTAACCGAAAACCGACGGCCAGCAAAGTCTCTGAGCTCAAAAGGATGTTGCCCCATCTTTACATCACAATTGAGGACTTCGAACCGCGTGCCAAGAGACCCCGAAGCATTTCCGGAGTACTCGGCGACCGACTGCCGCCGTATCTACTTGCGAGCGTCCCACGCGCCATAGACTTCGTTGGAGACATAGCCGTCTTAGAGGTTCCACAAGAGTTGGAGAAGGAGAAGAAGCTTATCGGAGAAGCGGCTCTTCAGACCTACAGACGCGTTCGGACTGTCCTTGCCAAGTCCAGTGCGGTTGCAGGGACCTACCGTCTAAGAGAGTACGAGGTCATAGCGGGACCACCGAACACGGAAACCATTCACAAGGAACACGGGTGCAAGTACCACCTTGACCTAGGCAAGGTCTACTTCTCTCCGAGGCTCTCGCACGAGCGAAAGAATATCGCGTCTCAAGTCGGCGAGAACGAGACTGTCATCGACATGTTCGCAGGCGTTGGTCCCTTCTCGGTGCTGATTGCCAAGACTCACAGAAACGTGAAGGTATATGCGATCGACATCAACCCAGAAGCCATAAAGTATCTTGAAAGGAACACAATCGTGAACGGCGTCTGGCGAAACGTCATCCCCCTGCTAGGTGACGCCGCCGACATCGCAAGAAGCAAGCTTCGAGGAGTTGCAGACCGCGTGATCATGAACCTTCCAGAGAAAGCAGCAGAATACTTAGAGGCAGCTTCAGACGCAGTCAAGCCAAGTGGCGGGATCATTCACTACTATGAGTTTGCTGAAGGTCCAAGCTTTTTGAATGCTATAAAGGAACGAGTCACTGAAACAATGAAAAAGACAAGACGCAAACTCGAACGAATCCCAGAAGCAAGGATCGTCCGCGAAGTCGCTCCGTTCAGATGGCAAATCGCCGTAGACTTGCTGATTCGTTAAGATAATGCGTTCTCATTGGTCAGAGATCTTCACGGCAAGGGTCATGTTCACTATCCTTTCAGGCTTCCGAAGCTCCTTGACAAGGCTCCTTGAGAGGTCAGCTGCAGCCTTGTTAGCCTTCACTGCCAAGGTTCGGCTGCACACATAGCCACTCATCCTGACGACGAGGTCGGTTGGATGGGAGAAGGTGAGCCTTGGGTCGCCCGAAGCTCTGATGGTCTCCTTCTCTGCCCCAGCTTCAATTGTTATCACTATCTTGGCATTCGGTCTTCTGGCCAATTCCTTGAACTCAGAACTCAGGTCGGCAACTGCTTTGCTAGCGTTCACTGCGATTATGCAGTCGCCTTCCTCGGTCAGATGCTTCTCCTTCGTTATCTCGAACGTCGTTCTGTGCGTCGACTTGACAAGTCTGTGCCCGTATGCAACGATCGCTTCCGTTTTTTCCAAGGCTTCCAGCTCGCGGGTGCAGGGTGAGGCGTTGTCTCAAGCATTCTGTCGATTACACGTCAAGGTAACTTAAGGTTATTTATACTCGGGGCTTCTGTTTCACAAAGTCTTAATACCCTTCGCCAGAGTACATAGAGTCAGGAACCTACCGGATGATACCACAGGGAATCTTCAGAGCATATGACATTCGAGGAATCTACGGCAAAGATATCACTGAGGAAGTTGCTGCGCGGATTGGAAGTGCCCTTGCCGACTACATGAACGGAGAAGGAACCATGCTTGTTGGGATGGATGTCAGATTGAGCAGCAAGCCTTTGGCGAGTGCCCTCACGGAAGCGATGCTTTCAGGCGGCTTCAACGTAGAAGACATTGGAACAGTAACGACTCCCGTGCTCTACTTCTCCTCAGTTCACTATGGAAAGAATGGCGGAGTGATGGTTACGGCTTCCCACAACCCGTCCGACTGGAATGGCTTCAAGATATGGACTGAAAACGGGTTCATAAGCATGGGCACGGGAATGGAAACACTTAGAGACATGGCGTTGAAAGGAGTATCTAGGCGAGGCACCAGGGGCAAGCTGAAAGCGAACCCCAACGCGTTGCATGATTACGAGAATTATGCAACCATGCAGCTGGATATTGAACGAAGGCTGAGGATTGTCGCAGACCCTGGAAACGGTTGCTGTTCTCTTTTGATCCCCAACATTTACCATAAGGTAGGCATCGATGCTGCTGCCATAAACGCTGTTCCCGATGGGACTTTCCCAGTCCACCCGCCAGAACCGACATTCGAAACCTTGAACGAACTTAGGCAGCTCGTTATTGACGAAGAGGCCGACTTTGGCGTGGGCTTTGATGGAGATGGAGATAGAGCTGTTTTTGTGGATGATAAGGGCAGAATGGTATCAGACACCTCAGTCTTCCTAATGCTGACCGAACACTACCTAACTAAACAGAAGGGCGCCCCAATAGTCTATGAGGTCAGCTGTTCCATGAGCGTTGAGGAAACCATCAAAGCCTGTGGCGGCAAACCCGTCCTGAGCCGGGTTGGACACACTTACATAGTTGATAAGATGCTGAAAGAGAAGGCTGCTTTCGGCGGCGAAACAAGCGGACACTTCTACTTCAAGGACATCTACGGCTTCGACGACGCGCTTTACACAAGCCTCAAGATCGCCGAGGTTTTGTCAGAGAAAGGCAGGAAACTCTCTGAGATCGTTGATCTTCTGCCTAAATACCCAAGAATACCAGGCAAGGCTTACGAGTGCCCTGATGATAGGAAGTTCACAGTCGTAGAGGACCTATCGAAAGAGTTCCGGAGCATGGGATATGAAACACTAACGATCGACGGCGTCAAAGTGGTCACAAACGAAGGATGGTTCCTCATAAGACCTTCGAACACACAACCACTCGTCAGACTAACAGTCGAAGCCAAGACAGAAGACACACTCCAAGAACTGGCAGATCTAGCAGAGAGAAAGATTGCGCAAAGGATCAAGGCGTAAGAAAGGGCAGATACAACCGAGGGAAGAAGATGGGAAGAAAGAAGCGATGCCCAAGATGCGGTTCGAAAAAGATAGATGCGTACTCGACGCCAATGAGATGCAAAGTCTGTGGGCACACTTGGACCGGAACGGGTAGAACGAAGACTGCCAAGAAAAACAAGGTTCGGTTCTAACAACTAGAGTGCCCAGATTAGAAGTAGAGATGATGGACATGAAAGAGACTCTGGTTAGTGACGGTATTCATGGATTATTCACGATGCCTTATCTGTGGCGAGAGATCATCTGTGACTCAGATCCAACAGGTCGAAAGCAGAGGCGAGCAGAGCTATGAGTGAAAAGGTCTCTCTTCCTTTGCAGGCTCCCAAGGGTTTATCTGATGAACATGTCAGGAACTGGTATCGAGAGAGGAACTTTGTTGTGTGCCCAATGGTTTTGGTCACGACAGTCAACAGAGAAGGTATCGTGAATGCGGCCGTGAAGACAAACTTCATGACCGTTAGCTCCATGAGCCGCTATGCTTTTCACTGCAGCACCCAACATCACACCTATCTGAACATCATGGAAACGGGCGAATTTGTGGTAAACGTTCCCACAGAGGATATAGTCGGCAAGGTTTTGAAAGTCGCAGCAATTACAGAGAAGCCTTGTCCTTCGGAGCTAAATGAGATAGCAGAGGCTGGGCTTACTCCAATTCCGTCAGAAAGAGTTAAGCCGCCAAGAGTGAAGGAATGTGTTGCTCACTATGAATGCACACTAGACTGGCATAGGGGAGGCCTGATAGTCGGTAAGGTCGTGGCAGCTTCCGTTGACAAGAGCCTAGTTGACAAGTCTGACGATAGGAGGACGGTTGTGGTGGGCGGCGGAAGAAACCCAGACTCCTACGGCGTTGTCTCTGGAACAAAAAAGTGGCCAAAGATCGATTCGTAAACACACTTAGAGTAGGCAAGATGGGAATCAAGGCGCTTCTTAGCTGTTCAGAAATCAACCGAACGAGGCTATGTCTTCGTTGCAGCACTCTTCTAGTGTATAGGGAACCGAAGGAGGGCTGCGATTCCTCCTAATGAGTTGAGCTTCACGCCTGCTTCGTGTTCCGTACTGACTATCGTGACCTTTCCTCTCTTTTCTTCCACTTCCCGTATGAGCTTCTCGAACGATCGTCTCTCCTCCTCATCGGCTTCCCTAAGCCTTTTGTCCGTCAACAAAATTTGTTCAATCGCGCCAAGAGAGTTTGCACTTTCAACCTCAGTCAACCCGTAGGTGACAGTCGCCCGTTCCCTTGCCAAACGTTTGAGAACCTCTTCAACTGCTTCGGCTTCCTCGGCTATTCGCACATGCTTCAACGCTTTGGTCAATATCCCCGACCGTAGAGCTTCGTTCAACCCGGCTTGTCCAGTGCTGTTTACGCTCTTCACGTCGATAATATCTGCCTTTAGCTCTGGTTTCTTCTCCTCCAAGTATCTCACGAACTGATTCTTGATGAAGCCGAGACCTAGAACGACCACGGGTGTCTTTGACGCAGCCCGTACCTCTTCCAAGGATCTTGACGCCGATTTGAAGAGCTCTTGCAGGGCCTTCGTCCTTTCGTCCGGGTTGAGTTTTCCTGGCAAGTTGATCCTTTCTTCTGCCTTGGTGTCGAGTCCGAAGCCTCTCAGAATGGCGACGCAATACCCTTCGTCATCAATCCCTATGATTGCGATAGGGGAGACCCCTCTTGTAGTAGCCCTGTCTAGCTGATCGAGCTGGTACTTCAGCCACTCTTCCTTCACGACTGCTAGAGGTTTATTCAGGGTCACGTTTAGGGTGTGACGGGAGCCAGCCGCACCGATGTCATCAGGGGCGTCGCAGACAATGCCGTGAACCCTCAGCTGGTTTAGGTACCGGTCCCACACAACCCTTTCGACAGACACGCCCAGAGAGATAGAGATTCTTTTTCCTTTTTCAGCCCGGTCGTAGCGGTCGCCGAATCTGACCTCTCGCGTCGTTCTCGCATAGACTCTGTCGCCCTTCTGAATGATGTTGTACAGTACCCAAAAGTCTTCTAGAACTTGGGGTAAGACCGTAACAGTATCGTGCTTGATGTCTCTGCGAAGTATCCTCATGGATAGCTGACCTTCGACGACTCAGCTAGACCATATTCCGAGCTTCTCATTAATTAACCTCTCTTATGCTACTACGTTTATCTAAGAAATTAGTCAAACGTTGAGTGTCCGGAGCACCTCATCGAAAGACTTATAAAATCGTAAGTGCAGAGGTAATCTCTCCGGGAAACCCAACCTGTCAAAAATACCCCCTTCTCATCTCCCCGGCAGCTTGGGTTTCTCGGAACCTTCTTTCCCGCTTTGGTCACTTGTCTGAAAAAGCTTGTCAGGAAGTCAGGTATTGTGACAAATGTGACCTGGTGGTGTTTGTGTCAGTTATATGCTACCTGCTTTCTCGATCGGGCTTTTGCTTTGGGGTTTTCTTTTCAGGCGGGTTCCACAGACGTCGCATTGACCGGACCTGTAGTCTGAGGGGTACTTTTTCCGGCACGCTGGGCAGTATAGTAGCCATTGTAGGTAGAAGCGAATGCCGAAAGTAGCGAGAGGAACGAAGTCTGCTTTGATTCTCTTGGCGACGTTCTGGATTGAGTAATCGTCAGTAACGATTGTTGTAGCGTGTCCTGTCTCTTTGAGCTGCATGGCAAGAGCAAGAATGTGGATATCCGCCTCTGAAAGATAGAGCATGTCCCCGATCTCCTTTGAGGATTCTTTTATAAGGCCTAGAAATTGGGGGCTAGGTTCCAGAACCGTCAATCTCCCGCTTTCCGCAGCTGTTTCAAACCTCAACTTAGAAAGTGATCTATCAGCCAATTCGTTTCTGACTGATGGCACAGAAAAAAGGTCTTCGTCGACTGCAAGCGGGTCAAAGCCAGCTATGAAGGCTGAGGTGTCTAGCACAAGGATGCGCCGTCTACCCATCTTCGTAGCCTTCCTCTCTCGAAAAAAGCAGCCTGGCCTTTAGCCGTTTGTAGAAGTCGCCTTCGAACCTTACGAATGACGACTCATACTCAGATCTTCTTATCAGGATTGACGGTTGCCTTTGATCTATCTTCTTCTGAAAATCACCATCAATCACAACAGTCGCTGCCTTTGGTTTCAGCAGTTCGATGGTGACTTCGGAGTTCGATGGGAACACGATGGGCTGCAAAAAGGTGGCGGGGCAGACCGGGGTTAGAACAAAAGCTTCGAGACCAGGATCAAGGATTGGCCCTCCAGCCGAGAAGGAATACGCGGTGGAACCGACCTGTGACGCAACTATTACACCGTCCGCTCTGCAGTCTGCTATGGCCAAGTCGCCTTTCAAGACTCGAACGTGGAGAAGCTTCGCCAGGTAACGGGACGTGACGAACACCTCGTTCAATGCGTCGGGAAGCCGAGCTTCCCCAATGAAGGAAGCTACCTTGCTGTAACGCTCGATATGGTAAGATCCATCCAGGTATCTTTCAACGGCATCCAGAGCTCTTTCAGGCCGCACCTCGGCCAGGAAACCCCGAACACCCATATCCACAGCCAAGATCGGAGGTTCGGGTTTTGGTATCTTGAGGCATGTCCTAAGGATTGTGCCATCTCCGCCAACAGTTACGAGCAAATCTGTTCTCATATTCTCCAGAGGGGTTGAGCCGCGTGTTCGATCTGCGCGCTTGGCTAGGCTTGGCTCCAGCAGTACCTCAAACCCCTCTTTCTCGAATCTGTCAGCCATCTTAGATGCCAAGCTCAATGCATCTCTCCGATCTGTGCGGGCGACTAAGCCAACAGCCTTTGCCAAGGTCTCACACGCCGAATGATTATGGGGTAGAAACCTATTAAAGCTTAAAAGCACTCAAATGCAAGAGGTTACCGTATACCAGTAGTCAGAGGAACGATTACAATGAGCAAGCCTGTCGATGTAGGAACATTGAGGACCGGAAGCTACGTGATGGTGGATGACGAACCCTGCCGCATAGTCGACCTCACGAAGTCGAAGCCCGGAAAACATGGCTCCGCAAAAGCTCGCGTCGTCGCGATCGGAGTCTTCGACGGCGTAAAAAGGAGTTTCGTGAAACCAGTCGACTCACAGGTTGAAGTACCCATGATCGAGAAACGAACCGGCCAAGTTCTAGCATCTCTTCCAGGCAGCATACAGCTGATGGACCTAGAGACTTATGAAGTCTTCGAGACACCCTTCCCTGAGGAAGAAGAAGTCAGATCGAAAATCACGCAAGCTGCAGAGGTTGAATATTGGCGCATACTAGGCAGAACTAAGATCATGCGCGCAAAAAGTTAGCCGAACCCGTCTATCCCGGCAGCCTTGAGGGATCACCCTTACAGCCTAAGCTCTTTTGCGACTTCCTCTGTTGCAGCAAGCGCTTTTTCGATGTCTTCTTGTTCGATTCCTCTGTGAGTGACCAATCTAATCCTTTTCTTGTCCCGACTCAAGGCTAGGACGCAATGGTCCTTCAGTCTTTTCGTAAACAGCTCGGCTGATATGCCTAGGCCGGACACATCAAGTACAACTATGTTCGTCTGAACAGCTCTCAGGTCGACATTAAGGCCCTCCATCTTCGATAGACCCTCTGCTAACAGACGAGCGTTACGATGATCGTCCTCTAGGCGGTCAATCATCTTTTCGAGCGCGATTATCCCTGGCGCTGCGATGACGCCGGCTTGACGCATTCCGCCGCCCAGAATCTTTCTCACTTTGCGAGCCTTCCCGATGAACTCTTGGTTGCCGACCAGTATGGAGCCGATTGGGCAGCTTAACCCTTTGGAAAGGCAGAACATAAGGTTGTCAACGTGCTTCGTGAACTCTCTCACATCCGTTTTCAATGCAACTGCGGCGTTGAATATTCTGGATCCATCCAGGTACAGCTTGAGGCCGTGCTTCTTTGTTACCTTGCTTATAGCTTCGATCTGGGCTGGCGTTACGATCGTGCCTCCCGCCCTGTTATGAGTGTTCTCAATGCAGACTAGCGTGGTCTCAGCTGAGTGGATGGTCCTTGGTCTGATCGCGGCCTCAACATCCAGAGGGCTCATGACGCCCATGGTTCCTTTCACTGGAAGCGGCATCACACCAGCTATGGCTGAGATTCCGCCGACCTCGTGCCAGTAGATGTGAGACTCTGCTTCCAAGATTGCGCTATCTCCACGTTTCGTATTGCTGGTAACCGAGACCAGGTTCCCCATTGTGCCACTTGGGACGAGCATCGCTGCTTCATTGCCCATTTTCTTGGCTGCCATCTCTTCAAGCCTATTGACGGTTGGGTCTTCTCCGAAAACGTCGTCCCCAAGCTCGGCGGTTTTGATCGCCTCAAGCATCTCCTCCGTCGGCAACGTTACTGTATCGCTTCTTAGATCAATGTAGCCTCTTGCCGCCATGACTTGGCTCACCTACTTGGATAGTCTTCATCATTTACTGATAAGCTTTAGCTGTCTCGCAACTAAGGCGCGAGGATAGATTTAAGGGTGCGTACTCAACTAGATTTAGGGCAAAAGACAAACGACACTTCCTCAGAACTAGCTCGCTTGGAGAGACAAGCTTGGTTCTTGAAAAGCTTGGGTCTTCGCTCTATGAGTCTCTAAAGAAGATGCTACGGGTCTCAGTTGTCGACGAAGCCGTGGTCAAGGAGCTGGTGCGCGATCTGCAGCGGTCACTGTTGCAGGCTGATGTGAACGTGCGGCTTGTTCTAGACCTTTCGAAACGGATAGAAGAACGAGCCCTGAAGGAACACGTTCCATCAGGCATACCTCGCAGGGAGCACGTGATCAAAGTCGTCTACGAAGAGCTGACCCGCTTCCTTGGCGAAAAGCCCGTTCCGCTCGATGTCAAACCAGGCAGAAGGAACGTCTTCATGCTCGTCGGCATTCAAGGCTCAGGGAAGACAACGACAGCTGCCAAACTTGCGAGGTACCTCCAGAAGAGGGGCTTCAAAACAGCATTGGTGTGCACAGACACCTTCAGAGCTGGAGCGTTACCGCAACTCAAGCAACTAGCTGAACAGATAAATGTTCCCATCTATGGTGACGAGAAGGAGAAGAACCCTGTCAGGGTCGCTTCTGAGGGACTCAAGAGATTCGAGAACTACGAAGTAGTCATCGTCGATACCGCGGGCAGACACAAAGATGAACAAAGCCTCATAGAGGAGATGATAAGCCTAGAAAAAGCCATCAAGCCCGACGAGGTCATAATGGTCATCGACGGAACAATCGGTCAACAAGCAACAGCCCAAGCCGAAGCTTTTCACAAGGCCACGCCCATAGGCTCAATACTCGTAGCCAAGCTTGACGGTGCAGCTAGGGGTGGCGGAGCTCTCTCAGCTGTAGCGGCTACTGGGGCGCCCATAAAATTCATCGGTACAGGCGAGAAGACTGAAGCGATTGAAGCCTTCGATCCGCCACGTTTCGTTGGCAGACTTCTGGGCATGGGGGATCTCCAGAGCCTTGTCGAGAAGGTCCGCGAAGCGGAGATCAGAGTGCCCGAAAAGAAGGCTAAAGCCATTCTCAGCGGCAGGTTTACGCTGACTGACGTGTATGAGCAGTTCGAAGCAATGAGGAGCATGGGTCCTTTCGACCGCATATTGAAAATGCTTCCTGGGTTCGGCTACGAGATACCGGAAGATAAGATCAGCGTCGCAGAGGACCAAGTCAAGAAGTGGCGCGTCATCATCCAGTCAATGACACCTGAAGAAAGAGAGGAGCCCAGAATCCTCAACCCTTCGAGGATAAGGCGCATTGCAAGGGGCTCAGGTACCACCGAGAAAGACGTGAAGACCCTTCTTGACCAGTACACAATGCTTAGGAAGATGATGAAAACCCTGAGAAGAAAACGCCTGCCATTCTTTGGAAAGAAACGGCTTCCCTAGGAGGGCAAGAGAGCCTCCATTTTCGTCCGCGCGCTATTCCGC
>Ga0315312_1002227_pt1 | contig 13683 bp, 14 predicted proteins | sample TDP7_MG_FD_203629 | JGI IMG/M metagenome (GOLD analysis project Ga0315312, IMG submission 203629) | Freshwater sediment microbial communities from Lake Towuti, South Sulawesi, Indonesia - TDP7 | ecosystem: Environmental > Aquatic > Freshwater > Lake > Sediment | place: Indonesia: South Sulawesi... | reverse complement strand
GCATCCGCAAAGGCTTGCAGGGTGTACGTCTACGATCCAGACGGCGTCGCAGTCTGGTCAGAAACCACGGCAACATATACTTACATCAACATCAGAGCCCTGAAGACAGGCGTCTACAGAGTTGAAGCTGCAAACCCAAACAGAGAAGCCATCTCATGTTTTATGCAGATCACGCTGAGCAGAGAGGTGACGTACCGCCCCCTTGAACCGCTGGGGCAGTGGCTTTCGCTCATCTCGCTCCCAATATTCGGGCTGGGCATATGGGCCTCCGGCATACTTGAAATCCTGAAGGAAAGAACCGCGAAACAAGCTGGAAAAGCAGCCTTGAAAGATAGCCCTTAGCCCTACATCGGTTAATGGCCGTCGTGGTATCTTGAGGCATTCCTCACTTCATCGGAGTTGAGATACCTTATCTTCAGTTTTCCGATAAGCTTTTTCCCTCTCCCTTTACTCTTGCTTCCAGTCTATTATGACGCCTAGGTATTCTTCCTTCTTGTTCAGCAACCCCTCGTAGGCTTCTTTCATGTTTTCCGGTCTAACAACGTGGGTGATCAGCTCGTTGACCCTAAGCCTTCCTTCAGATATCAGACGAAAAGCTATCTCAGTATTCCTTTCAATAGAGTGTTTTGAGCCCTCCATCGGATGGATTGGATAGCGCCACTCGTGAGCCCCCTTAAAGGTTAAGCATCCCCTAGGCCAAAGGTGCACATAGTTCAGTATCTCAGTCAGGTTTGTGTCATATTCGCCTCGCGGGGACCCGAGGAGGATGACCTCGCCTAAGCGTTTGGTAATCTGACAGCAAGTCTCGATGGTTGCGGGGTTACCTATAGCCTCAACCGTGACCTCGCATCCCTCACTGTTTGTGAGCTCCAAGACCTTTTCTCTGACATTTGTCTTGCGCGGGTTCACTGTGTGCTTGATTCCACATTTCTTTGCGGTCTCGAGCCTCTTGTCTATCTGGTCGATTCCTATGACGTCCATTCCGGCTAGAGTGAAGAGTTGGGCTGCCATGACGCCCACAAGACCGAGACCGAAGACAGCGACGTTGTCGCCTAGCTCGCCATCAGAGACTCTCAGCGCGGTCATGGCTATCGTGGCCATTCTTGCGAAGAGGGCTTGTTTCTCGTCCAAGCCTCCTGGAAGCTTGAGGCAGATTGTCTCCGCGGGGTTCACTCGGGCTATGGAGGCGTGGTTTGAATAAGTGAAGACTACGTCGCCTTCCTTTATCTTCAGTGTTTTTTCTCCAGTCTTGATCGCCTCTCCGACAGATATGTAGCCCGGGCGGAAGGGGTATTGGCACCAGCTGCCGCTTCTGTAAACGTTCGGGTCTAATGCCGTGTAAATAGCAAGTTCGGTTCCGGGACTGATCAAAGTATAGCGCGTACACAACAGAGCCTCACCGCTCCCAAGAGTTTGCTCGTCAATCTCGAAATCCTCCAAACCCACTTGAAACTGGCCTGGAACAAGAACCCTTTTTCCTTTCATGGCAATAGCCCTTTTCGGACTTATGATCTCAGAGGACTTAAGGTTTTTGACGGATCAAGGACGATTGCTGGCATGCCTTCAGGCCCTTCATCTGTCAGCGGCGACGTGTCGTCTTATGTGTTTGCACGTTCTGCTCCGAAATGAGAAGAGGATTTGCGGAAGGTTTATAATGACGTAAACACATCTGTTTACATAGTGACGCCTATGAAGTCGGTTCAGGTAAGAATGCCTGATGAGACAGTAGAGCAGATCGACCGGTGGGTAAACGAAGGAAAATTCAAAAGCAGAAGCGAAGCAGTGAAGATGATTGTATCCGCTTATCAAGAAAGAGAACGCACAAGAGAGTTCTACAAAATGCTAGTGGAGCGAAGCAAAGAAGCAAAAGAGAAACCGCAAGACCTTATACCCTCAGAGGAAGTTGGTTGACGTATCGGGTTCTTCTCCATCCTAAGGCTGCCCGCTACCTGAAAAAAGTGGACCTCCATCTTAGGAGGAGAATCAGAGACTCGCTGAGGGGACTGGAAGAGTTACCCCTTGAAAGAGGTGAACGGCTTAAGTATTCGTCCTTTTGGAGGCTCAGAGTCGGGGATTACCGTGTGATCTACGAAGTGAACGATGAGAAACAGGAGGTCATCGTCCTGTTCATCGGTCATAGAAGTGATGTCTACGATGATTTTTCCAGAGTGTTGTAACCCTTTGATCGGCTTTTCTCGAAGGGGTCTTCCGCCAGATAGCTTCTCACTTCGAATCTACCGACGGCGAATAAAGGTTTATTAACATTTGTGGGGCATGTATACGAGGTATTCGTTCCAGTTTGGCTAAAGCGGACGAAAGGTTGTTGCGTGTTATCCATAGGTTTGGACGGTGAAGATGATTCCGTTGGAGATCAAGTTTCTAGGCGGAGCGAGGGAGGTCGGAAGGGCCGCCGTCTCCGTCAAGACTGGAAAGGCTCAGATCCTCCTGGACTATGGCGTTATGCTTAATCATACGCCCGGTTTTCCGATGCATGTCTCGTCCAAGGAGGTTGACGCTGTGGTTATGACGCATAGTCACCTCGATCATTCAGGCGCGATTCCCATCTTCCACATCCGCGACTCGAAACCTGTCTATGGGACTCGGCTGAACTTCAACCTTGCCAACCTGCTCATCAAAGACTTCGTTCACCTTTCGAGTTACTATCTTCCCTTCGAGTACCTTGAGCTCCGTATGATGATGAGAAGCCGGAAGGACATCAACTACCGAGAAGAGGTTGCGGTTGGCGACATAGGGTTCCAGCTCCTGAACTCCGGGCATCTTCCGGGAGGCGCTTCAGTTCTTGCCGAGGCTGACGGACGGCGGCTAGTCTACACCAGCGACTTCAACTCGATAGAGACCAAGCTGCTTCGCGCGGCTGATCTCGACTACGGCAAGGTTGATGCCCTCATAATCGAGAGCACCTACGCCGATGAGGACCACACTGAGAGGAAGGTACTTGAGCAGAAGTTTGTCAGCGAGGTGACCGACACCGTGGAGGCCGGAGGGACAGTTCTCGTTCCAGCCTTCAGCGTAGGTCGGGCTCAGGAGATTGCGTCTATACTTGCGGCTTACCATTTTGAGCATCCCGTTCTGATGGACGGCATGGCCCGTGAAGCAAGCAGGATCATGATGGGACACCTCGACCATCTCCGGGATCCAAGGCTCTTCATGGACGCGATGCACTTGGCGGCTTGGGTTGAGAGTTGGAGGGATCGGAAGGAAGCTGCACAGAAGCCCGGCGTCATCATCACGCCAGCCGGCATGTTGAAAGGCGGTCCAGTAGGATCTTATGTTGAGAGCGTTGGGAAGAAAGACAGAAACGCCGTCTTCCTCGTGGGCTACCAGATTCCAGGCACTCCTGGAAGAGAACTACTCGAGAAGGGCAGATGTGTCATAGACGGGAAGATGCGGAAGGTCAAGGCGAAGGTTGGATTCTTCGATTTCTCCAGCCACGCAGGGGCAAAGGAGCTTAGAGAGACCGTGAAGAGCCTCAAGGGAAACCCCACAGTCTACACGGTCCACGGCGCCGAGGGAAACTGCCCAAAATTCGCAAAGTGGATCAAAGAGGAGGTAGGACTAGAAGCCAAAGCGCCAAACCCCGGAGACACCTTCACTGTCTGAAGACTGTAACAGGAAGGAACTCAGGAGAATCTCGTTGAGAATTGTTGTCTTGCCTATTGGCGCTGTGAATAGAAAGGTTTTGGACCAAATTCAAAGCGGGCTATCCATAGTTTTCAAAGGAAGCATCTGTGTCCTGTCCGAAGATGTTCTCCCAATCCCCGCGGACGCCTACAATCCCTCTAGACGGCAACACATTTCGACCCGAATCCTGTCCGACATCCAAGCGTACGCCGACAAAACGGGAGCAGGAGTCGAAAAGGTTCATCGTGTTCTGGGGGTAACCGACATCGACATCTACGCAGTAGGGTTAAACTTTGTGTTCGGCGAGGCCGAATGCCCGGGGAAAGTCGCCTTGATCTCGCTTTTCAGGCTTAGGCCCGAGTTTTACGGTGAACCGGCAGACGAGGCGCTTCTCCGCGAAAGAGCCTTGAAGGAGGCTGTGCACGAGATAGGGCATACGTTGGGGCTGAGGCACTGCGGAGACCCTTTGTGCGTGATGTACTTCTCTCTGCACATCGGCATGACAGATCGGAAGAGGCTGAGTTTCTGTCCATTGTGCAGTTCAATAGTCGATAGGTCTACCTTAAGTTTCTAGTGGCCTCGGAGCCGTGTGACCTCTTCTACGAGTCTTTCGAGCTCCTCTTCAGTGTTGTAGAAATGAGGTGAAACCCTTATGCCTTTCATACGCGCCGAGACGATTATGCCTTTTCCTCGGAGCCGGTCAACTTTCCCTCCGGGGTCGTCGATAATGAAGTTAACGATGCCCGAACGGTGCCCCGCCGCCTCAGGCGTCTGAACCTTGAAACCTTCTTCTTTGAGTCTCTCGATTAGATTGCCTGTCAAGCCCAATATGCGGCTCTCAACCTCACCAACTCCGACCTTCAATAGCAGCTTCAAGGCAGCCGCAGCACCGGCATAGCTGAGGATGCTTGGTTCGCCTGTCTCGAAACGGCTTGCTGTCTCGGAAAGCCTCAGTTCGCGGTTGTCCCAGAGCTCCACGGTCTCGAAGACTTCATGTTTGACGCTTGCCCATCCGACGAAGGCAGGCTCAAACCTTTCAGCCAAGCCTTTCCGGATGTAGAGGAAGCCTGCTCCAGAAGGTCCGAGGAGCCACTTGTAACACGAAGTTGCCAAGAAATCGAAATCGTCACGTTTGGCATCTATCTGCAAAGCGCCAGCAGACTGGCATGCATCCACAATGAGATATGCTCCATGTTCATGGGCAATCTCACCTAGGGCTTTCAAGTTATTTCTGAAACCGTTAGGATACTCTACATGGCTAACTGCGACAGCCACGGTATGGTTGTCAACCGCCTCTTCGAAGTCTTCGAGATGGAATGCGCCGCCAACATTCTTGACGTACCGGACCTGAACCTGAGGCTTCAACCGGCTTCTCAGCCAAGGATAGACGACTGATGGAAACTCAAGATCCGTCGTAACCACATTGAACCCTGAAGGATACTCAAGCACATTAGCCGCTATGCAAAGGCCGGTGGAAGTGTTCGGCACCAACGCTATCTCCGAGGGCTCGGCGTTCACGAGCTCAGCAAAGAGCCTTCTAGCCTCTTCTAGATCAAACGGTTCCTCCTCTTGGACTGAAGACTTCTCAAGATAGGTTTGAACAGCCCCCAGAACTGGTTTGGGAAGCGGAGAAACGCCTGAGTGGTTAAGGAAGACTTTCTCCTTTGTGACTGGGAACTCCTCTCGAATCTTCTCGATATCTAGCAAGTGGGCAACTTCCTTGAGATGCATAGCTCTACTTGTCTTCTCGCCTAAAACACTATTTCCTGCAGGATCTCCTTCGGCTTGTAGGCCTGCGGATGGTAGAGCGGATGAGCCATACAGAAGGACACACCTTCAAGGAGCTTCCTCTTGTCCCAAGTCGGAGGTTTCGCATCTGCACGCTTTGGAAGCCACATGAGATGCACAGTGAAGGGTCGCCTACGTGCTTGGTTTTGTGGGAGACGCGGAGTGAATCGATCGACTTGAAGCTGAGCTTCTCCAATTGGTCCCTCCTCAGCCAAGGGCTCCAGTGACCTTCCAGGCCTAGAGTTGCGAAGCCGGCGACGGAGGGGTCCGTCTTCATCATCTCCTCGAATAGCCTCATGCCGAAACGGTGCCCCTTGGCTCTCCGAAGCACCCAGATGCAGTTCATGACGATGATGCCTCTGCCTCTGATTGGGTAACCTGAACCTTCAGAAGGCGCATACTCAATCTGGCCTACGATCTCGCCTCTGAAGATGAGAAGCTTCTTGCGGAAACCCTTCGGAATCGCGGCCTCAAGATACTCGCGCCTCTGCCGATACTTCCTGAAAGGCGCTGGGGCAAGGCATCGGTAGAGAAAGCTCTCATAACGGTTATCAAACGTTGCATCAACAAGCTCGGTGTCCGGAACCATCGTGAGACACGCCTTATGAAACGATATGGGGACCAAGATAAAAGCTGGGTGTATGTAAGCGCTCACCTAAAGACCAACGGACGATACAAAGACGGCATTCGGCTGCGCAGTTGCACCTGCAACTCTCCCTATCCCGTTTTCCTATAGTAGCAGCCAAAGCAGTATCAGTCCGCCCACTATAAGTAGGATGTTCAGAGCATAGACTTTCGCCAAAGCGAGCAGTTCAACTCTAGGCGGGAGTTCCATCGCCATATGTATTCCTCCTTTCTTTTTGTCACTTATTGGGGGTGGTCACTGAAGGTAACGATTATGGGTAAAAGTAGTCAGACATCTGGTCACTCGAGGATTGAATCTGCGCTCTAGCATGAGGAAATCCGCCTAGCCGCATTGGCAAATGGCACGGGAAAGGGCAACACCTCTCTCCATAATCCTCTTATCCGCAAAACCTAACAGAATACCGCGGTGGCTTGCCTATGATTCGAGTCTTAGGGATTGTCGGCAGCCCAAGAGTAGGAGGGAATACTGAACGCCTAGTAGCCGAAGCCCTGAAGGTTGCGGGTGATGAGGGCGCTGAGACCGAACTGGTGAGGCTGGCCGATAAGGAAATAAAGCCTTGCGATGGCTGCCTGTCTTGCAGAAAGACGGGTGAATGCCGTATAGAGGATGATTTCAAGCCGATCTTTGACAAGATGGTTGAGGCTGACGGGATAATCCTTTCCTCGCCCGTTTACTTCGGGTCTGCGACGCCTCAGATCAAAGCCCTCATCGATCGGGCTGGTTACTTATCAGGCGCTAAGGGGAGGGTCTTCGAGAACAAGGTCGGAGGCGCCTTGGTCGTCGCGAGGAGGGCTGGACAAAACTTCACCTTTGCTCAGCTGCTCTTCTTCTTCCTCCAGCAGGGCATGATTGTGCCAGGCTCAACTTACTGGAACATAGCCTTTGGCAAAGAGAAAGGCGAAGTCACAAAAGACGAAGAAGGCATGAACACGGCGAGAAACTTCGCAAAGAAAATGGTCTGGCTCATAAAGAAGCTGAAGAGCACTTAGTAAATCATGAGATCAATCTCCGTTCTACTATCAACTTTCCCTCTTTGCAGCGAGGACACATCACTCTGATGTCTTCTCTTGGACCCAATATCAGCTTATGATTACTGCATTTCGGGCATCCAAGGCCTCCTTCCTTCAAGAACTCCTCCTTGGGCTCCCACTTACCAAGCCAAGCGAACAGCCCCGCCTCAATACCTTTGATAGGCTTCTCGAATTCAACTACAATAAGATCGAATACTTCATCGCACTTAGGACAGTAGACATTTGCCGAGAAACCATAGATCCCTCGTTTTTCCGCCTCTTTCGATACTGGACCAGGGTGACCGTAAGGCTTCTTATTGCCTTCTTTATCACGGTAGAACTCCCAAAGGCCTGATGTTCTAACTGAATAGCCACAGTTGGTGCACTTATGAAAGTAAGCGGAGCCCATTCACGCCCTTCTCTCCGCCCTATTGTGTAACATACAATCATATAAGACTGATGACAAACGCTGTCTACTTTTTCGCAGTTAATTCCCAACCCATCTTCATCATCATACTTCGGAACTCTTCTCGGCTGATCAATTGCAGTTCCGCAGCTCTCAGGATGTCGGCTACGATGATCTGTGGCTTGTCAGGTGTTCCCCAGTTCAGCCTGCAACCAGCCTTCTTCGAGTTGAATCCAGCCTGTTCAACGATTGGCGTGAAGACTTCTTTCTCTATCATGCGCTTCATGAACCTCTGCAGTGCATAGACCTTCTTTTCGGCCAGTTCTATGGCTGCTTTGGCTGAGGCTTCTGTGAAACCTGGCGTCGTGAAGAGTTTTGGCAGAGGTGTCTCTCCGCCGAGGTAGACTTGGTTGATGATATGGTCGAGATAGGTTTGGAATTGGGTTCGCGGATCGATTTGAACTGTTTTGATGTCCGCTGGGCGGTTATAGACGAACCGTGCGCCAGCCTTGGGCTTAGACCTGATTACGCGTTGGTATTCCTCGAGCCGTTTGTCGCTTACGCCTTCGAAGATCCAGAGCTCATCTGGGCCAGCGTACTTCTCAAAGATTTCTGGCAGCATCTTCTCTATCCGTGCCTTCATCTCGAGGAAGCTCATGCGCGTCTCCCCGCCCGTAGTCATCTTCTCAAGCAAAGGCCTCAGGACGCCGGTTCCGAAGGGCTCACAGTCCACGGGGTTCCACTTGAAATGGATAATCCTCTCAGGCACCAAGGTCTTCCCGCCGTAACTCGCAGACTGCACATAGCCCTGAATGTTGCCGTGGACGTCCCGTTTGATCCGGCTGATGCTTGTCAACGGCAAGATTCTCAGGTCCACGAGTCTGCCGGGCTCAATCTTCTCCCAGAAACTGTTTCCAGTGGCAATAATCTCTCTGGCAGCTATCTGGAGCATGCCGTCAAGGTTCACCTTCTCGCAGAAGCTGTCCACCGCCTCCTTAGCCTCAGCCGCACCCTCATAGCCTTCGTTAACCGTCGTGTAGAAGCCCACGCCGACAACCTGATCAGCAAGAAAGTCCACAAAGGCTTTGCACGCCGGATCCCTGAGATAGGCATCCAAACAGTCCTGAAAACCCACAGCCGGCTGCTCACCAAAGGCTGAAAGATGAGCTGGCAATAGGTTTCCAGATGGACCAGACATTCTTTCCTGCAGCCACTTGGCTATTCTGCTTTTATTCAATTCTTTTCACTTCTGTTCTGTCTTCGCTTTCCTCAAGGTTCCTCCGGTACTCCTTCATTCCCAGCCTGAGTAGATGTTCGACGAAGGTTGACCGCTTCTCGCGTCCTCTTAGGTTCTCTATCTTGCGGTAGAGTTCAGAGTCGATCGTGACGGCTAGGTAGCATTTCATGGCTTCCCGGAGCCCCTTTGGATACTTGGTATACTCGGTCCACTTATAAAACTTATCATACTAATTACACCCTATCCACAAAGTATAAAAGCACATGAGACGATATGAACTATAACAGCCCGTAGGAGAAAGAAAAGAATGAAGACCCTTAAGGTCCAAGATGGGATTCACGAGAAGTTGACGACCCTTGTCGGCGAGCTCACGGCGGAAAGCGGGAAACTTCAGACCTATGCCGACGCTTTGCTGAGGCTCATCGATACCTCCATTGTACTGCCAGAGGACCTTGTTGAGAAGATAGGCCAAGCCATAGAAAGCCGGAGGGCAGTTGGCTACACGACCACCGCGGACTTTGTGAGAGATGCTGTCCGCAGAAGGCTTGAAGAGGTTCGGGCGGAAGAGTTCTACGTGAATGTTCCGATCCCACGGGAGGATTACGAACTCCTGAACAGAGCCATGGAAGAGACCGGAGCACCCTTCAAGAATGCAGACGAATACATCAGGCAGCATATCCGTGAAAGGATTGAACAGTACGAGCAGTACAGGCGGAAAGGAGGCGAGAAGTAAGCCGGCTCAGGCTTGTTCTTTCATGCTCCACTTAGGCTTGAGGAGAGACTTGGCCCAGACTGGCTTTGAGAACGAGTGAAGAAATGTCAAGCTAAGAACTTCGTAGATACCGAAGCCAAGTGCTTGCCGCGTCGTCCCAGAGGCGTCCCAGACCCAGCTAGCTGCGCCATTGAAATGCGCGCCTGCGACCAGCCAGCCAAGGGCGAGGTCTACTGCCAATTCCGCCTTGGTTGAGTGATGCTCGGTGTACCTTACTAGGTATGAATCTAGGCATAGTACGGCGTAGACTGGGAGGGTCAAAAGGAAGAGGTAGATTGCAAGTCCTGCAGCGATCCCGTAGGTTTCCATGAAGCTCCTCGCATAGGGGTTTGCTTCCCAAAACGGTGACCTGCAGGACAAAACCGTCACTGCGTAGTCGAGGAGGATGAAGGCGAACAAGAGAACAGTCCGCCTTAGCCACACGCCTTCAGGAGCGAGGTGCCTGCGTATGGGTGAGAACTTCACGAATTGCTTTCTGGTCGAAGTTCCTTATAAGCGGAGATGAAGAAATCTTCAAGAACCTTGCGCAGATTGTTTTATGAAATTGAGATGCTGGACTGGCATGGAGCTTACTGGCTCTCAGTTTACCGTGAGTTCAATCAGACACGTGTAGATTATCGAACTGCCTTTCACGGCTTCTAGTCTTATGTAAAGAACCGATGTTCCAGAAGAGGATTCGTCCGCATACACAACTATGTATCGCGTCGAAGATGCTGGAAGGGGGTACCAGTTTCCAGAGGATGAAACGATAGCTCCACCGATGATTTCTATCTGGGTGCTTGTGGTTGAATCCCGGAACCAGATTGTGAGATTGCTTAATCTCTCAATATTGCTGGAATTGTAGAGGATGAGTCGGATGTTCTGATCATAGGATTTCTGGGACAATACGCCTAGCACATAGTCATAGGTGTTGTATTCGTAGGTGAGTTTGACCTGGTTTATCTCTTGCTGATACTGTGTAGTAGTTGAATACACGCCCGTAACCTTGATTCTAGCGCTTCCATTTGAGGTGTAGAATTGAGGGTTTGTATTTATGGTGAGGACCCTTGTGACGTTTGTCCCAGTCGATATATATGTCAAATATCCTTCGCCGCTTGTCACATAGCCCGGTGAGGAGTAGTTCCATACTTGAATTGTAACATTAACGTCCGAGATGCTGTAGTGGCTTACGACCGTAAAGTTAAGCTGTGTCGGCGTGCTCTGGATCATGCTTGAGAAGTTGAACTCTGTTGAAACCGTGTAGTCATCAGGGCGGGTGGGTTTGAACTCTATCCAGTCGGCTTTGAAATCGAGTTGTGAGCTTGTGTTCTTTACTCCCTTGACCTTGATTTTCCAGTTGCCGGAACCATCGCGGAAATGGGTGGGGTTTGTGGTTATGGTTTGACTTTTTGTTTCGTCAGTGCCCGGTGTCGTGCTTGATGTGTATGAAATGTAGCCGTTTCCGCTAGTCGGGTAGTCGCCAAGCGTGTAATTGTAGAGTTGCATTGTAACAGTTATGTCGCCTTGGGTCCACGAACTATCAATCGCCCAAGTAAGTTGGGTCCAGCTTTCGGTGTTGGATGTGCCTGTAAACTCTGCTTCCATAGTTAATTGTGTTGGGTCTCCAAAGACTTGAAATCGCATATCAAAGCACTCATAGGTGGTTAGGCCAGTATCAGTAGTGAAAGTAGAAGCACCAATGACCGTGAAAGTCGTGCCGTCCCACTTGATTGCCCCAAGGTCATAATCTGTTGATTCTAACGCAGCTCCCAGAATCCGGATGTCCCCACTTACGGCCCTAGGGTTTCGTCTTAGTTGAACCCAAAGATGAGAGCGTGCGGTTGCTCCACTTTGCATTGGCACGCTTGTAGCGCTTCCCCATGTATTGGGAGCGGTAAAGGTTTTGTAAGTGATCTGACCTGCTGTAGTTCCATAGACAAGTAGTCCTTTGCTTCCTGACGGTTCCCAGTCAAAGTCGGCACATCTTCGAGCATTGGTATCTACGTCAGAGTCATGTTCAGCGTGGACTGTCCATGTGCTGCCATCCCAATAGGCAGTGTTGAGGTCGGATCCGCCGTCTATGACTAGATAGACCAGTCCGTTAGATGCTGGGTCGCTTTTTAGGGTCACCCAATTCGTCACTCCTCCTTGGGCGGGAATGTCAAGTAGTGCGGCAGCGCTCAGTGTTGAGCCATCCCATATTCTGTAGTAGTTGTCAGTAGAGACGGAGTCGCCCCAGACGAACATTGCTCTTCCAGATGTTTGCTCATAGGCTACGGCTATACTTTCTTCTGTTGAGATGGCGGCGGTAGAATCCCAAACAGATGATTGCCCCATAAGGCTCCAAGCTGAACCAGTCCAAACATAACCAAAAACGTCGACATTGGCGTCCAAGTAAATCATGGCAATCTCGTTTGCATTGTTGGTTGGTTTAGTCGCCAAAGCTATCCAGTACACCACACCAGTGGTGTATGGCAGGTCCAAAAGTTGTTCTGAACTCCAAGAGACCCCATCCCAAATCCTATAACCGATTTCATTCGTTGTCGAACCCCTTGAATATACAAACAACGCTCTGCCTGTGGTTTTTTCGTAGGCAATGTCGAAGCATCGGTAAGCATTTGCCGTGGTTCCTGAATAAGCAATGTTGTTAGTGACCATCCACTCGGTGCCTGGACCATCCCAGACATAAGCATCAAAATAACCGTCACTGCTGAGAGTTATAACAATGCGTTCAAGAGCTCTCTCGATTTTTGTGGAAAAGGCTGTTCGAACCCAGCGAATTGAGCTGCCAGCCCACATTTCGACCTGATTTTCGCTACTCCAGACGGTTCCATCCCATAGGCGGTTTTTCGGATAGTAGGACCCGCTTAGAGTTGTACTACGATAGCTGATAAAAGCCCTTGAAACACTCGTGGTTGATGTTTGACTAACATAACTTCTAAACGTCATGTAATTCGCATCATTAGCTGGAAGGTTGCTCAGTAGACCCGAAATACGCCGTGTATCCCCTATCAAAATGTAGCCAGAGGGAAAATATTTAGAAGTAGAGGTCCCTGCACTTCTAGTGATTAGGTAATCTGAATCTACAGCTTGAACGCTCGCGGGAACTGTGCCAGAAACATAATACCTTAACTCTTCGTCTTGTAGGTAAACGGAAGGCTCTGGGTCTACAAATCTGCGAAGCCTTACATTATCGAACCATGCGCCGGTGCCGATACTCCAAGTTTTGAGAGCGATAGTGCCGCTTGAAAAGTCCGTTCCAATGTCTGCCCATCCTGAAGAGGGAACACGTTGCGAACCATTCACCCATATTTGAGCCTGTGTGCCCTTGATTCTGAAATCGACCTTATACCATACGTTTGCAGAAGGTTCAGGCGTTCCGCCAGCGATGAATGACCAAGAATCGGCCACATATTTGCCGATTGCCCAGTCGGATCCTTCCGGATTGGCCTCGTACCAATTCTTAACAGCCCCCGGTTGTACCCTTGCAGCAATGGACCAGTCTTCGCCACCACCGGCGACTCTCATATAGACCTCAAGTTCCACATCCGCCTCATTTATGGTTGCCAAAGGCTTTATCCAACTCGCGCTACCAGTTGTTGCCTTGATCGCATACGGAGCGGATACATATTGATCACTGGCGGCAGACCACGTTCCAGACATGACTGACCAGTCAGAAATACTCCCGTCATCAAAATCATCCCAGAAAACATAAACATTAACTTTGTTTGATGGCGGGCTTCCTGCACTTGGATAACCGTAGTACACGTAGTAGTTGCTGTCGGAGGAAGAAGCCCCAATGTTCGCTTGAGTTTTGAACCAGACCTTTGTAGAAGCCGTATTCATGTTTTCAACGTCACGGTCCAGTTCTAGCCAAGAAGAAGATGAACTGTTCCAATACAATATTCTCAGGTCGTTTCCGTTCGACATCATCTTGCCTGCTGAAACCAAGGAGGCGGTGTCAAGAGTCAAGAAAACCGAGTAGCCAGCGCTTAGAGGGGAGGCCGCATTGTTGTTTATTGTTACTCTGCATCGATAAGAGTAACTGTTGCTCCACCAATTCCCACTGAGTATACTGTAACTGTTCGGATAGTAGTCGTAAGGCTCCTCGGATGCTACCACCGTAACATTTGATCTAGTCCCATTTACACTTGTTTCTGAAATTCCAGCAGGTCCGCCTTGGAGGGTAACAGCTATATCTGC
>Ga0315312_1002226_pt1 | contig 13687 bp, 23 predicted proteins | sample TDP7_MG_FD_203629 | JGI IMG/M metagenome (GOLD analysis project Ga0315312, IMG submission 203629) | Freshwater sediment microbial communities from Lake Towuti, South Sulawesi, Indonesia - TDP7 | ecosystem: Environmental > Aquatic > Freshwater > Lake > Sediment | place: Indonesia: South Sulawesi... | reverse complement strand
CCTCCTCCCGATTCTTCGTCTTGTAGGTGTCATAGGCATTGAGAAGATCATACATGGAGCACAAGTTCCTATTCTCATGAAATGGGCCGGCTCTTGTCCTTCGCAACTCGCTCATGTGCGCTCCGCATCCTAGTACTTCGCCTATGTCGCTGCAGATCTTGCGGACATATGTTCCGGCTTGGCAGGCGATCTTGAATAGAACTCTCCTGCCTTCGATCTCAAGGATGTCTAGTGAGTAGATTGTTCGCCTTCTAACTGACCGCTTCACAGAGGCCCTGAGAGGAGGTCTCTGGAAGATCTCTCCGGTGAACTCGACAAACGTGTCTCTAATCCTTTGCTCAGCGACATCTTCATGGAGTTGCATGAGGCACATGTACTCCTTCCCCGAAAGAAGAAAGGCTTGAATCACTTTCGTCGCATCTTCGAAGGCGACAGGAAGCACACCGGTGACTTTGGGATCTCCCTCGCCAGTTCAGGCGTCAAGGGTCCCGCCGTGTCCGGCATGCTTCAGTCCAAGCATCCGCTTCACCCAGGCCACAACCTCATGACTTGAGGGGCCGGGTGGCTTGTCCAAGTTGACTATTCCAAAACGAAGGTGAAGATCGATCGGCCGAGCATAGGGATCATATCCCAAAGCCTTGTTGGTCTCTGCCTCCGTCTTGGCGACGATTTCTCTCTCTATGTTCCATGGTGGAAGAAGCTTCATGCTAATCCCTCAACCAAGAGTACCGCTGAGAATTAAACTGATTGCACAGACGGCACGACGGCGCGACTATTTGATCTTCGGCTTGACCCCGGCCTTCACAGCCGCAGTCTTCTTTGCTTTGTCAAGCGCCTTGAGAACCTCTTCGTCTGCTGCATCCTTCTTCAAATCAATCTTGTCTTCGGTCGGTTCCACATGCTTCACGTTCGTCCTACGTCGCTTGACACCGGAGAGCGACTTCGGTCCGGTTACAAGAACATAGTTGCTGTCAATAATGTCTACAATGACGCATTTGCTTCCTGCTTCTCGTCCAGCGATCTTGACGCATATCCTCCCTACTTCAATGGCGGGCACTTGGCGCTCACTTCTTTGATTTTTCTGCAAGGTACTCAGATATGATGTTCTTAAGAATTTTGATGTTCTCATCGAGCGGCTGGAGGCTCGTGTCGAAGACAACATCATAGTTGGATACGTCGAAGGGATCTATTCCGTAGTAGCGGACGAAGCGTTCCTTCTGAGCGGCCTCTCTCATCAAGGTCTGCTTCCGAGCATCCTCCATTGATATTCGGTCGCGCATACCGATCCTTTTGAACCTTACATCGTCAGGTGCGGTGAGAAATATCTTGATGTCAGCCTTCTCTTTGGCCATCCATCCCGAAAGCTGTCCGTCCAGTACCACATTCCCTTTCTCAGCCTCCTGCATCGTCATATAGTCTATCAACCGGTCTATGCCAGGATCCTTGCTCGCCCTCGCTGTCAGTTGCTCTATAGTGATTCCCTTTTCGTTGGCTATCCTTCGAAAGAATCGGCCTGCCGATACTAGTCTTAATCCGTAGGCCTGGGCAATGGCGCGAGCATATGTAGACTTGCCTGAGCCGTGAAGCCCACTGATCGTCAGCACCAAGTCCACTTACGACTGACCCCGGGATCCTCGCCTGAAAGCTTCCATGAGGCACGCATGACAAATGGCCCCTCCGTACGGTCGAGAAGGCCTTCGCCCTGATTTCGGATGTTTACGAATATTGGAGTAAGGTATGCCCCTCACGATCGATCCGCAGAGGGAACACCTGGGCACTCCTGGCTTACTGCCCCTGAATTGGATGCTGGTCCCGCCACCAGGAGTCGGAATCATGATCCTTTTCTGCCCTCTCGCACGTTTCGCCCGCTTGACCATGATAGGTCACTCCTGCTCGGGATACGTGCCCAGAAGCCTTGATGTGGGGAGGCTTATCGCAAAGGAGCAGATCAGGTACCAAGTAAAGTATGAGACTTTGATCGGAACGGGAGACCCAGCTACGAGACTAGGTCCTTCCAGCAGCCATCGCACGACGAAGGGCGAGTAGGCTGTGAACATTCGTTCAGGCAATTCACCGTAGAACCTGCTGAGAACTGTCCAGACGAGAAGGAACGGTATGAAGAAGGTGAAGGTGACTTTCATTCGATCCCACATCATCTTGCTCTGCAGCCGCATGATCGCAGCCTGCTTCTTCGTTGCCTTTGCCAACAGCTGCTTGTCACCGGATTTCCTAGCCTTGTTGAACTCCTCTTGCCAGGCCTTGACTTCAGCTGACATCTCTCTCATCGACCGCATGTCCACAAAGAAACGGTTAGCCAAGTTTGATACAATCGCGAGAATGCCTGCGACACCCAGAATGAAGAACGTGGAATTAGGAGTCGTTGCGTAAGGTACCAGTGCAGCCATGAGCCACTTAGTTATCTCATCAAGTATCGTCAGCAATCATCATGTCCTCCTTTGCATGCGCATCTCTGTTTCTATCAAGGCAGTCCGCACTTAGATCACTTTCCTAGCAGCGATCGAACAGCGGGATAGAGCTCGCTGATTCTTTCCTGAGCAAGTATCTGGTAATATTGCTGTATGATGCCTATCGAGAGCAGGATGCCCATACCCGAACCGAACGCGCCCAAGAAGTCAGCGAACGAGGCTATCGCACCCACCACTAGCCCCCCCAGAATCGTGACCGTCGGTATGTATCTGGAGAGCACCTGCTGGATCGGAGCGTATGAGCGCCTGAATCCCTCTATCTGCATACCTGAATCAACCAGCTGTTTGGAGACCGTTCTGGCGTCCATGCCGCCCACCTCGATCCATGTCATGGAGAAGAATACGCATATGGTCATCATCAAGCCAGCGTAGACCATGGCGCGAGCAGGGTCATTCATCACATTCTCCAAGTTCCTAGGGGAGACAACATAGTACGCAAGCCCGCTCGTAGGCTCATATCTCTGGCCCTCAGCCTTGAATATCCCCAGAAGATTCAGCCAGAAGTTCGTCCCCGACTGATTGTACCTGGACCAAATCAGCTGCGAGATGAAATATATGTTACCGAAAAGCGCAGCCGTGAAGATCACAGGTATATTAGACACATATAGAAGCTTGATGGGAAACTTTCCTCTAAATCCCTTAAACCTCGCGTGCGACACAGGAACCTCGACACGAAGGCCGTCGATATAGATAATCACTGCAAAGACAACGAGCGTCGTAAGCAAGCCTATCATGTCAGGCAATCCTTCCGCGCGGTGGACCACATCCCATATAGTTGAGGATGATCCCACTGACTGCGCAAACGCAATGATTGCCCCTAAGTACTTCTTATCGCTCATCGGGCCCATTGGAGCGATTGAGTCCCAAAGAATTCGCTGCGCTACGCCTGCAACTATGAAGAGACTGATTCCGCTTCCTAGTCCCCATCCCTTCTGCAGCAACTCATCCAGCAGGATCAGCACGATTCCGGCGCTTACTAGCTGCAGGACTATGACGAAACCTGTCTGTGGAGTGATCGTTGCTCCGAATGCCCCAGCCATCATGTAGGCGCTTATCTGAAAAAGGTACATCACTATCGACAGAACTTTGCTTGCCGTTGTGAACAGTGATCTGTCTTGGGGATTCGTGAAGTCAACCTTTATCATCTGCGATCCCGCGAGCACTTGAAGGATAAGGCCCGCGGTCACTATTGGCCCAATTCCCAGCTCCATTAGCGTGCCTCTCTCGGAGGCAAAGATGACTCGCATGGCACTGAAGGGATCCTCGGCACCCCGCCCTCCGACGCCGTAGAGAGGGATCTCAGTCATGATGAGATAGCCGATAAGAACCATCGCAGTCCAGAATAGCTTCTCATTGAACGAGACTTTTCGGTCAGGGGCGGATACAGTCGGAACAAACCTTGCAAGCGGTTGAAAGACTTCAACAAAGCGAACCAAGAAAGACACCTACTTGAGACGCTGCACCTTTCCTCCTGCTGCCTTGATCTTTTCCACTGCAGACTTCGATATGCCTGCAACCCTGACCTCTATCGGCCGACTCAAACCTCCTTGCCCAAGAAGCTTGCTGTAACCTAGCTTGGACAGGTCCACAACGGGCAACTCGTCCTTCGATTTTGCTTCCGAAGGCTCCACTATCAGACCGGCAAGATCCCTCAGATTGATTGCTCGAACAGTTCTCTTTGAATGGCTCACAAAACCATGCTTGCCTGTCTCAATGCCCTCAGCTATGAGTTTCGTCCGCTTATGCGTAAGCTGACCCGCCCGCCCTCGGCCGCCCCGCATTCCGCTATCCCTGTGCTGGCCCGAAACTCCCCACCCATGAGTCCTCGAACCACGCATCTTTCGGATTTTTCTGCGTCTCGTAGGCAAGCTTGGTTCCACTCTTGACGAAACTTTTGGTCATTGTTCGGGCGCGGTCAATTTAAGCGTTTAGAAACTCTCCGGGCTTATTGGTTCTTCCGCCAAACCATTAAGAGCCTATCCGAAAAGCCCGGTTGCGCGATATGTGATCCATGCGCATGCGAGGTGTAGCATGGCAAGATAGTTCTCCACCTTCTTCTCCCAGCGGATCAACAGCCGTCTGAACCTGTTCAACCATGAATGGGTTCTTTCGACGACCCAGTGCCTCGCTCTGTAGCCTGGAATCCTCTTCCTTTTCTTGGCTTCTCCTCTGGAAGGAATGTGAATCGTGTATCCCCAGTCATCAAGCAGCTCGCGAACCTCAGGGTAATCGTAGCCCTTGTCCATACAGATGTTCTGTGGTGCATTACGCTTTGGCGCAGGTCTCTCTATCGGGATGCTTTCCAAGGTCGGCTTCGTCAGCTTCATGTCGTGTCTATTCGCGCCGTCCACGACGAGTCCGACAGGTATGCCGTTGCCTTCTACCAGGAGGCTGCGCTTTGTTCCAGACTTCCGCCTGTCTGTCGGGTTTGGACCTGTGCTTTTTCCCCCCAAGAGGCGCCTTCGTCATGGCTCCATCCATCGCCTGCCACCTCCAGTCAAGACGCTTCTCGGCGTCATACTCCACCAATCCTTCCATCCATAGGCGTTGGAAAACGCCTGCCTTACACCAGTCTTGGAAACGGTCGTGAACCGTGCTTGGTGCTCCAAGGCTTCTTGGAAGCGCCTTCCATTGGCATCCGGTTCGTAGAACGTAGAAGATAGCGTTCGCCGCTAGCCTGTCATCCATTCTTGGACGGCCGCTCTTCTTCTTACGTTTCGGCGGAGGCAGCAGCACCTTGATTCTATCCCATAGCATCTCCGGAATTTGGTATGCGTCTCCGACGAGGACATCTCCCTCTTCCAATATCATGACTTACCGTCAGTCAACTCCATTATCCAAGCAGAGAAAGACTCAGTTCACATACCTGTCAAAAAAGAGGGTTTAACATATCGACAAATTCACTTTTCGGATAGGCTCTAAACCGAAAAACATTGGAGTCATGTGATAGGGCCCAATTCCTCGCATGCTGGCAAGTCTGCGTGTTCAGGTGAACCATGGCCTTGTCAGATCATTCGAGAGATGAGCGACGTGATTTCGGCTCCCCTGTAGCCTAGCTCGCCACCATCTCCAAGAGAACGCTTCAAAGATCTCTTGAATCCGCCCTTCGGAGGATGAAGGTTGAAGACAGGCGGGATCCCTGCGCCGTAAAGTTTGCCCAACGGCACTTCTGCTCGTTCCATCATCTCGGCCAGTCTCTCTATGGAAGGAACTTGAAGTCTCTCCTTCAAGTATTTCGCCGTCAGCTCACTTGCGCCCCATGGCCTACATCTCTTCTTGAACAGCATACTCAGAACTTCCTTGTCAGCCTCTCCCCAGGTTATGTAGTCCTTCGCTTTCTTGAGCATCCCCAAGATCTCGGGTTTGTTGTACATGAGGACTGCATTGTGCTTCCGGCGCAGCTCCAGCATATTGAGTGTTGCCTTTACATCTGTTGCGACTCCGGCTTCTCCACGAAGTCTGACGGCGATGATGCAGTTGCCCTTTGAAATCTCTGAGGGAGCTGCCTTTCTGACTCTTGCAGAGGGTTTCTTCCTCTCTCTAGGCCTTTTCCTTTCTGTCAAGTGTGATCTACCTGACCCAGTCGCTTGGAGTGACGATGCGGTATGTTGATCGTAGCGCATCATATACAGCATAGGCTGTTGAAGAAGCCGTGGATGTTGATCCGAAGCTTCTCGTCCAACAGTCCTTCACACCCGCCAATCTCAAGACGACTTTCGGTATCTCCCCTGCAACCAATCCCAGCCCCCTTGGTCCAGGAATCACCTCCACCGATACGCTTCCACATTTTCCCCTAACCTTGAACGGAAGGGAATGAGGATGGTTGCATGCGCATTCCCAGCTTCCACATCCTCTACGTACCGGAATCGTGTTCAGCTTTGCTTGCACCGTGGCCTTGTCTATCGCGTTTCTCACTTGCTTCGCCTTTCCATCTCCCACACCCACGTAGCCCTCGCCATTTCCCACAACAACCACAGCCTTAAAGCGAGACTTCTCTCCAGCATCTGTCTGCTTCTGTACGAAGCCGATCTCCAGAACCTCGTGCTGGAGATTCGGAAGAAGCGCGTCAACCACCTGATGCTCCATCATCTTCAAGCCTTGCGTGAAGACTTCGTCAATCGAAATGACCTTTCCTTCTTGCACCATTCTCCCAAGCTTCGTTCTTGGAGTCCACGGCATCTGGCTGGACGCTCTTTGTGCAGATAGACCCATTACTTCCTAGTCTCCTTTTGAGGCTCCTTCCCCAAACCAGTAATTCTCTCCTTTGCCCTTTCGAATACAGAAGGAAGATCCTCAGGCTTCAGTCTCCTTGAAAGGTACCCTGAGAACTGTGCTCGATACCTCTCTGGGTCGGTCGACAGCTTCTTCGCGTAAGAAGCTATGTGCTCTCCTTTGACTCGCGCGTCAGATGGAAGTACTCCCTTGTCGTGCGGAATCTCTACGCCAGCATCGACGGCACCCTTGAGAGCACTGAAGACCCTAGCTCCCTTGCTGACTCTCCGAAGACCGATGTCAAGTATAGCCTTGTGAAGACCCTTCTTAATCGCTCTTAGCCCCGCAAGCATACCGGTGAGATAGGCTGCAGGGAGGTTTCCACCTCCGTACTTCCAGGCAAGTTCCCCAAGTTCGGTTGACTTGGCTGCCGCATACACTTGGTCTCCCTGAGGCTTTGCCTCCACGAACTGGACTGAAGTATGCTTACTGGACGCTCGAACTACCATTCTCGGAAGGCCGGATATCACCAGTGCTGACCTCTTCTCGTAATCAGTCCGACGCTCCCTTCTTCTGCGATGCGGCATGCTGTACGTGGGTCCTCGAACCATTCGTGTTACCTCCTTCTAGCCAACTCGTGAGATTCGATGTACTCGTCGACATGACTTGCGCTTCTGAAGGCACCTCCGCTCGCCATGTGACTCAGCTTTCGATACACTGATCTCTCAATCATTCTTCTGTCTCGGAGATGCCTCAGTCTCCTTCTAATCGATCTGATTCTCTCCACCCAGCTCTTCTCTGACTTCCTGGTTCCCTTTCTTCCACCAGGGCCTCTTCTCCTCCCGAGGACATGCTTCCTATGGGATATTCTCTGCCTGCCTTTGCTCGTGCCTCTTTCCGGCAATGCACGGATCGTTCCTTCATGAATGAGCCTTTTGACCTCGTCTCTAGTTATGGCGGAACCAACCTTCTCGACCTCATCCGGATCAATCCAGACTCTGTTCTCGCCAACTTTTAGTATCCTTGAGGCCAGTCTCCTCTGGCTTCTCAGAGTCATGGCTTGGTCTCCTCTTTCGGTGGTTCCAGTGTCGCGTCTGACTGAACCTGTTCAGCAACAGGTTCCCGCTTCTCAGTGATGGGTTCTTCGACCTCGGGTGCTTCCCCCTTTCCTTCCGCTCCCGGATTCACAATCCTAATCTGCAGCTCTTTTGCCCTGTTGATAATCGCGACTCGCTTCCTTTCCCCAACCGTATGGCTGATCCTTGCTACAGATTCCTTGGCGTCGAGCCTCTCCAGATCTGCCACGCGATCAACATTGACTTCTCTCAATCCTGACGGATGGAGATGGCGCCACTTGCTAGGTGTCTTGTAACCGACAGAAACCCTCTTGGGCCATCCTCGCCTTCCTCGCCTCGTCCTATTCGTGACTCCACGAGGCCTGCGCCAAGACTCATTGATCCGCTTGTACCGCCAAGATTCCTGTCGGAGCAGCTTCGGTATTCGCGCCTTGAGCCTCTTTCTCTCGCCCACCCGTCGCGACTTCACTTCTTGACTGCCTCCCCTTTCTGGAATATGTAGATGCCGTCCAAGAAGACTCTTTGATCCTTCTCCTTGATTTTCGTAGCTTCTTCGATATTGCTGGCTGTTCGGCTAACTTCGTCTAGACGTGCCCCTTCAACTATCACTTCGTCGCCTGAGACTCTCACTGCGGCGTTTCCGATCATCGATGCGAATCGGGGAGTCTTTTCGCCGCCAAAGTTCTCGATCGATACTCTCCTTTCCTTCTCCAGTACTTTGACAGTGACAGGGAAATGCGCGTAAACAATCTTCAACCTGTATGCAAACCCCTTAGTGACGCCTTTGACCATGTTCGCAATATGCGCTGCCGCTGTCCCAACCATCGCCTTGTCGCGTTTCCTAGACCCCGATGACCGGATTACTACTCTACCTTTCTCTGTTTCAAAATCTACCGGCATGTGGGAAAGATCTTCATTGATCGATCCCTTAGGTCCTGTCGCAATAACCTTCCGTCCGTTGACTTCGATCTTGACATCTGCAGGAATCTCGACGAATCTCTCAGCAACTTCAGCAGTCATTGTTTCACCGTGCTAATAGACGTATGCCAGAAGTCTTCCACCAGTTTTCAGGTCGCTCGCTTCCTTGTGAGATATCACTCCTTTCGGAGTTGACAATATGAGGACGCCAACATCCCTAGACGGCAGGTACCTCTTCTCGAACATTTCGATCTCTTTCACTTTCACAGAGAAGTTTGGTTTGACGACGCCACACTTGTTGATTCTTCCGATTAGCTGGATCTTGAATTTTCCGGATCTTCCATCGTCCACAAACTCGAATTCTCCTAGGTATCCGTTCTTCTGTATCACGCGTAACACTTGGCCCAGAATTTTGGATGCTGGCTCGACGACGCATTCGTGTTTATATCTTCCTTCATTGTTCGCAATTGTCGAAAGCGCGTGTGCCAAAGGATCCATCAGCGTCATTTCAGTAACCTCATGAGTACTTCCTGAAGCCAAGTTTGGGTGCTAGTTCTCTGAAGCATTGCCTGCAGAGTTGCAGGTTGTAGCTTCTTATGACTGCGTTCCGTTGGCCACATCGTCTGCAAGGTCTGCTTCCCTTGCCAAACTTCCTTTGCTTGCTTGGCTTAAGTTTCGCCAATGGTTGCGCCTTCCTTGACGATTGTTGCCTGTAACTTGTTTGCGGCGAACCCGATTGCTTCGTCTCTTGTAATGATGTGCCCTTTTCCTACTTTCGATGTTCTTATTGTTCTTCTCTTGACCCTATATCCCGGCCTTTCAAGAGTCACGCCTACGTCCATTCCGAATATTCCTATCTCCGGAACGTACTTGGTACCGGGAATCTCTATGTGTTCCTTTATGCCGAATGCGAAGTTACCGCGGTTATCGAAACAGGATTCGGGAAGTTTGTTGCCTATGGCTTCCATGGCGCGCCTCAAGAAAGATTCGGACCCTTTCCCACGAAGCGTGACGATGCATGATATCGGCTCACCTTTTCTGATTCCCCAATCCTTTACGGTTCTTCTTGCATTCCTGGGACAAGGAGTCTGGTTCGTCAGTTGCTGGAGTACCTTCTTCGCCTTCTCCAGAGGGTCTCCAGACTTCCCGACAGCTATGTTGACGGTCACCTTTTCTATTCTGATCTGCTCCATCGGGTTTCGCTTATCGGCCTCGGTTTCCATCTTAGTAGTCATCCTGTCAAGCTCCTGCAAGCTTTACAGCGGGACCCTCTTCGCCGACTACAAATACATGGCCGCCATTTGTCCGGAAAGTCTCTCCTTTGTCATCCTTGATCTCCACGATGGCTGGCCTTGTAGCTGATGCCGGGACTATGTTCGAGATCTTCCCGTGCCGTCCGATGTTTCTTCCTCCCGTAACGATCGCGTACGCTCCCTCGGCCATCTTCATATGCTTCAGAATCTTCTGACTCGGAATCTCGATCTGCAGTGAGGCACCTGCTGAGTACACATCTTCAACAGGGTTGCTTGGATTCTGCAATTTGACCAGGAGGTTTCTGCCATCGTGCAGGTTTATCTGCAGATTTCCACGATCAATGGTTCTCTTATCTCGTATTCTGCAAAGTTTGAATCCTGCCTCTTCTTTGGTTGTCTCAACCAAAGTCAGGCCTTTACCTTCAACCGGAAGCATTCGGAACGCCCCTCTCGCACCTGCGATCTCGACTACATCCATCAGTCCAACAGGATACTTCTCGTCCTTCCTGAAGCGTCCGTCAACTTTCACCTTTCCCTGCGCCACGATGAGTTTCGCCTCACGGGCTGTCCTGGCCAGCCCAAGGTAGTCCCTGAGCACGATCCCTAGCGGGATGCAAAGATCAATAGGATGAGGCCCCGGTCTCGGCTTGATCGCCCACTGGAATTCCTTTGTCGCTATTCGCCAGAATCTTGGGGCAGGCATTCGTTTGAGGTGCCTTGAGCCGCCTTTTCTTCCCATCCTTAGTCAACTGCCTCCTTCTTGTCGGTCTCTTCGGCAGTTGGCCGAGGTCGGGTGGCCTCCAAGCTGTCAACCCGCCACTTATCTGAGAGGTTCAGGTTCGTAATCGCAACCTTTGACGAGTGAACTGTCACCAAGGCAGAGGTGCCCGAAGCCTTGTCTCGCGTGAGTCCTTCGACGAATAGTCTTCCTCGGTCGCAATCCAGATCGTTTACCTTACCTTCGATACCAGTAAAGTCACCTCTCAGCACCTTCACGGTGTCTCCCTTCCTAACTGGAAAGGATCTGCGGCCGTATCTTTCGCGAAGCTCAGAAGAAAGAGCTGCTGATATTGTCTTTCGCTGCATTTCTCTTCATCTCTCTCCGGAGGGCAATTTTGCATCGTCCTTCGCTAGATTATTATGCTGGCCAAATTGGCTACTCGCGGCCATCTTTCAGCTGCCTCCCTTGCCACTGGCCCTCTTATCTCTGTTCCTTTCAATTCTCCTTCAGGCGTCATAATGACTGCTGCGTTGTCCTCAAACTGGAGCCTTACTCCATCAACTCTTCGGAACGCCTTTCTTTGCCTCACCACGACAGCAGGGAGAATCTGTCTTCTAAGATCGGGGGATCCTCTTGTGACAGAAACTGCTACCATCTCTCCTACGCACGCGCCAGGCACTCGTCTAAGGCGTCCCTTATAGCCCATAACATTGATGAGTTTGAGTTCTTTGGCACCCGTATTGTCCGCGCAGACGAGGCGGCTACCTGCAAGTAATCCCCTTGTGACGTAGGGTCTATACTCCATCATTCCTCTTGCGCTTACTGCTCGGGACTTTGGGGCAGGCATATCTCCTTCACTCCAGTCGCTATTCTTCCTTCTCTATTATCACGAATGCCACAGTCTTGCTCAGTGGGCGGCACTCAGCCACTCTGACCTTGTCTCCCTCTTTCGCGTCTATGCACGGAGGATTATGTGCATTGATCCTGCTACTTCTTTTCTCATATCTCATGTACTTCGGAACGTAATGCAAAGTGTCTCTCTTCACAACAACGGTCTTGCTCATCTTGCTGCTTGCCACGACTCCTTGGAGGATCTTCCCTCGGACCGGGAGAGATCCATGGAACGGACAGTCGGTGTCGTCGCAGCTTTTCTGCGGAGGCTTGACCTCTACCCCTATGTTGCGCATCACCATCGCCTCACCTGCATCCTGACTCTATCCTCAGATCTGCCAACAAGCCTCTTTCCATCGATTCCTACGATCTCGCCCGTCGGCAGGTAGAAGTGAAATATCGCTGAGTCTTTGGGCACGATCCTTCTCTTCGTGCCGTTAAACAGCGTTAGAGTGTTCCTTGTCTCATCGACCACTTTTCCGGTAAGCCCGGCAAGCTGTCTATTCAGTGCCTTAGCGATTCTGACTCTAAGCCCAATAACCTCGTGTCTTAGAATATTGTGTGGATTGATTGGGCTCATTTTGAGGCATCTTTCCCTGTCATCGCTTCTCTTTCGATGGTCAATATTCGAGCCATGGTCTTCCTCAACTCCTTGATTCTGCCTGGGTTCTCTATGGTGCCTCCTGAGGCAACCGTCGTCTTGAGTCTGACAAGTTCTGTTCTTATCTCATCAAGCTTATTCCTTCGCTCTTCAGCGGGCATTTGTCTGATCTCTCTTACTCTAAGTATCGGCATCTTCTTTCTTCTCCTCCTCTGGTGGTGATGGTTCACCTTCAGGAATTGTAGCAACCTGTGCCGGTGTCTCCGCCACAGCCGGCGGAGGCCTGATTGAGGGCTTGTCGGGGAAAGTCACTCCAGGAGGAAGTATCTTCACATGAATGCCTAGGATTCCAGGTTTCAGTTGAATCCATTCTACTGCGCTCCGAATGTTTTTCGAAGCTGCGTCGCCTGATCGAGGCAGATACCCTTGCCTGTAGTGCTCATACCTCGATCTTTCACTAGTCAGTTTTCCTCTTATCGTAATCTCCACTCCCAAGGCTCCAGCCTCCATGACTCTCTGGACAGCCCAGTAGGCGGCTCTCCGGAAGTGGATTCCTCGTTGAAGGGCGGCGGTGACTTGAGACGCCACGACCCTCGAGTCTAGCTCAGGAACTTCTATAGCTGCAACCGATATCTGCGGGTTCTCAAGTCCAAACTTCTCTTCCAAGATCTTGGTGAGGTCTCTGATGCTCTGCCCCCTTCTGCCGATGACCATGCCTGGCTTCGCTGCATATACGACGACTCTGGCGCCGACAGGAGTTTTCGTCAGCTCCATTCTACTGTATCCGGCCCTGTTCAGTTCCTTTGCAAGAAACTCATCAAGCTCTGCCTTCCGAGTGCTGTCCTTTATGAAAAACCTCTGGACAGACATCCTACTCTCCCTCGTATCCCACTATTTCGAGATGCGTGAGGATATTGAAGCTGGGCGAGCTTCGTCCATGGGCCCTTGGAACGTAGTTTCTGATTTTCATTCCCCTATGCGACGCTGCATGAATGATCCTAACCTTGGCAAGATTCAAACCCTTGTACTCAGCGTTAGCCTCCAACTCTTCCAGAAGCTTCAGAACATTAGAAGCAGCTTTGACCGGATATCTTCCCGCGTGCCAACGTTCGTCAAGTGACCTGTGCGGAACTTCCTTCTTGTAGCGCTTGTATGGAATGGCCTTCTTCTTTGCGCATACTCGCTCTAGAAGCTCCTTGGCCTCCGCTACCTTCATCCCCCTTATTGTTCCGCATATCTCGACTGCTGCCTTTGGCGAAATGCGAAGCTCACGGCCTGCGCATTTCACGGTCTTGTCCGGGTCGAGTCCGGTGACCGAGTACTTCCAATTTGGCACGCGGTTTCCACCGTTATCCCAGAAGCATGCACTAGGGCAATTTAAAAACGTTGGGCTATCTGAAAACCGACAAGCCAGAAGATTTCCTTGAAAGGTGAGAATCGTTTGTGCCGGAAACTTCCCACGAAGATCAGCAACCGACACTAAGACATTTCTTATACTATCTCACATTCCTTGAGTACGGATGAAAGTT